>Ga0066837_10000160_pt1 | contig 29676 bp, 38 predicted proteins | sample ETNtaG_25_FD_66730 | JGI IMG/M metagenome (GOLD analysis project Ga0066837, IMG submission 66730) | Marine microbial and viral communities from oxygen minimum zone, Eastern Pacific Ocean - ETNP201302SV86 | ecosystem: Environmental > Aquatic > Marine > Oceanic | place: Pacific Ocean: Eastern... | reverse complement strand
ATTAGACCAGTAAGACCAACACCTATTGAAACATTCCAAGAATTTCCAGAGATGGGAAGATTTGCATTAAGAGACATGGGTGCAACAATTGCTGCCGGTGTCGTTAAAGAAATTACAGAAAAACACACTGCTTAAGTGAGTCATTATGGCTCAAAACGCTCGCATTAAATTAACCAGCATCAGTCTTCCAAAATTAGGAGATGTTTGTGATGAGATTATGGGCATTGGTAAAAAAACAGGTGTAAAAGTCAAAGGGCCAACACCACTACCAGTTAAACGCCTCAACATTGTAACACGAAAATCACCATGTGGTAATGGAACCGAGACATATGATAAATGGGAAATGCGAATGCATCGACGCATAATTGATCTAAATGCAGACGATAAGGCAATAAGACAACTAATGCGCTTGAAAATACCAGATGATGTATATATCGAATTATCATTGAAGTAGTATGTCAGAAGAGAATTTTACTGAATCAGTTGAGGAATCTCCTGAAGAGAAGTTTGATGTTGTTTACAGATGTTTAAGATGTGGTAATCAAAGTATGCTTGAAGAACTAAACAGACTACCTGAAATCAAGTGTATATGTGGTTTTCGTGTATTTACAAAAGAAAGATCAGGTCTGGTAAAGACCGTAAAAGCAATTTAATCTCTATCTTTTTTGTAACTGTGAAATCTCTGTAAGTGTGTTCTCATATCTTCCATATTTGAAAAATTCTCATTACAAACTTTACAGTCATATGGTAAATCGTTGTAATGTGTATTTTGTAGATGATTCATTAGTTGCTCATGCTTTCTAAATTTTTTATCACAGTGTTCACAAGGAAATTTTTTAGAAAAAATCATTATCCATTCTCTGCTTTTTGTCCATCCCAACACTTTCTACATAATTTACCGTCCACCTTCCAATGATTTTTTGGGGTGTATCTAAAAAAACTTAATTTTGCACCACATAATGTACAGAACTCTTTCTTTTTGTCAAAATCAGTTTCTTTTTTGTCAAAGCATGTTTTGCATAGCAGTCCTTGCATATCCCATTGCCAACGTGGTTCCCACAAGTCTGTGACTTTTTGCTGAACCCCACATGAAATACACTTTGATTTGATGTTTGAATCATATTCATCACGCATTTTATCCATATAGCAATCACCACATAGTGGTGCATCTACATACCATTCTTTTTTTGGTTTATGTTTGTGTTTAGTCTCTTTTTTACATATTGTACAAATTGCTGGTTCTTTGTTAAATAAGCCCATAAATCTTCTAAAATCTAGATCTAATTAAATTATGAAAATAAATTAAAAATAAAATTGTGCTTAGATTTCCTTGAGAAGGTTTTCTAGTGCTTGACTGGCATTTAGCATACCATTCTTTTCTGCATGTTTCTGGATCAATTTGTACTGATCGTTAGTAAAACAAACTGGCATTGAACGTTTTTCCATACTTAAACTGTTTTTTCTTTTTTAATAACTCTTACTTTATTTGAAAAACTATATTGACGTAAATTATTTGTCATATATGGGAAAAATGCGCCAGATTTTAGTTATTGGCAACAATGAAAATGGCTGTACTCCAGAACTTGAAACTATAGCATATGAGGCAGGACATGAAGTTGCTAAATCTGGCTCAGTTTTAATCACTGGTGGATTAGGTGGTGTAATGAAAGCTGCATCACATGGTGCAAAAGATGCATCTGGATTAACTGTTGGCATAATACCTCAGGATGATGCTGCATTAGCAAATGAATTTTGTGATATTGTTATACCTTCTGGCATGGGATTATCTAGAGATTTTCTTAATGCATTATCTGCAGATGGTGTTATAGTTGTAGGTGGTGGATCTGGAACTCTATCTGAGATTTGTGCAGCATATATGTACAAAAAACCAATTGCAGTTCTGAAAAATTCTGGCGGTATGGCCACAAAATATGCTGATCAATACATTGATCACAGAGAAAATGTCAAAATTGTGGGATTTGAGACTCCAAAGGATGCTGTTAACTACATACTAGAACAAACTAAATCATAGACTCTAAGAGTGGATCTGGCTTGTAAAATTCACCATGTATTTCTGCAAGTTTGTTTAGCTCGCCCACAATATTTTTAATTCCAACCTCATTTGCTGTTTCAAACAATGGTTTCCTCAAACCTAAACCAAGTCTTACCGCCTTTTCAATTTCTTCTATATCACTTGCACCGTTTGTAATCAACCATGCTGCATTGTTTAGAACGTTTGCTACAAGCTGAATTGGATTACATTTTTGTGCCAACTCTTCAGATAGTTCAACTCTTTCATACTTGTCATCTGAATATTTGTAATATCCCTCTCCTGACTTCTGACCAAGTTTTTTTTCATCAAACATCGCTTCAATTGTTTTGTGCGGCCTGATCACTTTTTTATCTCGTAAATACATCTCAACGGTTGCCTTGTGTATTACGTCCATTCCTGTAAAATCTGCCAATTCAAAAATTCCCATAGGAAAACCAAGCTTGAATTTTACAGCAGAGTCAATTTCTTCAAGTGTTGCACCAGTTCTATCTTGTAGATAACATGCTTCATGGACCATCGGAATGAAAAGTCTATTTATTATGAATCCTGGCACATCTTTTCTGCATAATACTGCTTGCTTGTTTACTGATTTTACAAATTCTTGAGTGATGTCAGTTATACCCTGTGACGTTTTTTCACCAGGAATGACTTCTACTAGTTTCATTAGTTGTGGTGGATTGAAAAAGTGAATTCCAATAAATCTATCAGGACGCGATGTTGTATTCGCAATTTCTGTAATTGGTAAGGTGCTTGTATTTGATGCAAAAATCACTTCTGGTTTTGCAGCTTTATCCAACTCTGCATAAACCTGTTTTTTTAAATCCATTATTTCGGGAACTACTTCTATTACCATTTCAGCATCTTTAACTGCATCATCCAAATCCACCACTGGGGTAATTCTGGAAAATATTGCATCACCTTCATCTTCTGACATCTTTTCTTTTGTGACGAGTTTGTCTAAACTCCATCGAATTTTCTCCATAGCCTTATCAAGAAATTCCTGTTTAATGTCTCGTAATACTACATTATATCCTGCAGTGGCAGACACCTGGGCAATACCGTGCCCCATAACACCAGAACCTAAAACTGTGATGTTTTTAATAGTCATCGAAAATGGTATGAAAAACCGTTTTATAAGCTCATAGAAATAATATTGCATGGGTCTTTTTGGAAAGAAAGGAAAATCTACTGAAACTAAATGCAAAGAGTGTGGATTAGAACTACATCAACCAGAAAGACTTGAACGTCATATGAAAAAAGCCCACGGTAATGTACCAGAGAAAAAGATGGATGGTAAACAAGGGTTCCAAGAATCTGGCGGTATGTGGTAAAAATCTATTAATGTAAAATTTCTCACAGGAAAACATGGAATTATCTGATGGTCAAAAATATGCAATTGTTTTTTTGGGATCGTTAGGAGTCGCAGGAATAGTTCTAAGCACAATGGTGTTTCCATTTTGGAATTTTATTCGTGAAGATGTTATAGAAGACGTTGAAATCTTTAGTTCTGCAGACGGTGATTGTTATGTTGACACATTAGATGTAATTCCAAAAACAATTGAAGACTGTAATCTTAAAGAAGGGACAGTGGTCACAATAAAGTATGGACATGGATTGCCTTGGGCAAGCATTGTTAACCTAAGTGAGTAATTATGGATTGCATTTTTTGTAAAATAGCATCAAAAGAAATTTTGGCAAAAATACTAGTTGAGACAGAATCATGTATAGGATTTCTAGACGCATTTCCATTAGCAAAAGGTCATGCATTGGTAATTCCAAAAAAACACTATGAGAAACTTCAAGATTTACCGATTAACATTAACACTGAAATTTTCTCGACTGTTCAAAGTCTCATTTCCAAAGTAGATTCATTGACAGGTGCAACTCTTGTCGCCGTTCATAATGGCAAAGATAGTGGTCAAGAGATACCACACGTTCATGTGCATCTAATTCCAAGAAGTGTGGATGACTCTGCAGGTGCGGTACATTCAATGTTTTCACAGAAACCAGAGTTATCTGAATCTGAAATTGATGAGTTATGTAATAAACTTAGAATCAATTAGTAAGGGAAAATTCTCTCACCATCATCTAAATCGTCAACCAATATTGCTTTCGTTGGGCATGTTTCTGCGGCATTTAATATTTTCAGATTACTTGCACCTTTTCTGTTATATACATGCGATTTTGGATTCATTTGTTCTTTATCACCAACTGAAAAAACACCAGGTGCAATTGTTTCGCAGCTACAACATCCTATACACAAGCTCTTATCTACCTGTACATCAATGTTAATCTGGTTTTTTCTAGTCTTGAATTCTTGTGGCTCACCTTTCCCTGTTTTTTGATTTATAGTTGAATCATAATTCTCCCAGAACTTTTTTTCATACTGCCTCCACCAATTTTCATTCTCTTCAAATTCGTGAGTGAATTTACTCCAATCTTCTCCAGGTGTCTCATTTTTACTATTTGGTTTCCAACTAGGTTTTTTATAGAATCTGGATTTTGAATTTTTCTTTTGATTCTCATGTTGTTTTTTCGAAAATATATTTCGAGAATTTGAGTATCTATTTTGGTTTTTTAAGTAATGATAAGCTTCAGTAGCTTTTTTGAATTTAGTGTCATCGTTATTGTTTTTATTTTTATCAGGATGATACTCCAAGACCAATTTTCTGTATGAATATTTGATTTCATCAAATGATGCGTTGCTGCCTACTGATAATACTTGTTGTGCATGTAATGCATTCAATTAATTATTATTTGTATTATATAATAAAAACAATTCTAACTTACGATTTCATCTTCATGTTTCCAAGCAGGATCAACTATGCATAAAACATGCAGATCACAACTTCCAGTATTTTCTAAATACTGTTTTGATAATGGTGGAATGTAAATTGAGTGATTTCTTTCAACTTTTTCACTCTGTTCATCAACATGAATAATTCCTTCCCCCTCCAGAATGAAAAAAACTTCAGCACTTTTCATCTTATGTGGCTTAGAACTCTTTCCTGACAAAATTATCGAATGTGCCAAACTATAGCGTATGCCATTTAGTGTGTTATTTGGATCAAAAATAGATCTGATCTCAGAACCCTCACCACCGCGGAAAGAATCTAAACTTTCAATTTTTTTTGAAATCATTTTAAAATTTTTGTTACATTACGTCTAAAATCTGATTCATACCAAGTTGTTTTTGGCTCTTTATTTTTTCTAGGAAATGAATTGATTGCTATGTGTGAAAAACTAATTTTTTTATTAGTAGAACCATGCGTGTGCAGTTTCATTGCAGGAATGTGTACACAGTCACCAGTTTTCAGTTTAATTTTCTTTGTAATTTTTATTGTAAAATTTTCTTCTGTGTTACCAAATTTACGATAAAGAATCAAACTTCCATCACCACTAGTGACAATTAATGTTTGACCTCCATCATGATGATGTAACTTAGTTCTTGAGCCATTTTTGAATGTGACATGGTAAATTTTTTCGGATGTTGGTTTGATTGTTGCTGATATGTCTTTAGCGCTTATGATACCTGTAAAGTAACTTGCTTTAGCTTTTTTACTTGATATCCCAGTTTTAGAAAAAATATTTTCCTTGTTCATGAATGTTGTGTCTGAAAATTAGGTATATGTCTTATGCGTCAGATGAATTTAAAAACGATTCAAATAATTAAAAGTAATAAAATTGGCAAAAATTAATCCAAAAGTAAGAAAAATTACTTTGAAACCACAAATTGATTCAGATGTTGCTGAAGATATGGTAGATAACAGAAAAGTAAAATTATTTCAAACTTTATTAAAAAAACCAAAAAAAAGTGAAATTCACCTTCACTCATTAAAATTGTTTTATGAAGCATGTTTATTGTTATCAGGAAAATACACAGCCGATTTCATCCGAGATGCAAGTCATACTATACATGTTGATAAGAATGTACATGAATTAATTCTAGATGACAAAGTGTATCCAGTAGCACAAAAAAAGAGTGTTTTAAGTAAATTAGAACCAACATGGAAAAATAAAATCAAAGTAGAGTTTCAGGAACGCCTGATAATTGAAAATGAGGACGATATTGCATTTGACCACCATGGAAAAGAAATTGATTTGTCATACGCAAACACACAAAAGATTATTGACAAATATCCACGTAGAATACAAAGTCTTGATGACGATAACATCAAAAAACCTGAAATTACAATTGATGCAACAGTCAACAAACTAATTTCAAAACTCAAGAAACCAACCGATAAAGGGATAAAATCATTAGATGAAAAAATTCAACTTTGTGATATACTTGAAGTTTACGTTCCAGTCTATGAAGCAAGATTGATTGGGCCAAAAAAGAAGATAAAAATTCTACGCATAGACGCAGTTAGAAAAAAAGTACTTTGATTATCTTATAATACTTTCAAATTCGGAGTCATCAATAAACCGTCCAAAAATTTCGTCTTCACGTGCCCATGTTTTAATCATCTTTGATTTTTTTACAGCCTCTTTAAGTAGACTAAGCGATTCTTCTATTTCGTTTAGAGCAGCTTTACTTCTTGCTTTTGCATAAACAACATTTATGTTTCTGCCAAATTTTGTTAGAACTTTATCAAACACCACTACTGCTTTTTCATGTCTATCTAATTGTGCAAGTTCAACTCCTGTATGAAACAGTGCATCCAGATGATTACGATTAGAACGGTAGACATTTTCAAAGCAATTTAATGCACGTTCATGTTTTCTCATCTTCCCTAGCACAATTCCTTTGTAAAATAATGGGTTTGACTTCTTTGGTTCAATCTTAATTGCCTCTTCTAAGCAATTTAATGCCTCTTCATGTTTTAGTTGACGATCTAACAACACACCTTTGTTGTAATATGCCGCTGCATATTCTGGATCAGCATTAATTGCTTTATCGTAGTATATCATTGCATCATCTGGATTTCCGGTCTCCGCCATAGCAATGGCTCTATTATTGTATGCCGGTGCATCTTTTGGGTTAACCTCAATCACTTTATCAAAACATGAAATCGCGTCCTGATATTTTTTTAATTGATTTAATGCAAGACCCTGGTTGTATAGAGCGGTAACATTTTCTGGATCATTTTTTAATGCTTTTTTGAAAAGTGACACTGCAGCTTTTGGCTGCTTTCCGTTCATTAGTGCCATTGCAGCGTTAATTAGGTCTTCTGGGTCTTTTGAACCTCCAAACAATCCCATAATCTTTCTAAAATACTGTCTTTATTGAAACTTTTCTTGCAGGAGAAAAAGCATTAAAGGTTAATGCACTAACACTAAAAATTACTATGAGTGAATCTGTGAAAAATATTCGTATGCCTGTTCCATCTGATAAAAATCAAATATTGAGTTTTTGTGAAAATACCTTCTCATGGGGGGACTACATTCATGAAGTATGGGATTCATGGGAAAATGATAATGGACTTGCAATAATTGAGGAAAATGATTTTGCAGTTGCCATGTGTCATGGTGTACAATATCATGATGAAAAAATGCTTTGGGTAGAGGGAATTAGGGTGAAAAAAAAATATAGGAAAAATGGCTATGCAACCAAACTCATTATGAATTTTGAAAAAATTGCAGTTGAGTCTGGTATGATGTACGTAAATATGTTGATTGAGTCAGAAAACACCAATTCACTTAATCTTGTAAAAAAAATGGGATATCATATCACTGCACAATGGAATTATTTTTCATTAATATCTAAAAAAAATCTTGATGATGAAATAGAATTTGATCCACTTCAAATTGAAGAACTAAAAAATCTTGAGACCATACGCTTTGTTGAATCATGGAGATGGATTCCACTTACTAAATCTAATTTTGAAAAATTAAATTCACATGGAAATATTTTATGTTTGAAAAAAAATGGTGTTGTACAAAGTTTGGGAATAATGACAGAATCCAATTCTTTTGATGACACTATTATTCTAACAATAATCTTTGGTGCGCCTGATGATATACATAAAATCATTTCTTATGTGCAAAATTTTTCATCAGCAAAAAATTACTCAAAGATTAGAATTCTTACAACGAAGGATGATCTAAAAATAGATAACATTGGAAAAAAATTTCCATTTTATTTGATGCAAAAAACCCTTTAAGATCAATCTTTCACATGCTTGGAATCTTTTCAATCATTTTTGTAACAACTACATTTTTTCGTTTTATGATAAATGCACCCTACTAATTTATGATCCTTACAGCCACAAATAATACATTTTTTCATGGTTTGGGTCAATCATAGACTGACTAATAGTTAACGATCCTTATAATGAACATCTAATATCATTCAAAAACATATTTCTAATTTGCGTAAAATTACAATAAAAATTAATGAGGTTGATTACGTTGATTTTTTATTAGAAAGTGGTGAGTATGGGTTAACTCCGGAAGAACAAATCTACCAGATAATTAATTACTACATACTTGTAAGACGACGACGTGCTAAAATAAAATTTCGTCACCGTGATAGTAAATTCATTTATTTTATCTAATTATCTACACTTCTTTTTGTGTTTTCGCAAGTCTTCTGGATCACGGAATTCTTTTCCACAATTTCTACACCTATCATTTTTTTTATCATGTGCAATTTTCATATGACGTTCCAGGCGATTTGAATCATGCATCTCACTTCCACATTTACTACATATCGTAACACTTTGTGATTTTGTCTTTGTGAAAAAGCCCATCCTTTATTATTACAATACGATCTTAAAATGATTTTCTAGTATGACAAAACAAGTGATTTTAAATTACTGAATTTACTTGGCAGACTATGAAGATCAGTGAGATTTTTGAATCTATTCAGGGTGAGGGAATAAATGTTGGGAAGCCAGTAATCTTTCTACGTACGGCAGAATGTAATTTACGATGTAGTTGGTGTGATACAAAGTATACATGGGATTGGAATAATTATGATTACTCAAAAGAGGTAAAAGAAATACCAGTCAAAGAAGTTTACCAACAGTTAGTACGGTCTACTAACAAACATCTGGTTATAACTGGTGGCGAACCATTGATGCAACAGGATGATTTAGTAGCGTTATTGAAATTTCTAAAACCAGAATTTTATGTAGAAATAGAAACAAATGGCACAGTTCTACCAACTAATCCACTTTCAGCATTAGTTGATCAATGGAATGTTTCTCCCAAAACCAAAAACTCTGATAATCCATTAGAACTATGTGAAAAGAATGAGTGTTATGCATTTTTTTCTAAGCAAAAAAATTGTTACTTCAAATATGTGATAGAAAGTGAGGATGATCTTATTGAAATAATGACTCTCATTGAAAAACATCATTTAAAAAAAGACAGGATATTATTAATGACACAAGCAAGAACAAAAGAAGAATTAACTAAACGAGAAAAAACTGTACTCACCATGTCACAAAAAAACAATCTGGGGTTTTCACCTAGAATGCATGTAGTTAGGTGGGGAAACCAACGCGGAAAATAAACCGTTAAATTATAAACTCAGCAATTGTGAAATTCAACATGGCTAAAATAAAATCTGGTGACTATGTATTATTTTTTTATAATGATTCAAAAAAATGGCTATTGAAAATTAAACCGAAAGAACAATTTCATTCACATATAGGAATAATCAAACATTCTGATGCAATTGGAAAAGAGTTTGGTTCTAGATTAATAACAAACAAAGACAAGTATGTTTATCTTTTGAATCCAAGCATTCATGATTATGTTATGAAAATGCAGCATGGTACACAGATTGTCTACCCAAAAGATTTTGGCTATATAGCTGCAAGAACAGGACTAAAAACAGGTCAAAAAGTTGTTGAGATTGGAACTGGAAGTGGCTCACTAACTACATTTGTTGCAAGTGTTGTTAGTCCACGTGGTCATATTGACACATTTGATGTTGATGATAAATTCATGGAAATTGCCAAAAAGAACATTGCAAAAGCAGGCATGTCAAAATATGTAACAATGTACAAGAAAGATCTTAAAACAGCAAAGAAAATGCCTGTAACTGATGTTGACATGGTGATAATTGATCTTGGTGATCCATGGACTGTAATCCCACAAGCAAGAAAAATGCTAAAAGGTAGCGGTGTTGTGGTGGCAATTTGTCCTACGATGAACCAATTGGAGAAGATTTCAATGGCATTTGTAGCAAATCAATTTTCTGACATTGATTGTACAGAGCACATACTTCGTCATATTGAAGCACGTGAAGGTAAGACAAGACATTCCTATAGAGGAATTGGACATACAACATACATTGCCATCGCACGAAAAGTCTTTTTTGATAAAGCCACTATTAAAAAACGAGTGAAGAAAGATGTCAAGTAAAACAATAACCTCATCTATGGTCAGAAAATACATCAGACCACGTAAATCAAATTCCAGAAAAGGTGATAATGGAAAAGTCTTGGTCGTTGGTGGAAGTTATATGTATCATGGAGCGCCAATTTTATCTTCATTAGCGGCACTTCGAACTGGATGTGATTTAGTCTATACAGCAGTTCCAAAAGTAAATGCACAATCTACAAGGGCAGTATCAGCAGATCTTATTGTCATTCCTCTGGCAGATTCAAAATTAACTCGTGGTTCAGTAAATAAGCTCTTGGGTCAAATACCAGCTGGGATAGATTCCGCTACCATAGGTATGGGACTCGCTGTACAAGATATTGAGGCACTAAAACTATTAGTAAAATCACTAATTGAACGAGATGTTAGATTGTCTCTTGATGCAAGCGCACTACGAAAAGAAATTCTTCCTATCATAAAAGCAAAAAATGCTCTAGTTACACCACATGCATCTGAATTTGAAAGGCTTTTTGGAGAAAAAATTCCAGAAAATAAGAACACCAGAATTTCAATTGTAGAAAAACATGCCAAGAAAAACTCAATAACTATTTTACTTAAAGGAATGGATGACATTATCAGTAATGGTACAAAGACATTAGTCAATCCTAAAAAAACTCCAGCGATGACTGTTGGTGGAACAGGTGATGTGTTATCAGGGATTGTAGCAAGTATGCTTTCACGAAATAGAAATTTGGTAGAAGCAGCTGCATCAGCAGCATTCTTAAACGGTCAAGCAGGAAAGACTATACAGAAAAACATTGGCATGCATATGATTGCAACTGATTTAATCGATGTATTACCATTAATATCTAAAACATTTGATAGCATAAAATAATGAAATACAAAAAAACTTTATCGTTTATTGACAAACATAGAAATGATCTTCTAACTGATCTTCAAACTTTAATCAGTCAACCAAGCATATCAGCAAAAAATGAGGGAATTGAAGAATGTTCAATTCTTGTATCAAAAATGCTGAAAAAAGCAGGAATCTCATCAGAAATACTTCGATTAAATAAAAATGCCGCACCATTGGTATTTGGCGAAGTAAAATCAAAGTCAAATCCATCAAAAACATTATTGTTTTATAATCATTATGACGTTCAACCAGTTGAGCCGATTGAAGAATGGATTTATCCACCATTCAGTGGTAAAATAATCGGTAACAAAATTTTTGGACGTGGGGCATCAGACGATAAGGGCGAATTAATCACAAGAATAAAGGCTGTGGAATCTTACCTGCAAGAATACAATGATGTACCATGTAACATCAAATTTTGTATAGAAGGTGAAGAAGAAAACGGCAGCGAAAACATAAAAGGATATTTAAAAAAATTCAAAAAGAAATTTTCATGTGATGGTGTAATCTGGGAATTTGGCTATGTTGACACAAAAAATCGTCCAATAGTTGGATTAGGTATGAAAGGATTATTGTATGTAGAACTATCGGTTAAGGAGTCAATTAGAGACGCACATTCTAGTTTTGCAACAATCATCAAAAATCCTGCATGGCGTTTAATTGACGCATTAAAAACAATGCGAGATAGTAATGGTGAAATACTCATCCACGGTTGGGGTGATGATATTCTACCATTATCACAAAATGATTTGAAGATAATCAGAAAGGAGCCATTTGACGCAAATGATTTCAAAAAAGAGTATGGTATAAAGAAATTCGTTGGTGATAAGAATGCATTTGAAGCAAAAAAGGCACTTGTTGCAGGACCAACATGTAACATTGCAGGAATTGAATCAGGTTATACTGGTGACGGTGCAAAGACAGTTTTACCATCTACTGCTAAAGTAAAAATTGATTTCCGTTTAGTACCAAACATGGATCCAAAAAAACAGATAAAATTACTTAAAGATCATCTAAAAAGAACAGGGTTTGATGATGTATCGATCAAAGTTCTAAACGCAGAAGCTGCTGCACGAACTTCTACAGATGAAAAAATTGTTAATGTAGTATGTGATAGCGCAAAAAAAATTTTTGGTGACTATATTTTGAATATCTCTAACGCTGGTACTGGTCCAATGCATGCATTTGTAGATGTATTACATGCACCATGTGTATCAATTGGCTCATCATACATTTTCTGTAGAATGCACTCACCAAATGAATTTGCAAAAATAGATCTCTTAAACAAAACTACAAAGTGCTTATGTTTGCTAATTGAAAATTTTTCACGATCTAATTCTAAAAATTAACTTGAATAAATTACACCAATTGTGCAAAAACAAGTAACTTGTATGATATAACACACAAGAAAAATTGCACGTTGTATGGCTATATCAAAAGCTAAGAGAAGCGCTGCAGCAAAGAAAGCAGCAGCTACTCGTAAAAGAAGAGCAGCAGCTGCAAAAGCTAAGAGAAGTGCAGCAGCTAAGAAAGCCGCAAGAAAAAGAAAGGCCGCAGCTAAGAAAGCTGGCGGTGGTGGCGGAGCAAAGAAACGTAAAGCACCAGCCAAAAAGAGAGGCGGAGCAAAACGTAAAGCACCAGCCAAAAAGAGAGGCGGAGCAAAACGTAAAGCACCAGCCAAAAAGAAAGGTGGAGCAAAGAAACGTAAAGCACCAGCCAAAAAGAAAGGTGGAGCAAAGAAACGTAAAGCACCAGCCAAAAAGAAAGGCGGCAAGAAAGGCGGAGCAAAGAAGCGTCGTCGATAATTGATCGTGGTTTAGTCAGTAAACGCACCGCGCATCCACGCTGAAGCGTTACTCGGCCGAATAGTGATCTACCTTTTTTCAATTTCACTTAACATTGGTTATCCAATATTTTTTGTAATGACTTTTATTGTCTTAATTGGGAACTAAGACTATGAGCATGTATATGCCTGGTGCAACTGCAGTTGGTATAACATACAACGATGGTGTAGTTTTTGCAAGTGAAAAACGTATAGCATATGGAAATTTTCTTGTAAGCAAGTCAACCAAAAAGACTTTTCCAATTACACCCAAAGTCGGTGCAACATGTGCTGGTCTCGTAGCAGACATGCAAATACTTTCGTTACAGGTTTCTGCATTAGCAAAAATTAGAAAGATGGAACTAAAGCGTGATGTGCCTCCAAACACAGTTGCTAAAATGATGTCTAACATGATGTATGAAAGACGGTATTTCCCATTACTAACACAAGTTATTGTTGGGGGAATGACAGACGAACCTGTAATTTATACACTTGATCCATTAGGTTCAGTACTACCTGATGAATATGCTGCTGTTGGAACCGGAGCAGAGATGGCACTTGGAGTTCTGGATCCTCAGTTCAAAGAGAATATGACAGAGAAAGATGCTACTGATTTAGCAGTGAAAGCTGTTCGTTCTGCAACAATGCGAGATTCATTTAGTGGTGACGGTATTGATGTTCTTATCGTAAACAAGGATGGAATGAAGGAATTCACAGAGAATATCAACTAGTCGTTTATATCGTTTTAAAAATTTCCCAATACCTGTCAGATATATAATGAAGATTTTTTATAACTTCACCTTTAGACATAGTTTCTAATTCTGAACTATCATTCATTGCTTTTCCTACAGACAGAAATTTGTGTTGAGACTCTTCAATTATACAAACTATATCATCTTTTACAAACGTGGAATACTGTTTTATTCCAGGTCGCATAACATTTGCGCCATTGCACATAAATTTGATAGCACCCATATCTACCATCACACTTGGAAATTTTTCTAGCATTTCAGTTTGATTAAGAAATGGCACATACTCGTCATCAATTTTTAAAATTACCAGACCACTTCCAACGATTAATTGTGAATTATCATCTATGAAATTGACTTTAAGATTTTTAATTTTAGGTAATTCTTGTTTCCATTGATGTGAAACTACTTTCAGGATATTGGCTGTTTCACTTTTTGAAACTAGATTTGTTTTCAAACTTTTGAAATCTCTTTTCTGATATCAATGAGGTCTCTTATGATAGAGCTTGCAGTTTCAATCCCACCTGCACCACGACCAATTATAGTCTGAGTTCCTGAGTGCTCTGAGGTAAATGCAATTGCATTAAGCGTACCATTGACACATAGTGGGTTTTCATTTTTGATTTCTATAGGACTTACAGTTAGATTATCATTACAAGAAGCAATTAATTTAACTGAGCTAGAATTCTGCTCAGCATTTTTGATATCATTAGTGTTTACATCTCTTATTCCAGTTCTTAGTATATCTGGCATTGTCACCTTCATCCCCATTATCCAATTTGCCAAAATCACGAGTTTTGCAGCAGCATCCAAACCATCAAGATCAAGAGATTCATCAGCTTCCACATACCCTTTGTTTTTTGCATCAGATAATGCTTCATCAAAAGACATACCGTTTCCCATATTGGTTAGAATATAGTTGGTTGTACCATTTAGTATACCTTGGAATGAAATAATTTTTTCGCCACGAAGACTATTTTTTGCATAGTCCAATATTGGGGTGCCTCCACCCACAGTACCACTAAATCTTAAAAGTACATGATTAAATTCAGCAAGCTCCATCAATGATGGAAATGCAAGTGCTAATGGTCCTTTATTTACTGAAATAACATGCATTTTTCTTTTCATTGCAGTAATGATATGCGTCATCCCAGGTTCAGCATCTTTGTAATTACTAGCTGTTGTCTCAATCAGAACATCGGCATCAATTGTCTTGATCATTTCCAGACCAGTTATTTGAGATACAGATTTATCATATTTTCCAACTGAACCAGATTTTTTTTTTGCATCAATCAATTTTTTCAGATTTAAGCCAGCACTATTGTATGCACTACCATTACTATCGAATACAGCAACAATTCTTGGTTTTAAACCGTATTTTGAATAAAGTTCGTTTGATCTTGATTCTAGAAGTTTTGTAAGACTTTGTGCAACTACACCAAATCCACATAGTATTATTCTCATAGAGTCATCACCTCATATGGTTATTTAATTTGATTTATCTAAATCTAAAGAAACTGAATTGATGCAATATCTCATGTTTGTTGGAGTTGGTCCGTCATCAAACACATGTCCTAGATGGCAACCACAGTTTTTACAGTTAACTTCAACACGTTTCATTCCAAAACTACTGTCTTCTACACACTCTATATTTTCCTCATCAACAGGCTTAGAGAAACTTGGCCAACCAGTACCTGAATCAAATTTTGTGTCAGAAGAAAAAAGTTCTGTACTACAGCAAATGCATCTATACACACCATCATCCTTTGTGTCCCAGTACATTCCTGTAAAAGCTCTTTCAGTTCCTTTATTTCGGCAAACATCAAATTGTTTTGCTGTGAGAATTTTTTTCCATTCTTCATCGGGTTTCGAAATTTTATGAGTCATACTTTTTTACGTTTTTCCTCTGTACGTTTTTCGGATTCAAATCTTTCCAGCTCGTATTGATTCATGTCAACATATTTTAGAATTTTACTTAATGTAGGGTGCCTTTGCTCAATTAACCTGTACATTTTTTGTGCAACTCTTCTGTAATCAATATGTCCTTGTGGGACAGTTCGTAATTCTATAAGATGTGTTGCTTCTCTTAAATTTAATTTCATAAAATATGGATAATTGTATGCAAAGTTAACAATGTATTGTGCTTGTTCGGGTAATTTTTTCCTAATCTCACCAAAAACGCTTTTTGTATTATCCATGCATTCAGAAAATTCTTTTTTTATTCCAAGTTCAATGACTTCATTTGGAATATGATAATTATGATCAGTTGTAAGTAATTGTCTTTCAAGTGTGAGTGCTCTATGTCTATGGAAGTCTCTGAACATTCCATAGTTTGTTAGTAAATCAAATGTATAATCTGTCATTTCAAAAGCTCTTGACGGTCTATGTCTTCTATTTTTTCTAATTTTTGCATATTCATTTATTATCTGAGTTTTTTCTTTTTTAGGAATTTTTTTAACGTTTTTCTTAATTTGAGAAAACTCAATGCTTGGTGATTGTTCATAAATTAATGCCGAAATTATATTATTCACCGCATCAGATTCTGTCTCGTATGAAACCAATTTTACAAAATTACCTTTAGTTGGCTTTCCAATGGCATATAATTTGCTTAATTCCATTGAATTACGTTTAACATCATTAAGATATTTTTGGAGTATTTTTCCATATTTGTCATTGGAGCGTCTCACGAACGATTTGATAGTTATATCCAACTCATTTTTTATTTGTGAGGCTAATTCACGCTCTTCGACAAGATTAGAGCCAAACATTATTGATAAGAGATACTCAAACGCACGACCGTTACCTGTGACACCTACATTAGTTAATGTTGATGCAGGTAACAGACTTCTTAGTGCATCTAATGCCTTTGCCTTTGTTGCTGCATTATAGATTCTTTGTGCAGATTTTATATTGTCACTATCTGTTAGTTTACTAAAATTTTTTTCCTTTCCGTTATGATCTTTAAACTTGTAATTTTGCACAGGATCATTCTCACGAATTAATTTTAACATTGGTTGTATACTCTTTGCATAAACATCAAAATCAAAATTGCATGCATTAATGTAATTGTCAGCATATCGTGATTTCATAATATCAGGTTCCCGATAAAATTTGTAATCACCATTGATTTTTTTATCCCAAGACACATACCTTGATGATTTTTCTAAATATGAAAAACCAATTCGTCTATCTTCAATTTTTTTTACTGCAATATTTGAAAGTCCTTCAATTGCAATCTGTCCTCCACCAAGTTCTGCAACAGAGTCATCCCCATATTCTAAAAGAACTCTAGTGTAGAACTCTTCACCGCGATTTTTATTTTTCAGAAATTCATCCAAGAAAATCTTTCTCATACTTTTATCCGTTCTACTGTACCTTGACATTAATGCACCACGATCAACCTGTTCTGGTGTAATTATTGCAAAAACAGACTTGTCAGTATTTGAAAAATGTTTTAACAGTTTCTTCTTTTCTGTATCAGTAAATTCAGACAATGAATTCTTACTTTTTTAATTGGTTTTATTTTTTCCTGCGCCAATTTTGATTAGATCGGGTGATTTTGTTGGAAGACTGGTAGATGACTGCTGTCCTTTTGTTTGCCAACGTCCTAGAACCTCTTTGAACGCTTGATCCATTCCAGGATCTTCCGTATACATTAATGTGGTAATCCATCTTCCTTTTGGATTTTGGGCATCACCAACTGGACCACCCAATGACTTCATCCAAAATTTACTTGGAAGTATTTTGAGTGCCTCATTTTCTGAATCGTCTTTTAATCTATTCCAATACTCTGAAACAAATTGCAGCACTTGGGCAATCTCATCTTTATCTATCATATTTGAAGACCGATTTTGCTGAATTTTAAAATTATGTTTACGCACAAGTTTTGATTTAGTTAATTTGTTTGTACTAAAAATTCTAACCTTATTCACACTTTGTCGGTTATACAGATCTTTCAAACTAACTTCATGAGTAGCAACGATGTTAGTATGATTGGAATGCCTGTTAAGGACATGTACGGTGCTCCAATGGGTAAAGTCTTAGGCACCTCAACTGATATTGATGGTTCTATCCAAACCGTAGGAATCAATTGTGGTTCAGAAGGCTTGAAACAAATTCCACACGAACAACTAGTTGCGAAATCCGAAGTAGTAATTTTCATACCAAAGTGGAGATTGGACTCTCAACGCCTGCTCAAAGAAAAAGAGCTAACTGTCCGACGCCTCACTGCGTTAATGGAAATTGTTTCTGACAACGACACCATGAAATCTGACGCAGAATTAATTCATGAGAAGAACAGAACGAAATTAATGACATTACAAAATACCGAAGAAGAAATAAATTCTGAGTTAGAGCAACGTGTTGCTGAAATCAATGCACAGATGAAAGCTGTAAAAGTTCTTTTGTTCGATGCCAAAGTGCAATACAAAAGTAATGAGATTTCTCAGGAAACCTTTAATCACGTACAAACCGAAACTGATGGAATGCTTCAACACATGAACTATGAAAAAGACGAGATTTCCAAAGTGAAATCGAGACTTACAAATCTATCAATAGAAGATGTGCTAACTACAGGACCTGCATTACATCCAATACAGGATTCTGCAGTAACTTATCTCACAAATCCCAATGAATGTGAGCCAGTAGAGTCTCGATTACCAGAACCACCTGGTACAGAATCTTCCGATTCGGAACAGGTTCATAATCCACCAATGACAATCCCCCAACAAGATAGTCCAAAAAACGAAGAACCTGCAGAAGAAAAGAAATTCTCAGAGTCAGATTGGCTTAAAAGAATGACTCAAGACTAATCAAAGTCTAACATTTTAAAATTACTTGTTTTTAGAAAAATATATTGGATTCTGAAAACTTTCAAATTGGTTTAGGAAATAATGATAGTTCAATACGTAATAGTGCAAAATCTGATTTTATCTCATTTTGGAATGAAAGAGCAAAACTTCTCAAATGGTTCAAACCATGGGAAAAAACACTTGACTGGAATCCTCCTTTTGCTAAGTGGTTTGTGGGAGGCCAAATCAATGCCTCGTATAATGCATTAGACGTAAATCAAGAGGAAAAATCATCCAAAACTGCAATTTTCTGGGAAGGTGAGGATGGAAGTTCCCGTATTATTACATATGGGGATTTGTATACACAGGTGAAAAAATTTGCAAACGTTCTCAAATCATTAGGCGTCAGAACTGGTGATAGAATCACAATTTATCTTCCAATGGTTCCAGAACTAGTAATTGCAATGCTTGCATGTTCAAGAATAGGTGCAATTCATACCGTAGTTTTTTCTGGATTCAGTGCAGTCTCACTAAAGGATAGAGTTGAGGATTCAGGTTCAAAAATAATCATTACTGCTGACGGTGGATTCCGAAAAGGGAAGTTAATAAAACTCAAAGAGATAGTTGATGAGTCTGCATCAAGTGTTGATTCAGTAGAACATGTGATAATACTAAGAAGAGCAAATAATGAGATAAGTCTGAATGAGAAAGACAGTATTTGGTCCGATTTGATGAACACATCGTCAGAAAAATGTGATGCTGAAAAACTTGATAGTACACACCCACTTTACATTTTGTATACTTCTGGAACAACAGGAAAACCAAAAGGAGTTTTACATGGAACCGGAGGATATCTAACTCATCTATACTCAACATTCAAGTGGGCATTTGATATAAAAAACAACGACGTATATTTTTGCACTGCAGATATTGGTTGGGTAACAGGTCATAGCTATGTTACTTATGGACCACTTTTACATGGTGCAACACAAGTGATGTATGAAGGTGCACCAGATTATCCTGACGTATCAAGAATGTGGAACATAATTCAAAAATACAATGTAACTATTTTCTATACGACGCCAACAGCATTACGCATGTTTATGAAGTTTGGTGATGATACTCCAAATTCATTTGACTTATCATCATTACGATTACTTGGAACTGTTGGTGAACCAATTAACCCAGAAGTTTGGAAGTGGTACTATGATGTTATTGGAAAGAGTAAATGTCCAATAATTGATACTTGGTGGCAGACAGAAACTGGCGGCATGATGATTAGTAATCTTCCTGGGATAGAAACAATCCCATTAAAACCAGGATCTGCAACATATCCAATACCAGGCGTTGATATTGCAGTTGTAGATGATAACGGACATGAAGTGGATGATAATACAAAAGGCTCACTAATAGTTCGAAATCCTTGGCCTGGAATGCTACTCACATTATGGGGTGATGATGAGAAGTACAAGAGCATCTATTGGTCAAAATATGAAGGGATGTATTATCCAGGCGACTATGCAATTAAGGACAGTGATGGGTATCTTTGGTTACTTGGTAGATCTGATGACGTTCTAAAAGTTGCAGGTCATAGAATTGGAACCGCTGAATTAGAGAGTAGTCTTGTATCACACAATGACGTTGCAGAGTCAGCAGTATGTGGGATACCTGACGAGATAAAAGGGGAATCAATCATTGCATTTGTCGTTTTAAAAGATGCTAATACTAGATCAACTGATGTACTTAGAAGTGAATTAGTTGAAACTATTAGAAATGGAATAGGACCCATTGCAACTCCATCTGAATTTTACTTCGTTACAAAACTTCCAAAAACCCGAAGTGGAAAAATCATGCGTAGACTTCTCAAGTCTATTGCAAAAAAGGAAAAAATTGGTGATGTAAGCACATTAGAGGATGGCGCAGCAGTTGAGGAAGTCCAATCTGCGTTCAACGAATTACAAAGTACTATTAACAAAGATAGCAAACAGTGATTTACATGCCATATGGTTATGACAAAACTAGAAGTGAAAGAAGATGCGAAAAATGTCAAAAACTGCTCTACGTCTTTGAGGTTGGAAAACTTTGCATTGAATGTTCCAGAATGGAACCAAAAAAATAAAAATTTTGGAAATTTATATCACTAGATAGTTACAATCTGATATGGGAGATGGAATAGGAGGCCCTGTATTGAAATGTATTTCTGGTAATGCATTTGAGCTTGATGTTACACATTACAGAAAGGACAATAAGGAACAATATGGTAAAACTGAAAAAATTATCATTTCAAAAATTGACAATCCTGATAACCCTGAATATCGGGAAACCACACAAACTGATCTTGAGCAAGCACTAAAAGGAAAGTTCGTATCCTGTAATGTTCAATATCGAGATAAAAAAACAGATTCGTTAGTATGTAATGTATTTGTGCAGAAACCACCTGAGGGGTTCTAAAACCACTTTTCACGTAAAGCGATTCATTAGAATGAATATTTTTGCATCTGGGATGATTTATTACATCTAACATTGTTGGAAATATGTAGGTGCTGGGTTTCTATCCAATTCATTATCTATAATTAGAGTTCAGGTCTATGACCTGTTCTCTAACAATTAACTAGAATATTTTTTGTAGGTGTTAAGTGAGTACCTTACCAAGACCTCACCTAACCGACTGTTGAAATGTCTTCCCTACAAACCATATCATATATTCAATCTATTAAAAATCTATTAGATCATATCAAATTCATTGCACTAAATCTGGCCTAAAACCATTTTTCCAATGTCTGACTCTTTTTTTCTAAGCTTTTTTTGAGCCTATTTAGGGATGAATTAACCCGGTCACGCGAAAAACTTCTTTCGTTTGACAAGTAATTTACTATATCGTCGTATTTCACCTCACCAAATTCAATTTTGTCCACACTTGCAACTTCAGGCTCTAAAAAGATCTTTCTTATTGCATTGTAATCAATTGTTTGTAACTGTTCTTGAATTTGTGTAACATCTTCTAACTTTCCATATTCTTTTATCATTTTAATCGCAGTTTTTGGACCAACTCTCTCAAATCCATCAGGATTAAAATCAGTTCCAATTAAAATTCCAACATCAATTAATTGTTCACGTGTTATTCCAAGTGCCTCTAAATTTTTTTTGTAATCTATTATTTCTGGTTCTATCTCAATGTATGTATTTCTGTTTGGTAGCTTTCTTCGCCCACTATTTGTAAAATTTCTGACAAGTTTTCTTGCACCAAACAAGATAGAGTCAAAGTCCTGACTTGCTGCAACATCAGCATGACCTGTTGTTGTTAACAGCGCAGCAGTTGCTTCACCTTCAGACGGTGCTTGTATGTATGGTATTCCAAATAATTCTAGTAGACGTTTGGAATCTTCAACCATTCCATCTTTCATGGATGTAGTTTGCTGTGCAAACTTTCTTGCATCATCCATATTGCCTTCAGAAATAGCTCTTTCATATTTTACAGTTGCATCTTTTTTGATCTGTTTTCTATGTTCAATTTCTGCAGATTTTAGCGATGGTGGTTTACCATCAAACACATAAACTGGTTTTATTCCAAGTGATAGAAAATTGATATTTCTATAAAATAGTCCTGTAATATGGCTGGTCACATGACCTTCTGCATCAGTAAGATGTAGTCCCTCTGGACCGCGAATTATTGCAAGAAACTGGTAAATTGCATTATATGCATCAATTGCTACAATTTTATTTGTGAATGACTCGAGTTTTGTTTTATCTCGAACTAAGAGTGATTTTAGGTCTAAACCCATACATTTGTTAGAATATTGAAGGCTTTTTTGTTTACTGTATTAATCGATTCACTATTTTAGGACGTAATACAAAATTATTTGTCGAGATAGCCAAGCCTGGTCCAAGGCGGACGCCTCGAAATCTCATTACAGGATAGCGTCTGTGCATCGCACGCGGGGGTTCGAATCCCTCTCTCGGCGCCTTATTTTAGACCTTAAAAATACAGTTTTAGACCTTAAAAATACAGTTTTAGACCTTAAAAATACAGTTTTAGACCTTAAAAATACAGTTTTAGACCTTAAAAATACAAAGAGATTAGAATGAATTGATGGTATCCCACTAGTCTGAGAGACGAAAAAATACGTCTCCAGACAACATTTCCACAAAACTGGTCATGTCGTATTGCGTGGGAATTAAACTAAGACGATCTTTAATTTAAGACTGATCATTGAATTCTGCTGGTGTTAAATGTCAGCCTTGATCTGCTCTCTTTTCATCCATAGGGTCTTATCTCTGTGATCAATTAGATGAATTCCCATATTTGAAATTCTATCTCTTACAGCATCAGCATCCTCAAATTGTTTATTTTTTCTATATTCCTCTCTCTTCTGAATTAATTCAAAAACATCTTTTATTTCATCATCTGTCGCTTTAATCGTATTCAAGCCTAATACATCAAGCATGTATTCCAGGACTGGCATTGTAAACTCTGATATGTTTTTTGTGATTTTTTCATCTGCAGCAAGCCCATTGATGAATTTCACCATGTTAAAGAATTCTGTGAGAGCCATAGATGTGTTAAAATCATTTTCTAATGCATTATCAAATTTTTGTTTTGAATTTGAAATAGTTGCTTCAACATTTTCTGATTCATTTGTGTTGTCTACCAATCTTAATTCATAGTAGCAAGTTTCTAACTGTCTCCATTTGATTAGATTTTCTCTCAAAAGATCTTCAGTATAATCAATTGGTTTCGAATAATGCCCTGAAAGGCAAAACAATCTAATAATATTTGGTCCCCAATTTTCCAAGACATGACTTACAGTTTTTACATTTCCAATAGATTTTGACATTTTCTCACCATTGATGGTAATCATTCCAGCATGCATCCAAATTTTTGCAAAAGGTTTTTCAGTAAATGACTCTGACTGTGCAATTTCGTTTTCATGGTGAGGGAATATTAGATCACGTCCACCACCATGTATTTCGAAACTCTCACCAAGGTATTTGACACTCATTGCCGAACATTCAATATGCCATCCAGGTCTTCCATTACCCCATGGACTTTGCCATGATGTGTCAGAATCAGAAAATTTCCATAAAGCAAAATCTAGTGGATTTTCCTTAGATCCATCAATTTCTATTCTTGCACCGCTTTCTAATTCTTCAACTTTCTTTTTTGATAATTTACCATAGTCTGAAAATTTTGAGACTCTGAAATACACACCATTTTTTGAAACATATGCCATGTTTTTTTCTATTAATACTGATATCAGATTCAACATGTCAGGAATATGTTCAGTCGCTTTTGGGTGCTCGGTAGCCCTTTTGATGTTTAATCTATCAAAATCATCAAAATAGTTTTTGATGTATTTTTCACTTACGATTTCTGGTGAACTTTCAGATTCTATTGCTTTTTTTATTATTTTGTCGTCAACATCTGTAAAATTTTGAATGAAGTCAACCTTGATGCCTTTCGATTCAATGAATCGTCGCAATACATCAAAAACTACAATTGTTCTTGCATGACCAATATGAGAATCATCATAAACTGTAACACCACAGAGATAAATTCGCACCTTGTTTTGAAACTCTAGATATTTTTCTGAGTTGGATAATGTGTCAAAAATTTTAATTTTATCCATTTTTTATCTAAAGGATTTCAGCTGTTATCCGTTTATGTTCGCTTTTTTTGTATAATTGGTAGATTTTATCCACCGTTTCAAGTGGAATTTGTGTTTTGCTAGATGTATCATCATGTGTCATCTGTTTGTCATTAATACAATACAAAATTGCATCGATTTCTTCATATGATGTACCAATTTCAGATTCCGCAGTATGGTTTGGCCAAAGGTTTGGACTACTCTTTTTTTGAATAATATGATCTGGAACACCTAAGAATTTTGCCAGTTCGCGTATCTGAGTTTTATACAGTGAAGCAATTGGTAGAACATCTGCAGCACCATCCCCAAATTTTGTGAAATATCCAATCAGATACTCACTTTTGTCACTAGAGCCCAACACAGTCAGATTTTTTGAGTTTGCATAATAGTACAAAATATTTTTCCTTATCCTTGCTCTTAAATTCCCTAAGGCCCTATCGTCTGGCTCTAAAACTTTGTAGTATTCTTTGTGTATCTGATTAATGTCAATTAATCTGTAATTTAGATTCAGACTATCAACAATTTTTAGGGCATCATTGGTTTCATCTTCTGGTGAAATTTTTGAATCTGGCATTATTACTGCAGTTGTATTTTCTTTAATCACTCCAGCACACAAGTAAGCAATAACTGCAGAATCTATACCACCACTAAGACCAAAAATCAGGCCTTTTGAATTAAACTGTGTAGTTTTTTCTTTTATCGAGTCCTGTATTCTTTTAGATATTGAACTGTAATCTATTTTTTTTATCTCATCCAAAATTTCTTGATTCACAGATGACGTTTATACTGTTATCATAAAAACTGTATTAATCAACATCGAGATAAATACCATCATCACGAATATCCACTTGGTATTTTTTCAGTTTAACACCTTTAAGAAAATCCATTAATTCACCCGTTTTGATATTGTAGTGCCAAAAGTGTAATGGACATTCAACAATATCCCCTTCAAGTTTGCCTTCAGGTGCAATGGAACCATCTTGATGTACACATATTCCATCTAGCGCATGAAAACCATCCTGGTTAAAAACTGCAATTTTTTTACCATTCACTTCAAATTCCTTACTTTTACCAAGTGCAATGTCATTTTTTTGTGCAACTTTGGTCCAAGTCATATTGATGTTTTAGAAAATTAGTTGTTTATAGTTATTGGCAGATTACCAGCTTTCTGCATATTTCAGTTGTTCTTTTGTGAGCTTGTCAATCTTTACATCCATAGCCTTTAGTGCGTCTACAGCAATTTGTTTATCGATCTCTTTTGGCACAACCATTGTTTTCTTGCCTATCTTTTTGTGATTTTTGTATATATACAAAAGTGATAAAATCTGATTAGAAAATGACTGTGCCATAACTTCTGGAGGGTGTCCTTCTGCCGCTACAAGATTTGCGAGGCGTCCTTTTCCAATAAGGTATATTTTTTTGCCATTCTGTAATTTACATTCATCAAGTGATGGTCGTACTTGTTTTACTGATTTTGATTTGTTAAGCAAAAATGCTGTATCAATCTCAACATCAAAATGACCTACATTACCAACAACAGCACCGTCACTCATTGCAAGAAGATGTTCCTTTCTGATGACACTTGTCATACCAGTACATGTAATGAATATCTGGCCAATTTTTGCAGCCTGTGCAATCGGCATCACCCTGAATCCATCCATATGTGCTTCAAGAGCCTTTACTGGATCAACCTCTGTTACTATTACATTTCCACCCATACCACGTGATCTTTCAGCAACTCCTCTACCAACCCAGCCATATCCAACTACCACAATTCTTTTTGATGTAAACAGCAAACCCATTGCTCTGAGATAACCATCAATTGTACTTTGACCAGTTCCATACCTGTTATCAAACATATGTTTTGTGTCTGCATCGTTTACAATAATTACTGGATATTTCAATTTGCCTTGCTTCTCCATCGCCTTTACCCTTGTAACACCGGCAGTTGTCTCTTCTGTAGAACCTAAGACCTTTAGTGATTTGAACTTTTTGTCAAAGTGTACTTTTACGTTCATGTCAGCACCATCATCACAGATTAAAGTTGGTTTGTGTTTTAGAACTTGTTCTATACACCAATCATATTCTTTTACAGTTTGATCATTCCATGCATAGATATTGATTCCTTGTGACGCAATGAATGCTGCTATATGGTCCTGTGTTGTAAGTGGATTTCCACCACACACTGCAACGTTTGCTCCAAGTTCCTTAGCACCCATAACAAGAACTGATGTTTCTTTTGTGATATGAAGGCAGAATCCAATTGTCACTCCTTTGAGCGGTTTTGATTTTTTTAATCTGGTTAAGGTGTTATCTAAAATCTGCATGTGGGATCGTGCCCACTCATAAGAGATTTTTCCTTGTTTTGCTAATTTAGGATTTTTTACTTTACTCAACGCACTTCACCCACCCAAATGTCTTTAAAAACGTAATTACTTTATTAGCCGAATATAGCTCAATCTTCACAAATGAATAAAAAAGCAATAGTCACAAGTGCACTCCCATACTCGAATGGAGAAATTCATCTTGGTCATGTTGCATCAACATATTTGCCTGCAGATGTTACAACACGATTTCTTAAACAAAATGGAGTTGAGGCATACTATATCTGCGCATCTGATGATTTTGGCACACCAATTTTGATTCAATCAGAAAAGGAAGGAAAGACACCGGAGGAATATGTTGCCCATTGGAATAAGCGAGATTTTGAAGATTTTACGGCATTTGACATTGCATTTGACTTTTTTTACAAGACGAGTTCACAGGAAAATATTGATTTTGTTCAGGATGTATTTAGGAAACTACAAAAAAATGGGCATATCTATGAAAATGAAATAATCCAATTCTTTTGCGAAAATGACAAGAAATTTCTTCCAGACAGATTTGTCAAAGGAATATGTCCATATTGTAAGGCAGAAGATCAATATTCTGATTTATGTGAAAAGTGTGGAAGAGTTCCTGAAGAGATTGAGAACCCACACTGCTCAATATGTGGTCAGACACCAATAAAGAAATCTACAAACCATTATTTTTTCAAACTAAAGAATTTTTCAGAACCACTTCTTGATTATCTAACTAATGCACCATATCTACAAAAAGATGTGAAAAAATATGTTGAGAACTGGATTAAAGAGGGGTTAGTTGACTGGGACATCACACGTGACATTTCTTGGGGAGTTCCGGTGCCAATTGATGGTTTACAAGATAAGGTGTTCTATGGATGGTTTGATAATCATCTTGCATACATTTCATCATCAATCAAATTCCTAGACGATAAAGGAATAGATGGAAAGTCATTCTGGAATGACGCAGACATTTACCATTTTATTGGAAAGGACATAGTGTATCATCATTATCTATTTTTACCTGCAATGCGTTTAGGAATTAACAAAGAGTTCAAGTTACCAGATTACATTCCTACTAGAGGCCACCTAACACTAGAATCAAAAAAGATTTCAAAGAGTAGAAATTGGTATATCGGCTTAAAGGAATTTTTAGAAACGTTCCCTGCAGACTATCTTAGATTCTATCTGATTTCTATTAATCCATACTCACAGGATGACTTGAATTTTGATTGGGACCAATTTGCAACCAAAATTAATTCTGAACTGATTGGTAACTTAGGAAATTTGGTTAATCGTGCATTGGGATTCACAAACAAAGCATTTGATGATGTGTTACCAGAACCTGAAGATTTCGATGAGAAAGATTCCGAGTCAGAGAAAAGAATCAAGTCACTTGCAGATGACATTTCAAAATTAATGGTGGATAACCATCTTGACCGTGCATTAAAACAAATCATGGAATTTTCTACTCACTTCAACCAATACTTCCAACACAAGGAGCCTTGGAAGAAAGGACCTGGCACGGCATCATGCATCTATTTGTCAGTAAACGCAGTGCGCTCATTGGCAATTGCCATACACTCATTCTTACCAAAGGCATCACAGCAAATTTGGACACAGGTTGGAATGGACGGAAATGTTTCTGATATGAAATGGAATGACATGTCAGAAATCTCCCTAAAACCAGGTCATAAAATAGGAAAAGCTGAACCATTGTTTGCTAAAATTGAATCTTCAACGATAGATGAGCAGAAAGCAAAGCTCGGTGATTAAAAATAACACAGAAAATCTTTCCCAAGATATCTACCAGGGGATTCTATGACCTAAAAACTGGAAAAACTCTAAAAAAAACACCATATGAGATTTATCCACCAAAAAAATTTGATGATCTCTCAAACAAATCTGAATTCACCATAATGATTCATGGTCTTCGAAATGATAGGTCTGGTGCACTTGCCAAGTATGTAATTGCCCAAAAACGCCTCAAGACATTACATTACAATAATCCTGTAATAGGATATAGCTATGACTCAAACACCGCAGGGGTGCAGTACAAATCCACAGCAATCTCTGCATTAAAAACTGGAATTGTTATTGCCAAAAAGAACGGTCGAAACCTCTCAAGATTCATTTTAGATATGAAGAGACGAAATCCATCACAGAAAATTCGATTGATGGGTCACTCGTTAGGCGCACAAGTTATACTGTCTACTGTTCAGGCACTTGCAAAAAATCCAAAGAGCAAAGGAATCATCGAATCGGTTCACCTGTTTGGAGCATCTATACCATCAAATTCATTTAATCCAAGAAAATCTGGCTCCATGTTTCAGAAAGTTGTTAATAAAAAAATTACAAATTACTTTAGCCCATATGATGATGTTTTGAAGGCAGCAAATGATGAGTGCTGGGTAGATTCACCACTTGGCTATAATGGATCGTCTGGAACATCAGTTTCCAAATACACACAAAAGATGGTTAGACCAAGAAACCATCGGTTTGCAAGTTATGCATTAACTATCAAATCATTTCCGTGATAAAAGAAAAATTTTGTCTGGTTTTAGGACATTGCCTTTTCATCTAGAATGAAATATTTGGCGAGTTTAAGATATGTTTGACGCTCATAGTCAGAGATTTCCTCATCAGAGTTGTACAGTCTCTCAAACCATGAGATGATATTCTCAATATCTTTTGTGTTGAACACTGAAACTTCAGACATAGATACTATCAAATTGTTCTTGTATATGTCAACTCTAGTCAAATAATGGTTCGATCAGTGTAGTGAACAGTCTCTCAAATTGACCTATCCATAACGCTTGATTATGTGATAACCAAATTCTGTTTTCACTGGCTCTGAGATCTCACCAATCTGAAGTTGGAATGCCGCATTATCAAATTCTTTTACCATCATTCCTTTTGTAAAATATCCTAAATTCCCATCTTTTTTTCTACTAGGACATTTAGAAATTTCTCTAGCAACCGCACCAAATTTTTTTCCTTTTTTTATCTCATCTAGTAATTGTAGTGCCTCACTCTGTTTATCGACCAGTATGTGTGAGCATTTTATTTTGTTTGACAT
>Ga0066837_10000159_pt1 | contig 29762 bp, 32 predicted proteins | sample ETNtaG_25_FD_66730 | JGI IMG/M metagenome (GOLD analysis project Ga0066837, IMG submission 66730) | Marine microbial and viral communities from oxygen minimum zone, Eastern Pacific Ocean - ETNP201302SV86 | ecosystem: Environmental > Aquatic > Marine > Oceanic | place: Pacific Ocean: Eastern... | reverse complement strand
GTCGTCATCGACAGGGCCGTCCTCATCTTCCTCGTAGAACTCGTCCTCGCCGATCAGCGCCTCGCGGGCGTCGGTGTCGTCGGGCGAGAGGGCGTCGAGATGATCGGCAGGATCGGATGACATGGAGACATCGACATTGCCGGTCTCCTCGGTATTGTCGAGGTCACGTTGCAGTTCGGCGATGGCCCGGTCGAGCTCTTCGAGCATATAGGCCGGGTCCTGACCTCCGAAATCACCGCTTTCACGCTCGGCGGCTTCGTGGCGCATTTCCCACAGCCGCTCCAGCCGATCCCGCGCCGGGCGGTCATCGCCATAGAGCAAATCTTCGATTTCGCTCTGGCTATAAGGTTGGGCAATACCGGGTGTGTCGGCATTGTCAAAATTGGTTTCCTGGGGGACGAGGCTCCCGGGGTGATGGTGGTTCTGAACCATGGCCGATCTCCCATTTCCTAAGTCCACGATACGACCGGAACGCAGAGGGCCGGCGGAGAGTTCGATCACATCGGCATGCGTTCGCAACGAGGTGAAAATGGCTCTGCGCAAGGGATCGAGGGTCCGGTGGCAATGGGGCGCCCACAGCGCCAATGGGAAAATTGTCGAACGCTTTACCAGGGATGTCACGCGGACCATCAAGGGGACCGAGGTCACCCGCAAGGCGAGCCGCGACGAACCTGCCTACCTCATAGAGCAGGAAGATGGGGACAAGGTGCTCAAAAGCCGGAGCGAAGTCAGCAGGGCCTAGTGAAGGTCGCCTGGCTCTTCCTTGACCAGCCGCAGGGCCGGTTGTGGCTCGTCCGAGCCGCCATCCCAGTTTGCGGGGATGGACTTGCTGGATTTGGCGCCCAGTTCGCGCAGCATTTCGACCTGGCGCACCACATTGCCGCGGCCGGTGGTCAACTGGTCCCGGGCCTTGGCATAGGCGCGCTGGGACTTGTCGATGGCATCGCCCACCTGGTCCATGGTGCCGAGGAAGCCCGCCACCTTGTCGAAGAGCTGGCCGGCGCGCTCGGCTATTTCCTCTGCGTTCTGATGCCGCTTTTCGATGTCCCAGACATTGCGCACGGTGCGCAGCACAGTCATCAGCGTCGTCGGCGTCGTCAGCATGACGCCCTTGCTCATGCCGAATTCAACGAGTTTGGCATCGTGCTGAATGGCGGTGGCCAATGCGCTCTCGATGGGCACGAACATCATCACATAGTCAAGGCTGGATCTGGCCGCGCGGTGATAGGTCTTGTCGCCCAACGTGGTGATATGGCCGCGCACCGAAGTGATATGGGCGCGCAAATGCTGGTCACGACCATCTTCCGGGCTGTTCACGAAGGCCTCGAAGGCGGTCAGGGATACCTTGGAGTCGATGACCAGCCGGTCACCATTGGGCATGAGGATTTCGACATCGGTACGGACCCGCTGGCCATCCTCGCCGGAATGGCTCTGCTGGGTGAAATATTGCTCGCCCTCACGCAGGCCGGATTGCTCCAGAATAGTCGCGAGGATCATTTCGCCCCAGGCGCCCTGGGTCTGTGAATTGCCCTTCAATGCGCGCGTGAGGTTCTGCGCCTCGGTGGTGATCTGCAGATTGCTTTCGGCCAGGGCGCGGATGCGCTCGCCCATGGCCGAGCGGTCTTCGACCAGGTTCTTGTGAAACTCGGTAATCTTATCCTGCAAGGGCTTCAGGAGCGTGTCGACCTGCTCGCGGTTCTGCTTGGTGAAGGTCTCGCTGTGGGTCTGCAAGACCTCGCCGGCGATGGACTTGAACTCGTCGGTCATCTGCTGGCGGGCTTCGGCGAAGCGTTTCAGATTGGCCTCGTTCTGCCGGGCCTGCTCATCGAGGCGCGTGCGCATCGCTGCGAGTTCGGCCTGCAGGCCCGAGGATTTCTCGCGTTCGGTATCGAGCAGTTCGGTGGCGCGATTGCGATCGCGCTCGATCTGGGCTTCCAGATCGCGGATGCGGCTATCGCGCGTGGTAACCTGTTCGAGGAAGTGGGCCTTGAGACTGTCCGCCGCCTCCCGGGCTGCAGCGTCCGCGCGCCTGGCGCTGGCGCGGGCCCAGAGCACAAGTCCGGCCACCAGCAGCGCCAGGAGCAAGGCGCCCCCGATGAGCAGGGCGAGGGCCACGGTGACGGGGACGTCGCCCCAGATGAACAGAACAGTGTCGAGATCGCGCATGGGCGCAGTCTAGTCCGATTCTGCTGTTCGCAAAATGTTCCCTTTGCGCGGTGGTTTGAACCGGGCTGCAGTTGACCGCGGACACGGAAATCGCCATATCGGGGTCAATCCATTTATCGCCGGACTTTTTTGCCATGGCCGTTCGCCCAATCCTGATCATTCCCGATGCACGTTTGCGTGCCGTTGCCGACCCCATCATCGAGGTCGACGATGAGATCAAGTCCCTGGCCAAGGATATGCTGGACACCATGTATGACGCGCCGGGCATCGGCCTGGCCGCCCCGCAGATCGGGGTGATGAAGCGCATTGTGGTGATGGACCTGGCGGGCGAGGGTGAGCCGGCGGCTCCGCTGGTGATGATCAATCCCGAGATCACCCATTTCGGCGATCAGATGCAGGTGACCGAGGAAGGGTGCCTTTCCATCCCCGAACTCTATTACGAGGTCGAGCGACCCAATGATGTGACGGTGAAATACACCGATCTCGAGGGTAAGGAAGTCACCAAGGAAGCCGAGGGCAAGCTGGCAGTCTGCATTCAGCACGAGCTCGATCACCTCGATGGCGTGCTTTATATCGACTATCTCAGCCGGTTGAAGCGCGACCGCGTGATCAAGAAGTTCGACAAGGCCGCCAAGCGCGCGGCCGGCTAAACCACTACGCCGCTGAACGGACATTAGGGAGGCTGCCCCATGCGCGTCGTCTTCATGGGCACGCCCGATTTTTCCGTGCCGACGCTGACCGAGATTGTCTCGGCCGGGCATGAGGTGGTGGCGGTCTATACGCGCGCACCCAAGCCGGCGGGACGCGGTCAGGCGGAACGCAAGAGCCCGGTGCATGAAACAGCCGAGGCGTTCGGTATTCCGGTGTTCACGCCCCGCTCGCTCAAGGGCGCCGACGAGCAGGCGCAGTTTGCGGCGCTGAACGCAGAAGTCGCGGTGGTCGTGGCCTATGGGCTGCTGCTGCCCAAGCCGGTGCTCGATGCGCCCGAATTTGGATGTCTGAACCTGCATGGTTCGCTTTTGCCACGCTGGCGCGGCGCGGCCCCAATCCAGCGCGCCATCATGGCCGGCGACAAGCAGACCGGCATTGTGGTGATGCAAATGGACGAGGGGCTCGATACCGGCGCCATGGGCCCCACCGAAATCATTCCCATCGCCCCGGACATGACCGCCGGCGAGTTGCACGACCGGATGAAGCTGCTCGGCGCTGATCTCATGGGACGCGCGCTGGCGGCGCTGGAACGGGGGAGCCTGGACTTTACCCCGCAGCCAGAGAGCGGGGAAACCTATGCGGCCAAGATAGACAAGGCTGAGGCGCGGATCGACTTTTCCAAGAGCGCCGAGGAGGTGCACAATCTCATCAGGGGCCTCTCGCCGTTTCCAGGGGCTTGGTTCGAGATGGACTTGGGTGGCAAGCCGGTGCGCATCAAGGCGCTGCGCTCGAGCCTTGCTGAGGGCCACAGCGCGCCCGGCGCGTTGATCGGGGAAGGTCTCACCATTGCCTGCGGCTCGGGCGCGGTGGGACTCACCCAGGTGCAACGCGAGGGGAAGGGCGCCATGGATGCGGCGACGTTTTTGCGCGGCGCGGGGCACCTTCCCGATCAAGTTAGCTAATGCCGCGCTATAAGCTCACAATCGAATATGACGGAACCCCGTTCTCCGGCTGGCAACGGCAGAAGGACCGGATGAGCGTGCAGCAGGCGCTCGAAGAGGCCATTGCTGGTTTTTCCGGCGAGACGGTGACAACCCAGGCGGCGGGGCGCACCGATGCCGGGGTGCATGCACTGGGCCAGGTGGCGCATTTCGACCTGTCCAAACAGTGGGATCCGTTCCGTATCCGCGAGGCGCTGAACTATCATTTGCGGCCCCACCCGGTGGTAATAGTGGAAAGCGAGGCCGTACCGGAGACGTTCGAGGCGCGATTTTCTGCGACGGCCCGGCATTATGAATATCGCATTCTCAACCGGCGGGCGCCGGCAGCCATAGAGCGAAACCAAGTCTGGCACGTGCCCAAGCCACTGGATGCGGAGAGGATGCATGAGGCGGCACAGACCATTCTGGGTCACCATGACTTTACCACCTTCCGCTCCTCCGAGTGCCAGGCCAACTCGCCCATTCGTACGCTGGATGCGTTCGATGTGACGGGGGATGGCGAGGTCATTGCCATCACGGCCAGTGCCCGCAGCTTCCTGCACCATCAGGTGCGCTCAATGGTGGGTTCGCTCAAGCTGGTGGGGGAAGGCAAATGGAGCCCGGCGGATTTCCGCGCGGCACTGGACGCGGCTGACCGGACGCGATGCGGCGCCATGGCCCCGGCCAGCGGTCTGTATCTGACCGGGGTGGACTACCCCTAGGCTTTAGACGGCTGGCCCCATCGTCTGCAGGAGAAAGCCCCCAAGAATCATCAGACCGATGAAATTGGCAGCCAGTTGGGCAACGATGAAGATGGCGATCTGCACCGGCGCAAGGGTCACAATACGCCGCGCGATATTGACCTCGATGACGATGGCCAGAACGCCCATGACCAGCAGCATGATGTCGTTGGCGCCCAGCAGCGCCGATAGAAGCAAGCCGAACAAGGACACATAGAAATTGGCCCAGTTGTCGGCCACCAGATAGGGCATGAAGCCATCCAGCCGCCCCATCATTTGCAGGACGAGATAGGCCGCGCCGATCTGCACAGCGAAGATCAGCGCCGAAAGCAATGTCACACCGGCAGCGGTGCCCGTCGGTGATGCGGCACCGAGCAATTGGGGACCGAAGACGCTGACGGTCACGGCCAACAAGAGCGCAATAAAGCTGCCAATCAGACCGCGCTGCGAAAAATCGAAGTAGCTGGCTGCATCCGGCCGCCCGAGAACAAGGGCCCAGGTGCCGCGTGCGGCGTCGAGAGCTTCTTCGATAAAGGTCGGTGAGGGCTGGGGCAAAGAACAGACTCGTCTCAGGCAGCGGATAGGGGCGCTGTAAGCATGTAGAGCGTCAAAGGGGTGCCGACAAGAAGCACGACCGTCAACACCGCAAATGCCGCAGCCACTCCAAGCGTCCAGTTGCCGGCCCGGCGCCCGAGACAAAACAGCAACCAGCCCAGTCCCACCCACAAAAGCGGCAGTAGCATGCCCAGGATGAGGGAAATCAGCGTGCCCAGGATGAGATAGTAGATCAGCGCATAAATGCCGGGGACGAGCAGCGGCAGTATGGGCACGGTTTCACGCAGGGCCAAGCGGGTGCCATAAATGCCGACGACAAGCGCGAGCAACCAGAGCGACTGAATGAGCATGATGTCGAACAGGCCCTGCGGTGTAGGCACGCCCATTTCGAGCGAAGTCAGCACGACAGCCAGGAAGGCGAAGAGGTAGAACAGGACCAGCGCCGTGATCAGGCCCGCAACGGTGAAGCGGAAGCGCGCCTGCCAGCCCGCTTCGTTCCTGAGGATCATGATCCAGCCATAGACGGACTGGCGCAGGGCGCTGATGATCTTCATGCCGAGGCCCCGGCCAGGAAGCGCTCGGCGAAGGTCTGGTAGATTTCGGTCAGGCCGGTGAGGTCGCTTAGGGCAATATGCTCGTCGGCCTTGTGCATGGAGGGGCCCACCAGCCCACATTCGACCACCGGGCCATATTGAGCGATGAAGCGCGCGTCGGATGTGCCGCCGCCTGTGGAATATTCGGGCGGCTTGCCGTTGCGTTCGGCAATGACGGCGGAGAGCGTCTCGATATCGGCGCCCAGCGGCGAAAGAAAGGCGCGTGAGGGTGTGCCGGAAACCTCGAAGGCGATGCCGGCATCTTTGGAATCGACATTGGCCAGGCGGGCGCGGACCCACTCGGCCAGCGTCTCGGCCGTCCAAGTGTCGTTGTAACGGATGTTGAAGCGCAAAGTGCCCGACATGGGGATGACATTGGAGACAGGATTGCCGGTATCGATGGTGGTCAGTTCGAGATTGGATGCCGGGAAATGCTGGGTGCCGGTGTCGAGCTTTTCCGAGGTCAGCGCGGTGGCAACGGCCGCCAGGACCGGCAGCGGATTGTTGGCCTTGTGCGGGTAGGCGACATGGCCCTGGGTGCCGGTGACGGTGACCTTGCCCGAAAAGGAACCGCGGCGGCCAATCTTGATGCTGTCGCCCAGAGTTTCGGTGGAGCTGGGCTCGCCGACAATGGCAAAGTCGAAGTGATGACCGTTTTCCGCCATCCAGGCGACGAGCTTTTCAGTGCCATTGATGGCGTCGGCTTCCTCGTCATTGGTGATGGCAAGCTGGATCGTGCCGGCCTCGGTCGGAATGGCGGCGCAGGCGGCGACGAAGGCGGCAATGCCGGACTTCATGTCGGCGGCGCCGCGTCCGAAAATTTTGCCGTCAGCAATGCGGGGCGTGAACGGGTCGGACGACCAGTTCGCCACCTCGCCCGGTGGCACGACATCGGTGTGGCCAGCAAAGAGCAGGCGGCGCCCGCCCTGCCCTCTCGTGGCGAAGAGGTTATCCACCGGATAGGAGCCGTCGCCTTTGAAACGCAGTCGCGTCACGGCAAAACCGATGGCCTCGAGTTCGGACTGCAAGAGGTCGAGCGCTCCCGCCTCTTCGGGGGTGACCGAGGGACAGGCGATGAGTCGGGCGAGCAGGTCAGCAGGGTCGATGGTCACGACGGCTCCAGTTGGGTTCAGGCGGCAGCGTCCAAAGGATCGGGGCCATAGGTATTGGGGCCGGCCGTGCCCTTGAGGAAGCCAAGCTGTACAAGCATGTAGATTGCGAAAATACCGTAGATGACGCTCAGGACAGTGAGCCAAATCGGTGGCACTAGATAGCTGACCCCACCCACGTCAACCATCGAGGCACCGATGCCCGTGGCCTGGAGCAGGTTCAGTATGATCGAGCCGGCAATCAATATCTTGAGGTCAGTGCCATCGTTGTCGCGGTCGTGCCGGCGCTTGATGCCGATGCAGTAACTTGGCCAGATCAGCACCAGATTGATCAGCACGCCAAGCCAGGTAATGACGGCCGCATTGCCCAGGCTGATGATGCTGACAATGATGCTAGCAAGGATCGAGATGATGATAAGCACGACAATGCCGATCCACCATTGCTGGCGCCCGATGCGGCCCTCGGTGGTGGTCAACAGCGTTTTGATATTGTCCATTTGTGCCCCCTCAATGAACCGGAATCAGTTCCGGCTCATCAAAGAGTAAGATGCCGGCGCGAAAGGGGCCAGCATTGACGAATTTCTCAATCGCGCAGCAGGTCGTTGATGCCGGTCTTGGAGCGGGTCTGGGCATCGACTGTCTTGACGATGACGGCGCAATATAGGTTCGGACCCGGTGTGCCATCGGGGAAGGGCTTGCCGGGGAGCGAGCCGGAGACGACCACCGAATAGGGCGGCACATAGCCCATATGGATCTCGCCCGTCTGGCGGTTCACCACCTTGGTGGAAGCACCGATGAACACGCCCATGGAAATCACCGAGCCTTCACCCACGACCACTCCCTCGACGATTTCCGAGCGTGCGCCGATAAAGCAATTGTCCTCGATGATGGTCGGACCGGCCTGAAGCGGTTCGAGCACGCCACCAATGCCGACGCCGCCGGAGAGGTGCACATTCTTGCCGATCTGGGCGCAGGAGCCGACCGTGACCCAGGTATCGACCATGGAGCCTTCACCGACATAGGCGCCCAAGTTGACAAAGCTGGGCATCAGAATGGCGCCCTTGCCGATATGGGCGGAGCGGCGGACGATTGCGCCGGGTACGGCGCGGAAGCCAGCTTCGCGCCAGGTGTTGTCGGTCCACCCCTCGAACTTGGTGGGCACCTTGTCCCACCAGGTTGAGCCCTGCGGAGCACCAGTCATCGGCTCATTGTCGTTGAGGCGGAAGGAGAGCAGCACGGCGCGCTTGAGCCACTGGTTGACCTGCCAGGTACCGTCCACCTTTTCGGCCACGCGGGCCTGGCCACTGTCGAGCAGGTTCAACGCCTCATTGACGGCATCGCGTACTTCGCCTGTGGTGTTGAAATTGATCTCGGCGCGATTTTCGAAGGCGGTGTCGATGGTCTGGGCAAGTTGCTCGTGCGACATGGCGGGTCCTGGCGTTTTGACGTTGGCGCGGACCATAGCGGGGGCGGGCCGTGAGTCAACGGGCGCGGCGCAGCTCTGGCCTGCGGCGGCAATGTCAATCCGGCATGAAAAAACTGTAAAGAAAACGGACAAGTCCGTTTACTTGAAGTTCGCTCTTCTGGTGCAGGGTAGAAATTTGGCAACCCGGAGCACTAAAATGAAGAACTTCGTCCTTCAGCTCTCGTTTGTGCTGCTCGCCACGATTTCTGTCCCCCTTGCGGCGATTGCGCAATCAGACGCTTTCATCCTTACCGTGGACGGCAAAATCGATGGCGGCCCGCTCGACTTCACCGCCGCGGAGCTTGAAGCCATCGGGTCCGCTCAAGTCGCTACTGCCACGCCCTGGCATGAAGGAACCCCCGTGTTCGAGGGTGTTCCCATGGACATGCTGATGGCCCATGTCGGCGCCGAAGGGCAAGAGGCCGATGTGCTGGCGTTGAATGGCTACCGCACGACGATCCCGCTCTCGGATTTCACCACATACCCGGTCTTGCTGGCCCTCAAGCAGAATGGCGAGTACATGTCGGTTCGACAGAAGGGGCCGTTGTTTATCATCTACCCCTTCGATGATTACGATCAGTTGCAGAACGATCTCTACCATGCCCGATCGGCGTGGCAGGTTCGCAGCATTACAATCCGATAAGTCGGAAGGTTTGGCGCGTTATGCTGCCGCCGGAATGGTTTCGAAAATTTGCGGTTCTGGTGATCGTCATTTTGGGCGTTGCCACGGTCCTGCACGCGCGTGTCGTACAGGAGACGGCCGAGGCCGTCAGAAATTCCATGCGTTTCGATGTTTCCTGGATTGGAGCGCATGGCCGGATTGAGGCGGCCCAGTTGGAAACCTATCTGGCGCGCTACGCGGCAATGGGCCAGCAGGGCGACGCCGACAAAGCTGAACTGTATTACCAGATTCTGCTTGGGCGGCTCGATAGCTGGGGTGTTAGCGGCTATGGAGAATTCCTGGCTTCCAACCCAGAAAGCCGGCAGGCCTATGTCAATCTGCTGGACCTTCTGGAATCGGTCGAAGCCGAGATGTCGGGCCTGGATAGTGCCGCCACGGCTACCCAATTGCTGCACCGGCTGGAGCCGGTCGGCGACATGATCCACAAGATCGGCGCGCAGGCTACTGACTCGGCAGTCAACAGGGCGGCGGCGATCCGCCAGACACTGACAGAGCAACAGACTCTACAACATTATCTGGTTGTAACGGCGCTGTTGTCGGCCGGCGTGATGCTTGTGGTGTCGGCCTACCAGAACCGCACCCTGCGCCGGGCCCATCGCCAGGTCGGCCGGGCGGCAGACAAATTCTCCTATCTGGCCCATCACGATCCTCTGACCGGCCTGCCAAACCGGACGGCATTTTCAGACGCGGATCAGCCGCCGGACAGTCACGCGCGCTACACAGGGGTGATTGTGTTCGATCTGGACGGCTTCAAGTTGATCAACGACAGCTGGGGACACATATTTGGCGACAAGCTGCTCAACGCGGCAGCGCGCCGGCTCGAAGAGGTCATCACCACGGAAGAGGGCAATATCGTCGCGCGGCTGGGTGGAGACGAATTTGCGGCGTTACTGCACCTGCAAGATGAAACCGAGGCCAAAGCCATTGCAGACCGCGCGCTTGAGGCCCTCAAGCGTCCATTCGAGATCGATGGCAGCTCCGTCACCATCAGTGCCACGGCCGGCATAGCCACCGCTTCGCGTGCTTTGCAGAATGCGCGGGGACTTCTGGCCGACGCGGATCTGGCGCAGAGCGAGGCCAAGGCGCGCAAGAAGGGATCGATCTCCATATATGATCAATCGCTCCGCGAGATGGTTGAGCGCCGCCTGACGCTGGAAAATGATCTCCGGTCCGCAATCGCCAATGGCGAGATCACCCCGCATTACCAGGTTCAGATCGACATAGAGACCGGGGCGGTGGTGGGTGTTGAGGCCCTGGCCCGCTGGCATCATGCCCAGTTGGGACCAATCGCACCGATCGAGTTCATTCCCATTGCCGAAGCGTCGGGCCAGATCATCGATCTGGGCAGGCACATGATCGAGTGCGCCTGCCGGGATGCGCTGCGGTTGCCGGCAGAGGTCCAGGTCGCGGTCAACCTGTCGGTCGTCCAGATCATGCAGGGCGACGTGGTGGAAGCGACTGCCGACGCCCTGATGGCGGCGGGCCTGCCACCCGGACGGCTCAAGCTCGAGGTTACAGAATCGGTGATGATGGCGGATGCAAAACAGCCGATCGCCGTCCTGTCCGACCTACGTTATCTGGGTGTCGCCCTGGCACTGGACGATTTTGGCACTGGATATTCCTCCCTGTCATACCTGACGCGGTTTCACTGGGACGAAATCAAGCTCGACCGTACCTTCGTGAACAACCTTGACACCGACTCGCTCGGGCTTTCCGTGATCGAGGCCGTGCTGATCCTGGCCCGGAAGACCGGCGCAAAAGTCGTGGTTGAAGGCGTGGAGACCTTCAGGCAACTGGAACTGCTGCGCAGCGCGGGCTGCGACATCGGGCAAGGCTACTTTATCGGCAGGCCTGTTCCGATCGACATGGTGTGTGCCCAGATCGAAGAGATCAACCAATCACGCCCCGCTGGCCGCCGGACACACAGACGCAAGCACGCCTAGAGGTCGCCCCGCAGCGCGGCGCGGTCTGGCTCAATCCGCAGCCGGATAGACCCCCAGAATGCGGAAGTAGTCGGTAAAAAATCCCAGCTCTTCGAAGGCATGCTGCACGCCGATATCGTCCGGGTGCCCCTCGATATCGGCATAGAACTGGGTCGCCGTGAAGGCGCCGCCGACCATGTAGCTTTCGAGCTTGGTCATATTGATGCCGTTCGTGGCAAAGCCGCCCATGGCCTTATAGAGGGCTGCGGGTACGTTGCGGACGCGGAAGACAAATGTGGTCTTTACCTTGCCCTGGTTGGGCGCAAGCTTTTCGGTGGGCGAGAGCACGAGGAAGCGCGTGGTATTGTGGTCGGCGTCCTCGATATTCTCGGCCAGAACGGTGAGGCCATAGATTTCGCCGGCAAAGCGCGAGGCAATGGCCGCAACGGCCGGATCCGCCTTTTCGGCAATCTCGCGGGCCGAGCCGGCGGTGTCGACCGCGTTGATGGTTCTCAGGCCCCGGCTCGAAATGAACTTGCGACACTGGCCCAGGGCGACCGACAACGATTGGACGGCCTCAATGTCTTCCAGCTTCGCACCGGGCACACCGAGCAGGGTCATCTCGACGCGCAGATAGGTCTCACCGATGATGTTGAGCCCGCTTTCGGGCAGCAGATGGTGAATGTCGGTGATGCGGCCATAAAGCGAATTCTCGACAGGTACCACGGCGTAGTCGGCCTTCCCGGTCTGCACGGCATTGAGCGTCTCCTCGAAGGTAACGCAACCCAGAAATTCCTCACCGGGAAAGACATTGGCGGCAGCCGCGTGGCTGAAGGCGCCGGGTTCACCCTGGAAAGCAATATTCTTGGTCATCGGTCTGGTCCGTCAATGCGTAAGGCTGGCGGGTTGTGGCGCGCGACCGGGCAAGAGTCAATCTGGCAGCCCTCTGCTCGACGAGGCCGAAATTCGGCCCGCCGGAGGCATTTTCCACTACACGGACCACGCCGCGGCGGTTTGACCTGTTGCGCCACAAGTGGTCTTGATACTATGTTCCGCGCGCGTCGAACCGGCCGGTTGAGGCGGATTTCCCTATTGGGTATCTAAAGTTGGGCTGGTTCGGATAAATGTCCACGGGGATGGACCGGCAGAGAGACCAAATGGATTCGTTCGAGCTAAACAAGATCATCGGCGCCGTGCTCGGCACCCTGTTGTTTGTCATGGGTGTAGGGTTTGTGGCGGAAGCCATCTATCACCCCATCGAGAACCGCGGCCCCGGCTATCCACTTCCCGAGCCGGAAGTCGCCGAAGCCGGCGCGCCAGCCGAGGAAGAGCCAACCGTTCCCCTTGGTGTGTTGCTCGCCAGCGCAAGCGTAGAAAACGGCGCCGCGGCGGTTCGCAAATGCCAGAGCTGCCACAATTTCGGCGAGGGCGAAGCCAATAAGCAGGGCCCGGTGCTCTATGGCGTGGTCGGGGCCTTACAAGCCCATGTGGACGGCTTTGCCTATTCCGATATCCTCATTCAGCACCGCAATGAGGGGTTGACCTGGAGCTACGAGAACCTCGACGCTTTCCTTGCCAGCCCACGCGGTTACGCGCCCGGTACCAAGATGAGTTTTGCCGGCGTCCGCTCGCCCGAGGAACGCGCCGACATCCTGGCTTACCTGCAGACCCTTTCGGCCAATCCGGTGCCGTTCCCCGAGCCGGAAGCTGCGCCCGCAGAAGAGGCAGCCCCGGCCGAAGGCGAGGTCACCGAAGTCGAGACCATTCCCGAAGAAATAGTTGCGCCTGACGACGCTAGCGTAGAGACCGTGACAAGCGAGCCGGGTGCCGCCGTGGAAACGCCGACTGCGACCCAGTCGGATAGTCGGGTGGAAGGCACGCCTGTTCAGGAAACCTCGCCGGCAAGCCCGGAAGCGCCGGCCGCCAGCCAGTAAGGCTTTGCCTGACTGACCAGATTCTCAAGAAAGCCGCGCCCCGAGGTGCGGCTTTTTTCATATCAAGGACCGTTGTCGATGTTGCTGCTGCACCTTTCCGATGTTGATGAAGCGAGCTGGGCTCGGGCATTTTCAGACGCGCTGGCGCCCTACCCCGTGGTGCGGCGGGGAGACAGTTTCGACCCGGCCGAGATTCGCTATATCTTTGTCTGGAAGCCCAAGGCTGACGCTTTTGACGGCCTGACCAACCTCAAGGCAGTGCTCTCGCTGGGTGCCGGGGTGGACGCGCTGCTCAGGCACCCCAACCTGCCTGATGCCCCGATCGTGCGCTTTGTCGATGATGACCTTAGCCAGCGTATGAGCGATTATGTGGTGGCGCATGTGACCATGCATCACCGCCAGTTCACCCGCTTCCAGGCCGACCAGAAGGCGCGCCGCTGGGACCAGTATTATCCGCCCGCCGCAGGCGAGACCACGGTGGGCATCATGGGCATGGGCGTGCTAGGGCAGGATGCGGTCAGCCGGCTCAAGCCGCTCGGCTTTGACCTCAGAAGCTGGAGCCGCACACCCAAAGACATGGACGGCGTGGCGGGCTTTTCTGGCGACGCAAAATTCGACAGCTTCCTGGCCGGCACTGATATTCTGGTCAATCTGCTGCCGCTGACCCCGGAAACCACGGGCATTCTCAATCGCGCCACCTTTGCCAAATTGCGGCGGGACAGGCTGGCCGGCGGACCTGTTATCATCAATGCGGCGCGCGGCGGGCACCAGAAAGAAGCCGATATCGTTCAAGCGCTGGAAGACGGCACGCTGGGAGCGGCGAGCCTTGACGTGTTCGAGGTTGAGCCCCTTCCCCCGGACAGCCCGCTCTGGGGTATGGAAAACTGCTATATCACGCCGCATATCGCGGCCATTTCCAATGAGCAAAGCGGGGTGCGCTACTTTACGCGCGTGTTGAAAGATCATGAGCAGGGCAAGGCGCTGCCCAATGTGGTAGACCGCGCGCGGGGATATTAGTTCGACACATAAAATTCACTGGTCAGGGATCAATGTGTCATGCAAGCAGGATGGCTTAAACAGAAGGAGCCGGTTGAGGGGTATGACCGACACAGTGCAACAGGAAAAACCGGGCCTTTATGAGCGGCTGAAATCCGCCACGGGGCATCCGCTGGCCGAGCCGATCCTGGCGCTGATCTGTTTTCTCGAGGCGATGATCGTTCCGGTTTTTCCCGAGGTCATGCTCGCGCCCATGATCCTGGCCGACCGCCGTCGAGCCTGGCGGCTGGCTACGATCTGCACGGTGTCCTCGGTGGTGGGCGGCATATTCGGTTATGCCATCGGCTATTTCCTGTTCGATTCCATCGGCAAGGGAATCGTGGAGTTCTATGGCGCTGGCGCCGGGTTCGATCAGTTGCGCGACAGCTTTGTCGCCAATGGAGCATTCATGATCATGATCGGGGCTGTCACCCCGATTCCCTACAAGATCATCACCATTACCAGCGGCGTCGCCGGCATCGATATCTGGACCTTCATCCTGTATGGGCTAATCGGCCGGGGGCTGCGCTTCTTCGTGCCCTGCGGCCTGTTCTACTTTTTCGGGCCGGTGGCCAGCACCTTTATCGAAAAACACAAGAAATGGGCCGGCTGGGTTATGCTGGCCGCCGTGATTGGCGGCTTTGCGGCTGCGCCCCTGCTGTTTCCCAAGCATGGGACAGAGGTCACTGACAAGGTGTTCGAGCAGACCATCGGCACCGATATCATCCCAGGCTCGCTGGCTCCCGTTCAGCTCAAATAGCGCTGACGCAGGAAGCCATAGAGCGCACGGATGGCCTGGTCGGTGCCACCGGCGGGGCGGCCAGGGCGGGCATCGGGGGCCCAGCCGAAAATGTCGAGATGCACCCAGGCACCGGCATTGCGCACGAAGCGCTTGAGGAACAGCGCCGCGGTGACCGAGCCGGCATGACCACCGGAGGCGGCGTTGTTGATGTCGGCGATGCGGGAGGACAGAAGCCCGGCATAGGACGACCAGAGCGGCATGGGCCAGAGCGGGTCCTCGGCCGCCAAACCGGCCGCGGCCACACCGGCGGCAACCCGATCGTCGGTTGAATAGAGCGCAGGCAGTTCCGGGCCAAGGGCAATGCGTGCCGCACCGGTCAGCGTGGCCATGTCGATCAGCAGTTCGGGCGTCTCCTCATCAGCCAGGGCCAACGCGTCGGCGAGGATCAGCCGGCCCTCGGCGTCGGTATTACCGATTTCCACGCTGAGACCGGCACGCGAGCGCAGAACGTCGCCGGGGCGGAAGGCATTGCCTGAAATGGCGTTCTCGACCACCGGCAGCAGCACCCGCAGCCGTACCGGCAAGCCGGCATCCATGATGGCATGGGCCAGGCCCAGCACATTGGCGGCGCCCCCCATGTCCTTCTTCATCATCAGCATGCCGGAGGCCGATTTGATGTCGAGGCCGCCGGTATCGAAGGTGACGCCCTTGCCCACCAGCGTGACCTTTGGATCGGTGTCCTTACCCCCGCGCAGATCGATGAGGCGCGGTGCCTGGGCGCTGGCGCGGCCAACGGCGTGGATCATGGGGAAGTTCTGATCCAGCAGGTCGTCTCCGGCGGTGACGCTGACGCTCATACCATGCGTTTTTGCCAGTTCGCGGGCGCGGGCTTCGAGTGCATCGGGACCCAGGTCATTGGCAGGCGTGTTGATCAGATCCCGCGCCAGGCTCGCCGCCGCCACCTGCCGCTCGACCTCGGCGCTGTCGGCCGCTTCGGGCAGGACGAGCCGTGGGGGCGGAGGGGCGCTGCGATAGGTTTCGAAGCGGTAAGTCCCCAGGCGGAAAGCGATGGCCGCGATGGTCGGATCGCCCACCTCGCCCTGCAATTGGTAATCGCCCTCGGGCAGGCCAGCACCGGCCAATCCGGCTACGAAGACGGGGCGGCCTTCGGCTGCGCCCGTTCCGAAAAGCCAGGCGGTAACACGGCCTTTGCTGTCTGGCAGGGCCAAGAGGCGACCCTGCTGGCCGGTAAACCGGTTGGCCTCGGCCCAGGCGCGCTGGCTGTCCTCCAGTGGTGCCGCTTGCAGCCCTCCTTCGGGAATGAAGATCAGGGGAATGGCAGACTGTTTGGACATGTCAGGGCTCCGTTGCACTGCCCTCTGTCTAACCGGGACAGCGCCGGGGCACAACGCTGCCGCGGCGGTGTTTAACCGGGCGTTAGGGTTAATGATCTATTTCTCGGGATGAGTTGAGGTGGCCCGCTGACGGCCCGGAGCAAGACGTGTTCAAGGCAAAGCGAATGATCGGAGCGCTGCGCCCCCTGCTGCTGGCAGGCGTGGCAACGCTAGCGCTTTCGGCCTGTGCTTCCAATCGCGGACAATTGGCCAATACCGACTATGCTGGGCTGAGCGCGGCCGAAAGCCATGCCCAGCTGGGCGAGCTGACCGCGCGCTATCGGGCCAATCCCAAGGACAGGGCCGTGGTCATTCACTATGCGGCAGCGCTGCGGGCGGCCGGGCAGCCGCAACAGGCGGCCGCTGCGCTGGAACAGGCGATCCCCCATCATCCCGGCGATGTGGCGATCAGCGTTGCCTATGCCAAGGCCCTGACAGCCGCGGGGCGGTTCGACCAATCCATCGAAGTGCTGCGCAATGTGATCGAACCCGATGCGCCGGACTGGAACGCCTTGCTGGTGCTGGGTGCAACACTGGATCAGACCGGTCGCCACGAGGAGGCGCGGCAGGTTTACGTGCAGGCCTCGGTCATCGCGCCTGGCGAAGCCTCTATCGAGACCAATCTGGGCCTTTCCTACGCCATGACCAATGATCTGGTCGCGGCCGAAAAGCATTTGCGGCGCGCGGTGCAGATGCGCGGCGCCAATAGCCAGACCCGTCAGAACCTGGCGCTGGTGGTGGGCCTGCAGGGCCGGTTCGACGAAAGCCGGGCCATCTATGCCGCCGAGTTGCCGCCTGACCAGGTGGAAGCCAATATGGCCTATGTCCGGGCCCTTCTTACCCAGCAGAACCGCTGGGATTTGATCGAAAAGGGCTAGGTGGACGCATCCCGAGGCGCGTGCGCCTCGGAAAACTACAAACAGAGACGTCGCCGCCTTCGGAAAGAACGCTGTCGCGCGCATGGGGATGGACGTCCCGCCCCCCTACGAGGTCTTTGTGCAGGACTGCTTTGCAACGATGCGCAGCTCGACCGAGAAAACTGAGGCAGACGATGTGGCAAAGGCCATATGGCGAGCCGTGACCGAGCCGGACGCCCCAATGCGTCTTCCCGCAGGCGCCGATGCGCGAACAATCTTCGCCCAGACCACCGCTCTCACAGACAGCTGAGTGCACGTCCATCGCGCTGCATCACCACACCTGAGGCGGCAATAATCGTGGCCTGCAGCAGCCATCGGCTCTGCTACATTCGCAGCCACGAAGGCTTGCTGATCGGGCGGGCACAGGACCTGAGCCAAGCGCGCGGCGCCCCGTTGGCGAACGGTCCTAACCGCCGCCCACTGTCGATGCGACGGGGCCGCCAAATACTTGGATCATGGCCGGCGAGAGGATGACGATGAACAGTACGGGCAGGAAAAACAGGATTAGCGGCACGGTCAGCTTGGGCGGCAGGGCCGCGGCCTTCTTCTCGGCTTCCATCATGCGGGCCTCGCGGCCTTCCTCGGCCATGACGCGCAGGGCCTGACCGACCGAGGTGCCGTAGCGATCGGCCTGGATGAGCGCGGTCATCACCGATTTGACACCGTCGAGACCGGTGCGGCGGCCCAGATTTTCATAGGCGCGGGTGCGGTCTTCGAGGAAGGACAGTTCGGCCGTGGTGAGGGTCAGCTCCTCGGCCAGCTCAGCGGATTGGCCGCCGATTTCCTTGGCGACGCGCTTGAATGCATGTTCCATCGACATGCCGGCCTCGACGCAGAGCAGCAGTAGATCGAGACAGTCCGGCCAGGAGCGGCGGATGGAGGTCTGGCGCTTCTGCGTGCGGTTCTTGAGCAGCAATAGCGGCACATAGGCGCCCACCAGACCGGCGCCGATGGCATAGAGCAGGTTGAGATAGAGTGGCCGGTCGCCCGGCGCCATAATCAACAGATAAAAGGCGGCGACTGCGAAAATGGCGATGGGATAGACCAGGCGCTGGAAGAGAAACTTGGTCAATTCCCCCTGCCCGCGCAGGCCGGCCATGGCGAGCTTGTCGACGGTGGTGTCGTCCTGGAAGGCCTTTTTGAGGTCGAAGCGCTCCACGGCCTGCTTCATATAGGACTTGGCTTCCTTGCCGCGCCGGATGGAGGAGCGGCCATTGGCAGCGGCCGCACCGCCGCGCAGGCGGGCCATTTCCTCGGCGCGCATGCGGTCGCGTTCCACCGCAACGCGCTTGATGCGCTGCTTCATGTCCTGCCGGACAATCATGGTGGAGCCGAAGGTGAAAACCACCGCGGCGGCCGAGATGGCGGCCAGAACGGCAATGAGGAAATCCCGCTGCGTCAGAAGCTCGATGATATTCACGACCCTGGCCTCCGCCTCAAACTTCGAACTGGACCATGCGGTTCATGACAAAAATGCCGGTGGCCAGCATCAGCACGCCGACCGCCAGACAGACATTGCCCACGGGGGTGGCAAAGAGCGGCAAGAGATAGGTGGGTGAGACCAGCGAGACCAGCACCGCCACCACGATGGGCAGCGAGCCGATAATGCCGGCGGAGGCCTTGGCCTCGGAGGACATGGCCTTGACCTTCTGCTTCATCTTCTTGCGGTTGCGCAGCACGCGCGCCAGATTGCCCAGCGCTTCGGAGAGATTGCCGCCGGCCTGCTGCTGCACGGAAATGACCACGACGAAGAAGTTGACTTCGGGCAGCGGCACGCGATCGAGCAGGACCTGCACCGCCTCGGTCATGGACATGCCAAAGCTCTGCTGGTCGAGCACACGGGCGAATTCGGACTTCACCGGCTCCTTGGTGTCCCTGGCGACCACGCGCATGGAATCGTTGAGCGGCAGGCCGGTTTTGACGCCGCGGACAATGGCTTCGATGGCGTTGGGCAATTCGTCCAGGAACCGGTCCTGGTATTTCTTGCGGCGGCGCGAGACATACATGCGCGGCAGGAGATAGCCGCCGGCCAGGGCGAAGATGGCCCCGAAATAGATGGGCACCTGCGCAACCACAAGCACCACCAGCAGGACGACGCCGAAGATGATGCTGTTGCGGATAAAGGCGGCCGGCTTGATGGTCATGCCGGCCTGAAAGATCAGGTCGGGGAGGCTGATGCGCTTTTTGGCATTGAGCTCGTCGGCCTGGGATTTGAGCGCTTGCTGGACAGTCTTGCGCCGGTCTTCCCGCGTGCGGCTGGCATCGGCCTCGCGGCGATTGACGCGGATATCGCCCTGAAACGCTTTCATGCGCTGCTGGGCGCGCTTATTGCCCAGAGCCGAGGGCACCAGGGCAAAGCCGGCCGCCCCGATGGTGACGACGAAGAGCGCGACGAGCAGGAGCATGGTCATGATCAGCGGCCCAAAATTTCGTGCTGTTCGGTATTGGCCTTTTCGAGCGCTTCCACGAGGTTGGCTTCCTCGTTGAAGTAGCGGGCGCGTTCGGTGAATTGCGGCTTGGTAATGCCGGTGGAGCGATGCTTGCCGATCAGCATGCCGTTCGAATCCTCGCCCAGGATGTCATAGACGAAGACGTCCTGGGTGACGATGACGTCGCCTTCCATGCCCAAGACTTCCGAAATGTGGGTGATGCGGCGCGAACCATCGCGCAGGCGCGCGGCCTGAACGATGACGTCAATGGACGAGACGATCATTTCGCGAATGGTGCGGCTGGGGAGAGCATAGCCGCCCATGGTGATCATGGATTCGAGACGGCTGAGAGCTTCGCGCGGCGAGTTGGCGTGCAGCGTGCCCATGGAGCCGTCATGGCCGGTGTTCATGGCCTGGAGCAGGTCGAAGCTCTCGGGGCCACGGACTTCGCCGACGATGATGCGTTCGGGACGCATGCGCAGGCAGTTCTTGATAAGATCGCGCATGGTGATCTCGCCCTCGCCCTCCAGATTGGGCGGGCGAGTTTCGAGACGCACGACGTGGGGCTGCTGGAGCTGGAGTTCGGCCGAGTCCTCGCAGGTGATGACGCGCTCATCCTTTTCGATGAAGGCGGTGAGGCAATTGAGCAGCGTGGTCTTGCCCGAACCGGTACCGCCCGAGATCAGCACATTGGCGCGGACGCGCCCGAGGATGCGCAGCACCTCGGCGCCTTCGGGCGAGATGGAATTGTATTTGACCAACTGCTGGAGGGTCAGCTTGTCCTTCTTGAATTTACGAATGGTGAGCGCGGCGCCATCGATGGCCAGGGGCGGCGCGATGACGTTGACGCGGGAGCCATCGGGCAGGCGCGCGTCACAGATGGGCGAGCCTTCATCGACCCGGCGGCCGACCTGGCTGACGATGCGCTGACAGACATTCATCAGATGCGCGTCGTCGCGGAAGCGCACATTGGTCAGGCGCACCTTGCCGGCCACTTCGATATAGCACTTCTGCGAGCCATTCACCATGATATCGGCGATGTCGTCGCGCGCCAGCAGCGGCTCGAGCGGACCATAGCCGAGGACGTCGTTGCAGATATCCTCGAGCAGGTCTTCCTGCTCGGAAATCGACATGACGATGGATTTGAGCGCGATGATTTCGGCAACGATGTCGCGAATTTCCTCGCGCGCCGACTGGGTCTCCATCGTGGCGAGCTGGCTGAGATCGATCGAGTCGATCAGCGCGTTGAAGATGGCCGACTTGGTCTGGAAATATTCCTTGGCGCGCTGGGCATCGGCGGGGGCGCGGACATCGAGCACCTCGTCGGTGGTGCGCAGGCGCGCGCCCATGCTGTCATCATCGCTGGCGCGGCGCTTGGGCTGGGTGGGCGCCGGCGCAGCCGCAGGCGACGGGCTGGGCACCGGCCGCGGTGCCTCGCTCAGTCCAGGCGTATTGCCGCCAAATGTGGTGCGCTTGCCAAACATGAAATTCCCTACCGTCCGTCTCTACGTCTGCTTGCCTCAGGCCCGCTTCTTGAACAGGGATGGAAGCTTGAGCAGGCTCCCCGATTTCGCCGCCGTATGGGCTGACTGGCGGCCTGTGACCCGCATGCCGATGGCCGAAAACACTTCGTTGCTCTTGTTGTTGGCCGCCACCTCGGCAATCATCTGGCCGTTATTGGCCGCGGTGCCGAAGAGCTGAGCGTCAAAGCCGATCTGTCCGACCAGTTCGCATTCCACCGAGGAGGCGAACTCGCCCGCCCCGATTTCGGGACGGCGCGGCAGCCCCAGCTTATTGATCACCAGCTTGGGGGCGTTGTCGGTGGGCCGCATGGCCTTGATGGTATCGGCAATGTTCTTGGCATTGCGCAGATTGGCCAGGTCTGGCTCGGCCACGATCACGACATCATCGATCGAGGCCAGGGTCTGACGGGTCCAACTGTTCCAGCAATGCGGAATATCCAGCACGATTACCGGCACGCTCTTTTGGCAAGTTTCGATGACCTGTTCGAACTCTCGTTCCTCGAAATCCCAGGTGTGGTCCAGGGTTGCGGGTGCGGTGAGCAGGTTGATGTGGTTGGCGGCCTTGCTCATCAGGCGATCCAGCATGGTCTGGTCGACCTTCTGGTTGGCCAGCACCGCATCGGCGAGGCCGTGCGGCGGATCCTGGTTGAAGTTGAGACCGGCCGTGCCGAAGGGCAGGTCCATGTCGACAATCAGGCAGTCCTGGCGCAGCCCGGTGGCGATGGCCCAGGCGACATTGTGCGCAATGGTGGAGCTGCCAGCCCCGCCCTTTGCGGAAATGAAGCCGATGGTACGGCCGATCGGTGCCGCGCCCTCGGCGGCATAGAGGTCGGTGATCGAAGTGACGATCTCGGCCGAGGTTGCCGGCAGCACGACATATTCCGAGATGCCCGAGCGGATCAGTTCGCGATAGAGCAGTACGTCGTTGACATGGCCCAGCACGATCACCCGGGTGGAGGCATCGCACACCTCAGCCAGCCGCCCCAGGGCCGAGGGTATCTCGGCGGGCGAGAGCGTGGTCTCGACGATGATGAGATTGGGCGTGGGGTTGGACTTGTAGGTCTCGACAGCGCCGTCTATGCCGCCATTGTGCGTGGTGAGCGCCACCTTGGACATGCGCCGGTCGTGCATGGCGCTCTCCACCAGTTGGGCGGTCTGCGAATGCTCGCAGAAGGCCTGGATGGTGATGCGCGGCACAAGGCGGGCGCCCGAGGCGATCTCGGCGGCCGGTTCCTCGATCTGGGCGGGCTGGTCGGGGGTAAGGAAACTCATTTATCTGCTGCTCCTGATCCGCAATCAGTCCAAAACGAAGCCGACATTGCCGGAAAAACCACTCCGGAACTCGCCAGTGGCGCCAACCCCGTAGATGGTCTCGAGCCGGCCCAGGAATATGCCCTCGGCATCGCTGGCCATGGTGGTGCGATCGGTCGGCACGGGAATGGAGTTGGCCGGGCTGGGCGACACCAGATAGGGCGTGACCAGGATGACCAGTTCGGTTTGCTGGGTCTGGTATTCGCGCGAACGGAACAGCGCGCCCAGGATGGGGATATCGCCCAGAAGAGGGAATTGCTGGATGTCCTGGCTGGCGCTTTCCTGCAGCAGACCGCCAATGGACAGGGTTGTGCCGCTGGGTAATTCGACCGTGGTCGAGGCCTGACGCTTGGTGATCGAGAAGTCCGCCTTAGGTTCGGACACCGATGTATCGACCGTCAGGCCGATGCTGCCGTTGGACTTGACCACCGGGGTGAAGGAGAGTTCGACACCATAGGGCTTGAAGATCACCGTGCGGGTCAGCCGGTTATTGTCGGCCTCGTCATAGGTGTAGTAGGGCAGTTCGCCGCCCGCGAGGAACTTGGCCTCCTGACCGGAGATGGCGGTCAGCGTGGGTTGGGCGAGGACACGCAGGGCGCCGCGCCCTTCCAGCGCACGAATGGCCGACGCTACCTGGGTTCCGCCGTTCTGATAGGAATAGTCCACGCCGTGAGGCGTTTGGATGTCCACCAGATTGTTGACGAAGCTGAAGAGATTGGTGGTGCCGAAGTTGAAAGCGGCGCCGAGATTGATGCCGAACTGCTTGGCGATGTCCCGCTTCACCTCGGACACAGTAACCTGCAGCATGACCTGTTGGGCGCCGGCAACGTCAATGATGCTGGCCACATTGTCAGCGCCCCCGGCAAACTGAACGGCGACCGCCAGGGCGCGGTCCTTATCCTCGGCCGAACGCACCGTGCCAGTAAGCACCACACGATTGGTACCGCCGCCCAGCGTGACCGATTCAACGCTGATGTGGGAGCCAGGAATGACGCGTGCCAAGGCGTCCTCGAGGGCGTTGCCGACCTGAGAGGGCTCTTCGATGACGCGCAGGTCCAGCACCTGAATTGTGCGCCCCTGATCGTCAAGGAAGAATACGTTGGTGTTGCCGCCGGTGACGCCCTGAATGATGCTGCGGGTGCGGGTGCGCATGATTGCAGCCGCGACATTGGGCTGGGAAACGATCACCTCGGCGACGCCGGCCGGCAGGTCGACGATCACAGACTTGTTCAGTTCCACATCGAGCGAGCGCACCGCGCCATAGGCGGAAGCAGCGATGGTCAACTGCGCCGGGGTTGCCTGCGCGAAAGCCGGCGCAATGGCTGCGGATGTGCACATCAGCGCTGCCAGACCGAAAATGGCCGCTGCTCGGGGCAGGCGATGCATAGTATTGGTGATTGGCTTGTCCATCATTCTCTCGCCTCTACTGGGGCAAAACCTGGGGCATGACCGGGTCGCCAGCGGCCTGATTATCGACGGGCATGTCGCCGGATTCCGCAGGGCCTTGCTGACCGGCATTCGCACCCAACGCATTGCCGGCCATTACGCTTTGTTCCCGGCCATAGCGGATCAGCCGGACAGCCTGATTGGTGGTTGCGGGACCGGCCTCGGCACGGTTGAAGTCGGCCACAGATCGCAGGGTCAGGCTCAGTTGCCCGCGGGTCGAAGCATTGACCAGGGTCTCGGCCTGTCCCGGATCAAGTTCGAGCGTCGCGATGGTGGAGGCATCGAAGGTGGTGGGGTTGGGGCTGCCTTCGGCACCGGTCTCGTCGCCGCCGCTGACCCCCATCTCACCCAGACGCTTGCCAAGGGCGAGGACGCGAACATTTGACAGGATGACCTCGGAGCGCTGGCCCATCTCGGTGGAGGTGGTGAGCAGCACGTCGACATGGTCATTTGGAACCACGAAGCCGCCGGCGCTGGAAGCCGCCGACACGGTGACCGAAACCCCCCGTTTGCCCGGCGAGAGCACAGCAGAGAGATAGCCCTGATCGGCCCGGACCAGCTTGGCCTCGCGGATGGGCTCGCCGGGGAAGAATTCAAAGCGGGCGACGGCGCCGGTCAGTTGTTTGGGCGCATCGGGCATGGCCGAAACCGTGACATATTCAGGGCGCAGCGCACCATCCGGCCAATCCTGCCATTCCAGGCGTTCGGGATTGAGCCGCTCGCCCACGCCGATCGGCGCCCTGGCCACAAGAATCTGGGTCTTGGCCTCTTGTACGACCTGGGTAACGACCTCGCTGGTGGGCGCAGGCGGCCTGCCACTCCGTGTGACCAGGAAGGCCGCCAGAGACCCCGCCACCAGGGCAACCAATAGAAGGACAATACGCGCCGGTCTCATGACCTACTCCGGTTGTACGTGGACCCACGGGCCCAATTCCACCGGCTGAACTATGAAAGCAAAGGGTCAAGGTTTAGTTAATCAGGGCTTTGCAAAAGGCGTTAACAAGTTATGAACGCTGGCTTTTTGCGACACTACCCTCAAGAAAAGCAAAGGCCGCAGACGATTACTTCGTCCGCGGCCCGCAAGGTGGAGTAATACTGAAGTCAGGTGACCAGGCGTTCGAAAATGACGGTATTGGAGTAGGTGAGCAGCCCGGCTGCGGCCAGGGCGACACCATAGGGGACCCCCCGCTTGGGGTCATGCAGGCGATTGAGCCAACCCAGCCAGGGCCGTCCGATGAATAACCTGTCGAGGGGCAGGCGGCGCAGCACCAGAATGACAAGCGTCAACACGCCCCCCAAAAGGGCGGCATAGGCGAGGTAAGGCAGGGTAAGCCCGAAGCCGAGCCAAAGCGTGGTGGCCGCCGCCAGTTTGGCATCGCCACCGCCGATCCAGCGCATGGCGAACATGCCGAAAGCCACAACCAGCACGACAAGAGCACACAGCAGATGCATGGCGAATTGCTGCAAGGGCAGCTCGACGATGAGCGCCATGGCGACAAAGCCCGCGGCCAGCAGCAGGACCAGCTTGTTGGAAATGCGCATGGTCAGCAGATCCGAGGAGGCGGCAAAGGCCATGGCCAGCGGGAAGAACAGCAGCGCAATGTTGGACATGACGGACCCGATCAACTGGACGATCCTGCCGAGAATGCGCGCGGCGCGTTAAAAAACGCCAAACAAAAGAGGGGAAGGCGCGAGCGCCTTCCCCTGATACGAAATCGAGGACAGGATATACCTGCCGCCGAGATTAGTAGACGTTCAGATCGTTGGCGATACCGTTGAACAGGCTACCGAGGTTGCCACCGAGGGTGGTGGCAGCGGCGATAATGCCAACAGCGATCAGAGCGGCGATAAGACCGTATTCAATTGCCGTCGCGCCCGACTCGTCCTGCGCAAAACGTGCGAAAATTTTCATTCCCAGGCTCCTTTTTACACGTCCTCGAGTGACAGCAGTGTCGGACCACGTCACACATCGAACATGGACCTGACGCTAGCGGTGACAGGTTGAAATAGCGTTAATCTCCAACTGCCTGGACAGACTGCTGCGAATGGTGATTCTCCTGGTAAATGACAGTCTGGCAAAATAGATAAGATTGTATTCATCAGTGAACTCGCCTCCGACACTCTTTTCAATTCTGTCAGATATTTCGCCACTGACCACCCAGGCGACACCACTGTGTCTATTTACTTTGAGACCTGGGAAAGGACGCCTGTCACAGCGCAACTCAGGTGCGTTTGCCAAGTATTTACCATTCGGGCCGATGCTAGGCAGCGAGAGTATTAGTACCCGGATTTGCACCATGTTCCGTTCTGCCGCCACAGCCCTGCTGCTCATGGCCACCCTTGCGGCGCCAATGCCTGCCCTGGCGCAGGACGGAGCGCCGATCAATGTCAATGTGAACATGGCACGCGTGCTGCGCATCAGTGCACCGGCCGCAACGGTGATCGTGGGTAATCCCGGCATTGCCGATGTTACCATTCAGGACCCGCAGACACTGATCCTGACCGGCAAGAGCTATGGCCAAACCAATCTGATCGTTCTGGACAGCCGGGGCGAGCCGGTTGCCGATACGCTGGTGGAAGTGGTGCAGATGACTGCCGGGGTCATGACTGTCTATCAGGGTCAGAGTCGCACAACCCTGTCCTGCGCCCCGGTGTGCCAGCCCGTTGTCATGATGGGTGACGATGCGGGATTTTCCGGGCAGACGCTGGCGTCTTCTCAACTGGTGCAGTCGGCCGCCAACTAGGTCGCAATCCGTCCCCCCAGAGCTGTTAACGGCGCATTTACCCTATGACGCAATCGCGCCATTTGTCCGCCCCATCCTAACTATTGGGTGAGGGTATCTCCATAATGTGGCTCGGTATGCAGCTATGTGGGAGCCACAGCAAATTGTTCGGGAGGTGCTGGCAAGCGGTGAAGCGGCACAGCCGCCGGTTCAAGCGCGACGATCGCGGGGTGACCGTGATCGAGTTTGCGCTGCTGGCCCTGCCATTCTTCAGCGTTGTCGGCGCGATTTTGCAAACTTCGCTGGTTTTTCTCGCGTCACAGGTGCTTGAAAGCGCAGTGCATGACTCATCGCGCGCAATCCGCACGGGCCAGGTCCAGGGCGCGAACATGACGATCGAGGGGTACCGGTCCGCGGTGTGCGATCAATTGTTCGGACTGTTCCCAGACTGCTCGGGCCTGCATATCAGGGTCAATACGGTCACCAATTTCCAGTCGGCCACAGTGGCACCACCTGTGCCCGCAGACTGCGTGGCCCCTTGCGACTGGACCGAAAACGAAAGCTGGACGCCAGGGGTTGGCAAGTCCGTGGTGCTGGTGCAGGTCTATTACCGCTATCCGGTCGTGGTACAGTTGGGCCCGTTCGGCATGGCCAATATGGGCGACGGACGCCGTCTGCTCGGCTCGGCGACCGTATTCCAGAATGAGCCCTTCTCATGATGGCTCGTCGGTCCTTTACCTCCTGGCTCAGGCGGATGTGCCGCGCCGATCGCGGTGTGGCGGCGGTGGAATTCGCGCTGGTCCTGCCCATCATGATCTTCACCTATTTGGGCACACTCGAAGCGAGTACGCTGATCACCATGGACCGAAAGGTACAGTCGGTGGCCGGCGCCATTGGCGACCTTGTCGCCCGTGTCGACGGCACCATCACGTCCAGCCAGTTGCAGGACTTTTTCCGCGCCGCCAGTGGCATCATGACGCCCTATGATTCAGGTTCGGTGCTGCAGGTGGTAACGGCGGTACGGGTCAATAGTGACCGTTCGACCGAGGTGGTCTGGACGCGGCAGTATCAGAATGGCGTTTATTCGAGCAGCACGCCGCATACGGTCGGGGCCGATTTTGCGCTGCCCGAGGCGATGATCGACATTTCCCGAGGCAGCACGGTGATCGCGGCAGAAGCCAGCGACACCTATACGCCCCTCAAGGGCGTCGTCTTCGATGCGCCGATCAAGCTTTACCGCGCCAGCTATTTCATGCCGCGCTTCGGAAATCCCATCGCCATCAATTGAGCCTCGCTTGCCGGACCCGGCGGGCCATGCCAAAAGCCGCTCAGAGTTCTCCCAACGAGCGGACGGCATTCATGGACGACCACATCATTCCTGTATTCGATCTGGGCGGCGTCTTCGTCGACTGGAACCCGATGTATCTGTTCCGCAAGCTGTTCGACAGCGAGGAAGATGCACAGTGGTTCCACGACCATATCTGCACCGGGGACTGGAACCTGGAGTTTGATGCGGGCGAGATTTATGCCGAGGGCGTGGCCAAGCTGGTGACGCGGTTTCCCAAGTACTGGCGTGAAATCAAGGCCTATGACGAGCGCTGGGCGGAGACATTCGGGCCACATATTCAGGGGACGATCGACATCCACAACGAGTTGGTCGATCAGGACATCCCCACCTTCGCGATCACCAATTTCTCCTGGGAGAAGTGGATGACGCGGCTGGGCGAATGGCCATTCCTGGAGAAGTTTGACGGTGTGATCGTCTCCGGACTTGAAGGGCTGGTGAAGCCCGATCCGCGGCTCTATCGCGTGTTCTGCGAGCGCTATGCGCTGGCGCCGGAGAGCTGCGTGTTCATTGACGACAGCGAGCCCAATATTGTGGCCGCCCGCAAGTTCGGCATGAAGGGCATCCACTTCAAGGACCCCGAGCATTTGCGGGCCGACCTGATCGCGCTGGGGCTGCCGCTCAAGGCCAGATAAGCAAAAGGCCCGGGGTCTTCCCCGGGCCTCTTTGGTTAGCGGAAACGTCCGCCTTTTTCGATCACTTCGATCTTGTAACCATCCGGATCGGTGGCAAAGAAGAACTTTGCCACCGGCGTCTCACCATTCTTGAAATCGACGAGCTTGCCAGTCGGCAGTCCCAGATCGCTGAAGCGGGCGTGTTCGGCCCCGACATCGTCGACCACCACGGCCAGATGTCCGTAACCATTGCCGAGATCATAGGGCTCTGTGGTGCCCTTGTTGATGGTCAGTTCGAGTTCGAATCCAACCTCGTCTCCCGCCATGTAGACCAGGGTGAACCCTTCAAAATCCAGACGATCCACCACTTCCAGGCCGAAGGCCTTTTCGTAATAGGCGACTGATCGTGCCTCATCGAGGACGCGGATCATCGAGTGGACGAGCTTGGCCATCCAGTCCCTCCCGTTTAGAAATGTTGCGGTCGTAGGGCAGACGGGGTCAGCGCGTGCCGTACATGCGGTCGCCGGCATCACCCAGACCCGGGACGATATAGCCCTTCTCGTTGAGATGATCATCGATTGCCGCGGTATAGACCGGCACGTCGGGATGGGCCTCGGTAAAGTGCTTGATGCCTTCGGGGGCGGCCAGGAGACAGAGGAAGCGGATATTGTTGGCGCCGCGTTCCTTGAGCTTTTCGATGGCGGCAGTGGCCGAATTGGCCGTGGCCAGCATGGGATCGACGACGATGATCAGGCGGTCCTCAAGGCTTGAGGGGGCCTTGAAGTAGTATTCCACAGGCTCAAGCGTCTCATGGTCGCGATACATGCCGATATGGGCAACGCGGGCCGCTGGCACCAGGTCAAGCATGCCATCGAGCAGGCCATTGCCGGCACGCAGAATAGAAGCGAAGACCAGCTTCTTGCCCTTGATGGCGGGCGATTGCATCGGCGCCATGGGCGTTTCGATGTCGATCATTTCCAGTTCGAGATCGCGGGTGACCTCGTAGCACATCAGATGGGCAATCTCGCGCAACAGGCGGCGGAAACCTGCGATTGAGGTCTCCTTATTGCGCATGATGGTCAGCTTGTGCTGGATCATGGGGTGATCGATGACCGTCACATTGCCTTCGGTTCTGCTCATCGAAACACCTCTTGTCTGTTGGATCAGAGAAAACTCTTGCCGTGGCGGCCGGGGGCAAGACCGAGCCAGGCGGCTATACTTTCTCCTATATCAGCGAAGGTGGGGCGAATGCCAATCTCTGCTGGCAGGAGGGCTGGGGAAAAGACCAGGATCGGCACCTGTTCGCGCGTATGGTCGGTGCCCGGCCAGGTTGGATCGTTACCGTGGTCAGCGGTCAGGATCAAAAGATCATCGTGGCGCATTGCGGCAATGATCTCAGGCAGACGTGCATCGAACAGCTCGAGCGCGGCGGCATAGCCGGGCACATCGCGGCGATGGCCGTATTCACTATCGAAATCGACGAAAT
>Ga0066837_10000154_pt1 | contig 30029 bp, 37 predicted proteins | sample ETNtaG_25_FD_66730 | JGI IMG/M metagenome (GOLD analysis project Ga0066837, IMG submission 66730) | Marine microbial and viral communities from oxygen minimum zone, Eastern Pacific Ocean - ETNP201302SV86 | ecosystem: Environmental > Aquatic > Marine > Oceanic | place: Pacific Ocean: Eastern... | reverse complement strand
GCATGCGTCACCATCAGTCCCGCCGGTACCAGCTCCGCCAGAGCCACGGCCACCACTCGCTCGGCAATATCAAGTGCCGCCTTGCGGCTGGGCTGATGGCTCCAGCAATGTAGCAATACGCGATGCTCCTGCCCTGGCGTTTGGTCACCATCGCGTTGCCGGATGTCATGGCGATCGATCACCACATAGGGGGCCGGCCGGTCCCGTGGCGGCGCATCGAACACACCCCCGGGCCCAATCAGTGCGGTTAGCGCCGCATCGGCTTCAAGTTGCGCCACCAGCGCTGCCTGCAGACCTGCAATCGGATGCATCGCGCTACCCTGTGAAGCTGGTTTCGCTGCAGGCGCAGTTCAAATAGGCTCGCCTGCCGTTGAGATCGGCGGTGCTCACCACATCAAGATTGCGCCCGCGATAAACAATCCGGTCACCCGGTGAGACATCACTGCGAAAGCGCAACACCACGCTATGGGAGATCGCCACCGCGCGACCATCGGCATTCGTCCCCTGCCGCCCCGTCAGGCTGCGCACCCGTGCCCAGAGATTATTCACCGGCACATAGATCCGCTCATGTCCCCCACCGCCATCATCCTGGCTCTCGCGCCGCTTGAGCTGGACCCGGTCTGTCAAAGTCCCGACCGGCGGGAGCCGCTCCCCGCTCACAGACGCACCCGTTTGTAGGGCGCCACCACCCGGTCAAAGCCGGAAGGCACAATGGCGCCAGAACCCGCCACAATCACCGCATCGCGATGCCCGAACCAATGCGCCACAAGCCCCAACAGGGCCTGCCGCAGATCGGCGGGCACATCTTCCCGCTCCGTACCGAAACCGGCGACATAGTCGATTTCCAGGCCCTGGCGCGTCCGGAGCGCAGGCATGCCGGCCACGACCGGCGGGACGACCAGCCGATCGGGCTCGGACATGAATTGCGCCAGCCCAATCTCATGGCTGCCGCCATTCTCATCGATGGCCGCAATACCGGTCACCGAGATCAGCGGTGCAACCGGCAGTTTCACCACGCCGCCCTCAGGCCAGGCATCGAGCACGACGCGCCAGCTCTGCGCCAGCAGCGCTCTGCCTGTGACGCCTTCGACATGCAGCCGTGCTGCACCGATCAGCGTCGTGATCAGCCCGTCTTCGTTGCTCTCGTCGACCTTGAGAAAAGCCTTGGCTTCGGCAAGCGAAACCGGCTCCTCGGCGGGCCCCGCCAGGAGATATGCAGTCATGTTCTTATTCCTTGTTGGAGAGACCCCCACCCCGCCTCCCCCTGGAGAAGGGGGAGGGGCTGGCCGGTGGTCAGCTGAGATCGAGGCATGCTCGATAGGTCCCTCCCCCTAATTCAGGGGGAGGCTAGGTGGGGGTGGGCCTCAGCTCACACCAAATTTGAGCAGCTTGATCGCGTCATAGTCCGCAATGCCGCCGCCGACGCGCTTGGTGGTGTAGAACAGCACATAGGGCTTGGAGCTGAACGGGTCGCGCAGCACCGAGACGCCCTGCCGGTCGACAATGAGATAGCCGCGGCGGAAATCGCCAAAGGCCAGTGAGAACGAATTGGCGGCGATATTGGGCATATCCTCGGCTTCGACCAGCGGGAAGCCCATGAAGCTTGCCCGCCCGTCAGCCGCCGCTGCCGGCTGCCAGAGATAATTGCCGTCGGCGTCCTTGAGCTTGCGCAATGCCCCTTGGGTCTTGCGGTTCATCACCCAGCTGGCGTTCTGCCGGTAGCCGGCCTTAAGCGCATAGACCAGGTCAATCAGGATATCGCTGGCATTGCTGGCCGGCAGCGCCCCGGAAACACCGGTGGCCAGGTATCCCAGATTGCCCCAATTCCAGCTCGCTTCCGCCACCTTGGTGCCGGCGAGGAAGCCGCTCGGCTTATTGACGCCGTCTCCAGTGACAAAGGCCGTGGTCTCCTGCGCCGCAAATGCGGCATTGACCTCGTCGGCAATCCACTGGCCCACATCCACCGCTGCATCGTCGAGAAAGGCGCTGGTCGCCGCCGGCATGGCGTAGAGTTCGGTGGTCGGATAGCTCAGCTCCGCCAGGGTCTGGCTATTGGTGGTCGGCCGCGCCGCTGTTTCGCCCACCCAGCCCGTCGCCGGGCCGGTCACCGTAATCGGCCGCTTATAGACCGAGCCCGACACCTGCCGTACACCGGCAATGGCGCGGATGGGCGAGATATGGGTCATGAGACGGGTGATTTCGGTCTCGACCTCGGCCGGCACCACGTAGCCGCCATCGGCATTGACGCCGATCTGCAGCGCCTTCTCCTCGCCGCGCTTCACATAGGCCGAAAAGGCTTCCTTATATTCGCCATCCGGTAGGCCGCCACCCTTGCCCTCAATGGCCGGGCGCGCGCGTTCGGCACTGGCGCGATCCAGCGCCGCCTTGTGTCCGTCGATGACACGATTGAGCCGTTCCAGCTTGCCCTCGAGCAGCCCATCGGCGCTGCCGCGCTTTTCGATCTCCTTCAGGCGCTGGTCATTGGTGGCTTTGAACTCCTCGAACGCATGCGAGAATTCTGCGAAGAGCGCGGCAATATCGCCCCCTGCGCCGGCCTTGGTTTCAAGGCCGTCGTCGATCCGATCCATGTCGGTGTCCTTCTATCGGTTACGGATGGTTTTCGTGGCGGCGGCAATGGCCGCGCCGGCCGTGAGGGGGGAGGCGATGCGCGCATCCTCCATCATCGGAAAGGTGACGATCGAGACCTCATAGAGGTCGATCTCATGCAACAGGCGGTTGCCGTCCCGGCGGCTCGCCTTGACGGTGCGGAAGCCGATGGACAATCCATCGAGCGCGCCGTTTTCGATCAGGCGCTTGAGCGCATCCGAGCGCGGCACCCCCGGCACCAGCCGCCCGGTGACGAAGAGGCCATGGCCGTCCTCGCCCATACTCTCCCAGGCGCCGACGGGCTCCTTCGGGTCATGCTGAAACAGTAGTCTGATCCGCCCGCGCCTTTTGGCGAGGCTCTTCGCAAAAGCCCCCGGCAGGACGATATCACCGCCGCTATCGAGCCGGTTGAAGACGCTGGCATAGCCGGCAAACCGCCCCTCAGCATCTATCGGAATGCCACTCATCCGCGCTTGGCCCCACTCGAGCGCGGTTTGGCTGCACTGCGCTGCTTGTCCGCCAGAGTGCCCGCCAGGTTCCAGGCAAACTGCCTGAACGTCTGCTGCGCCGCTTCACGATTTTGCTTGTCTGCCATGGACTTAGTCCTCCTTACGGAAAAGCCGATTCAACTGCGCGATCTCCTGCACGAAGTCGTTGAAGTGTTGATTCACCCGCGCCATTTCCCTCAGGCTCCACACCAGCAAGGCGCTCGCCCCGCTGGCCCAGAGGAACAGCGCCAGATGCGCCAGATCCCCGCGCTCGATGACGGTCTTGGTCAACTCGTCCATGGGTTCTCCAGACAACAAAAAACCCGCCGGAGGCGGGCTTGGGTGGTTCGACATGTATGGCTACCTCTGACCATGCATTGGTCAGGACCAACTTTCCCGCAATTGCACCAGGCTGGCCGCTGCAGCATCGGCTCGCTCAAGCACATGGGGTGGTCTGTTTCTCAAACCCGCGATCATCCTCAGAAAGCGGGCTACTTCGTTCTTGGAAGCGTGAGTGTCCAACAACGCCAGCAAATCCGAGACATAGTCATCGTACTCGAACACTGACGAGGGATTCTCCGGCGCATTAAAAGGATCCCACTCCAGTGTCAGAAAGCTTCCGACAGCCCGTAGCTTTTGACTTCGCTTTACCAGTGCCTCCGTTCCTGGAAGCAACCGCTCTTCGAAGAACCGATCATGCGTAAGCATCAATTGAATTTCGTCCTCAGTTAATCGGCTGTCCGGGTATTCAGGCCTTGATCCCATCCTGCGATCTAAAGCGATCGCAACCTGATACTGCTCGGGCGGCAGAGCGGCAGTCGAGACAATGGTGCATTGCCGGTCATCTTCTATCCTCCGGCCTTCGCCATCCCGGCCAAACTTGTAGGTCGACTCATTCGGAATATTGCGGGCCCAAAAATTGGACGCATTCGCATCGTAGACTAATAGCAAGTCCGTCCGACCATCGTTTCTCAGACCGTATATCAAATCGCCGGTCACGACGGCATGGAGTGCTTGGGAGCTCGACGTCATTGTTGTCCTTTCGGAGCAAAGCGGCCCAGGGTTTCCTGCTGTTCAATATGCGGCAACTCCTCGATGCCCAGAATCTTCAATGCGCAGCTTCGGCAAAGGCGCTTTCCCTGAATGCTGTACATCCCTGTTGTGCCAAAACTTCCCCCCAAGCTGCACCCGCCGGAAAACCCATCACAGCGCGGACCGGCAACCTGAACGCGCTCGGGCTCGACATGAACCTGCCCGATTGCCGACAGATCATCAATCCACTGCCCGCCCTCCGGCGTTCCTTTCGGCGCACGCGGCTGGTCCGGCCGATAGCGCCGTTCCAGCCCGGCAATCAGCACATCCAGCTTCAGCGACAGCGTCGCCAGCTTCAACGACAACGTCGCCAACCGGATTTCATACCCAAGCGCTTTCAGCGCTCGGCCCGCAATCCGTACCATTGCTTACGCCCCAGTACCGATCCCGGTCAGCTCCCGCTTCTCGTCATCTGTCAAAAACCCGGCCGCCCCAACGCGCGCCCAGAGCGCTGCACGGTCCTCGGCCAGCGCCTCGACGCCGTCGAAATCAGGCACGACCTCCGCCCCCTCGAAGGCTGGCCCAAGCCATCCGCTCAATTCCTGCGCAACCCGCACCACCAGCGGCACCAGGGTCTGCCGCCACAGCGCCTTGTTGGCTTCGGCCAGGTTCGCATAGGTATTGTCGCCCGGTATGCCGAGCAGCATGGGCGGCACGCCGAAGGCCAGGGCGATGTCCCGCGCCGCCGCGTGCCGGGCTTCGATGAAGTCCATGTCGCGCGGGCTCAGGGCGATGGTTTTCCAGTCGAGCCCGCCATCGAGCACCATCGGCCGCCCGGCATTGGCCGCCCCGGCGAAATGGGCCTCCATCTCTTCCTTGAGGCGGTTGAACTGTTCTTCGGTCAGGCTCCCCGTCCCGGCCGAATACACCAGCGCCCCGCTCGGCCGCGCCGCATTGTCGAGCAGCGCCTTGTTCCACTGCGCCGAGGCATTGTGGATATCGAGGCTGGTCTGCGCCGCCTCGAGCGGCCCCATGCCGTAGTGGTCATCGAGCGGATGAAACAGCGCCATATGCAGCACGCCCGGCACCGGGTGACTGTCCTGCGAAATCCGTGATGCCCTGCCGCCGGCCTTGTAGTCATAGGCCACGGGCCAGCCGTCGCGCCCGGCCACCACGCTCATCCGGTCGGGCCGCAGCACGAAGAGCGTTCGCACTGCACCATCGACGATTCCCGCCTGCAGATAGGCGTTCCCTGCGGTTTGCAGATAGGCATAGACGGCTTCGAGCATTTCGGCGCCCGACTGCCGCCCATTGGGTTTTGCCAGCAGCGAGACCAGCGGATGCTCGCTCACCACCTGTCCATCGACCTTCACGGCCAGCGGCACCCGGTTGGCCGCCTCGGCAATCAGCCGGACGCAGCGATAGACCACGGGATTGCGCATGAAGCCCTGGTTGACCAGGCTCGCATATCCTCGCCCGCTCCACTGCGCCGGCCCCAACTGGCTCAACGTCAGCATGGTATGACCGGCAAACGCCTTGGTTTCTCTTGGCGTGTTTGTGCGACCGCCAAAGAGGCGGTTCATCCAGTTGGGCATATTGTTGTTCCTCACAATCCGCGAATACGCGGCCTTTGTTCGTTCAGCACCAGTTCCGTCAGCGCCCAGACCAGTGCATCGACGCGGTCCGGCGAGTGACCGTCCGCCTTGCCGTCCGGTCCGAAGGCGCACAGCTCGTCTTCCAGCGCGGTAAGGCCCTCGACATGTTGCACCAGGCCTCGGGCATAGAGCGCTGCCACGGGTTCTGCCCGCACCCACTTGCCGCGGCTGGCGTAGGCGGTTCTCACCGGCACAAGGGCGTCGACCTGGGCGATCATCTGACGCACCAGATCCCCGCCCTGGTTCACCTCGACAACAATGCAATCGGCGGCATGGGCGTGGAAAGCCGCCACAGCCCGTCGCGCCCACGTTATTGGCGAAGCCTGCTTGAGCGTGGCGTCCTCAAGCACCAAGGCGCCATCACCCAGCCGGCCGGCAACAATGATCCCGCACGCGTCGGACCGGGCGTGTCCGGTCACCGGCGGGTCGACCGCCACCACGATCCGGCCATCGGGGCCGCTCGTCGCCCGGCCAAACATGGCCCGCTGCCAAAGCGCGTCGGGCCGATCCTCGATTAGTTCGCCATCAAGTTCCTGGCGGCCAAGCACGGTGCCGCGATAGCGCGCCACCACCGCGTCCAGAAAAGTCGGCGCCAGATGCGCCTGGTTCTCGTGCGTGGCGATATGCACCACGGCCGTCCGCTCGTCCCTGAGCAAACGGCGTATCAATGCCGTCGGGCGGGGCGTCGTCGTTGCCAATTGGCGCGGCCGATCGCCCAGGCGCAAGCTGAATTGCAGCATGTCCCAGGCGGCTTCCGCATGGGGCCATTTGCCGATCTCATCGCACCAGGCCGCCGCGAATTGCGGTCCACGAAAGCGTTCCGGGTCAGATGCCGTCAAGATCGTTGCCTCGGCTCCATTGGGCCAGCGCAAATGGTTCTTGCCCCATAAGGTGGGCCGCTCATCGTCCCTATGCACAGCCATAAGACCGCTTTCGCCGCGCACCATGATGTCCAGCGCTTCGGTCATCGTTTCACCCACCAGCGCGATGGGCGATATCCGCTGGCGCGCCAGTTGCCGCACCCATTCGGCACCGGCCCGGGTCTTGCCCGAACCGCGCCCGCCCATCAGCAGCCAGGTCGTCCAGTCGCCATCGGGCGGCAATTGCTTGGCGAAGGCCCATTTCTGCCAATTATAGTATTGGGCTTCGACCTCGTCGTCTCCGAGCGCGTCGACCTCGGCCTGCAAGCTAGCGAGACTTGAACTGGTCAAGGCGCTTGACGAGTTTGGCCCGCAGATCGGTCATGTCCTTGCGGCTGGCAGGGTCCACATTGCGCTCGGCCGCACCCAGTTCGATCAACTTGTCCAGTGTCTTGACCTGCGTGGCCAAGGTGTTCGTGCGTTTCTCCACCGGTTCATTTCTGGCCATTTCCAAATCTCTTATCTGTCTTTCGAGCACCTTGAGCATCCGCGACACCAGCACCGCCTCTTTCGGCCTGCGCTCGCGCTGGCTGAGCCAACCTTCGCATTGGCGGCGGTAACGCAGTTGCGACACGGTGATGCCGTGGCGCTTGCAAATGGTCTTTGGCTCGAACAGCCGCCCTTCATACTCGGCGCGAATAGTCTGCCAGTCGGGCGGCGCTTGCCGCTCGATATCGTCAGGGCTTTCCATACCATCATGTCCTGAGTTGCCGGGGCTCACCGCCCCCTCATCGACCCAATTCGTCGACCATGCCTGAACAATAACAGACCAGCGTCACGCGGGGATAACTTGGAACCGGGCGGCGCAGCCGCGACATCTTTTGGGTGGAAGAATCTTAGGTCAGAAGGCCACGAGAGCCAGGGTCGATGGCCACGGGGCAGGAGGCCAAAGAGTGACCAAACCTTCTATTCCATCTTGGCGGCCGCCTTGAGCGCCGCTTTGTCGCTCTTTGCGGTCATCGCCGTCAGGCCCCGCTCTACCGCGTCGGCGATCATGCCCTTGGCTGCACGCTCCAGCTCGGGGCGGCAGCGCGCCAGAGTTTTCAGACCTGCGATCATGCGCAACATCACTTCAATGCTGCCAGCCCCGTCCCTTGCGATAGGTCGGAAGGAGTCAGCCATGAGGTCGTCGGGGTCGAGCGGCGCCACCAACAGCCGCTCAAATTTCAGTTCGCTGTCCTCTTCGGGCCGCTGCGCCAGCACACGCACCAGCGTGCCTACAACAGCGATGGCGGTTCCCGGATCGTTGATCCCTGGAGACAGCGCTTTGCTTCCGATTTCAGCCAGCACGATCAGCCCAAAGCGCGGGTCACTGTCGAAGGTGCGGCTGTTGCCAATTGTGAAGGCATTGACCAGTCTGTCTGCCATTCCTTCTGGCAGCGCACCGGCAACAAGCATAAGGGGGCGGTCGGGCGCCGCATAGGCGCCGGGCCGGGCTGTCACGGTGATGAGTAACTCCTGCTCATCGGCCAGTTCCTGCAGCCGGGACAGATCAATGTGCTGAACATATCCAGTCCTATGGGTAAAGACAGGCTCTCCCGAGGGCTTTCCGCTAAGCCGCCGACAGCCCAGCAGTCCGTCGCCGGGCACCGTGCGAAACGACTTTTCGGTCGCAGAACCCACCTTGCTGATGGTTTCACCGACGCGACCGATAGAGGACATCTGCCCGATCCAGCGGATCAGCGCCGCGACGACCAGCACCACTACGGCGAGAGTCACGGCAAACAGCAGAAGGCGCCCCGCTTCGCTGTAGATATTGGCTGAGAGCCCGATGATACCGACTATGGAAAACAGAAATGCCCCGATGAACATCGAGATTGAGGTCTGCGCGCTGCGATCACCCACAATCAGGGGTACGGCTCTGGGTGTGGTGGAGGCTGAAGCACTCGAAAGCGCGCTGACAATTGTGGAGAGTGAGAAGACCGCAACTGTTAGCAGGCTTGAGGCCAGCACTGTCAGGATCGATTCCACGGCCTCGGACGACAGGGTGAACGGCAATTTATCGGGCACCAGGCCCGACATCGCATAGGCGATCACCACGGTCAGAATGGCCACCAGTGAAAATGCGGCCGGCAGGAACCACATTCTCTGAACCACTTGCCGGAGCTTGAACGCGATTTGACTCATGGACTACCCTCTCATCAGGTAAGTCTTACGCGTTCCAATTGGTTGCGCACACCCCGTCCTCGCGTCGATTACGCTCCGAAAATACGTTGCGCCTCGAGCGCCAGGCCCAGCCCAACGCTTCCAAGCACATCGGTGCGCACAATCTCTGCCTCTGGAAGCAGCCCGCTCAGCCGTCCCGCAACGGCCGGAACCAATGTCGATCCGCCCGTCAGGATGAGGCTGTCGACTTGCCCAGCGGAAACACCGGCTCTCCGCAAGGTCTCGCTAATTGTCCTCTCCAGCCGTTCGATGGAGGGTGCCAGCGCGTCAGCCAGCTGCGCGCTCGTCATCTCTGTCGCGATCTGGTGCTCCCGCACCGCGAACAGAAATGACACGGCGTCTCGATCCGAGAGCGCAATCTTGGCGTCTTCCACCGCGCCAATCAGGCGATGGCCCAGACGTTCTTCCACCAACGCGACAAAGGTTTCGACCTTCTCGGCTTCCCTGGCTTCCCGGATGGTCGAGCGCAGATCGCGCTGCGCCTTGGCGTCATAGAGCCGGTTGATGCGGTGCCAGGTGGAAAGATCGACATAGGGCGCCACCGGCAGATGCCGCTTGCCGTCGCGTGTGCGTGAGCCCAGGCCCAGCTCGGGCATCACCCGGCTCATGGCCAGCAACCGGTCGAAATCGGTGCCGCCAATATGCACGCCGGCCGTGGCCAGGATGTCGTCACTCCGATCCGCCCGGCCCCGGCGTTCCGGCGATACGCGCACCAGCGAGAAGTCCGATGTGCCGCCGCCCAGGTCAACGATCAGGGCGATGCGCTCGCCGCTGACCTGCCGTTCATAATCAAGCGCTGCGGCGATGGGCTCGAACTGAAACGCGATTTCCTCAAAACCTTGCGCCCGGACCGCAGCCTCAAGCTGGCCCTGCGCTTCCTGATCCGCCACCGGATCGTCATCGACGAAATGAACGGGCCGCCCCATCACGACGCTGGTCAGTTCCGTCTTCAGCGCGGTCTCGGCGCGCCGTTTGAGTTCACCAACATAGGTGCCGATGATGTCGCCAAAGCCGAGCCGCCGTGACTTGACCCGGGTGGTATCGGCGAACAGTGCCGTGCCCAGCACGCTTTTGAGCGAGCGCATCAGGCGGCCGTCGGCACCGCTGACATATTCCGCAATGGCCGCACGGCCGAAAAATAGCCGGTCTTCCTCAAAGCTGAAGAACAGCACGCTGGGCAAAGTCTGCTGGTCACCTTCAAGCGGAACCAGGGCCGGCACACCATGAGCATTGACCCGGCCAAGGGTCGAATTGGACGTGCCGAAGTCGAGGCCACAGGAATGTGTCATGGCGAGCCGTCCGAAAATTGGCGTGTCTGCGCCGCGGGGACGGGTCTCATAAAGGCTGTCTCCCGGCCTGGCAACCGGGCCGATTGTCAGGCGGCCTGACGGCGCCGGTCTTCACGCCCGCGCAGGTCGATCACTTCCAGCCGGGCCAATCCACGCCGCTGCGCCTTTTTCACCGCCTGAGCGGCGGCTTTGAGGACCTCCCGGTCCAGTTTGCCCTGCGGATTGACCACGGCAATCCCGGTGCTCAGCGTTACCTGACCCGCGTGGCTTTCGCGGTTGGGAATGCCTTGGCGGCGCAGCGCCGCCGCAATCCGGCTGGCCAGTTCGCGCGCCATCAGTGCCGGCATGTCGGGCAGAACCAGCACGAAACCCGTCTGGCCGCTGCGCAGACAGATGTCGGTTCCACGAGAGAGCTGCGCCTGGACTGTCTCTTCGATCGATTCGACGCACTCCTCGACTGCCTCGCGACCGTAGGCCGCGAAATATTCGGCATAGCGATCGATCTCGAGGGCCAGAACGCACAGCGACACATTGCGCTCGGCGCAATGGCTCCAGCCCCGCCGCAATTCTTCATCGATGCGTTGCGCCAGGCGCGGTTTCTTGTTCGGGTTGCGGGCGATGGCGGACTGACCATAGGCCGGCTCCGGGACATCGGCACCACGCGCCAGCGCTGTCCGGATGCGGGCCCAAAGGCCGTCATTGCCGCTCATGGTTACTCTGTTCATCTAGCCTGTCCTGGGCCGTTTTCCCGATGGGGCAATCAGGCCACACTTATGGTTAACAGCAGGTAAGCAATTGTGGTCAAAGGCTTTCCGGCGGCTCCCATTCCGGCCAGTCAACAGCGTGCTCCTCCCAATCCTCCGCATCAATTTCCGTTTCGAGAAATGTCCGCCCCTTGACTGAAACCCCAACATCTACAACGGTTTGCGGGTCTCCTGAGACCAAAGGATGCCACCAGGCCAGCCCTTTGCCCTCGGCCAGCCGGCGATAGGCGCAGGTGGTGGGAATCCAGGGAATCTCCCGAACATTTTCTGGAGTGAGCTTGATGCAGTCCGGCACCTTGGTCTTGCGGTTGGGATAATCTGTGCAGGCACACGTATCGCCATCGAGCAGCTTGCAGCGCACATCGGAGGTTATGAGCGTTCCGGTGTCCTCATCCTCGAGCTTGATCAGGCAACACCGGCCGCAACCGTCGCAGAGAGCCTCCCACTCGGCCTGGGTCATCTGTTCCAGCGATTTTTCTTCCCAGAAGGCCATGTTCACCGTTTGCCATTCATGTTGTTGCCGGTTTGCCCTTGCGGGCTGGTCAATGCAATCATATTCCAGCGAGTGCGTTGCCTTGTCCGGCTTTTGCGGACAATCCTCCCCATATCGGGGCGTCGGGGTGCCAGGTGCAGGATCCGTTTTACACAAAGCAGAAGAAGCGCAAGCCAAAGGCCGGCATGCTGGCGGCCGACGCCTGGCTCGATTCCTCACTTTATGAATTCTGGCAGACCCTGGGCCGCGGTTATACGCGCTACCAGGACTTCATGTCCCGCTTTCATGTCGCAGGCATAAAGCGCTTTTTCGTCGAAATTCTGTCCGACGCCTTCAGCTTCGGTGCCATCGGCGCGGTATTGATGACCGCCCTCGCCCTGCCCGCCTTCGACATCATTGACCGCGGCGCCTTCAACAAGGCCGAAGACTATTCGGTCGTGTTCATGGACCGCTTCGGCAATGAGATCGGCCGGCGCGGTATCCGCTCTGATGACAGCGTCGCTCTCGATCAGATGCCGGACTATCTGCTCAAGGCGACTCTGGCCACCGAGGACCGGCGCTTTTACGAGCACTTCGGCATCGACGTCGTGGGAACGCTGCGCGCCCTGATGAGCAATGCCCAGGGTGATCGCAGCACTCAGGGTGGTTCCTCAATCACCCAGCAATTGGCCAAGAACCTCTTTCTCTCATCCGAGCGCACCCTGGAGCGCAAGATCGTTGAGGCTTTCCTCTCGGTTTGGCTGGAGTGGAACTACTCAAAGGATCAGATCCTCAAGCTCTATTTCGACCGCGCCTATATGGGCGGGGGCAATTATGGCGTTACCGCCGCCGCCGAATTCTACTTCGGCAAGCGCGTGCAGGATATCAACCTTGCCGAAGCCGCCATGCTCGCCGGCATGTTCAAGGCGCCGGGCAATTACGCCCCCCATGTCGACCTAGCCGCCGCCCGTGGCCGCGCCAATCTGGTGCTTACCAATCTGGTCGCATCCGGCTTCCTTACCGAGGGCCAGGTGACGGCAGCTCGCCGCCACCCCGCTGCTGCCATCGATCGCAGCAACGACATAAACTCGCCGAACTACTTCCTCGACTGGGCCTTTGAGGAGGCCAAGACGATCATCCAAAGCACGAACGCGCCGGGCAATAACTTTATTGTCCGCACCACGATCGACACCACGCTTCAGACCTATGCCGAAGAGGCCATCACCTCGGTCATCCGTGAGCAGGGCGAGCAATATCGGGTCGAGCAGGGCGCCATGGTGGTCACCGATACCCAGGGCGCCATCCGCGCCATGGTGGGCGGTACGGACTATGCCAAAAGCCAGTTCAACCGCGCCATCGTCTCGACGCGCCAACCCGGCTCTTCCTACAAGCCCTTCGTTTATGCGGAAGCTTTTGAGCAATTGGGACTGACCCCCAGTGATACCATCTCCGACCGGCCTGTTTGCATCGGCGACTGGTGCCCGCAGAATTATGGCCGCTCCTATCGTGGCCAGACGACCCTGCTCAGTGCCTTTGCATCGTCAATCAATACCGTGCCCGTCACGCTATCGATCAAGACCGGACGCGATGCCATCGCGCAGCTCAGCTATCGAATGGGCTTGCGGCAGGAATACCCCGTCACACGCTCTCTGGCGCTCGGCGTGGCTTCGGTTTCGGTGCTGGACATGACCAGTTCCTATGCTGTCTTTGCCAATCACGGCTACAAGACCCAGGCCTATGGTCTGACCCGCATGACCACACTTAACGATCAACTGGTGTGGGAGCGTGACCCCGACGCCCCACGCGAACGCGTGCTGTCCGAGCAAACTGTCGCCTACATGAACCAGATGATGCATACCGTGGTTACCGGCGGCACCGGACGACGCGCTGCGGTGGAAGGTGTGCCCGCCTTGGGTAAGACCGGCACAACCACTTCGTACCGCGATGCCTGGTTCTGTGGCTTTACCGGCAACTATGTTGCAGCAGTGTGGTTCGGCAATGATGACTATCGGCCCACCGACAACCTCACTGGCGGTTCGCTGCCGGCTATGGCCTGGCAAAAATTCATGGCCTTTGCGCACACCAATGTCGAGGTCTTGCCAGTGTTCGGCGTTGATTTCGAGCCGCCGGAGACCATTCTGGCCGATGCCGACCTGGAAGAGGTCGAGGAGGTTACGGAGCGTCCACCAAGCCTTAAACCAGCCGCCGCCCGTAAGCTCCTGGATCTGGCGGACCGGCTGGAGGATGCCAGCGCTGCTATTGCGTCCACGTCCGACACCGCGCTGGCCCCTACTGCCGGCAGCAGCCAGCTGTGATCAGTCCGTCCGCCGCTGATAGGTGCCGGTGAAGGTTACATTGTGCCCCCCGCACATCATGTTGTCTTCGGCGACCATCACCTCGCCCCTCAACTGCAGCGTGATCACGCAGTCATATTGTTCCGCCGCGCTGGCCGGTATGGAACCGTCCGGCCCCACGGCAAACACCAGCCTGCCATCAGCCCGGACCCAGTCCGCCATAACATGGGCCGAGAACGCCCCGATATTGATGGCGCCTCGGTCGACGCGGTCAGGGTCTTGGGCACCCCAACTGGCGAAGCCCTCCAGATACAGGCCCCCTCGTTCGTCAACTACGATGGATATGTCCTGTTCAGCGCTGGCAGACCAATCCCCCACCCAATACGAGAGATCAACTGCCGCAGGCTTCTCTTTGCCCGTGGCGATGCCGGAAAAGGCAACGGCAACGGCAACGACTGCGACGCACTGGCCCACCTTGAATTTCCTGCTCATCAGCTGCCCTCCACATCTGACACATAAACACCTTCCGCCCAACGCACTGCATTGCTACAAGCCTAGCAGATCTGAAACGCATCCGGCCCAGCCAAACATGCCCAGACTGCGGAGAAGCTGACTCGTGCGTTTTGTTCTGCGTCTGCTCTCGTGCATTGCCATTGCCCTGACAGTGGGCTTCGGGTTGAGCTACTACGCGTTGACTGATGGCCGTCTGTTTGGAGCTGTAACTCTTGGTCCCTGGACGGCATGGCCAGATGCCGGTTCCCCTGCCCCCAATCCATACACGCGTGGCCATCTCACCCGCGAAGCGGCCTTGCAGCTTGGGCGCAGCGAGGGCCTGCAATTCGTGGCAACGACCGACAGCGACAACGCTCCGCTCAAACTGGAGTGTTCCTATCTGCTGGCCGGCCATGTGCCCGTCTCAGCGTTCTGGACACTTTCCGCGGTCGACGCGACCTGGGTCAATCTGGCGGCGCCCGGCACCGATCCCGCGTTAAGGTCAAGCGAAATAGTCCGGGAGACCGATGGCATGTTTCGGGTTCATATTGGGACCCGCCTGCTGCCGGGCAATTGGCTTGAACTGGCTGGCGAGGGCGAATTTCAACTTGTGCTGACGCTGTATGACACCACGGCGCTTTCCGGTTTTGCCTCATCAGACGCGAGCATGCCCTCCATCACCCTGGAGCAATGTTCGTGACGCGCACCCTGCTTTGGTTGATTGGCGGCTTGCTGCTCGGCGGTGTCATTCACATCGTCGCCATTCTAACCCTGCCCCTTCTGGCCGAGGAAACCACCTGGTCACGGATCAGCGCCCTCAAGGCGGAAAACCGCATGCTGGTGCTCGATCGAGTAACCCAGGGCACACCCAATCCGCTACGCCTTGACCCGGAGCTGAGTTACGGGGTTTGCGAGATCGATCTGAGCAACGGACCGGCCTATCTCAGCGGCGTATTGCCCGATGCCTTCTGGTCGGTGGCGGTCTATGACCAGAACGGCGTTGTCATATATTCCACCACCAATCGCGACGGTATCGGCCAAACAGTCGAACTGGGCATTTTCAACGCTGCGCAAACACGTCTTCTCGCACAGCAGCAGATTGATATTGCTGATGGATTGCTCATCGTGGAAGCGCCGACCAACCAGCTCTTCGTGCTGGTTCGCCTCTCGGCGCCCCACGAGGCGATGCGCTCGCGGTTCGAGCAGGAACTGTCCGAAATCAACTGCGGGCCGCGGACGTGACGACGACCTTTCTTACCGCGCTGTCCAAGTTGGTCGAGCGCTACCTCACGGACGTCGCCAGTCCGCGCGAACATCTCGCTTTGCTTCGCTGGCAGATCGAACAAGGCCACCGGCTTGACTTGCGCACGACCTATCCCGGTCATGTTACCACCAGCGCCATCGTCCTCTCGCCCGACCACCGCCAGACTTTGCTCATCGACCACATCACGATCGGCCGCTGGCTGCAGCCGGGCGGACATTACGAGACAGACGAGACCTTTTGCGGTTCGGCGCAGCGCGAGGCCGAGGAGGAGACCGGGGTCACTGGCCTGCGGCTCCACCCCTGGCACCAGGACAGCGACCTGCCCTTTGTCATCGACAGCCACGATGTGCCGGGCAAGGCCTCCCGCAACGAGCCGCCGCATATCCATCACGATCTGCAATATCTCTTTGTCGCCGATCCGGCTCCGCCCCTGATTGCCCAACTCGAAGAGGTCAACGCCGCCCAATGGTGCGACGCCAGCAGACTGGCCGAGTTCGCCCCCAAGGCGGTCGCCCGGTTGGGTACGGTGGCCGCGCTGGGTTAGGGCCCGTCGGACGACGAGTCATCGAAACAGCAACGAGGTTTCCTTGTTGTCTTGCCGCGTATTTTCCGCCTCGCGGTCCAGAAATTCCCGCATGGCTCCGGCGTGCAGCGCCGCAAACTCCAGGCGACGAATCCACTCCAAAGGATCCCCGTCGCCGCTGTCTTCATCAGCTCCGAACTCTTGGACAGTTCGATAGTAGAGCGCATCAGACTCGGCATAGCCCAGAGTGAGGCCGGCGCGCCTGGCCAGCAGAGGCCATTCGACGTCGTTGGCGAGGGTGTCGATCCGGCTTTCTGCGGCGATCATTCGCACAGCGGCTGGCGACAGGCGCCTTATGGCGAACATCAGGTCCCATCTCTCTCCAGTCATCAGCTGGTAGGCATGATTGACCAGACGCTCCGTTTCCCGCAGCCGCCGAGGCTCTTGCGCAAGCGCATGCTCTGAACGCCCGACCACCAGCACATCGGCGTCAGGGTCCGTTTCCAACGCGCGCAAGAGATCCTCCCGACCGAATTCGATCCAGCGCAACAAATGGTCGAAGTCAGCATAGAGCACGTGGCGGCCATCAGCCGCCTGCACAATCGCGTCGCGCCGAAACCGGCCGATATGGGCTTCATTGCTCACATGGCGAGTGATCGTGGCGCCCAGCGCGGCGGCGGCATCCACCACTTCGGGCCTGGTGAGATCGGAAATGTTGAGAACGATGGCCGGAAACACCGCCTTCAAGTCCCGCGCCAGCCGCTGGATGGCTTCGGCAGTCCGCCCCACAGGATCATGCAGAGTTGCGCCAAGCACCACTTCCATGAATTCGCCTCCCGATCGCTGAGACACCTTGCAAGGGTCAAACGAGCAATTGCAGCAGCACCCCAGCAAGGGCCGAAAGCGCCAAAGTCCGCAGCACCCCCCAGTGCAGAACGAATAGCGAGACCGCCGCTAGAAGGGTCAGCGCCAATGCGCTCCAGTTCAGCGTGCTCCATACGGGCCATGCCATGGAGATGATGCTCGCCTCGATCCGTCCAACCTCGTCGAAAATCACATGCAGGGCGAACCACAGCGCCAGGTTGAAGATCACGCCGACGACGGCGGCGGTGATCGCCGCCAATGCTCCCGCTATGGCCACATTGGAGCGGAGCCGCTCGATATAGGGCGCACCGAGGAAAATCCAGAGAAAGCAGGGCACGAAGGTCACCCAGGTGGCCAGGCTTGCCCCCAGCACCCCGCCCCAGACGGGCGGCAGCCCCGACGCATCGCGGAAACCTGCCAGATAGCCCACGAAGCTCAGCACCAGTACCAAAGGCCCCGGCGTTGTCTCGGCCAGGGCCAGCCCATCCAGCATCTCGCCGGGCTGCAGCCAGCCAAAGGTGCCCACGGCCTCGCTCGCCACATAGGCAAGCACGGCATAGGCGCCGCCGAAGGTCACCACCGCCATCTGCGAAAAGAAGGTCATGATGACCGCGAACGTCGTATCCCAGCCCCAGAGCAAGACCAGGGGCACGAGGGGGGCGATCCAAAGCCCGCCCCAGACACCAGTTACCATCAGCGCACGGCGCCAGCTTGGATCGACTTCCGATATGTTCTGGTCAATGACCGCCGAGCCTTGCGGCGCCTGGGCGCTGGCCTTGTGTCCGCCGCCGGCTAGCAGGTCCGGACGGCGCTTGGCCACCAGATAACCCACGAGACCTGCCCCCAGTACGACCAGCGGAAAAGGCACCGCGAATGCGAAGAGCGCCAGGAAGGCGATGGTTGCCAGGCCATAGGATAAGCTGTTTTTGAGCGCCCGGCGCGCCACCCGGATCAGGGCTTCAACGACTATCGCGAGAACTGCGGCCTTCAGTCCGAAAAAGACGCTGGCTACCCAGTCCAGTTGCTGGAACAGGGCATAGCCCGTTGCCAGGGCCAGAATGACGAAGAAGCCGGGGAGCACGAAAAGCACGCCCGCGGCCACGCCACCGCGCCATCCATGCAGCAGCCAGCCCACATAGGTTGCCAATTGCTGGGCCTCGGGGCCGGGCAAGAGCATGCAGTAGTTAAGGGCGTGCAGGAACCGGGTCTCGGAGATCCAGCGCCGGTCCTCCACCAATTCCTTGTGCATTAGCGCGATCTGGCCGGCCGGTCCGCCGAACGACAGAAATCCGATCTTGGCCCAGACGCGCAGCGCCTCCGGGAAGGAAGGATAGGCAGGCTTGGTGTTGACCGTCATGATACCCTGTACGCTGGCGAATGGCCTTACTTGGGTAGCACGACCTCTTTGTCATACACCATCGTCTGGAACCGCGACGGGATGGTGACACCATGACCGCCCCCGCTGCCCGAATTGGATGAGCAGAAATCACCTTGATTGGCCCGGTCAACCCACGGCCGCATGCGGCGAAGCTGTTCGTCCACGCCCATGGACTGCTCATGCGGTGTTTCGGCCAGCAGATGGTCGAGCGCATAGGCATAACTGTCATAGCGATAGTTCAGGGCCCGGACGAACCAGTCGATATGCCATTGGTTCTCGATCTGCCGCGCCGCAACATTGTCAGCAACTTCCGGTTCGATCGTACCAAGTTCGGCAACGGCAATGCGCCGCTGCCTGTCCACTTCCAGAACCGCACAGATCGAGAGGAAGGTGGCAGGAACAGTATCGAGGTCCGCCAGGATGTGCCGCCCCACAGTGTTGTACCGCGTCGTAGAGGACTGGTAGGTGGTGGTCCGGAGCCAGGCATAATACCGTTCAGTGGTGTAGCGGAAATCCCGGGCCGGCCCGATGCGGGTGCGCTGCAACTCGACCGATCCATCAAAGAGCCAGTCGCGGCTATGTGCAGCGATCAGGAAACGCCAGGTGCGATCGTGCATCTCGCGTTCCTGGTCGGTCTGGTTGAGATTGGAGACCGGCTCCTTGCGATTGGTTGCAATCAGCTTGCCGGCATAGGGCATGACCGTGTCATGCAGCACGCTCGGTTGCGCCCGGCCAAAATCGCCCACGGGCCGCGCAACGCATCCGGCGGTGCCGGCGAGAAGAGTCGCAAGCAGAGCAGCGCGGAGCCAATGTCCATCAGCCTCAGATGCGCTTGCGCTTAGGTCGGTTGTCATTGCGAGTAGTCGGTGGCGGCGGCGTCCCGCGTTCATAACGCACCCCGGTGAAAATCAGGATCTGGGCGTCGCCGGAAATCTGACTTCCAGCGCTGGCGGATTTCTTCCGCCCCTCGAACTTTAGCAGCTTTCCCAAGCTGACCTCCATTGTGCGCCGCTCCCCCGTCCCTAGTGGGGGCAGCGAGTTGAGTAGTCTCGTCCCGGCGCGACGCCCCTCGCGCTGTTTCCTATTAAGAGATCGTCAAGGTTAACAGTCTGCTAACGAATTCGCGGCAAGAGTCTGACCAGCATCAAATTCGATGCGAACATGAGTCGATGGTTCCGCCGGAAATGCTTGGATTTCAGCCTTACGAGACCTTTCAGCTTCTGATCGAGACGGGTGGTGTCGACCGCACCAACACCCTCCTCATCGCCGCCTGTGACGCCTATGCACGGCGCGGCAAGCCGACGGTTCCCGAAATGGAACAATTCGAGGCGCTGGCGGCCAGGCTGTTTCCGATCGCCGGTCCCCAGGCGCGCGCCAAGGGCGCTGCTATCCTTGGTCGGGCGGAAATGCTTTCACCGGCACTTGAACGTTTGGTTGTGGAGAATATCGGCGAGGATCTGATCCCCTTCCTCGAAGGGGCGGTCGAGCTTTCTGACCAGACCATGCTGGACACCATCGCGCGCTATGACGTGCCCGCTTGCGCCACCCTGGCGAAACGGGCCGACCTGAGCAATGTTGTATTGGCCAAGCTATTTCAGATGAATTCGCGCAAGGTTTACCGGGCCCTTGCCGCCAATACCCATATCGTGCCGCGCGGTGCCTATCTGAGTGCGTTGGCGCGCTCTGCACAGATGGATCATCTGGTTGCCGAGGCTCTTGGCCATCGTGACGACTTCGACGCAGCACTGCTAGCACCCGCATTCTTCGATCTGTCCGACGCGCATCGGGTCAAGGTCATTCAAGCATTCGCCAACCGCACCACGCCTACGGCGCCGATTTCCCGGACCATCGAACAGCTGTCGGTAGCGACGGGCGATTTGACCAAAGCGCTGATGAAGCTCTTTTCCGAAAACCGCCGGCCGGAAGTGACGCGGCTGCTTTCGCAGATCACCGGACTCGACGAAGTCCGCTGCGGCCAGATTGCGCATGACGTCACCGGCGCCTCGCTTTTCGTCATTTTGCGAGCCTTCGGATCAACGGCCTATGATGGCCTGAAAGTCCTTATCCACGCTACCAGCCATGACAGCGAGCGCTCACGGGCGCTGGCTGATTTTGCCACGCTGTTCGGCGCGGTTTCTCCTGAATCCATGGCCTATCTGATGAGCGCCTGGCGTGGTGAGGTAAACCTGCTTGAGCTATCCAAGCCGCAGCATCAACCTTTCACTCAGGCCAGCCGGCGTACGGCCTCGCTCACTCCAGCGCACAATCCCGTGGTCGATCAGGCAATCGAAGCTTTGGCCAAGATCGGCGTGCGCCGCGCAAGCTGATCCGCGTCACCTCTCAGCTTGTAACCGCCGGGCCATGCCCAGAGGTTTATGCTACTTGGGATCGGTCCGTACCAAATCGATGCCGAGGTCGTCGCTGCGCACATCGATGCTCAGCACCCAAAGATCGGGATCGAACGAGATTTCCTGCTCAATGCGCTCGCGTACCTTGGCGGGTTCCACCCGCTCAAAGCGGCGTTGAAACATCTGCCCGGCGCTATCGCCCCGGCTCACCGTTGGCGCGGGCGTGAACAGGGATCGCGTCCCATCAAGGTGATCAACCTCGATGAAGATCTGCCCGGCGATCGGATCACCGCGCCGGGCCACCACGCACATATTGCCCATGTCATTGTGGCGCCGGACGAAGGCCATGCACCACAAATCGCTTCTCAGGGTGGACACGTCAGATCGTCGCGCCTGCCTTGAGCAGGAGCTCGACCAGATCTGGCTGTACCTGACCGGTCATTTTGTAGCGGTGAAAATTCTCGAACTCGCGAATGGCGCGCGCTGTCTCCGGGCCAGGCTTGCCGTCGATGGGCCCTCGGAAGAAGCCCAGGCTGGCCAGTCCGGTCTGTATCCGGGCAACCAGGGCGGCGTCAGTCGCGGGTGGCACAGATGCCGGCGCGACCGCCGAACCTGCACTGGCAATCTGCACGGCGGCGGGCTGTTCTTGAACGGCTGCAACCGGCTGCACGGGCGCCGGCATGGACTGGGAAGCCGGACGAAGCGAAGGCAGAGAGGCGCTTCGAACTGGCGGATTTGCTGCGCTACTGGTGCCGCGTGAGCCATCGACCGCGGCGATGATCGAGTCGATGGTGTTGGCCGCCGATTGGGCAACATCGTCGAACACCTGCTCCGCCGGAGACAGCGTTTGCAAGCGCGCCACGACCTGGTCTTGCTGCGCCACAGGTGCCACCGCTACTGGCGCCGCCACGGCAAGCTGCTGGACGGGCGCCGCCTCTACGGGGGTGACGCCGGGTTGCCGGACAGCCTGTGGCTCAGGCGCCGCGGACATGGTCACTCGCCCGGCAGAGTCGGAGTTCAGAATTGCCTCGATCACCAGCGGGTCATTGGCGCCGGTTGGCGTCATGCCGTTGCGCTGCTCAAAAGCACGAATGGCCTCGGCCGTCTTGGGGCCGTAATAGCCATCGACCTTGCCCTGGAACAGCTGCAACTCAAGCAGTTTTTTCTGCACCGCGAACATCTGGGCGTTGCCGACAGGCGCGTCGGGCACCGCCTGCTCGACGACCGCGGGAACGCTTCCGGTCGTCTCCGGGCTGGCGGCCGGCAGCTGCGGGAGCGCGGGCGCGGCGCTGGTCTGCGACGCAGCAGGGCGCTCGACAGCCGGCGTCGGCAGCGGCGCCACTTCATCGCGCGATGGCGTAAAGAATGGCGAAGGGTGCACCGCCGTCTGAAAGAACAAGGCATTGCTACCGGCAAGGGCAGTCAGACTGACCATGGCCAGCAGACCCGTGGATGCGAGCGGCGCTCGCATATAGCGCGAAAGTGTCCAAAGCCCCGCGCGGCCAACTGTGCCGAGCAGGGCACTGCCGGCCAGAAGCGGCAGTTGGGTCAGGGTCGAAGCCGTCATAGTGCTTTTCTTTTTTCGTTTGGCCATGAAGTGGGGGCCGCAGCCACGGGCTCACGATGAAGTTGCAGAATGTCGGCAGTTTCACCCGGTTTGGTTGCCGGACCGTTTATAGGCAACAAAACAGTGATCGTTGTTCCCGCACCAATTTCTGACATGGCGCGCAACGTACCGCCGTGGAGTTCAACCAGTCCCTTGACGATGGAAAGACCGAGCCCCGTGCCTTCATACTTGCGGCTCAGGCCATCCTGCACCTGGAAGAAGGGCTCTCCGATTCGGGCCATTGCGGCCGGCGCCATGCCAATGCCGCGGTCCCGCACCGAGAAATTGATCGACTGCCCCTGGCGCTTGACGGTGACAGTTACAAGCCCGCCCTCATGGCTGAACTTGATGGCGTTGGAGAGCAGGTTGATGACAATCTGGCGGCAAACCCTCTCGTCGGCCAGCATAGGCGGCAAATCAGCCTCGATCTCGGAAACGAGCCGAACGTTCTGCTCCTGGGCCAAAGTCTCCACCATAGAGAAGCAAGCGGGGATGATCGATCCGGCGTCCATGGAATCGGCCTGAAGCTCAAATTTGCCAGCTTCGATGCGCGACATATCGAGGAGCATATTGACCACCTCAAGCAAGTGCTTGCCGCTCTGCTGGATCAGACCGGCATATTCCTTGTGTGTCGGCGACAGCTCACCACCGATGCCGCTGGACATCATCTCCGAGAAACCGACAACGGCGTTGAGTGGCGTACGCAGCTCGTGCCCGATGGTAGCCAGGAACCGGGATTTGGCCTGCGACGCATCCTCAGCCACACGACGCGCATCGGCCATGGCTGCTTCGGCGTCCTTCCGAGCGGTGATGTCGCGCAATAGCGCTATGACATCGTGGCGCCCACTGCCGGCCGATTCATCGATAATTGGAGAAAGTTGCATTTCGACCCACAGGAAGCGCGGTACATTGCTTCGAGTGTGCGGGTCATCCTGACGCAAGCGCAGTTCAATCATGCGGTTGCGCCCATCTTGCGCCGCCTCAGCCAAAGCTGTCAGGTAGCCCGGACGGTCCATGATGTGCAGGCGCTCAGCAAGCTTGGTACCAGCCACCTGGTAGCGGGGACAGCCGAACAGCGTCTCCGAAGAGCGCGAGGCCAGCGCGATACTGCCATCCGCAGTGATTCGCAGAACAGTGTCCTGGACATGCTCAATCAGATGGCGATAGGCACTGACCTGGACCTTGTCGTTCACCTCGAAGGCCGCATTGATACGATGTGCACTAAAGGCCACGACGGCAAAGGCCAGGGTGAAGCCGGCAACCGAACAATAGGCAAGAACCGGGCTCGAAATGGGAATGGCCGGCAATCCAAGAGATGCGGCGATCAGCCCCAAGACCGTGACCGGGACGAGGCCAAGCCAACTCAGGCGCCGCAAAGGGGCGCGAGCAATCAAGGCGGCCAGTACCGGCCCCATTACAGCCATAGCCAGACCGGCATCAGCTGGCCTCGGATCCATCAGGGTCAGAGCTAGGCCGACGGCCATCAAGGTTGCCACCTGCGCGGCGGCCGAACTTTCACTTTGGCCGCGCTGGTACAATGCATAGCTCACCAGACCACCGGCGAGCACGATTGACGCAAGCAGGAACGGTACCGCCGCACCGAACAGCAAGACATAGATCGCCGGAAGCATTGCCAGAATACCAGCCAGGGCCAGAAGCTTTGCAGCAAATGCTATGGTCTTGCGCCGCACAACCTCGGGCCAGTTGCCAAGGCTCGCCGGCGCTGGGGCGCTTCGCTTTCTGGCTCCAAAGGCGGTGAAGCTACGCATCAACACAAAACTCACTAATCGACGCCTGTACGCTGCGACCCAGGGATCGCCCAATGGCCCTTCCCCGAGCCATTTGTGCCCAGCTCTGGCCGGGTCCTTGTTGGCGGTCAGCCTCGTCCAGCAACCGCTAAGACAGGCTTAAGCCACCCAGCCAATCGATCTGATTCACGGCAGACGCGCGGGTGTTTTGCCAGTTAGCGTAAACAAGGTCTTGCCCGCGTCGGGCGGCAGTTGGCATTTGCCTCAAATTTTATCGACTTGTCCCAGCCGCGCTTAATTCCCCGGCCCTAGCCTTGGTTCAAAGGTCGGCAGTTTCGACCAAGTTGGACAAGAAACATGTTTTTGTTGCGCTCTGCATTCTGGCTGATCCTCGCCTTCCTGGTCATGCGACCAGGGGTGGACGTCACAGGTGCCGCGGCCTCAATTTCAGAGGACGCAATGGCGCGCGGCAGCCAGTTTGTCGCCGCACAAATCTCGGGCATCGAGTGCCAGGATATTCAGTGCCTGGGTGGCAAGGCCATTGCAGCAGCGGCGCTCCGTTCTCCCCAGTCTGCCAGCACTCCCATGCATGCATTGCCGGCAGAACATGCGGTTCCGATGCCCAGACCTCGGCCGAGCCGCGCGGGATAAACGGCGCCTGCCCCGGCGCCGGAAGTAACTCCAGGGGTCGTGTCTCTTCCCCAAGCGACGCTACTCCATTTGACCCCTGGCCCCTGCCGCAGATGCGCTGCCCCGCCTCTGCGGCCTTTCTTTGTCCTTCAGGCCTCTGGCATTGGTGTGCACCATCCCCTAGATAGGACGGATGACACAGCCGCAGCCGTTTCAGGACATCGCCGACAACCTTTCCTTTCTGGACGATTGGGAGGACCGCTACCGCTATCTCATCGAGTTGGGGCAAGCTTTACCCAAGCTCGCTGAGGCCGAACGGACGCCAACCAACAGGGTCAATGGCTGTGTCTCACAGGTATGGCTGGTGGCGGAACCGGGAGCCGTCAGCGGTGTGCCGCATCTGCGATTCCGTGGCGAGAGCGATGCGATGATCGTGCAGGGGCTGGTGGCCGTTCTACTCGCGCTCTACTCGGATCGGCCGGCCAGGGAGATAGCCGATACAGACGCCATTGCGCTTTTCGATGAGCTGGGATTGCGCGAGCACTTGACGACACAGCGGTCCAACGGGCTCGTGGCAATGGTCAATCGCATTCGGGGAGAAGCAAAGGCCGCCCTGGCCTAGGCGAAGCGCCGCAGCCGCCCTATCAGCGGCCTTTCAACCATGACGTAGCAGGCCCACCCCAGAGCCAAGCCTCCCGCAATCGCCAGTCCTACCGCGCCGGCCATGGCGATGCCGTTGCTGGGTTCGAGAAGCTTGAGCACGAATCCTGCAAACGCGCCCACCGCGAAAATATGGACAAGATAAATCGAATAGGACGCATCACCCAACCGTTCCAGAACGGCGAAACGCGGCATCTTCGGTTCGACTGCAACAACAAGCGCGGTAGCCGCAGCGGCGAACGCAAGAAAACCGAGGAAGGCTCTTCCATCTTCGACCACGCCACGATCGAGCCAGAAACCCTCTGCCAGGCCTGCCAAAGCAACCGCCAGAAGGAGCAAGGCCACAGTCCGAGGCATATTGACCAACCGCCCCTCGATGTGAGCGAGGCCAAGCCAGGTGCCCGCCACAAATGCAAGGGGCATATAGCTTGTGTAGAATGCGGGTATCGGGCCTTCGGGATGCCATAGCATGCCAATCAGGCACAGGCCGCCATAGGCGACGGTCAGGATCATTACTCTTTGGCGCGCCCTCAGCACGGCCAGAAGCGCGAAGCTGACATAGAAGAACATCTCGTAGTTGAGCGTCCATCCAAGCTTGTAGAGTGGGTGCAGACCGTGACTAGCCGGATTGTAGAACGGAATGAAGGCCAGCGAGAGTATTAATTGCTCTCCGTCGAATACCGTCGACTTGAACAAGTCTGGCAGTACTAGCGCCAGGAATGCGGCCAGAAGGGTAAAGGCCCAGTAAAGCGGCACGACACGCAAAACCCGACGGCGCAGAAATGCGCCCGGCTCAAAACCTCCCTGCCCGGTCACGGCCACCATGATGAAGCCGGAAACGACGAAGAACAGGATGACACCCAGCCAACCGAGACGGCCAAAGACCAGCGTTTGCTCTGCAAGCGGATACAGCAGGGCGTGCGAGGTTAGAACCATGATAGCGGCGAGGGCACGCAGCGATTGAATTGACACTAATTTGGCGTTCACGGACCATCGCCACCTTGGAGATGGCCCCTGATATCATTGTCGTTGCCGTGCCCAACATTACCAAACATTACATCGTTAATTTGGAGACTCGGGAAACATCAGCGGCCGCTGGGGCAACCACGACTGAAGATCCGAACGGGACCGACCCACTGCGCTGGCCCCTAGCCCCCGCAAACTGGCCACCTGCTCCAATCCGATGCGCAGAACAAGTTTTGCGCTCCGGCGTGGCCACCGGCGATGTGCCTCGATCTCTTGAAGGCCCTTGTCGTAAATGCAGACATCGCACAGTACGCCCCAGCAATCTGCCGGTATGGCTTTTGCCAGCCCTGATAGCGCTTGCCGGGCATTCTCCACGTTGTCGGCGAGCTCGACCTGGCCATTGCTGTTCCGCCGACTGCCAATACGCGTCGGATCGTAGGACATGGTGACCCGTTGGCGCAGCATGGCACGCTCGAACAGGCGGGTAACCAGATGTGCGGCCTCGGTGTGGTGAGGCTCCAGGAATGCCTCTGCTCCGCCCTGTCCTGACAGGCGGGAAACGGCCTCCGGCAAATCATGCATGGACATGGCCTGACGCTACCTGCAGCCGGGCTTCCAACTGGGTAACAGCGCTGTCGAAGGCGAAGTCGTCCCGCATGTCCTCTATGAGACGACACGCATACGAGACTGTTGTCCTATCCCGTCCGAATGCAGCGCCAATGGCCGTGAGGCTTTCTCCCAGCACCACATGGGCCAAGTACATGGACAGCTGACGGGCCCTTGCCGATTTCAAGCGGCATCGGTTAATGCTAAATATCTGCGAAACTGGAACATTCGCATACTCTGCGACCAGATCGACGGCTAGGCGTACCGCCGTCTTGTTGGCTGTCCCGACAGGAGTATGGGTAGTCGCGAGGGGGCTTAGATGTTCCATAGCAGCGTGGCTCCGTCAGAAAAAGGACTATATTCCTATTTTCTAGACGAGGCCAGCCGACCGGGGATAAGTCGTGGGTCGAATGCTATGAAAGAAACAAAAATGGCCGCCTGGAGGCGACCATTGAAATCCGTCTAAGGGGCAGTCTGCCCAGATCAGTCAGCCTTGCGACCCAGACCATTGTCCTTGGCAAGCTTGGAGCGTGTTGCCGAATAGCTGGGCGCTACCATCGGGTAGTCGGCCGGCAGACCCCATTTCTCGCGATATTCTTCGGGCGAGAGATTGTAGTGGGTACGCAGATGGCGCTTGAGGGACTTAAACTTCTTGCCGTCTTCCAGACAGATAATAAAGTCATTGGCCACGGACTTGCGGATCGGCACGGCTGGTTTGAGTTCCTCGACAGGCGCGGGATTCTCGTTAGCCTGAAGGGCGCGCAGGGCGCTATGTACTTCTGCAATCAGCTTGGGCAAGTCGCCGGGGCTCACCGCATTATGACTGACATATGCGGAAACTATTTCCGTGCTGAGCTCGATCAGGTCGGACTCAACAGCCGCGAACGCGCCGGTATCGTCGTTCATTTCTCAACCTTCCAATTGTTTTTTATTGGGCCGCAACAAGGGCAGTCACTAGCCTTACTGATCTAATATGATCGTTTACTAGCCCGTGCAAGCCCCTTGGGACAGGCTTAACATGTAATATGGATTGGAATTATGGCGACGAATATTATTCTTTTCTTGCAGCTATGTCATCGATAACAGTTTCATTACATGGCCGATAACCAGTAAGATAACTTGCGCGCGCCAATAAATGGGCAGCAACAGGCGTAGTCAGCAGCACAAACAGCACACCAATAATTGCGCGCATGGAAACGGCCGCATCTTGGCTCAACACCGCGACTGCAAGAAGAATCAACCCGCCCCCAACAGCGCCAGCTTTGGAGGCCGCATGCATTCTGGTATAGAGGTCAGGCAGGCGAACCACGCCGACGGCGGCCAGCAATGTAAATGCAGCGCCAAGCACTAGCAGTGCGCCGCCGAGGTAAAGTTCCAGACCATCAAGCATTAGACGCGCTCCTCTGTTGACCCCTCTTGCCGCGCCCCCCGCAGCAGGATGTAGCGCGCGAGTGCCGCTGTTGCCAGAAAGCCCAGCAGTGCCAACGCAATGGCGATGTCGAGATACAGCCAAAGCCCGGTTCGCACCGCGATTGCGCCGACAAATCCCATCGCCACGACGGCCAATAGATCCAAGGCCAGCACGCGATCCGATAGTGATGGGCCAACGACAATCCGAACCAGGGAAACAAGCAATGCCAGACCCAGCATGACCAGGGAGATCAGGGTCGCCCACTCTATGAAAAGTGTTGCGGTCATTCGAACACCTCCCGGATCTTCTTCTCAAAGCCGTTTACAATGTCGGCGATCATGGCCTCCTTGTCTGCCATATCCAACGCGTGCACATAGAGAACCGACTTATCTTCTGCCACATCCACGCTCAGAGTGCCGGGGGTTAGGGTAATCATATTGGCCAGAAGCGTGATCTCTGCGTCAGATTTTACAGTAAGAGGCACGGCAATAATTGCTGGGCGCACCGCACTGGACAGATTCGGGCGCATGACGACGATCGCAACACGCACGGCGCTGACGATCAATTCATAAAGAAACAGCGCCGTCAGCGAGGCCATGCGGCGAAGGCGCCGCAAGGCACTCGGACTGGAGAATGCTTCCCGCAACACCAGGACGGCCACCCCGCCCACGACACCGCCGAGCAGAAGGTTCAGTCCTGAGAAGCTGCCGGAGATAGCCGCCCAGACAAGGGCCAGAACGACGACCAGAAATACCGTGCTCATAGCTCGTCTCCTGCCAGACCCGTGGCTGCGACGTAGCGCGCTGGGTCAACGATATCGGCCGCGCCTTCGCTGATACCGGCCATCAGTGGCCCGGGCCAGATACCGGCCAACACGATCCCGGCGACCAGGAATGTAGTGGCGCCGAGGGCTATTTTGCCGCGATTATCGAATGGTGCCAATGCGATGCTGGCATGCTCCGAGCCCTGCCCTTCCGGACCGGAGCGCCAGAAAATATGAGCCCAGATGCGAGTGCCGGCGATGAGGGTGAGGACAGCATTTATCAATAATGCCAAGACCATAGCGGTGCCCAGCCAGCCTGGCGCGGTGCCCGTTACGCCTTGGGCGAGGCCGGCTTCGAGCAGCAGCAGCTTGGGCCAGAAGCCAAGGAAGGGGGGCACCCCGGCAGAGGCCAGGACCATCAAGATGAACAGAACTGAGAGGGGCACGCTCGCCGCATAAAGACCGCCCATGCGCCGGGTGTCGGTCTGGCCTGTGGTCTTCTCCACCAGCCCCGCGACCATATAAAGCGCGGTCATGGTCAGGATCGCGTGGAAGATGTAGAGGCCCGAACCGGCAACGCCATTGAGGCTGGGCATTGCGAGCCCGGAGAGCACAGCACCGATCCCCCCAATTACTATAAAGCCGATGGCGCGGCGCAGATTGGTTTCGGCGATGGCACCCAAAGGCGCAATCACCAGGGTGGCGATTGCAATCCAGGCGAGGGCAGGTTCGAGCATGTCACGGCTGGCGGGCAGCACGACCACCAAGGCCCGCAACATGGCGTAGGCGCCAACCTTGGTCAGCAGCCCGGCAAAGAGGGCGGATATGGCAGCAGGCGGGGTGTGGTAGGAGGCCGGAAGCCAGGCGTTGACCGGGAACGCCGCCGCTTTCATGCCGAAGGCCAGCATCAGCAAGGCCGCCACGCCGGCCATGGCCGCGGGGTTGGCCGTTGAGGCGACCCGCATGATGTCGGCCATGTTGAGCGTACCCAAGAGGCCGTACAGCAGGCCGAGCGACAAGAGGAAGAAGGTCGTGGCCAGGAAGTTCAGGAAACCGTATTTGACGGCGCCATCGAGTTGTAGC
>Ga0066837_10000153_pt1 | contig 30045 bp, 27 predicted proteins | sample ETNtaG_25_FD_66730 | JGI IMG/M metagenome (GOLD analysis project Ga0066837, IMG submission 66730) | Marine microbial and viral communities from oxygen minimum zone, Eastern Pacific Ocean - ETNP201302SV86 | ecosystem: Environmental > Aquatic > Marine > Oceanic | place: Pacific Ocean: Eastern... | reverse complement strand
CCGGGCATGTTCTCAGCTAGACACGCAATTCCGTCCACCCTGCCCTCGTAGTTTGTGGCATGTAGCGCCTCCATCAGGCCGAAGACCGTAGCCGCACCGCACATGTCGTACTTCATGTCCCACATGCCACTGCTCGGCTTGATCGAGATTCCCCCGGTATCGAAGGTAATCCCCTTCCCTACGATGCAGGGCCTCTGTGTACCTTCGTCCGCATCAGGATTCAAGGTGAATAGGACCATGCAGGGCTTCCTTTCGCTCCCTTTACCTACGTTGATGTGACCGCCCATACCAAGTTCCTGCAGCTTGTCCCAGTCGTACACCTCTACCTTGACGTTGCCCTTACCCTTTGCCCATTCCTCTGCTCTGCGGGCGTACTCCATTGGGTAGAGAACGTTTGCGGGCTCGTTACCAAGGTTCCTAGCGAGGTGAACGCCGCCCACTACAGAGTGTGCAGTCGCCAGTCCCGCCGAGAGAGCCTCTTGGTGCCTGGTGCTTGCTTGAAAGGCAATACTCCAAGCCTCGCCTATGTGATCCTCTGGGGCCTCTTGGTGCTCCAGGAACTCGTAGTCGCGGAGCATCATTCCCTCTGCGAAGTCAATCATTCGCTTGGCCGACCAGCCCGTAGTGAACCTGACTGTAACATCGAGGCCCTTCTTCTTGGACATAGCCGCGATTAGCCTCGCTCCTGTGTTCCTCGCCCTCTTGTGTCCGAGTGACTCCTTTTCTCCCATTCCAACCAGTATGATGTTGCACCCCGGCGTCCACAGCGTCATCCTCTTCCCCTTCTTACCGTAGAAATCTCCAGAAACCAGTGCTTCTCTTACATGGTTCCTCTGACTCCTGCTCAAACCTGCCAGGGAGTTGTTTGGAGGCTTGTCGCTCCCTTCGAAGAGTGGCAGAACTAACTGCGACCCCAATTCCATAAATTCACTATTGCTCATTTCCATAAATAGACCCAACTGTCCGATTAGTGGATAGTTTACAAACGATTCCTCTGAAAAATCACCATTTCAGAGCAGAATAAGAATTTGTAGAACTAGTCTTCATCTTCTCTAGGACTTAGTGCTGCAAGCAGAACACAGACTATACTGAGAACTACAGATGGCGAAAACAGGGCCCCACCCTCACTGCTTCCAAATTCGATGATCGAATCGTTCACCGGCTCGGTAACCCAGGTTGATGCATCTATCACCCTCTTCTGGTAGAAAAGGTAGAACCGACCCTCGCTGCTCGAAATGGGGGCATCTCCGAAATCAAGGGTTGTTTCGGTTCTATTCGTGGCATTCACTCCAAAGCCGCATCCCTGTGCGGAGTAGTTGTAATCCATTTCCGGACCATCGCAAGGGGAGTTGCTAGGATAGACCCCACTAGGTAGCCAGGTTTCCCCTTCTTCCGTGACGTAGGTCAATGTGGCGTTAGATGTACTCGCGCGTCCTAGGTTGGAGACGCTTAGGTGAACCAATCCGTCCTTCACGAATAGGGAATCGACAACAAGGCGAGCCCTCCAGTACCAGATATTCTCGATTAGGTACTTCATCACTTCAAGCTCTTCGCCCAACCTTTCCGAAAGTGCCTCCGCAGTTCCCAGTAACCACTGTTCGTCGTCGGTCTCGAAAGTGAATGTGGGGAACCCCATTACCCCATATCCATAGTCGCGACTAGTCCCACAGTTTGGGTACAGGCCCTGATTCGCGTTGCGAATGGGGATGTCTGAGATGTTTGAATTCACATCATCTCTGATGAAGTGAAACAGCTCCCAGTCCGAGGGTTGGTCTGGCCATCTTCCCCAAGGGTACAACATGATCCAAACTCCAGTATGCATGGTGATATATAGGTCAGCATCCGGGACTACTGCGTTCATGTAGACTGAATTTGCGAGCGTTTCAGACTCGCTGAATGGGCCACTTCCCGGTTGAGTGGGGTTATTGGGAGGGCAGTTGTTCCAATAATGGTCATAATTTCGATTCAAATCTACTTGGTTGATATTCCATCGGGTGTCAATATCGTTTCCATCTGCATTGAGCATGATGAGGATGTGCAACTCCGTCGTTGCAAGAACATTGACGACTTCTTGATCTCCGTCGGCCCACCCCTCGATATAGAACTCTGCAGTTAGGAATGCAAGCTCTGTTCCGAGATGCTCATTGCCATGGTGGCCCCCATCGATGTAAACCACGTCTTTCTCAGTCCCATCAGGTTTTCTTTCTTCACTCCAGTCTGAAATCTGCAGGACCCAGAGATTCCTTCCAAGCTCTGTTTCTCCTGCGATGATTAAATCCACAATCTCTGGATATTCGTCCGCCCATGCATTCACATCAAGCGTCAGTGTAGCGTAGCTGTGGTACCAATGCTCCTGAACAATATCTGGTTGCCCCACCTGTCCAGTGACCATCGGAGACGCTGATGCAACGACCAACGAAGCAAGGACCATCACTGCCAGTGAGCGGCGCATAGCGCCGCTGTTGGTGCCATCCGCTACAATCATTCTCCCTTTCTGTTCGAAAGTTTAGCGATGTGACAGGCGACAATCTTAGTTGCTAGCAACGCTGCGCTGAATTGAGTGAGAGTCCCTTCTATATCAGGGACAATCTCGTTGACATCCGCACCAATTACTTCGCATTTTTCCGAAGAGAAAAGCCTCTCGATTATCTCAACTGCACCCCAGTGACTAAGTCCACCAGGAACCGGAGTCCCGGTTGATGGGACCAAGGCACCGTCAAGACCATCGACGTCAAAGGTGAGCCACACAGGACCCTCGACTTCCGACAGGCTCGCCAGCATTTCCTCCCATTGCGCATTCTCTCCAGAAACTGCCAAGAGGTCTCTAGCGAACCATGTATGGATTCTATCGTCCCCCTCAATCACGGCCTCCTCCTCAGCACTGAATGCCCTGACCCCAATTTGGATCACCCTCCCCACTCCAGACTCCAGGGACCTCCTAATCACTGTCCCGTGCGACAACCTCTCCCCGTTCAGCTCGTCCCTCAGGTCTGCATGAGCGTCTACCTGCACAATTGTGAGCTCTGAGAGCTCGGAAACGAGGTCATGACTCTCCATAGCCTCGATAATCGGGAGGAGGATTCCGTGCTCGCCCCCAAGCACCAGTGGAAATTGCACATCAGATATCCAACCCTTGACATATTCCCTCACCGAGTCCAGTTGTTCCCTCAGTGTCGGGGCTTCCGAAGACCACGGTTCTGCAGTATGAATCTTGATTCCGCAGGGAAGGTCCTCGGTTAGTATCGGATCATGAAGCTCCACTTGCGAACTAGCTTCTACACATGCTCTGGGACCTAGCTCAGTGCCTTCTCCATAGCTGACAGAAACCTCCAGAGGAACCTGTAATACAACCACATCCCAGGGGCCGTATTCTGACTCCTCTAGACCTAGGAATGTAGGAGAATCTGATGCGTCCACGCTCAATCGAAGAGCAAGCCAAGATTAACGGCTTCGGGTGGCCAGAGGTTGATTTCAGAGCAATTAGCAAGATGTTTGAAATAACCTCGGCTTCCAACGTCATACGGGTGGGACACATGGGGCTGACGCTGGCACAGTTGACTCAGGCGATCAAGAGTAAGGTAGACATGGACATGGAGACAACCGTCGCCGAGTCGATCGCCGAGCACGCACTGGGATTCTTTGGATTTTCCAATAGGATCATCGACAATGCACTGGAGCCCACCGATCGAAACCTATTCTATCAGTTGCAAGACTACGACCTGCTTACCACCGAGTCAGAGGAGACAGTATTGTGGGATGGCCGAGAGTGGCGAATCCACTATTGGAGATTCAAGACGAATGCCGAGAATTTCGCTAAGGAGGCCGCTGATGCAGAGAGGAAAAAGCGTGCAAATGAGGATCCATACGCTCACATCTATGATGGAATGCCTGCCAACCTTTGGAGGGAGCGTTCCGGAGCCGATGACGACTACGAGGAACCACTCTTCTGATATTCGAGTGCCATGACGGGCATTGGTTGAAATGCCGGAATGCTCGGAGGATGGCATGTCACGTGGATTCGCGACCGTGGTAGTCGCTTCCATCATGATGATGTCTTTGCCCCTGTCTCCAGCAGGTGCACAGGATGACCAGGAGCGGACCTGCAGTATCCATGTCGACTGGGATGAAGAATGGCAGTGGGCAGATTCGGGGGAGTTTCGCCCCAAAATCCTACACAGGTACCGAGTCTCATTCGATCCCCCGTTCTTGAACGGCTCATCACCGGGATTGACAAACGTATCCGTCACACACAACAGTGGCGATTCTGATATCACGGGCTCCAACGTATCGACGCTCGTTGCAGGGGGGGAGGTCGATATTGTGCTGGGAGAGGAACCTTCTTTCGGCGACTCAATATCAATTGCTGTTTCGACGGCAGAGGCTTACTGTAGCAGGACCCTCGGCATAACGAATTGGAATCAGCCGGTGTACGACCACGAGGTCACCCGGGAGACCCACTGGGCGCTCACTGGGACTGAAGGAGAAGGCCAGGGCATTTCATTCGATGGAAGGGGCTGGCAAAGGAGAGTCGGGACGATATTAGAGTCAAACGAACTCGGCAACGGGACTCTGTCACTAGACCTAACAAACGGCACCGAGGGCCCGATAGTGGAACTCGAACTAGACAGGATATGGCTGAACGAGACGTACGATGGAACGGAGCTGATCAATCAGGACTTCGAGATGTCCGGAACGGGCTCGCTCTTATTGCTGGGTGGGGAAGAAGGGGTAACTATTGATGCCCAGATTAGTGATGCCTACGTCCTCAGGACTTTCTCCGAGGGAGAGGTTTCCGAGAGGATGAGGTTTCAGGGCGATGGCTGGATTTCCCTTAATGGAGGCGACAACGAAAGTAGCGGAGGTGCATTCGGAGAGGTCTTCCTTTTCTACTTCGAAACATGGGACGAAGGTGACTTCCGTAGGCTTCAGGACATTCAGATTGAGGCTAACGCCACAGCAAGGATTTCAGGAATCGGGGAGAGCTTCTCATTTGACCTCGATGAGCTGATTTTCAGAGAGAAGTGGGAAGAGGGAATCAGAACGGACCAGTACATGAGGATCTACGGAAGCGGCGAGTTCGACTTCGTGGCTTCTGATGAATACCCTTACATCGAGGTCAATGGGACCATCCCAATCCTCCATTTCCAATCCGAAGCGGGTGAGACGGTTGCGGACAATATTGTTGTGGACGGCATCTATGACGGCGACGCTGAGGGAAGCTTCGGTCTAGTACGCGAGATAGTAGAATCCGGCGTCTTTGAGAACGCAACGGGCGTGGAATTCGAGGCTGACAAGATTAGGAACGAGTTCTGGTTCAACGTTTCCGCCACGCCGATTGGGCCGATAGATGAGGAAATTGAGGCAGAGCACAATCTCACCTTTGAATACATAGTCCCACAAGAGGACTGGTATAATCGGACCATTCGATATACCTACGTCGAGGACAACGGAACGGTCGAGGAAGAGTACCCCGCGAACTCCCCGTTGATTCGAAACGCGGATCCACCAGAAGCCACACCCATCTTCTCTGACCACATTTCCAGAGAGACCGGCCTCTGCCCCCAGATCGTCCTGGTCGACGACCATTTCTCCCTGCTAGGGAACCGAGCAATGGTCCTAGACGTAACAGTCGTCGGAACAAGCATTCAGACTGTAGACGGGCACCGGGTTTCTGTTGCAGAGTGGGAAGGGGCCTATGGCGATATGAGCGAAGCATCTGGTAGCGTGATCAACGAGGGAATTCTAGCAGGGCTGCTCAACGAGATCAGCAGAACCGTGATGATCGACCTAGCCGAAGGGAACGAAAGCACCATCTCCTTTATTGAGAACCAAAGGATAGACAGGATCACTTCCCCCTCAATCATCACATTGGACGAGAACACGCCTCCCTCCCTTATCAATGGAGGGCAACCAGCCGCCCGTTTCCGTGAGGGGATACTGACCGCAGAGGGTGGTGAAGCCCATCTCGAGGTATCTGTCGAAGATGTTGACACCGACACAATCAGCGTTAGTGCCGACCTATCCGGGTTGGGTTCCGGAATCATCGAGCTATCCGATTCCGGGCTTTTTGGTGACACGGTAATTCACGATGGGATTTGGACGGCTAGGATTGAGCACAATGGCCTACAGCACGGGCAGATACCCATCACTATCGCAATGCAGGACGTATGGGTCACTGTAGAGCAGGAGGCAGCAATCGAAGTCACTAACTCCCCACCCAGAGTCCTAGACATAGAGTTCACCCCCGATCAAACAGTTCGCGGCGAACAAGTCGGAATTAGGTTGGTAGTCTACGATGGGCATGGGGTTTCTGCGGTATCGGTAAACTTCCAGGCAGTTGGAGGTGGACAAACCCCTTTGGCTTACTTAGCCCCCCACCAGATACAAGTAGCAAGAGTGGGCACCGATCAACTATACGACGCCGAGATTTGGACTGGGACCTTTGTTGTACCAACTAGCATGCCACCGGGGAAGCAGAGGGTCCCGATCTTCGTCGAAGATGCCGACGGCGCATCTTCGTCTACGACCATGACAGGGGGCGTGAAAGCCAGTGAGAACCTCAAGGCGGCCAACCAATTACAGATCGACAACCAGTCACCGAGAATTTCGAACCTCACAATATTGCGAGGACAAACCATGGTCGACGCTATCGCCTCTCCAACCTCCGGCGACCCGATAAACTACTCAATGGAGGTAACCGTGGAGGACTTCGACGGAGTCTCATCTGTTCAGGCGAAGATAGGTAGGCTGGCTCCGATAGGGCAGTCAGAGACCTGGATGCTGCTGAAGGATGACGGCTTAGGGCCCGACAGGGTCACCGGAGACGGAGTATTCTCACTCCAGTTCTCAGCGCGCTCCTCTCTTTGGGAGGGGGACACGGTAATCATGATCAGGGCCACGGACATCTACCTGTCCATGACTCCGACTAACGAGCAGTCCCATAACGTTGCAATCGTCAAGTCGTCCTCTCCCGGTCCAGGGCCATCCTGGATAACCGACAACTCCGTCGAATTGGTGCTAGTCTCGATGGGTGCCCTGCTCCTTCTCGGTATAGGGGCCTTCGTTTACATTGTCAGGAACTCCGAGTTGGAGTGAGGCATGGTGCGAGTGCCGGGATTTGAACCCGGGTTCCCACGTTGGCAACGTGGGGTGATAACCGCTACACTACACTCGCGCAGACATCGCAAACCAGAATGGCTTTTCTAAGCGTCGGTTTGACTCATTCGAGTTTGGACACGCGCGCTAGTATCTTGTCCCTAGTCTCTCTGTAGAATGCGGCACCCATGCCAATAGGGTCTTCCAAGCCCCAGTCGTCGTCTATGGGTAGAATAGGGCAAAATACTCCACATCCCATACTAATGATGCTGTCAAATCCATCGGAATCAATCGCGTCCACTGATTTGGGGTATAGGCCCGAAGCTCCGATCCCTATCTCTCTTAGGACTTCAATGGCTTCCCCAGCGACACTTTCTCCTGGTTCGGTACCTGCGGATTGCGCGTCATGCCCCAGATTCCTAGCTATTGCCTCTGCTATCTGACTCCTGCATGTATTCCCAACGCAAACGAAGAGCAGACGCACGAAATTGCCATCCAAAGGATACTAATTAACCGAACGAATGTAGAATACGGAGCCCAGAAAGGACTTGAATAGGATTCAAGAAGACAACAGATTTCCCACTTAACATGGCGGACTCCCCTATTTCCCATCACCCGGCCGGAGGGGACCTCGATCAACCCGAGGCAGAGCCTTCTCAAGAGCAACGAGCCCAGATGGAGCAAGCATACCAGCAGATGCAGAGGAAGATGAGAATCGACCAAATGGACGAGAATATCAAGCACAAGGTGATGGTCCTTTCCGGGAAGGGAGGAGTAGGCAAATCAACGGTCGCGACCGGACTGGCACTTTCTCTGGCCCGCCAGGGAAAGAGCGTTGGACTGATGGACATCGACATTACCGGCCCAAACGTCCCAAAGATGCTGGGCCTTGAGTCCGCCGAGCTCAATGTGGAGGGCGGGCAGATCCACCCTGCGCTAGGGCCCCATGGACTGAAGGTAATCTCGATGGCCTTCCTACTCGAGGATCCAGACAAACCCGTAATCTGGCGCGGACCCATCAAACTCGGGGCGATTCAGCAATTCATTGGAGACGTTGCTTGGGGGGAACTGGACGCATTGATCATTGACTTTCCTCCTGGAACGAGTGATGAGCCACTTACTGTAAGCCAGAACCTACCGGGAATCAATGGCGTTGTAATCGTAACAACTCCCCAGGAGGTCGCACTCCTTGATAGCCGCAAGTCAATCAACTTCGCCAAGACAATCTCGGTTCCAGTGCTTGGGGTGGTGGAGAATATGAGCGGATACACCTTGAAGGGCGAGGCTAGCCCAAACTCCAAGGTATCTGTGATGGGCCCTAGTGGGGTCCCGATTGAAACCGAGACCGACCAAGAAGGAAAATGGCAGGTTGTCCTGGACGTCTTCAAGTCGGGAGGGGGCCGGGCGTCTTCCGAGGAACTGGGAGTGCCCTTCCTCGGCTCTCTGCCATTCGACCCCGGAATCGTCCGAGGAGGCGATGACGGGGTTCATCGAATCGTCGCAGAACCAGAAGGAGAAACCGCCACAGCATTCGACGCCATAGTGTCCCGGATTATCGAAGAGCTTGATCGGGACTCCGGACGAACTCTCAGAATCATTTGAGAGGGTCCCTATAATGCGTCGACTTGATGTCATAGCCCCATCCCGAGAAGCTTGTAATGGCAGCTGAAACCGGGATTTACATCACTTGGGTAACCGGTGCGATACTGATCAGCATAGCGATGATCCCTATCTTCAAACCCCCCTATGCAAAAATGAGTCTAGAGGGCTTCATTGACATGTTCAGACGATATTGGGCGCACATGATAGTGGTATTCTCTGTATACTTGTGGAAAGACATCCTAGATGGGCTAGATCGCGTCCTAATGGCCAATACACAGTTGGACATGACATTCCTCGTTTATGCAATCGAGGGTGAAATAGTCTTGTGGATACAAGAAGGAATGAGGAGCGAATTTCTGGACGTAGCCCTGACCCATTTCTATGTGATGGGATTCATGACCGCGACATTTGCCTCCTTCATCTATCCAATATATTTCGATGATAGGCATATGGCAGACAGGGTCTCCCTTTCCATGTTCTGGGTTTATGTCCTTGCAATTCCCTTCTACCTTTTCCTCAACGTCAGGGTAACTGGAAATTACATCGAGGGAATGGAAACCATCGCCTACGACCTAACTCCTGAGATACATAACTGGTTCAGCCGTATCGATCCGTTCACTAACGGAATGCCGAGCCTGCATATCGGCCTCCCATTCGCGATTTGGCTGTGCATGCACAAGTGGGACGAGGATGGCAGGTGGGAAAAGTTCAGGCTCTTCCTGATAGCCTTCATGACTCTCACATCCTTCGCCATCATCTATCTGGGAATACACTGGATTGTCGACATCATCGGTGGCATGGTAATCGCGATAATGGCAGTATACGTCACAGAAAGGACCCATGGCCCAGTTTGGCGGATAGCGGACGAGAGGCTATTCTCCAGGCGACTGGCCCGGGCCCTAGAAGAACCAGTCGTCGCATTTAGTAGAACTATGAATTCTCTTGCCTCCTCACTCGAACCACTAAAGGAGCCAGGAAAGAATCAGACTGAGGCGCTAATCATGACTCTGCTAGTGATGACTGGATCGGTCCTGCTATGGGATGCAACCCACCAAGGAATCTCGATTGACGAGGCACATTCTCCCACGACGGCATCCGGCTCTGGGGAGTGGCTGGTCTGGGTCGAGCAGACCGAAGAGGAGGGTGTTTCCATCACTTCCAGGAACCTAACATCGCAGGCCAACAGGACCGTTGGGGGGCAATCATGGGTAGAGCCACCAAGCGTGATCGCCTCGGGCAATTCCTTCGTCCTGTTTGGAGACAACAGGATAGACTACTTCGAACACAACCAGGATTCAGGGATACTCCATCCCCTATCCAGGGAGCAGACCAGTCAGAACATCACGGACGTGGCAATAATGACCGACTCCGTCGGACAGGCCCACCTAGCTGTGAAGTCGGGAAACGAATTGCTACTGATGCAGGTATTGGCGGACGAGATTGCCGAATCATCGATGATCCCAAATACTTCGGTCATAGCTTCAAATGGCCCCCGAATGGCTGTTTCGGGCAATAACACGGATGGCCCCTTAGTCAACATCACGTCATTAGAATCGAATCTGACCATATCTATCAGATTGGACATGAGAGCCGGGGACAGGGTCGAGCAATCCCTGTTCGACTCCGGGCTGGTCCTGGACTTCCAGAATTCCACTGTGGTTGACATTGTCATGGATTCTCACTGGCTCGTCGCCACTGTGGACTTGGGACCCCTGAGCAGGACCATCCTCGTGGACACCCTTTCCTTCAATCAGACACTGCTATCGAATCCACGCTGGGACTCCTCTTCGCCCAGCATCTCCAGTGGTAGAGTGGCATTCCTAGAGGTTACGGGCGACGAGTCCTGGAACCCCAACGACGATTCTCCAAGCAACAACGATGTGGTTCTGTATGAGTTAGCATCCGAGAAGATAATCAGGATTACTTCCGATGAGGATGTTGACCAGTCTGACCCCCAGATTCTCGAAAATGGAGTTGCTTGGATAGAGAAGATGGATGATGGGGATTCCGTTGTCAAGTGGTACCCGTTCGAGGCAGCCATCGAACCATACTCTTCCTTACTACTCCAGGCATCTGTCCTGGCATTGCTGCCATTGCTCTTCCTTTGGGCCCACCAGTCTTCCAGGATTGACTGAGAGGAGTCAGTCCCCTAGTCTGAACATCTCTTCTAGGCTCCTCGAGGCTCTCCTTATCGTCTCCTCATCAAGCTCGATTATTTGCTCGGAAGTCGGGTCTCTTAGTGCCTGCATAATATCCTCAAGACGCGTAGTCTTCATGTGACGACACATCACGCAAGCACCGATCAGATTGAGTTGTTCTTCCGTCTCAGCGAGCACACGATCTGCAGTGCCACACTCGGTAATCAGCATGATGTCCCTCTTGCCCTCGTTGGCGAGCCTGATGGCCTCATTCTTCAGAATCTCGCTACTGCCTACAATATCACTCTCCTCGAGAACATCGGGACCGCATTCAGGGTGACTCAGGACCATGAGATCGATACCATGTTCCTTCATGTTGCCCCTCCATCTCCGGATCTTCTTCCCAGTGAAATCTGCATGAACCTCGCACTCCCCGTCGTAGACCAGAACCTCCTTCCTTCCTTTGAGGAAATCTTGTAGGTGACCGCCCATGAATCGATCTGGAACGAAGATAAGGCGGTCACCGGGGAGACTCTCGCAAATATCGAGGTAGTTGCTGCTAGTAACGCAAACGTCGCACTCCGCCTTCACCTCCGCGCTGGTGTTGATGTAGCACACCACAGGGACCCCGGGATTCGCACTTTTCAGGTCCCTAACGTCCTGTGCGGAGATGCCATCGCTGAGGGAGCATCCGGCCTTGGGAGAGGGATGCAGCACAGTCTTATGCGGACTAACAATTTTTGCAGTCTCGGCCATGAATCGAACACTCGAGAAGAGTATTGTCTTCTGCGGTGCGTCTCTTGCCTCTTTTGATAGCGCGTAGCTGTCTGCCACTGAGTCAGCAACGCCGTAGGTAATGTCCGGGGTCTGGTATGTATGCGCGATAAGGAAAACGTCTTTCTCCTTCTTCAGTCGGTTTATCTCCATCGTTAGCGGGGCAATCGACCTGCAAATGTCGATACTCCATCTCCTAGGCTGCTTTATTGCGATCTGTAGCCTAATCGCCTCCTTCTCAATCTCAAAATCAGAGTATCCGAAGGTACCGAAGGACCCTCTCGGGAGTGGTGCAGCCGGCATATCAATGACCATGCTATCAACCAATCGCTGGAGTGCAACCGCTTTCAAGTCATCTGGCTTCGGACCAGCGTGGAGATTGACGCGATCCCTGCGTGGAAGCCAGGAAAGATACTCCATGAGGGTGCAGAGGCGACAGTGATCGAGGGCTCGTGGCTAGGCAGCTCCACCGTCTTGAAGGAGCGACGTCCCCGTGGCTACAGGCACCCGCACCTGGATCGGAAGCTAACTCGCCAGAGGCTTTCTGCAGAAGCCAGGGCATTGGAAAGATTGCAGAGGTTGGGATTTCCTTGCCCGTCAATCATTCATCTGGACCAGCAACGTGGACAGATCCTGATGTCGAGGATCGAGGGATTCCCGATATACAGTCTCCTGAAGGACGGCAAGGCTGGCACGAAGCAGCTTGAAGATCTAGGTTCATTGATTCGCCGACTTCACGAGTCGGGGGTCTCCCACGGAGACCTGACCACTCACAACATAATTGCATCCGCTGACCTCTCTCTCTCGCTGATAGATTTCGGGCTGTCCCGACAATCTCCTGAATTGGAGCACCTAGGGCTGGATATCCAAGTCTTGAACGAGTGCTTGAAAGCCAGCCACTCTACGATTGAGGATGCGATCGACTACGTTTGCAAGGGATATTCTGAGTTCGCATCCACTGGATCAGAAGCCGAAGATGCAGAACATGTCATCGAGCGTTTCAGGAAGATTACCACTAGGGTCAGGTATCATGGATAGGTAGTGGCATGGAGATTCTATTCGCAACTGGAAACGCCCACAAGGTCAGTGAGGCATCGGAAATTCTGGCCCTGCATGGCTACGTCGTCGAACAGCTCTTGGTTAATGGCGAGTGCCCAGTCCTGGTCGAACCACAGGCCGAGGGGATCGAGGAAGTGGCATTGGCCAAGCTGGAGCAGGCACGAGGAATAATTGGGGAATCCGTCAGTTCCGCAGTCATGGCCGAGGATTCAGGGCTCTTCGTCGACTCCCTGGGGGGATTCCCAGGGCCATTCTCGTCATACGTCGAGAGCACTGTGGGCATTGAGGCCGTGCTGAAGCTGATGCAGGGGGAGGAATCTCGCGGAGCCGAGTACAGAGCAGCTGCAGTCCTCGCGTTCGGAGAGGAGGTTATGAGTTGCGTGGGAATATGCAGAGGAACGATCTCCCTCATTCCGTCTGGCAATAACGGGTTCGGATATGACCCCATTTTCATCCCTGACGAGGGTGATGGGCGTACGTGCGGACAGATGTCATCACTAGAGAAGTCAGAGCTTTCGCATCGGGCCAGGGCCCTAAAGGGGCTGTCCGAACTCCTCAAATCCCCGTCAAAGTGAATAGATGAGCTCTTTCGTGCAGTGCTGATAGCATGGGTTCCGCCCTCCGCAACCTCCTCGTCCTGATGCTGGTACTGACCATTCCGGTTTACTTCATCTTCCTCGCTAGCGAGGGCCTGTTGATACAAATCGCAGGGGCCATCCTAATCCTGTTCCTACTATCCATGCTGCTGTTCACCAACAAGGGTTCCGTGCCGTCCTTCTCCCAGAATAACACCGAACCAGAGTCCCAGGGGACAGTAATCGGGGACATCGAGCTCCCCCCTCCCGTGCTATCCGAGCTAAGCGCCAGCGAGACCCGCGAGGAAAAGATAAGCAGGAGCAGGGGGAGGAAGGAGATCTCGGAGCCAACCTTGCCCCCTGTTCCCGAACTCCCCCCGATTCCCCTCGCTGTCGACCTCGATAGCCCGATGCCAGTGACTAGCAGGGAGGACCTGGCCGAGATTTACATCGCACAGTCAGACCCCGAGATGCAGCAGGAGGCCGAAGTCGACCTCTACTTGGCCCAGAAGAAGCTCTTGAGGAACGAGATCAGGGAGAAGATGATCCGAGATAGGAGGATGGAGAAGTCAGAGCGGGTCGCGATCGAGGCTAGCAAGTGGTCTGATTCGGAGGACGGTGAGGACATCTCGACCTTGCTAAAGATCCCAGGACACGGCCTAGCGGTGTTCGCCGAGCCAGAGCATCCCGATCCAACCATCCCGCAGGGGATATCCTACGTCAGAGTAGATGACCAGAGAGCGCTCAAGATTCGCATGTCCCTCGACGTGGAAAGGGCCATGGATGGAATAGAGCCACCCGCCGAGGCCCACTCGGAGGAAATCCTCCCACTGGACCCTTCCCTGCCGCTGCCTCCACCCCCCGGGATGCCCCCACTGCCACCTCCCGGAATGCCCGATCTCCCGCCCCCCGTCGTGAAAGACGAATAGTCCCCGGATACGTTCAAGCGAGGGAATACCCTCGACGTGCCATGGGAGAAGACGCACTTCTGTTCGAGGACGTCCCCGTAGAGGGCTCCAGCCCCGAGGGAGGGGCCATTTCGGTATGGACCCTCAACCGACCCGGGAAGCTCAATGCCCTGAACTCCCAGTCCCACAAGGAAATCAAGGAACAATGCGCTAGGGTGGAGTCGGATGACAGCGTCAGATGCGTAGTCATTCGAGGAGCCACCCCTCCAGAGCCCGAGGAAGGAAGGCGTCCAAAGCCCCCCGCATTCGCCGCCGGGGCCGATATCTCTGAGTTCTCAGGAAAGGACTCGGACGACGTGCGTCCCTTCTTCGAGAACAATGCATGGGAGGCCGTTTGGAATCTATCCAAGCCGACCATAGCCATGGTCGACGGGTTCGCCCTGGGTGGGGGCACCGAACTAGCCCTGTCATGCGACATCCGCATAGCCTCGGATCGCTCTACCTTCGGCCAGCCGGAGATCAACCTCGGTCTGATCCCGGGAGGCGGCGGGACTCAGCGGCTATGCAGGCTAGTGGGCTACGGGAGGGCCATGGAGATTGTCCTAGCAGGTGGGATGATACCGGCCGAAGATGCATTGCAAATGGGGATAGTGAACAGGGTAGTCCCCGCCGAAGAGCTAGAGAGTGCCACAATGGAACTGGCCGGTGAAATCGCGAGGAAGTCACCCTATACGACCAAGGTGGCCAAGCGAGCCGTGAGGGGGGCATTGGACCTCCCCTTCTCTGAGGGAGTTCTGATGGAGCGCTCGGAGTTCGTCGCGCTGTTCGACACGGAGGACAAGGAAATCGGAGTTCAGGCCTTCTTGGAGCGCTCGGAAGCAAAGTGGGTCGGACGATAGGGAATTTCCGTGTTAGACGCATTACTGGACTTCGCACATAGCGAATTGGTTGCCTATCTGGGAATGATCCTAATTCTGAGTGCGTTCCTCATGGAAACGCGAGATATCCTGCATAGCAAAGCGGCACCGTACCTGGGATTGATGGCACTAGGCTCGGGACTGCTCGCCGTCCGCGCGTACCTAATCGACGAATGGGCATTCTTCATCCTCGAGGTGGCTTGGTTTGCTGCTGCGGCATTGGGGCTGTGGTCATTGTGGACATCTCTGAGCCAGTAGCAGACCTTACCCCTTGCTTCAGTTTGAATCAGGGGGTTTGATTATCTTAATCGTGATGCTGAACACATGTTCGGGAGTAATTCGACATACAAAGCAGTAATTCGACCATTATGGGCGGCGAGATGCAAATTTCGTTAGGCGGAGACTCACTAAATGAAACATTACAAGGATGGAGAAGTGAATCTATCGAGCAAGTACTATGGCTTTGTCGAGAAACTCTAGAGGATATCTCGTGGCCGACAGTCAAGGCTTGGCGTGAAAATGGAGGCAAGGTTCTCGGGCATTTCCAAGTATATTTCCCCGAAGAATTGGCACATGCAGCAGGAATGTTGCCATTGAAAATGGCTGGAGCCACGGTCGAACCTCGATTGTCAGATAGTCGATTCGGCTCTTATCTATGTTCGATTATGAAAACCAATCTGGAACAGGCACTTAGTGGCCGTGTAGTCCTCGATATGTTTGTCACTCACCCAATCTGTGATGCTGCTAGAAATCTTGGAGCGATATGGGGGCGTAACTTCGACTATCCTTGTCAAATTCTATATTTACCGCAGAACCCAAATTCAGGATATTCTAAGCAATACCTAACCGATGAATACTCAAGGTTGAAGAGCGAAATTGAGGATGTAGCAGGCAAGGAAATTACTAACGAGGAATTACGAACTTCAATCACCGTCTTCAATGAAAATCGAATGTTGCTAAGGCGTTTGTATGATATCAAAAGAGAAAAGCCGTGGTTGATAACTGCTGATGAAGCGTATACCCTAACTCGATTGGCCGGATTCATGCCGCGTGAGGAACACAACGATTTACTGTCCTATGTCCTATCTCTATTACCCGACCGCCCCTCTCGCAAACAGGACCGAATTAGAGTAGTCTTTGAAGGCGGATTCTGTGAACAACCCCCCCTCGATCTCTTGAGAACAATTGGGCGTTCCTGCTATGTTGTTGATGATGACCTTCTCATTGGTCTTCGTTGGATTACGGAAGATGTAGAAGCGGGTGATGACCCAGTAGCCGCCTTAGCCTCTGCCTACATCGATCAATCATCTTACAGTCCAGTTCAACATGATCTGAATAAACCAAAGGAAAGGATGCTTCTCGAGCGTGTTCGTGCGGCTGAGGCCGAGGCAGTCATTGTCACAGCCGCCAAGATGTGTGAACCCGGTCTCGAGGAACAAGTGGCTTACACCCATATGCTTGAAGCCGAAGGAATCCCATTCTTTGTTAGCGAATTTGAGGAGAATATGACTACCTTTGACCATCTTGAAATTCAGTTGGAGACATTTGTGGAGAACATTTTGTTTGATTGAGGTGAAAATATGGGCGAAGAAGTAGAAAAAGAAATGATGAGAAGAGGAAATAGAGAAGGTTCAGAACTTTTCCATAAGTGGTTTCAGAGTTTAGATCAAGCATCTGAAGAGGGTAAATCTGCTGCATATGTATTCGTAATGGGAAGTCTAGCAGAGATTCTTCACACCTTTGATATGCCAATTGTTATGCCTGAAATCACTTCGTTACAGACCGCAGTCAGAAGAAAATCTGCTGTTCTTCTAAACGAAGCAGAGGACTATGGATATTCGCCTGATATTTGCGGTTATGTCAAGGCAGACTATGCAATTCAAGCGAGAGGAGGAGAACACCCCTTAGGGAGACTACCAAAACCCGGATTGGCTTTGTTGACAAATGCTTGCAACACCTATCTGAAATGGGGGGAAATTTGGGAGAGAATGTTCGAAACACCTCTCTTTACCCTAGATGTACCCGGCACTCGTGCTAGAGGAACTCAAACTTGGCCTGGTGACTCACAATTCGAGAGTGAAAAGCGATATGTTAGAGCTCAAATTGATGAATTAGTACAAACTTGTGAAGAAATCACAGGAAAAGAATTCGATATTGAACGACTCAAGCAGAACCTTGAGTATTCAAACAGAATGTCTGCTGCTTGGAAGGGTATTCTTGAGTGTAATAAAACCGGTCCGGCAGTTTTCAATGCTCTATCCGATGGAACTGCATATCTTGGTGTGAACAACATTTGGCGTGGAACAGAAGAAGGCGCTGTATATTTTGAGCGATTACTTGAAGAAAAACGCTGGATGAATGAGAATAGTATAGGAGTTGTAGAGGAAGAAAAGCATCGACTTGCTTTCATTGGAGTGCCATGTTATCCAATTTTCAGAGAGTTTAATGAACTATTCACAGATTGGGGCGGTGTTTTCGTAATCTCAACCTATCTTTGGTTTGCTTCTGGTGGCAATAACCTAGGTGTTCAGTATGATCTTGAAGATCCTCTAGAATCTCTTGCAGAAGTCACTCTAATTCATGTACGTGATGCTATGGACTCGATGTTCCACCCCGAACAAGTTCTTCTTGATAACTTGGAAGAGTTTGGAATAGAAGGCGTTGTTTATCACCCAATAAAGAGTTGTAGAACTACATCTACAGGGCTTGCAGATAACCGCCGCGAATTAATGGAGAAAACCGATTTGCCAAGTCTTTTCATTGAATCTGACATGATGGATCGAAGAGTTGTTTCGGTAGCCCAAATGAAGAATCGAATTGACGCCTTCTTTGAAGGAATTGAGATGAGGAAGGCTGCACGTCTAAAGGAGGCTGTATAATGATTCACACTGCAGGGGTTGATGTCGGCTCAACACAGACAAAGGCAGTCATCATTGACGAACAACGAGGAATCATGGGTCGTTCACTTATTGATACGGGTGCAGATGTTGTGCTAGCGGCAGAAAATGCCTTTCAAATTGCTCTGGACGATTCTACTCTAAATGCTAATGATATTTCTTACGTTATTGGAACCGGATACGGACGCTATCAAGTATCATTTGGTGATGACCAAGTGACTGAGATTTCCTGCCATGGTCGCGGCGCAGTACACATGTTTTCTGATACTAGAACGGTATTAGATATGGGTGGTCAGGACACAAAAGCAATTGCTGTAAGCGATACTGGAGAAATCGTCGATTTCTGTATGAATGACAAATGTGCGGCAGGAACGGGACGCTTTCTTGGTGCTGCCTCTAGTGCACTTGACATTCCACTGAGTGAATTAGGACCAACCGCTCTTCAAGCAACACGCCCGGTCAGAATTAGCACCACTTGCACGGTCTTCGCCGAATCAGAAATCCTCTCTTGGCTCGGTAAAGGTAAGAAGATTGAGGATATCCTCATGGGAGTTCACCAATCAATTAGTTCGAGATCTATTGGTCTGCTTAGAAGAGTTGGGATCAATGACAAAGTCACATTCACAGGAGGCGTGGCTAAGAATCTAGGAATGATACATGTTCTCAATGAAAATCTTGGTCTTGAGATTAATGTCAGTGAGGACTCACATTACATGGGAGCCTTAGGTGCTGCATTATTCGCCATGGACAGAGCCCTCTCTCCCCCCGAGGTGGTCGCTTGAGTCTAGTTGCAGGTATTGATGTAGGTTCAACCTACACAAAAGCAGTTCTACTTGACGAAGAAGATAACATAGCGAGCAGAGCAATGAAATCGACTGGATTCAAGTTGGGGCAGACTGCCCAATCAACCTTTGAAGAGTCTTTGAAGAAAATTGGAACAAGTGAATCGGATGTTGATTATGTGATTTCTACAGGTTATGGCCGTCATCAAGTGGAATTTCGCGATGTTACAGTCACTGCCCTGACATCCGCTGTTCGAGGTGCAAACTGGCTTTTCCCAGAAACACGAACCGTTCTCGATATCGGAGGCCAAACGATGAAAGCAAGCAAACTCGATGAGCGTATCAAGGTAAAATCATTCAGACTTAATGACAAATGTGCTGCAGGAACTGGTGCCTTTCTAGAAAAAACGGCGCGTTACATGAATTTCAGCACGGAAGAAATTGGACCTCTTGCAGCCACTTCTACAGTACCTGTTGAGATTTCAGGAGTTTGTGCAGTTTTCGCTGAATCAGAAGTTATCAATCAACTTTCGATAGGTTCAGCTCCATCTGATATCATGAATGGTGCCATGCACTCTCTTGTAGGCCGATCTCTTCAATTAATGAGAAGGGTGAAGATGGAACCAGATTATACATTGATTGGAGGGATTATGAGATTCCCAACAATGGTTGAAGCACTAACTGAAGGTCTAGGAGATGGGGTGAACGTTCCTGAAGGAGACTTGGTCCAGTATACTGGAGCTCTAGGTGCAGCAACATTAGCCCGACAAAGATTGGAAAAAAGAGGAGGCTGACAATGAGGCTACCTCTCTCTACGGGGTTAGATGAAGAGGGGATTTCCTTAGATGGTTGGATGAAGCAATTTACTGCTTCAGAACCACGACTTTCTGAAATGTGTCTGCTATTCGAATCATTAGGCAAAGAAGTGCGACTTGAACAAGAAGAAAATATCACTCAAGAAGAGGTATGTGAAGCTTGTATAGGTGCCCGTTCCGATGTAGTTTGGACTATATGGACAAGAGAGGAAATTGAATCAGAATTAGATGAGGAATCCGAATATGTTCGGACATCAGATAGAGAGCCCATAGGGCTCACACAAGACGAGGGGGTTAGTTTGAACCGTACAATTGCTTCACATAAATTAGACTCAATTCTTGTAATTGAAATCAATAACCCACCTGTTAATATTGTAGATTCTAAGGTTATCGAAGCATTACTGTTGGCCTTTGAACAGGCTGAGGCGGATTTAGATTGCCGAGCCGTAATAATCACTGGAGCAGGAAATAAGGGATTCAGTGCAGGAGCCTCGATAGAAGAGCATCTACCGGATATGGCACCCGCCATGATTGAAGGGATGACAGCGTTATTGGAATGTCTAGAGGGGACTCCTCTACTTACTCTGGCGGCTATTCATGGCATTTGTCTTGGAGGCGGAGCTGAGGTTGCTCTAGCCTGTGATTTGATTATTGCAACCGATGATTGCAAAATCGGTATTCCTGAAATTACAGTAGGTTGTTATCCTCCTTTCGCCATGTTGCAACTACCATCTATGGTTGGTATGCGTAGAGCCAAACAGATGATTCTTTCAGGCACACCTATCTCTGGTTCACAGGCAGAAAAGATTGGACTTGTGAATAGTTGTACAACATATGATTCATTGATGGATGAATCTTTAGAAATGCTAGCCTCAATACTATTCAATCCTCCACAAATAGTTGAGGTTGCATTAAGAAAACTTAGATCTTTGGATATCCAATCTGATAGAACCACCCATCGAATCATGGGAGAAGGATTTCTTGAAGAATTGGCAAAACACCCCGATTATATTGAGGGATTAACTGCTTTCCTAGAGAAGCGTAACCCGGAGTGGCAACCAGTACGGGCACTCTACAAAGAGAGGGGTGATTGATTGCAAAAGTTACAGAATCAATTCCAGATTACTGGCTGGGAACTAGTTGAGATTGGTGCTCCACCTAGGATGAGGGAATGGACTCTAGATGCTTCGGAATTATTGCCAGATGAAGCACTCGTCGAAGTAGCAGGTTGCGGTGTCTGTCACACAGATTTAGGTTTCCATTATGATGGAGTGCGCACGAAACATCCTCTTCCTCTAATTCTTGGACACGAAATTTCGGGTAAAGTGGTAGCAACTGGGATTTCCTCAATAAATTGGTCGCATAAGGATGTCGTTATTCCCGCTGTACTTCCATGTGGAACATGTGACGATTGCAATAATGGTAGGAGTAATGTTTGCCGTAGCCAGGTAATGCCTGGAAATGACATAGATGGTGGATTCGCGACTCATATCCGAGTACCATCTCGATGGTTGGTCCCCGTTCCAAATACCTACAACGGGGACTTGTCTTTACTCTCTGTAGTAGCCGACGCTGTGAGTACACCTTGGCAAGCTATTCTCAGAGCTGAGGTCAAGGAAGGGGATGTTTCAATTATTGTTGGATGTGGTGGTGTTGGTGGTTACTGCGCTCAACTAGCTCGCTCAAAGGGATCTCATGTAATTTGTTTCGATGTAGATTCCGAGAGATTAGACTCAATGGGAAAACTTGGATTCAATCATCTCAGAAATATCAAAGGAGAATCAAACAGGGATATTCGACAATGGCTGCGTGAAACTATTTCTTTGGAGAATTTGAGTCCAAGCGGATGGAAGATTTTCGAATGTAGTGGAAATCCATTGGGACAGACTCTCGCCTTCGAATTGATTGGGCCTAGTGGGACTCTTGCAGTAGTCGGTTTCACCATGGATAAAGTGAATGTCCGACTTTCAAATCTAATGGTTCATGATGCGAAGGCTTTCGGGAATTGGGGTTGTCAGCCAGAACTCTACCCGGACTTACTTGAGAATGTACTGGATGGGGCTGTAGATTTAAGCGCCACAACAGAACTTAGGAAATTATCTGATATCGGGGAGATTTTCGAATCTATCCATCATGGTTCAGGTGGAGAAAGAGTAATTTTGATTCCAGATGGAAAATGGAGAGGTAAGTGAGATGAAACGAAGTACAAGAAGACTGATTGATGAACATGATTTGATTCTCAGGGTGATTGAAGCAATAAGTGTTGAAGCGAAAAATACGATTGTTTCAGGAAATTTCAATGAATCATTCTGGGCCGATTCAATTGATTTTATCAAAATTTTTGCTGATGGAATTCACCATAATAAGGAAGAGAAACACCTCTTTGAAATGTATTCACAAAGAGGTATCGGAAAGGAGTTCGGCCCAGTTGCTGTGATGCTCAATGAGCACATAGTCGGTCGAGTGTGTGTCAATAATATGGAGTCTGCACTTCAAAATGGAAAAACAGATGTGCAGAAATTAGTTTCTTCAGCTCGAGAATATTGTGAATTACTAACCCAGCATATCGCCAAAGAAAACCAGATATTATTCCCACTTGGAGAGACTGTAATCTCAGATTCTGATGAAATATTACTCAACACGCTGTTCGACGATGCCGAACTTGAACTCGGGGGTAATCAAACTATATTGCATTATCAAAATCTAGTCATTTCTTTAGAAGAGCGAGCAGGAATCGTGGAGGTAGTAAAATGAGCGGCATATCCTATGAAAGCAATCGGCATGCATTTTCTCTCAATTCAAATTTTGAACATCTAAAGGTCGAGTTGCGTCCGCTTGAAGGACCTAATGGAAGGGTAATTGAAGATTTGTTTGATGCCTGGATATGGTTGGATAACCCCTCTCAATACAACTCCTATACCACTGCTAGTTTGAGAGAATTATGTCTCGCTCTTGATTGGGCTTCAACTAGAATTGATGTCAATTGTGTGATTCTAACTGCCGTAGGTGAACGCGCTTTCTGTACAGGAGGAAATACAGTTGAGTACGAGAATGGCTACTCATGGCGGCCACAAGAATACCGTACTTACATGGGTGTGTTCAATCGCATGGTCTCTCTAATTCTAGAAAACGAAAAGCCCGTTGTCAATCGAGTGAATGGGATGCGTATTGCCGGCGGTCAAGAAATGGGTCTTGCCTGTGATTTCACAATCTCTAGCGACCTTGCTCGATTCGGTCAGGCCGGACCAAAACATGGTTCGGCTCCTGATGGGGGTTCAACAGATTTCCTCGATCTGTACGTCGGCTTCTCTCGTGCTATGGAATCTTGTGTCCTTTGTGAACATTGGTCGGCACACAAATCACTTCACCTTGGCTTAATCAATCAAGTTGTTCCGGTTCTGAAAAATTCAGAAGGAAAATGGATATCAAATCCCCTGGTCAGATTAGACTGGGTTGATCCAGCATCAGGCCAAATTGTCTATGGAGATTTCCTTGAAGGTGAAGAAAAGCGTGCCGCTCAAGATTTTCTAAAGAAATGCAAAACTGACTTCTCTGCGCTAGATAATGCTGTCAAGGAATTGTCTTGGAAATTGGCTAATACATTTCCAGGTTGTACTCGTAAGACCCTGACTAGTGTCCGCAAGAAGAAATTGCATTGGTGGGATGCTAACCGAGAGACAAATCGAGAATGGTTGGCTCTAAACATGGCAGTAGAGGCTGCCGCAGGATTCCGAGCGTTCAATCAAGGCGGTCAAGTACAGACGGATGGCTCGAGAACCCCTAGACAAGTAGATTTCATTGAAGTTCGTAGGGCTATAGCCAAAGGTGAGTTTTGGTCGAAAGAATTGGTCGAAACGTGGATGCCTAAACCTTCTGAGGAATAATCTTGAGGTGATGTGATGACGCGTGCCATAGACTTGCAAGGAAAAGTGGCTCTAGCTACCGGAGGTAGCCGCGGCATTGGTCTTGCTATCTGTGAATGCTTGGCTGCTGCTGGAGCCGATGTGGCCTTCACCTATCATCCAAATGAGATTGATGCAAGTCTTGCCTGTGAAAAAATAGAGGCCTCTGGAAGACGTAGTCTAGCTCTTGCTGCAGAGGTTAGTAGTTTGGAAATTGCGGCAGCAACTTTCAACACAGTAGAGGCTGAGTTGGGAAGTGTAGACATTTTAGTTTGTAATGCTGGTATTGTCAGAGACTCAGTTATCTGGAAGGCTAGTAAGTCGGAATGGGATGATGTGTTATCTGTGAATCTGACTGGGGCATTCAATTATCTCAATCAACTTGCCATACAGGCTAGAGCAACTCCAAAACCACGTAGTGTTGTACTAATTTCTTCTATAAATGGCATCAGGGGTAAATTTGCACAAACAGCCTACTCCGCTTCTAAGGCCGGGCTAATCGGCCTAGGCCGTTCCGCAGCTAAAGATCTAGGGAAGTGGGGCACTAGAGTCAATATTGTAGCCCCAGGTATGGTATTAACTGATTTGACAGATAGTCTACCCAAAGACCTCATTCAGAAGGCTAAGGATGAGACTCTTGATAATCGATTGACTAAGGTTAGCGATGTTGCTAATGCTGTACTTTTCCTGTCCTCAGATTTGTCAGAACACATTACTGGTGTTGTACTACCTGTAGATGGCGGACAGTTGCTGTGAGGAACTAGCATGACTGAAAAACATCCTTTTGAACCATTCAGAATAAAGTCGATTGAGAATATTAGACTCACGACTCAAACAGAGCGGGAAGTGGCATTGAAAGACGCAAACTTCAACATTTTCAAAATCCGAGCTGAAGATGTAATGGTCGACCTTCTGACAGATTCAGGGACTGGAGCGATGAGTAGCGAACAATGGGCTTCACTAATGCGAGGTGACGAGAGTTACGCCGGTTCGCGTTCTTTCGACAGACTTGCAAAGGTTGTTGACGAGATTTTTGCTTTCAATCATTTCATCCCTACTCATCAAGGTAGAGCATCAGAAGGAATTCTGATGAGTTTGTTAGTCAAGCCCGGAGACATCATACCAAACAACACACATTTTGATACTACAGCAGCTCATGTTCTGGCTCGTGAAGGAATTCCTGAGAACCTATTAATGGATTTTAGTAAAGATCCAGACTTTGACCATCCATTCAAAGGCAACATTAACCTAGGTGCACTTCGTCATGTTCTAGAAGAAAAATCTGATTCGATACCATTCTGCATGATAACTGTAACGAATAATGCAGGTGGTGGGCAACCAGTCTCACTTGCAAATCTTCAAGGTTTGAGAGAATTATGTGATGAGTTCTCAAAACCCCTATTCATCGATGCCTGCAGATTTGCTGAGAATGCCTATTTGATTAAACAAAGAGAAAGGGGATACTCAAAGTTAAGTGTGCGTGAAATTGCACACAAGATGTTTTCACTTGCTGATGGTGCGACATTCAGTGCTAAGAAAGATGCAATTGTTAATATCGGCGGTTTGCTGTTGATGAATGACAAGCAACTTTACGAAAATGCACGTAACGAATTGATTATGCACGAAGGTTTTCCCACGTATGGTGGACTTGCAGGAAGGGATTTAGATGCAATGGCGACAGGTCTGATAGAAGGTACAGATGTTGATTACCTATCATATCGAACTTCTCAGGTTGCTTGGCTTTTTGATTCATTGAAGACTATCGGAGTCCCTGTATTCGGACCACCCGGCGGTCATGCTGTGTACGTCGATGCCGGTTCTTTTCTAGATCACATCCCTCAATCTGAGTTCCCTGCCCAATCTTTAGCTGTGGAACTTTATCTTGAGGGAGGAGTGAGGACAGTTGAGATTGGCTCAGTCATGTTATCATTCATTTCACCAGACACTGGCGAGTTAGTCACACCCCCGCTTGAATTAATTCGTTTAGCCATTCCAAGACGAACATATACTGGCAGCCATCTCCAACACGTCGTTGATTCATTCAAGGCGGTAGTTGAGCGAAAAGAAAGTCTGAGAGGTTTGAAAATAACAAAACAACCTCCCCTCCTTCGTCATTTTACTTGTGACTTTGATTGGGTAGAAAATGATGAGGCAAAAGACAATGCTGAGGCAGCAAGCGTCTCACTCTAGTAATCAAGGGTAGCCTCAGAGCCTATCATTTCTCCACTAATCAACTCGATTGCCCCTTCTTCCTCGGTGGGATCGAGAACCAACCAACCAGAGCTCTTCGCTCTCGCAATCATCTCGTCTTGAATCGCCCTGATCCTAATGAAGTTCCCCAGGTAGTGCTCGACGTTCTTTCCATTGTGCTTCTCCCTGTTGGCGATCATCTCACTATGCCTCTCTTCGCTGGAAACGTGGAGCAGGACCCCACACGCACTCCCTCCAGAATCCCTCCAAGACTCCATCGCCTCCCTTTCGGGGACATAGTGCACTCCCTCGATAAGCAGGTCCCTCCTCTTCTCCTGAGCCCTTCGGATCACGACCTGGATCCCCTCGGATAGGACTCTGACGGTCTCTTCCCAGTCTTCTACGGGAGACCCTCCCGCTGGTTCGAAGGACGAGCGATGCAATGCCGGTTCCTCCATGGGGCCGAACTGCATGCGCAGCACCTCCCTGATGGTGTCTGTCGCAGCGACCTTGCTGAACTCCATCGCGGCTGCAATCTTCGCAGACATGGTCGATTTCCCCACCCCACTGCTCCCGATGATAATCAGAAGCCTCGGCAATCCCATTCTCACGCCTCAGCGCTGGATCGATTTGATCTCTAGGTATTCGTCCAGCCCATGGACTCCTAGCTCACGACCAAGTCCAGAGCGCTTGTAGCCTCCGAAAGGGGCGGTGACGTTGAATGCCCCGCCATTGATGCTGACCTGACCAGTCCTCATCAGGCGGGCGACGCGAATGGCACGGGCTTCGTCATTCGACCAGACTCCTCCTGAGAGGCCGTATTCGGAGTCGTTTGCCAGAGCAATTGCCTCTTCCTCGCTTGAGAATGTGGTGATAGAGAGGACCGGACCGAAGATTTCCTCTCTGAAAATCGTCATGTCAGGGGTGACATCAGCGAACACCGTAGGTTTGACGAAAAAGCCCCTCTCCAGGCCATCGGGCATCCCCTCTCCCCCTGCGACGAGAGTAGCGCCCTCGTCAATCCCCTTGGATATGTAACTTGACACGCTATCCTGCTGCCTCTTGGACACCAGGGGCCCACATCTGCTCCTCTCGTCCAACGGGTCCCCTACCGAGTATCTACCCATCTTTCCAGAGATTATCTCAATAATCTCGTCCCTCCGTCCTTCTGGTATCAGGAGTCTCGTCAGTGCAGAGCACTCCTGTCCCGAGTTGCTGAAGCACGAGAATATCGCTGAACCAGCCGCCTTCTGTATGTCGGCATCATCTAGGATAATGTTCGCGCTCTTGCCGCCCAATTCGAGCGTGACCCTCTTCACGCTTGGTGCAGCTAGTTCGGTGACTCTGACTCCTGCACCTGTGGATCCCGTGAAACTCACCATGTCCACTCCCTGATGCTCCGAGAGCGACTCCCCGACTTCGCGACCATGCCCGGAAACCAGATTGAAGACCCCTGCAGGGACTCCAATCTCGTGAATCATGTCTGCTAGTACGAATGCGTTCAGAGGGGCCTCTTTGGATGGCTTGAGAACCATCGTACATCCCGCTGCTAGAGCCGGTGCAATCTTTCCAATGATCTGGTGCAGTGGGAAGTTCCAAGGGGTGATCATCGCAACCACGCCAATTGGTTCCTTTACTACCAGGGAGTTGCGCACCTCCTCCTCCCACGAGAAGCTCTCCAGGATCTTCGAGTAAGACCTCGAAACCACCCTCGGGGTTGCCACCATTGCCATCCTGGAATACTCAATCGGGGTCCCCACCTCGGCTGTGATCAGCTGTGCGAGCTCCTCCCCCCTGTCCTTAATCGTCGAGGAGAGTGCATTCAGCGTCTCCACCCTGCTCTCAACCGTTGTCTGGGACCACTTAGGGAACTCCCTCTGGGCCGCATCCACTGCACGGTCAACGTCGCTCGAATCACCAATAGGAACAGACCCAATCGCCTCTTCTGTCGTAGGGTTGATGACTTCGATAACCCCACTGCCACTAGGCTCCACCCAAGCCCCGTCAATGTACAGATGCTCGCGGTCGTGCACGACTTCCCCACTACGGTGCGTCTTATGATATTCATGCACTTCAAGAGGAAACCCCCTACTCGGAGAACATGCCAGTGTCGGTTGAACGACTCGATGGGGGGGTTGCTCTGGTGACGATGTCCCCCGAGGCCTCTTCGAACACATTCGAGCCGACGCACTTCATGCCCCTGCTGGCGACTCTGGACCATCTGATGGAGGACCAGGGATGCACTGGCTTGGTAATCACGGGAAGTGGGCGCTTCTTCTCTGCCGGTGGAAATATAGATGACTTCTCCGAAGCGATATCGGATGGCACGATTGACCAGAAGGTTGCTGAGATGACAGGCAAACTGCACCCCCTACTCCTTAGAATCAGAGCCTCGGAAACGGTTTTCGTTTCTGCAATCAACGGTGCCGCAGCCGGTGGAGGACTTGGCATTGCCTTGGCAACGGACTACCGCGTGTGCGTTCCCGAAGCCAAGCTCGCATCTGCCTTCTTTCCTCTTGGGCTATCTCCCGATGGGGGAACCACATGGCTACTCCCAAGGCTTGTAGGCTTCCAGACCGCAAAGAGATTCTTCTTCGACTCGGAGGTATGGACTGGAGAGCAGGCCCTTGAGAAGGGAGCAGTAGACGAAGTCGTGGACCCCGATGACCTTCTTAACCGAGCCATCGAAGTCGCTGGCAATTGGAGCAGGTGGTCCGAAAACAGTAGGAGAAGCACCAAGCAGTTACTTGATGCATCGACATCAACGTTCTTTGAGACCCAGCTTCAGTTCGAACAGTCCCTTATGATAGCCTCGTCCAAATCTCCAGACTTCGCTGAGGGGGTCAAGGCGTTCCTCGAGAAGAGAGCCCCCGTCTTCGGGGAGGGAGAGGAGTAAGGTGCCCCGAAGGCTAATCGTGATGCGGCACGCCAAGAGCAGCTGGGATGACCATCGCCTTCGTGATCACGACCGTCCCCTGAACAAGAGGGGTCTCCGAGACGCACCCAGAGTCGCTGATGAGCTGGTCGGGAGGGGTTGGTCCCCGGATCTAATCCTAGTCAGCAGCGCTACTCGGACCAGGCAGACCCTGGAGTGCATGGCTCATCAGTTCGGTTCGGTCCCAACAGAGGTCAGACCCGGGATTTACCACGCGAGCGTTCACGATATGCTCTTGGAGCTGGAAGACATGATCGATGATGGAACCACCATGATACTTGGGCACAACCCAGGCTCGGAGATCCTCATCAATCACCTCTCGGGCGAGTGGCGCGTGATGCCCACCGCAGCCGCGGCCCTGTTGACCGAGTCGGACGGAGCGTGGGACGTCGTGGCAGTCATCCGTCCCAAGGAGATCTAGCCGCTTCATGGATGCGGGGGGACTTCATCAGACCAGTGCGACATCTTGTTCAGGGTGATTGTCACGTTGGTAACTTCCCCCTCCTCCCAGTAGTCAACCGCGACGAAGGTAGGCCTGTCGTCCATTATCTCCCAGCATTCTATCGACCTCTGGAGAAGGGTATCGTAGTCGTTTACATCGATTGCCCTTACCGGGTCAGGCAGCCCGAAGGAGCTCGTCAGCCAGTTATTCAGGTGCCAGACCGGCTGGGACCCATCTCCTCTGTAAACTGTGCAGTCCATGTCCTCCGGATTGTCCTCGGCGTAGTCCGTAGTCCAGCTGAACACACCAAAATCATGCAGCCATGGGAACTCGTCGTTCTGAGATTGCTCCCAGAAGACAACCAAATCAGTTCCCGCTAGCACCATGTCGCCCAAACTTGGCCAAGTATCTCCCAAGGTGTGGGTGTAAATCCTCCTCGAAATGCCCGTTTCGTTGAACAGGTAGCTTAGATGGGAAGCAGGCACGTAGTTCTCTATCAACAGGGTCACTACGTCCCCGTTGCTGTTGTTCATCAGAGAATCAAGCAGCCTGAGCCATTCGAACGCATCGGCGATTCCGAATTGGCACGGGTGAAAGAATTGACCAGTCCCGTGGCAGAAGCTCACGTCTTCAGCAGTAGTGTTCTCGTACGAACGATGATGCGAGTCCACCATGAACGCCCTGATTCCGCCGTCCCACTGGCTCTGAAGGCCAGTGTAGTGATTGACCCCTATCAGGAACTCGCCCTCCACCGTGGAGTATGCGTTATGCGTCTCTGCAAACGTGAAGTCGTCGAAAGTCCTGAGGCAGTATGTGGACAACCCATGGCAAGAAATGTAGTCATCGGGATCCATGGAATCGAAGCCTCGCTCGTCCTCCCAGTCGTTTGGCAGACCGTCGCCGTCCGCATCCTCGTCGAGGGGGTCGCAAACCCCGTCCTCGTCGATGTCCCCGGGAACCGATGACGAGTCGGTCAGGTCGGTCCCGCAAAGGGACTCTTCCTGGTTCATCCAG
>Ga0066837_10000149_pt1 | contig 30419 bp, 32 predicted proteins | sample ETNtaG_25_FD_66730 | JGI IMG/M metagenome (GOLD analysis project Ga0066837, IMG submission 66730) | Marine microbial and viral communities from oxygen minimum zone, Eastern Pacific Ocean - ETNP201302SV86 | ecosystem: Environmental > Aquatic > Marine > Oceanic | place: Pacific Ocean: Eastern... | reverse complement strand
CGGCTTCGGTGAGGTTGTGTTCGGGCTCATCCCACCAATCGGGGTTGGCCACCAGGCGCGTGGCGACGCCCGGCTCGCGCCTGTCGAGCATGAACGGACCGGTGCCGTTCGCGTTCAGGGTCGCGTAGGTTTCGCTGTCCCGCGCCGGCGCGGTCGCGCCATTGGCCTCGGCCCAGTCGCGATCGAGAACCATCCAATTGGCGATGCTGTCGGGAAACAGCGGATTGGGGCCATTGGTGATGAATTCGACGGTATAATCATCGACCACCCGCAATTCGCTGACTGGCGCGAACCAGGATTTCACATCCGACTGTTCGGAAATTGCGCGCTCATAGGAGAACAGCACGTCATCGGCATTGAACTGGGCACCATCCTGAAAGGTGACGCCCTCGCGCAGCGTAAAGCGCCAACCATCCTCATCGCCGGTCAAGGGTTCCCAGGCTGTGGCCAGGGATGGCTCGATGGCCATGTCCTTGCCGCGTCGCACCAGCCCTTCATAGATATTGTTCAGGAACGAGGTGACCGGCGCCAGATTGGCGGCATGCGGGTCCATGGTCTGCGGGTCGGTGGCGGCAGACCAGCGGAAGGTTTCGGCCATGGCGGTGCCGCTGAGCAGGGCGACCATCGATGTGGCCAGGATTATTCGGGTCGTTGTATGACGCAACATGGGTTCCTCCCGGGTCATTACTGCCAAGCAGCATTTCAGCCTTGGCCGCAATGACCAAGTGCAATGTCTAAGAAGTGTTCGATTCGCATTGGAAAAGGTTACGGGCTGGCCAGCTTTATTCCAGGTCTGCAAGCACTTATTGAAGCCATCGGAAAGCGCGGGAGAGGAAATCCCGCCCCCCGCTGCTGATCGGCGCACCATGGGCCATCAAGACGCGCTCCACCGGCCAGCTTTCGACGCGGTCCAGAGCAGCACGTGCCAAAGCACGATCACGAAACGCCATGCGAAATTTGCGTGGAACCGTCGGTATCTGCTCCGTCATCAGATCCAGTCGCGCGACCAGTTTCCGCCAGCCGCGATACCAGTCGACTGGCAAATTCTGCAGCAAGTCAGTGAACAGTGCCGTGCCACTGGCGTGATGAAAAAATACGCACTCGGTCAGAAGGGCGTTTCCGGTGAACACAACCTGCTCAATTTCTCCGGCCCAGAGGGAGGCAGGTCGATCCGACAATGCCTCAGCGACTTTGAGGTCTAGCCGCTTACCTGCCAATTCCGGCAGTAGATATATCTGCGCTTCGGGATAGGCGGCCGACCACTCGCCCATGAACGTGTGGTGCAGTGTATTGGGCGCAATCAAGGCCTGCACGGGTCCCAGCGCGTCTACGGCGCGGCCCAGTTCGTCAGACAACGCAGTCGGCGACCAAATCCATAGCCCGCCCCTTGATAGACGGATAACCGCCATTCGCGTGGGATAATGGAAGCCCGCGGCCCCCATGATCTCGGAGCCGTCATGAATCCACAACTCATGACCAAATGACTGGAGCACAATAATTTTTCTCTGATTGACCGACGGAGGAATGCTAGCTGCGGATGTCAATCGGTGCAACATTGCCGGTCATCAAGCGCGCTCCCGGCGCGATAGAGCCCCTATGTCCTCGGTGGTAAAATCACTCCGCTTTGGTGCCTTTGTCCTGGCCGGTGCGCCCCCCCATTCAAGCGAAGCACTCATGGCCTCCGCATCTAAAATCACTCCTCAGGCGTGATTTTGCCTTCGGCCGAGGCGGAACCCTTGAATCCCTTTGCGACCAGGTAGGCCTCCGCCGAATCCTTGCGGCTCGAGGGCGGCTTGACGTGAAAAGTGGTCGCAAAGTGCCGCTTGAGCATGTGCAGCAACTCATGCTCGGTTCCGCCCTGAAACACCTTGGCCACAAAGGACCCACCGGGATTGAGCACCTGGATGGCGAAATCGGCGGCGATTTCGATCAGATGCACGATTCGCAAATGGTCGGTGGCGCGGTGACCGGTGGTCGGCCATGCCATGTCGCTCATCACCACATCGGCGCCGTGACCGCCCATGGCCTCGATCAGCATGGCGGGCGCATCCTCCTCGGTGAAATCCTTCTTGAGCAGGATGACGCCGGGGATGGCATCCATGTCCAGATAATCAATGCCCACGATCAGCGGGTTGTCGGTGGTGGACCCCACCGCACTGGCCGCCACCTGCGACCAGCCGCCGGGCGCGGCGCCGAGATCGACCACGCGCATGCCCTTCTTGAAGAGCTTATGCTTCTCGTTGATCTCCCGAATCTTGAAGGCGGCGCGGGAGCGATAGCCTTCGGCGCGCGCGCGCGCCACATAGGGATCGTTGAGCTGGCGCTCGAGCCATTTGGTCGAGGCGACCTTGCGACCCTTGGCCGTTTTCACCCTGATCTTGAGGTCCTTGTCGGACTTGCGGCCGCCCGTGCCCAGCGCCTTGTTATTGGCCATTGCCTTGCCTCCTGGGATAGCGGTTCGGGCGCTTCTGCGTGCGGTCGGCGTCCATCAGGGAAATCAGAATGCCTTCACGCAAGCCGCGGTCGGCCACGCGGACGCGTTCGGTGGGCCATTCGCGGCGGATGGCCTCGAAAATGGCACAGCCGGGCAGCACCAGATCGGCGCGGTCCTTGCCGATGCAGGAATGGGCGACGCGGCGTTCAAACGGCATGCCGAGCAGTGCCCGCATGGTTTCATCGACCTGGTCGCGCCGCATCCAGAGGCCATCGACCTTCTGCCGTTCATAACGCTCCAGCCCCAGATGCAGCCCGGCCAGCGTGGTGACCGTGCCCGAGGTGCCGATCAGGTGCACCGGGTGGGTGCCAATCATCTGCTTGAGCTTTTCGCGGCCACGGAACTGGCGCAGATGCGAGCCGACATGTTCGACCATGGCCTCGAACACTTCGGGGGTGACGTCGACGCCGCCGAACTTTTCGGCAATCGAGACCACGCCCACAGGCAGGGATTGCCAGGACCGGATGGAGGCCGACATGCGGCCCTGGGCACGCGGGCGGCCACCGCGGAAATCGAGCCAGGCGAGTTCCGAGGAGCCCCCGCCAATATCGAACATCAGCGCGCCCTGCGCTTCACCATCGATCAAGTCCGCGCAGCCGGTCACGGCCAGTTCGGCCTCGGTACGGCGATCGACAATTTCCAGGTCCAGCCCGATTTCGTTCTTCACCCGGGCCAGGAAGTCCGGGCCGTTCTCCGCTGCGCGGCAAGCTTCGGTGGCGATCAGGCGCATGCGGGCGGGTTGATGATCACGCAATTTGTTGCGGCACTGGCGCAGCGCGTCCAGGGTGCGTTCCATGGCGGCGTCCGAGAGTCGACCGGTGACCGAGACCCCCTCGCCCAGGCGAACGATTCGGGTGAAACCGTCGAGTACGCGAAAGCCGCGATCGTGTGGACGCGCAATGAGCAGGCGGCAATTATTGGTCCCCAGATCCAGCGCCGCATAAAGCGGGCCACGACTGCGCCTGGGATGGGGGGCGTTGGGGGTCCGTTGATCCGGCGCGTGGGGCGTCGAAACGCCCTCCTTGCCCTTCCGGCTGGTTCCGGAAGAGACGCCGGCTCCGGCCTCGCCCACAAGGGCCGAGGCCAGCGCGGACCGAGCAGCTTCGGTCACTCTTGGCTCCTTGGTGCGCGGTCGCCAGGACCGGTTGTACCGGCCGCGCCCGAACGCACTTCATGTTACGTTGTCGAAAATGACGGTAGAGCAAGGCAGCCCCAAGCGCAACGCAAAGCGTGGCGTCGATCTACCAGCTCAGCGATGCCGACCCGGTATGGTTTGCAGAGACTCCGGCGCTTTCAATGGGTTTCCGCACCACGTACAGTTGACCCGCCTCCGAGCAGCGGGTGGCCAGCACGCAACAGCCCGTACTCCCCTGACGGTGGCCCATCTTGCTGCATGCCGGACGAAGGAATTTTTCCCCAGCGAAACATAATCAGGCCGCGTCCCGCTTGCATTCACCGCTAGCTTTGTCTAATGAGACCCCCGTCGCGCTTCGCCGCCCCCCGGGCAGCCGCGCTGACCAGCAGCCAACAGGCGCCTGCTGGGGAATAGTTCAATGGTAGAACAGCGGACTCTGACTCCGTCGATCTTGGTTCGAATCCAGGTTCCCCAGCCAATTCATTTTTAATAATAAAATCAACGACTTAACGATCTGCGTTAGCAGGGTTCGTTAGCACCTTTCGGTAGCATTTCCGGTTGTGGAAACTGCTGTGCGTGAGCCGTTGAATCGGCCATCATGCCTTCCCTTGGGAACTTGGAGGATATGATGCTGACCAGCGAACAAATCGCTCAGGGGAAGGCTGAGGCTCGATGCACCGAACAACGTCTGCATGAACACGATGACTGCATCCGCTTCGCTTACGAGTGGCTAGATGCCCAAACCAAACTCACTGCGCCGAACAAGCGTAAGACCCGAGCGATCAAGCACATCATTGAGCGCTGGGCGGGCCGGTATGTATCAACGTCGGATGTTGAGGTCGCCGCGCATATGCATCCCGGCATTACCGGAGAATATCCTTACTTCAACATCAGTTCCCGACTAGTGCACCCGAACCAACGCCGCTTGGCTGGCCTAGGTCAGGCACACACACAGAATTACACGGAAGACGACACGCGACGGACCTACGCCAGCGAAGAACCATAAGGCGGTTTGATCCAATGACGACATGCCCAGCAAAATGCTCCGGCAAGCACCACAGTCGGCAACGTCAAGTGCTCCCAGGCGAACGGACCACTATTGAGAGTTCTGGCGGGGCGCTTGAAGCCAATGCTCAGATATGCAGCTACTGCGGATGCGTTTATTCCAACGGCGCGGACGCGCGCATTCTAGGCTACCTAGACGGAATGTCCGGCACCGGCTGGAAGCCTGCTGGTGTTCGCTAGGCCAATGGACCTTCCTCAATTTCTCACGCTAGCCGCTTCCGCTGGCATCATCAGCACCGTGCTCACGGCGATGCTAAACAGCGTCGGGCATTGGTGGAACCAGAGCAGGCAGGCCCGCTTCTTTGCCCTACGGCTCGCGGTGATCTTCGAAAACTACAGTTCGGCGTGCGTCGATGCCATAACTGACCACTTCAACGCCGAAGGCTCACGCGGCAACATTGGGGAATACGCGTTTCTGCTGCCAGAGCCACCAGCTTTGCCGGATGCCAATGAGCTGTGGCCGCTTTTGGATCATGACGCCGCTGAGCGCGCATTATCCTTCGATACAGACGTGCGTGGTTTTAATGCAGGGGTCCGTTTTGAGGTGGAAGTCATCGGTGAACCGGACCATGACCGGGTGGTTGCCGAGCTGTTCGCCACTGCCAAGAAGTCTCTAATCCTAGCTCGTGACCTGAGACACAGGCATGAGGTCGGCGGCATCAAGGAAAACACCGAAGAGCTTGAGCGCATTGAGCACATTCGACGCCAACAAATTGAACGTGAGCAGCGGCGCCTAGAAAAACGAAGCAAGCAGCCTAAGCCGGTAAACGAACCGGGAACTTGATCGGAGGGCATATGAGCGACGAACTGATTTCGAATTTGCAGTGCGACGTGGAAATCAACATCGCCGGTTGGGACGACGCCGAAATTAACAAGCGTGCCGCCGCCGTCCTACGGAAGGCCGCTGCCATGGTTGAAAGTGGCGATCTGGAAACCGGCTTCATCGACCTAAGAGACGACAGCGGAAGAAAGGTCGGCACCATCTATGTCGACCACAGTGAGGGTGGTCCATTCACCGACGAAACGCCAAATTAGGGTCAAAAGCAAAAGCGCCGCCAAACCACTAAGGTCGGGCGGCGCTGGTGTTTGGTCAAGTCAATGTCTAAGCGCTCAGGCACTCGGCGTTATCATCGTGCCAAGCAGCACCATAGCGGCCATGTCCGCGCAGCCACGCAAGAATCCCCGCGTCATTAGCTGCCAATTCCTCAAGGCGCTCCACCAACGTCCCGCGCGAGATGCTACCCACACGATAGGCTTCCATCTCGGCATCGGCCAACGACAGAATGCGCAGGTCTTCGGCAATCTGTTCGAGCTTTGCACGCACATCATTGTCACAATAGCGAGCCAAGTGCTTGAGCTGCGCATAGCGGGACATTGCCGCCCAGTCTGCGGGAGGCTCAGAGCCTGATGCCTCATTGCGACGATCAAAAATCCGCGCCACTTCGCGAAGGTGCCCGCCAACGAGGTCAGAATTTTCCGGCCCCACCGCGGCCAAAAGCTCTTCTGCGTCGGCAGCGAGCAGTTCGATACCGCAGTCGTCGCGGAGTGCACCGATGGCGAAGTCCAGGTCCTCATCAAGGGTCATCGTTGCCGGTGCGGCGGTGGTCGTGATAGTCTGCGTCATGTGACATATCTCCAAGTCACGGATGGCATCGGCATCTTTTGAGAGCGCCGGGCCTTCGCTCTAAATCGCACCGGGTTGGGCTTCTGTTTGGCGACGTAGCCCGGCCCGGTGCGGAATTTTCTTAGTTCGATGCGCTGCCCTTCACGCTGATTTCAGCGAATGAGCGCCGGAAGGTCTTTCCGTCCAGTTTTGCCTTGATGCCCTGCAAGGTCACGATTTCCTGCAATGCCTTGGCCCTCAAGGTTTGATCGGACAGGTCGCCCTGCTCGATCTCGGCAATACGGGCTTCGATCTCTGCCAGCTTGTAGCTGTTGATGGTGTGGGCAAGCGCGGTAGCTGCATCGAGCAGGAGCGAAACCATACTTTCGGCGCGACCTAACGAGTCTTTCGAAAACGCGCCATAGGGGTCTTCCCCGGTTTCCTCACCGCCCGCCTCGACTTCACGCCAAGCGGACTTGGGGCCGCTGTCGTCATCGAACGAAGGCGGATCAATCCCCATCATGTCGAAATACATGCCCCACTCTTCGCGCCCATCCACATACTTGAAAAATGGAGTGCGCAGGAAGTTGGCGGTGAGGTCGGGCGCGGCCTTCTTGGCCGCTTTCTGCCGCTCCCTGTATCGCTTCTGCTTTTCTGCTGGCGTCAGCGCCATCGCTCATCCTCTCACTTGGTAACGGTCTTATAGTTACCGTTACCAAGGAAGTCAAGCGGTTTCTGCGGCCCTACTCTGCTCAATGACGCCGCGCCACTTCGCAGGCCAAATGTCGAGCTCACCGCCCAGCCGGTCCGCCAGGGTGTATTCCTCGACTGCACCGGTGAACGGGCAGAGCTGGACGCCCAGCTTGGTTCGCAAGGCCTCATCGATGCTGAGGGTATAGAGAAGGTCTGCCCACGTCATAGTGCGCAGGAAGGTTGGTTCGTCGTCGTGCATGATTTGCCCCCTAGTTGATGGGTGAGACTCCCACGACCAGCGAATCCCCGTCAAGCGCGAATATGATCTAAGCCATTGATAAAAATAAGTATTTCCTTACTTACTTCGGCAGAAAGGCCCGCCAATTTACCGAAGCGGCGGGCCTTTCCCTCATGCAGGCGAGCTTGTTCTCTCGCCTAATTTCGTTATAGCGGTGTGCCGGACGGAGTGCGCACGAAAGTCAGGAAAATCGGCGGCGGCGCTTTGCATTGCTGGCCTTTTTCCGCTCCTTCTTCTCTTCTTCAGTGAGCGGCACGAACTTCGGGCGCTTCGACCGCTTCCGCTCACGGTCATACCGGCGCTTGTATTCCTCTTCGGTCTCGAACTGATAATGACCATTGGCGTGGTGGCGCGGCGCAATGCCGGTGGGTTGATAGGGGCGCGGGTCTTCACCTGTCCGGGCCCTCTTTTCTATCGCATAGTCATCCCGCGCCTGCTTGGCAGACTTGGCCGCAACTTCCTTCCGGCGTCGTTCCTGCGCAATCTCCACTGCTTTCAGTGCCGGACTTAAGATGCGTCGAGTTGCCTCGGTATCGGCGGGCGCCAGGTCAAAGGTCAGCTTGGCCTCAACCTCTAGCTCGGCTTCTGTAGAGGGCGGAAAGTCCGCCATAGCGGCTTCCAAGTCCGCCAATGTCGCCGGCGTGATGTTCGAATTTTGTGGACAATCGTCTCTGATAGTCATATGAATTTGAACGTCCTAGACAGACAATTTTGAGGCCCTGCGCTGGTGGTTCGGCGCGGGGCCTTTCTTATTTTGCGGCGTCTTCGATAAGTGCGGCAAGCTCGCGCGCAATAGCAGGTGCGAGGGTCCGCGCGCTGCTACCATCCTCGCCGGTCGCTTTGACACTCGTCCCTCGCCTGCTCAGACCGACAAGCTCGGCACCGCTCACAACGTCGATTGCCGATTTCAGCGCGTCGTTCTTAGGCCGAGCGAACCAGCGGAGATTGGTCGCGTAGGCGCGGGCCAGGTCAAGGCCGAAGGTGCGCTTGAAGGCGCCATAGTCGATTTCGACCTGATCACCGACACGGCGCACGTCGATTGTAGGAATGGCGCGGTCAAGGTGGCCCTTGGCGATCTGGTCATTGACGAACTCGGCAACAAGGTCGGCAATGGGCATTTCGCGGTTACGGGAGAGGGCACGAAGCTGCTCTACGCGTTCGGAAGGCAGTTGAATGAAGTCCGGCAAATCTTTATCTCGTATTAGTGACTATACTGCTTATAGCACTAACAGGCGTTTCGGCACAAGGTGTCTCACCGGGTGAGCTTCATTCCTGCCGGGTGCCGCACACGTCTTGCCGGGAGCATGAGCAAGAAACTGTCCGCTTCACGTGAGCAAAATTCTGTCCGATTTCTCCCTATTAATAAGTATGTATCTAGATACCTATTCATACACTTTCAAATAGGGAGAAATCGGACAGAATTTTGCTCACTCCGGTTAGGCGTCTCCGGCACGAAACCCGAAACCGTCTTGGAGACTCATAGACGGCCAAACCTGTTCCGGCGCGGCCCTACCCTTCCCGGCAAGTTATTCCGCCGCCCAGAGTCACCGCTGAGCATCTGTGGTGTCACCGGCTGCGGGTGTTGAGGGTGTTGCCCGGTCTTGTCTGTTTCCCGATCTCGGAAGCGACAACCGAACGCATCCCCGCTTCCATCTCCCGGCGCATCCGCTTCGCCAAGTCCGCATTGGCTTCCGGGGTGCCGCCATTCGCATTGACCGTGACCGGCGCGGAAATGGTGATGATCGGTGTGGCATTGTCATTGGCATGGCCGATGTTGTCGTTTGCCGCCCGAATGGCCGGGCCGTCACCGACAAGCCCGCCCGTGGCGAAGGCTGCAATCTTGCCGTCATTGATCGCCCTGAGCAGGTCCAGATGCTTGGCCGTCTGCGATGCCCGCACCACAAACTCACCATCAGACAGACGGGCCGGAATGCTGTCACTGGTCCCGGTGCCAGGTCCACGGATGAGACCACCTGTTGCGGCCTCCACAACCCCGCCCTCGCTAAATCCGAAGAGCCCACCGAAGAGACCACCGGCGCCGCCCATCATGTTGCTGAAAAGCGAGTTGATGAGGCCGTCCAGAGCCATTTCCATCAACCTATCGGCAAGCCGCCCGAAGGCATTGGCCAGGGCCGTCGCACCATCGACGCCATTGCGCAGGTCGCTCAGCAGTCCGCCCAGGAAGTCTTTGGCCAGGCCCTTGGCGCCTTCCATGGCGTTCTGCATCTGGTCCATGGCCGCATTCTGGTTTTCAATCTCGAGCACCAGAGAACGAATGGAAGCCTTCTGCGCATCGGTGGCGCTGGCCCCGGCCCGGCGCAACTCGGCATCGATGCGCTTTTCGACTTCGCTCATACCGATGACGCGAAGCTCGTTTTCCAATTCGGTGATCAATTCCTTGGCTGCGTCCCGTTCGGCGCGCATGGCCGATGAGCGCCCGCCGCCCCTGCCCACACTCACCGGCGTGACGGGTTCGGGCGGTGCCATGGCCGCGCCAAACTCTTCAAAGCTGGGCATCGCGCCAACCGGGTCCATGTTCACCGATGCTAGGGCCGAGGCCGCCTCCCGCGCCTGGCCAGTGAGCATTGTCAAAAGCGAAATCAGGCCATTGATGTCGCCAGCGATCGGCGCAAAGTCGGGATTGGCCTTGGCCATCTCCAGCAATGCAGTCTTGGCATCTTCGGCGCTGGTCTTGTTCGCGAGGAATGCAGCGACCACGTCATAGATTGCGCCGGTAAGCGCAGGGAAAGCAGAGTCGGCATGGCGCGTTAGCTGCTCAAGCTCAGCTTGCACTTCCGCAACGCGGGCCCGCATATCGCCCAGGACTTCGGCATCAGACTTGGGGAGGCTGTTGCCGAAATCCACCATTGCGCCGGTCGCGTCCACAATGGCCTGCTTGAGGGCGGTGCCCACCGTGTTAGCAATGGCGTTGAACTTGCGGTCCAGCTCATCGGCCTTGGCAATGGTCTCGGCGCTGAGCACCAGGCCAAGCGCGTGAGCCTCCTGGCGGGTTCGGTTCAATGCTTCTTCGCCCTGCTCAATGAGCTGCACGAAGCGCTCACCGCCGGTGCCGCCGAAAATCTCATCGGCAAGGCGAATGCGGGCAGAACGGTTGAACTGCCCAAGCTTGCCCATGATCTCAGTGAACAGCGCCGAAGGGTCTTTCAGCTTCTCGCGTAGGATCTCGGCATTGTAGCCAAGCCGGGTGAAGGCTTCCGCTGCACTGCCACCGCCAGTGACAACAAACTCATCGGCGCGAAGGTTGAGCTCCTTGATGCCGTCCACCAGGCTATCAACGCCAATGCGGTTTTGCTCAGCAACGTATTTCAGTTCCTGGAATGCTTCGATGCCCAATCCGGCGCGCTTGGCCTCATCACCAATCTCGGCAACCGATTTGGCAACGCTTGCGAACCGTCCCGCGATGCCGGTAAGGCCGCCCGCGACCAGGCCGCCGATGAAGCCAGCGGCCATGTTCTTGCCGATGCTACCGATACGGTCTCCCAGGCTGGCAAAGTGCCTCTCAATGCGCTGGGTGGCGCGCTGGGCACGTTTCTCGGCACCATCGGCACCCCTGCCGACAATGCCAGGCACGCGCTGCCAGTCGCGTTCTAGCTTGGTAAGCCGGGCCTCAATGGAAACGAAAAGCTGTTGATCGTTCATCCGTAAACTTTCTGCATGAAATCGGGATCGTCCCAAACGGACGGGGAGTTATCGTTTGCGGCCGCGCGGGAGACGGCCATCCAAGTGGCAACAGCACCATCTATGCGCCCGGTGCTCTTGCCCTTGTGCATGGTGCGATTGCCCGCGCTGTCGGTGTGGATGGCGACGTTGGAAAAGCACCATCTGAGCAACGGGTGGCCACTGTGCCGGAACGTCCCGCCGATGATGTTGCGCTCAAGCTCATTGAGTGCCGGCGACTGAGTTACCCATCCCTGCCGTAGGGTCAGCACGGGCAAACCTTGATCGCTCAGCGGCGCCATGACCGGCATCGCATAGGCGGGATCGAAGGCGATCTCCCGAACGTCGAAGCGGGCGCAAAGTTCGCGGATATGCTCGGTGACGGCGCGGTAGTCGATGACGTTGCCGGGTGTAGCTGTGAGAAGGCCCTGCTCTGCCCATTCCGGATAAGGCACGCCGTCCCGGTCGGCACGGTCGCGCAACAGGTCGCCCGGCAGGAAGAAGTGCGGCAAGACCGACACCACGCCGCCATCATCGCGGAACGCGGCGACAACGGCAGTGAGGTCGGTCGTGGTGGACATGTCCACGCCAATCCAGCACGGCTCATCGTCCATCGGCTCAACGTCACCGGCGCACCGGTCATAGACTTCCATGTCAACAAAGGGGTCGGTGCTCTGGTCCAGCCAAATGTTGAGCTTGAGCTGCTTGAAGCTCTGGCGCTCCCGCATGCTGCGCTCTGCTTTGGCAGCGGCGCGGCGGAAGCCGTCTAGGCTGGGATAGCCATGCGCCAGGCCGGGATTGGTCGCACACCAAACGGCCTCATCGCGCCAATCGGCATCGCGGTCGGCTTCAAAAAGGATCGGCAGAATGGACGGATCATCGACTTCGCCCCGCGCAACCTTGCGGGCATCCTCGATCTGTTCCCAGGCAACGTTCTCCTGGCCGCGCCCTGCCGTGGTCGCGACCACCATCAACGCGTTGTCGGACTTGTCCAGGCCGGATTGCAGGGCTTCCCAGAGATAGAAATTCGGCCAGACATGCAGCTCATCGGCCAGGACGAAATTGGGCGTGCGGCCATGTTGGGTGCCCGCGTCACCGGAGATGACTTCAAGCGTCACGCGCTCTTTGCCATAGACGATCTTTTTCGCACTGTTGTGGGCATCATAGACCTTCACCGCTCCGGAAATGGTGCGGTGTGCCTGGACGATGCCCAGCGCTTCCTTGAAGGCGATACTGGCCTGCTTGCGGTCGGCAGCGGCAAAGATGGCCTCACCATGCGGCGCGCGTTCCGGCCCGACGGTGTGCAGCAATGCCAGCGCCGCTGCCGTGCTGGTCTTCCTGTTGCCGCGCGGCAAGAGCAGCACCACCGTTTTGACGATGCGAGAGCCGTCCGGGTGGCGCGGGCCATAGATGCGTCGCACGATGCGCTCAAGCCAAGGGTCAAGCTGAAAACCTTTGCCGGGCAGCTTGCTCTTGGGATGCTTAAGCCAACGCAGGAACTGGACGGCACGCTCACCATGACCGAAAGTGTCTTCGATGGGCGAACCGTCATAAATCCAATGCGGATAGGTGGCGCTAAATGCCGAAGGGGTTTTCGTCATCGTTCCCTTCGCTGCGCACGGCAGGCCGTGACCGGCTCACCGGCGTCAAGCCAAGCTCGGCAGCACAAAGTCGCTGCGTAGTCTGGGCATTGTTTAGGATGCCGTGTGCCGGGTGCTTTTTGCCTTCAGCCGTTACCAAGCCCTCATGCGTCAAGAGCCGGTGCGCCTCTCGCATGGTGCCGGTCGCAATGCAGTAGTTTTCCAGGGTAGCCAGGTCGGCATCGGTGAGCGTCTTGCGCTCGACAACCAGGATGCGCGCAACGCGCTTCCACTCTACCTTGGCATCCTTGCTCATATAGCTGGGCGGCCTCGGCACTTCCGTAACCGGACTGCTACCGCTCACAATGCTGGTCGGTTTACGTCCCCTCATTTTAGCACCTCGCAATGCAGCTCCATTGCGCGCCTGCCCAGCTCCACCAGATTGGTGATGGCATAGGCCTGCCCGCGATAGATCAGCTGGTCGTCGGTGGTAAGGCCGTGGAAATGCCGAATGCGAAACACCAGCGATGCCTTGGCCGCTTCGCCAAAGGCCATGCCGGTCTCAGCGATGGAATGCGTAACCAATTCAGCACGGATGGTTGCGAAGTCCGCCCAGGTGGTCGTGACGGTGCCCGCCGCGCTCACCGTTTCGGTGGCACGCTGTAAGGTGATGGTGTGCGACAAGAGCCCTGCCCGCATCAGACGGCACCGCCCATGAGTGCCCGAAGGCTGACAATCCCATGACCGCAACCCGACGGGTCCGTCATATAGATACTGCGCTCGGTTCGCAGGCCATCGGTGAGGTCAAAGCCGGGCACGTCCGGCGCACCAAATAGCGCCCTGCTCACCAGCGCGCCCAGGGCCTTGGTCGCCTCAAGCGTTTCGGCCCAAATATGCAGGTCCAGATAGACAGTCACATTGCGATAGGTGCGGTAGTGACCGGCTGTCTCGACTTGCGCAGCGCCAAGGATGATGGACGGGAAAGCCCCGGGCCGGGTGTCGCCATCGCGGATATTGGCGGGCTCCACCAGCGCCATGATGTCAGTTGAGGCCAAGAGGCGGGCACGAATGGCCGTCTGCAATGCCAGGGAAGGTTCGGTCACTATTTGCTCCAATAGGTGCGGATGGCCTTGCGGGTCGCACGGTTGAGACGATTGTTGATGCGCTTTTGCAGGCTGCGAACGGCGGGCCAGAAATAGGGCTGAGCGGGTGCGTGGGCAGTGCCGTATTCGACCAGGTGCGGGTAGCGGACTTCGGAGTTGCCAACCGTCACGATGGCCTCAAGCTCATAGGCGGTGCGGGAGCCGCCCGGCTGGCTATAAGGCGGGGTCGTTTCGCCGGGCAGCGTCACCTCAATGCTGTCGATGAGCGCGCCGGTATCGCGGGAAGCCTCGGCTAAGCGGCGCTGCACACCGGCCAGCTCTTCGGCCGATTTGACCACGGCGGGCTGCACGTCCGCGCGAATAGCAGCGGGAATGCCGTCAATGCGGCGCATAAGGCGCTGAACTTGAGCAGAATAGGCCACTAGAACACCCACTTTCGGTGCGGTGCGACCAGCTCCCAGAAGCCCAAAGGCAGCTCATTGGCTCCGATGCCTACAAGCACGGCTTCCCGGTTTTCAAAGAAGTGTGCGGCCAGCATGAGCACGGCGCGCCGAAGGCCGCCGGGCAGTTCGTCATAGGAAAGCTGGGCGTCTGCGCCGATTGCCGTGCCGGTGTGGTCCAGCGCATCGGCAATCATGCCGGTGAGCAGAGCGTCATCGGCATCATCGTCGGTGAGATTGAGCTGCGATCTGAGGTCAGTGAGTGCGGTCAATTTGAAAATCTCTATTTAGGAAATCTCTTGCGCGACGGACCCGCCGCCGGTCCCATTAGGGGCTGGCAAGTTCTCAACTACCCCCGGCTTAGCCTTGGGTCGGTGCGGACGCTTGAGGCCGCCCACGGCAATGGCGTCTTCTAGTGAGCCCTTCTTGTGCATGCGCTGGTGAAGGGTGTTGAGGCTGATGCCCAGATACTCAGCCCACTCACGTAGAGTGAGCGACTTGCCGAAGGCGGTGCGACGCTGGCCGGAGGGCGCGCGCTTGCGCCTCAGTTTTGCAATAGGGAGCGCGGGCGGCTTGGCTGCTGGCACGGGTTTCGGATTGAAGCGCGCGACCGGTTTCGGTCGTTCGTCTTTGATCCATCTAAGGGAGCGAGCGCGATCCAAGCCACGACGCTCGGCAACCACAGCATACGCGCGTTCACGGGCAGCAAGGCAGTCAGCCTCGAACTCAAGCCGATCAATCTCGCGGGCTTCCTCGGGCGTCATGCCTGCACCTGCCTGCGCTCTTCGCGCTGCTTGGTGCTGTTGTGATGATGGGCGCAAAGGGCCTGCCAATTGGTGCGGTCCCAGAAGAGCCGGTCATCGCCCTTGTGCGGCGTGATGTGGTCCACATGGCCGGCAGGCTTGCCGCACCGGACACAATACGGATGGGCAATGAGGTAGGCAGCACGGGCCTTCTGCCATTCCGTGTTGTATCCGCGCTGCCTGGCAGTCGGGCGGCGCCGATCATGCCGGGCCTTGCGGGCACGGTCGCTGGCCTTCTGGCACGCGCAGCGCTCACCGGAAGGGACGATATTGCCACAACTGCAAAGGCGGGGCGATGCAAAGGGCATCAGGCAGCGCGCCCCTTGTTCTTGAGCCCATGCAGGCCAGAGCGATCAAAGGCAGGATCGCGGCCTTGCTCTTCGATCTTGGCGAGCTGGTCGGCGGTGTAGGTTGTGGCGCTGGTCTTCTCGTCGGTCGTGCCGAAAACGGCTTTCAGCACGTCCGTGATGAGGTCCGTCCGGCCAGCGCGGGCGGCGATGATTTCGGCGGGTGTGGCGTTCCATGCTTCTTCCGGAGTCCAGCCTAGCCAGCCGGTGGCAATGCCGAAGAGCTGGGCAAAGACCGGCTCAGGATCGGCGGGCTTGCCGGTTGTGGCTTCGGGCGGCTTTGCATCATCGGGATCGATGCCCGCGATAGCCAGGACGAACGCTGCCAGCGGGCCGGTGAGACGATTGCGGACACTGCCAAGGCCAATCGCGGCGATCTCTGCCAGCAACCGGCTGGGCTTGATGGCCGCTTCCCTCAACATGTCCGTGATGACGGTGAGATTGAAGCCCTGGACGGCGGCAAGCAGGCCGGAAAGGCCATGCCGTCGAACAAGGCGCATGCTGGCGCGGAGCGACGGGCGAAGCTCGTAAGCCTCGCCTGCCAATTCGACATAGATGCCGTCCGCGCCCAGCTTCATGGTTAGGCGGCGATCTTGAGCTTGGTCAGGGCTTCGCCCATGATCACACGGCCACCCACGCGACGGCGCGCATGCAGCTTGACGATGCCATTGCCAGCGCCGGTGAGGTCGTCACGGATGATTTCGAAACCGGTCCGGTCTGCGATGGCATAACCAGTTGCGAAATCACCAAAGACGATGGGAGTGGCGGCGGCCGCAATATCGGGCATGTCCACCGCTTCATAGACCGGGCGGCCCAGGAGCATCGGCGGCTGACCACCAGCGATGCCACGCTCCCAAATGTAGGAGCCGTCGGTGTCCTTGAGCTTGCGGACAACCGACATGGTCTTGCGGTTCATCATCCAAGCGCCATTGGACGAATAGGCCGTCTTGACCGAATAGAAGAGGTCAATGAGGTCGTCGCCGGTGATGGCCGCGACTTCGTGCTCGGCAATATCGGCAGAAGTCAGGATGCCTTCGGCCTGCGTGGTGCCATTGCCGTTGACGAACCAAGTCGCTTCCTTCTGACCGAACCGGCGCGCAACGTGGTTGCTCAAGTAGCTGGTGAGATCGATCTGCGCATCTTCAAGCAGGATGCGCGTCACCGGAACGATGATGGCCATTTCGAAGGGCTTGAGGTCGATCTGGTCAAAGGTCGGCTCATCTTCGGTGCGGGCAGCGGTTTCTGCCACCGGAACCGGGTCCACTTCATCGACCAGGCGCGGCAGCTGAAGCAGCGGACCAGACATGCTGATAGTCTGGGCAAGGCTGCGAACCGGGGAGAATTCAGCGACCTTCTCCAGGATGGACGTCGCCACCTGCTCAGGCGCCAGAATGCCGCCCGTGGACGGCGAACCGTAGCCCAGCGACTTCACTTCGGTGGTGTCACCATTTCGGACGAAATCAGCGAACGCTTTGCGTTCGGTGTTGTCGTTGGCAGCGGTCGGCAGATTGTCGTTGGCCGCGACCGGGCGCTTGGCCTTGGCTTCCAGCTTGTCCAGCCGGGCAGTGAGCGCGCCGATATTGTCGTTTGCCGCCTTCAGCTCGACAACGGCTTCGGCGGTATTCTCGTTTTCCATTCGGGTGTGTTCCTGTTCCATGGATTTGACAGAGGTGATCCGCGCGCCCGGATGGACCGGACGGCGACAAAGGGAGATTTCGGTGACGGTGAGCGCATCGAACTTGCGCCCGCCGGTCGGCAGGCGAGTGAAGCCATCGGCTCGAAAGCCAATGCTCAGGCCGGTGATGGATTTGCGCTGCATGAGGTCGCGCGCCTTCTTGGCCGGGCCGATGCCCTCGACGAAGAGGCGGCCCTTCACCTCAAGCCCCGCGTCGGTTTCGGCGGCGCTTTCCCAGACACCGACAACCTGAGACTGGTCATGTTCCATGACGATGGGCAGTGCGGGCGGGAGCGCGAAAGCGCCCTTTTCAATGATGTCGCCAACGCTGTCGGCAGAACCGAACGGCCATGCGATGCCGGTGACGGTGCCAGCGTCATCGATGCTGACTTCGGCTTTGATTTCGAGCTTTTCCATTAGGCCGCGCCCTCACTGGCAGGCTTGGCTTCTGTGCCGGACCAAAGGTCGGTGAGAATGTCCAGCGCCAGCAAATGCAGCTCACCCAACGGATGGGCGTTCACATAGGTCTGGACAAGCGCCTGAGCTTCCTCAGGGCGAGCTCCACCACCGATAAGGCCAAGGCGGACGGTGTTCGTGAGGTCGGCAAAGCTGGCGCGGCGGATGCCATCGACAATGGCGCCGATGCCCTTGCCGGTCACGCGCTCGAGTTCCGGAATCAGGTGCGGCGTGAGCGAGAATTCCCGCTCACGGTCGCCAAAGAATGCCTTGTGCATCAGGCGGCGTCTTTCTCAGTCTCAGGGGAGTTGTCGTTATCGGCCTGCGCAGGCGGTGCGCTGGTTGTGTAGGGGTTCTGCAACTCATCACCGCCGGGTAACGGCGGAAGGTTGAGCCCCGCCCTCACCTCGTTGGCGGTGAGCACACCCATGCTGCGATACTGGCCATAGGAAGCCGCACGCTGAGCAAAGCTCACAGTGAGCAGGTCATCGGTGATGAATTCGAAGAAGCGGGCCCGGCGCTCTTCCGGGGTGAGCAGCACGCGCGCATAGGCCCATTCCCAAGCCTTCAGCCAAGGCCGAAGGGTGTAGGTAAGGAACTGGTGCCCCATCTCTTCGGTGTTTGACCAGGTGCCGCGCGTGAGTTCGAAAAGCATGGTCGGCGGCACGCGGAAGGTGCGGGCGATCTCTTCGGTCTGGAAACGGCGCATCTGCTCAAATTGAGCATCCACGCTGGACAGGCCGGTCTGCTGATAGTCAGTGCCAGACGGCAGGATAGCGGGTTTGCCGGTATTGGTCGGATCGCCAAAGGTGGCGTTCCACATGTCGGCAATATTCTTGAGGGCGGCGGGCGTCTTGGCGTCGGTGCTCAGGACGCCAGACGGGCGTGCGCCGTTGCTGAAAAGCTTGGCAGCGTGGCGCTCAAGATCGATGGCCAGGGCAATGGCATTGCGCGCCAGGGTGATCGGCGCGCCGTCATCGTGGCGCACATGAAGAATGTCCCAATACTCATGCCGGGTGGTCTTGCGCCCTTCCCGCACCAGATAGAACGGCTCCCGGCTGGCGTCATCGGTCTTTATTTCGACCGTGCAAGGGTCCAGCCGGTGGAATTCGACTACGTTGCCGCTGCCACCGCGCACGGCGAGGGCGAAACCGCCATTGTCATACAACAGGGCATCGCGGGTGAGTTGGGTGCGCAGCTCCGCTGCGCTGGTCCAGTCATTGGCCTCATCATGCGCAAGGGTAAAGGCAGGGTGCGCCGGGTCGGCTTCCTTGCCCTTGCCATTGCGCACGTAGAGCTTCACCGGGAGAGTGCCCACGGCATCAGAGATGAGCGTTACCGCCGATGCGACGGCAGGCACCCGCATCGCCGTCTGGGGCGTGACCGAAATGTTGGAATAGGTCGGCTGGGCACCGAAGAGCCAAGCGGCCAGTGGGTCGGTGAGGCTCACCGGCGCGGGCGTGGTCGGCTCAGGATCGGCCTTGCCGAAGAGGCCGGAAAGGAAATCGGTGAAAGGCAAGCGTCCTGCTCATGTGGTATTATATTACCACACTATGCCTCAGCAGGAACAGAATGTGAATCCCTAAAAGGGAATTTCATCGTCAGTCGGCGGCGGGGTCGGGAACTTGCCGTCTCGGTCTGGAGCTTCACGCCAGTGCGCCTCGATACCACCCGTCTTGAGCGTCTCCAGAATCTCGCGCGCTTCTTTGGCGGTGGAAGGCAAGTTCATATAGATCGCTCTTGCTCTCGTCGCTGGGGACACCTCACCCAGCTTTTTCTCGAGCGCGTCCAGCAATTCAACCGATGTGGCAAAAACTCTTAAGTCCTTGTAGTAAAATTTTGAATCATCCCTCTGAAATAACATCAACTCAAAACTAAGAACCGAGATTGACTCGAGGTTTTTCTTTGTCTTTTCAACCAAATCTCCGTCTACATGGAATTTCATTCTGAAATTCTGAACACTTTTCTCACGCTCAACGACGTCATAGACGTTTTCCCAAACCAGAAATTTCTCACAATTCAGGAAAGACCTATTGAATACATCCAACATTTCTTCAAATTGTTCATCAGCGTCACGTCGCATCTCTAGTGCCTTGTTCGATTCCAAGATGCTTGTCTGCGCCTCAATGAAAGCCACATTCTTTCGTGCTTCCTCTACCTGTTGGGCAGCTACTTGTCGGCTTTCCCAAAGCTCTTGACGTTGTGCTTTTAGTTCGATCCGCTGCAACATCACGGCAGCGACAAGCCAGACGAAAGCCACGGGTGCAAATGCGCCTGCGAACAAATCACCCAAGGCATTCGGCTCTAGGCATGCAATTCGATCGATGAGCCAGGCGCCGGGTTTGCATCCCGCCGGAAGCTCACCCAGGCTGAGCAACGCCAAGAACAATGCCAGAAAAACGAGGGTAAGTAACACCGCCCCGCCGATGATAGGACTGCGCTTGTCGATGGCTTGATCCCTCAACCCCTGCTCTCCCGCTTTGGTAGCTCAGTTCGCGCGCCGCACGGCACGGCTGATCTCAACCAGAATGCCCAGCGCGATGGCGCAAGCGACAACTATCGCGGCTTGATCGATAGCTTGGGCTGGTGATTGCCCCAGGTAGCGACCTGCCCAAGCCCTCGCCTCTTCTGGGTTCGGTATGCTTGTAATGATGTAGATTGCGATGCCGATGCGGCTCGCGGCCATGATGATCGCCAGCCATGCGGCAACAGTGCCAAGCCTAGTGAATAGCAATGATCTTCCCCCAAGTAGATGGGGCGACTAAATCATGGCAGCGCTGCAATCGCCATAGTCAGCCGTAGATCACCGCTTCCACAATCTCAGCCCGGCGCTTCAAAGTGCCCGGCTGTTCAACACCATAGCGGCCCGTCATGGTCGGCTTGTCGTGCCCCACAAGCATTGCGATTTCATCCTCACCAACGCCAGCCAGCCGGAGCCGATCAACAACGGTATGGCGCAAGCTATAGACCACGATTTCCGGGCCGGTCTTGAGGCCGATACGCGGCAGGTAGGTGCGGTTCATTTCGCGTGAAAACTCGGGGATGATCTGGCCGGTTTCGGGAATGACCACTTCCGGGAATACCTGCTTCTCCCCTGCCTTCGCCATGCGCTGGCAGTGCTTCACGAAGCCCAACTTGATCAGCTCGGAATGTATGGGCACCACGCGCATGCTGCCCTTGGTCTTGGTGCGCTTCTCGCCTTCGCCCAGCTCAGTAATGTGCATGATCCAGATGCCATGCTGCTCCCGCACGTCTACCGTCTGTAGTTGGGCAATCTCACCGGGCCGGGCACCGCTATAGGCCATGACCAGCGGCACCCAATAGCGATGATCCCTGATCTGGTGCTTGCCGGGGAGCGCCATTTCCTGCCAGCTATCGCCCTCGCATCCGGTGAAGAGCGGCGAGGCAAGAAACTCTTTCATCTGCGGCGTGGTGAAGGGCCGGCGCTCATTGTCGTGGTCTTTTTCCGGGAGCATGTCGCTCACGGGGTTTTCAGTCAGCACAGACCGCAACTTGAGCCAGCGGCAAAAGCCGCCCAGGCTGCTCATGTAGCGCCGGATGGTGTTGACCCTGAGCGTGGGCTTCGGCGGGGTTAGCGTCTTGTTCGTCGCTACAGCCTCTTGCGGCGTCATATCGCGGAAGGCATTAGTTTCGCTGGCCTTCACCGGGTATTCGTAAAGCAGGTCCATCCATGCGGCGACGGTCGCCCGGTCAATCTTTTCGGCCCGGAAGCGTGGCCCAACGAATGCCGCGAAATGCTCAACGTCGCGCCGAACCTGCTTCATGGAATCCGCCTGCATGGCGCGCGGGTTCGCCTTCTCGTATTTGGCGAAGAGCTGCATCAGCGTTTCGGTCGGTGCGCCGATAGGCTCCGGGCGCTCAGTCGGCTCGGCAACAATCGGGTCTTTGATCTTACCGGTGAAGTCGCCGCGCTCATGCTCTGCAATCCGCTCAAACGCCTCTATCTCGGCGCGCATGAGCTTCTGGCAAAGGTCGCGGTATTGGTCGGTGCCCTTCGGTATGTTGAAGCCCTGCGCCTTCAAGAAGGCATCGGCCTCGGGTTCGATCAAACGCATGTCGCCGGTGCCAAGATCGGCAACAAGGCGGGCATGGCGGGCCTTGCGCCGGTTCGCCGCCCAGGTCACCTTGTTGGCGAGGATTTCCACGTCCGTCATTTTGTTGATGGCGTCGTAAATGCCCGGCCCAGATAGATGCGGCTTGCGCGACTGCTCAACCGCGCGGTCAAAGGCGGCTTCAATCTCTTCCTTGGTCGGCGGGATGCGCTCGCGGTCGCCCTGCTCCACCTTGGCCTTATAGTGGTCATAGACGGCTATCGCTACGTCTGCATTGGATAGCTCACGGCGTCGGCGCATATCGGCAAAGGTGCCCGCCCACTGGTCCACCACAACCGGCTTGCGGGCTCGGGCCTCCGCATAGTCCGGCGTGCGCAGCGACTCCCATATCTGCTTTCGCGGCTTGCCGTTCTTGCCCATCGCCAACCATAGGTCGGTCGGCACGGTGATGAGCGCATAGTAGATCGCGCCACGCCGGATAAGGTTGCTTGCACGGGCCATTTTCACAGGGTTTCGTTAGCAGTCTTCGTTAGCACCCACCCTATCATCAACCCACTGAAATGCAACAAATATCAGGATTTCCTGGCCTTTCCCAATCGACAAAATCGATCTTGGTTCGAATCCAGGTTCCCCAGCCAATCCTCCCTAAGTCATTGATCTTACAATAAATCCTTGTTTTCCAAGGGTTTCCGGTTGGTCAATTGGCCCACTTTTGTGGCCCACTTCCCTGCACTTTTTGCCGCACGGACAGCAGCCTGTTGATTTCCGCCGAGAAGTGACCCGGGTTTTCCATTGAGAAGTGACCCGCCTCTCAGTTGTGGTTTGTGTCGGATGTTGCGGTCAAGGGTCTGGGTTTCTCCTTCGGTCTTGAGGGTGTGTGCGCCGAGCTGTTTCTGAAGCGGAAGCTGTCGTTTCCGGTTTCTAGGATGTAGCAGTGATGGGTGAGCCGATCGAGCAGTGCGGTCGTCATCTTGGCATCACCGAAGACGCTGGCCCATTCGCTGAAGCTCAGGTTTGTGGTGATGATGACGCTGGTGTGCTCGTAGAGCCGGCTGAGCAGGTGGAAGAGCAAGGCGCCGCCCGAGGCGCTGAACGGCAGGTATCCCAGTTCATCAAGGATAACGAGGTCGGCATAGGCGAGACGGCCGGCAATCTGACCGGCCCGCCCCTGCATTTTCTCCTGCTCAAGCGCATTGACCAATTCCACGGTTGAGAAGAAGCGGACGCGCTTGTGGTGATGCTCGATAGCCTGGATCCCGATGGCTGTGGCGATATGGGTTTTGCCGGTGCTTGGACCGCCGACCAGAACGATATTGTTGGCGTCCTGGAGGAAGTCGCAGCGATGGAGCTGGCGCACCAATGCCTCGTTGACGCCACTGCTGGAGAGGTCGAAGCCATTGAGGTCGCGATAGGCTGGAAAGCGGGCTGTCTTGAGCTGATAGGCCGTCGAGCGCACTTCCCGCTCTGCCGTCTCGGCCTTGAGCAGCTGAGACAGGATTGGGATGGCAGCCTCGAAGGCGGGTGCGCCCTGTTCAGTCAACTCGCCGACCGCCTGGGCCATGCATCTTGAGGCTCTTGAGCATGATGACGATCGCACCAGCGGCAGCATTATGACGCATGGCGGGCCTCCGAAGCTGTGCGCACGGCGTCGTAGCGCTCGACATTGGCCTTGGGCTCATTGGTCAGAGCCAGTGCTTGCGGGGCATTGATGGTTGGCGGCGTGATGGTCTTGCCGTCCACCAGACGGTGCAGTAGGTGCAATAAATGGGTTATGGTGGGGACGCCTGCCTCGAGCGCCATCTCGACGGCCAGGAGCACGGCATCCTCATCGTGCTGCAGGACCAGGGCGAGAATCTCGACCATCTCCCTATCACCGCCCGGCTTCTTCAGCAGATGCTGCTGCAGCGTTTTGAATGCCGGAGGCAGTTCGGCAAAAGGTGCCCCATTGCGCAGCGCACCGGGTTTGCGCTGCACGACAGCCAGATAGTGGCGCCAGTCATAGACGGTCCGGCCCGGCTGATTATGAGATCGGTCAATGATCCGATGGTGCTCGCAGATGATACCGCCTTCTGCGGCAACCACGATCCGGTCAGGATAAACCCTGAGGCTGACGGGTCGATTGGCAAAGGAGGCGGGCACGCTGTAGCGATTGCGGTCCAGATGCACCAGGCAGGTCGGCGTGACCCGTTTGGTGTATTCGACAAAGCCGTCGAACGGGCGTGGTGCCGGCATCGGGGTTGGGGCTTCTTCCATCCAGAGATCGGCAATGGTGCCGCCCATCCGGCCATGAGCGGTCTGGGACCATAGCTCCTCGCAGCGGTTCTCCAGCCAGTCGTTCAACTCATCCAGGGTTGGGAAGCGTGGAATGGGCTGCCAAAGCCGATGCCGGGCATCCTGCACATTCTTCTCGACCTGACCTTTCTCCCAGCCTAAAGCTGGATTGCAGAACTCGGGCTCGAACAAATAGTGGCTGGCCATGGCCAGGAACCGGGCATTGACGTCCCGCTCCTTGCCGCGACCAACCCTGTCGATGGCGGTGCGCATATTGTCGTAGATGCCGCGCTGCGGGATGCCACCGAACACCCGGAAGGCGTGGGTGGGCATCAAACAGCATCTCGTGCGTCTGCAGCAGATAGGCTCGGACAAGAAAGGCCCGGCTATAGCTGAGCTTGATATGCGCCACCTGCAGCTTGGTTCGCTCATTGCCGATGATGGCCCAATCTTCGGACCAGTCGAACTGGAACGCCTCGCCCGGCGCAAAGCTCAGGGGCACAAAGGTGCCGCGACCTGTGGTCTGCATCTCGCGCTGCCGATCCGCCCGCCATTCCCGGGCAAAGGCCGCGACCCGATTGTAGGACCCGTCAAACCCCAGGCTGACCAGATCCGCATGCAACTGTTTGAGGGTCCGCTTCTGCTTGCGGGGTCTGTTCGCCTCCGTCTTCAACCAGGCAGCCAGCCGGTCGGCAAAGGGATCAAGCTTGCTCGGTCGATCGGAAACCTTGAACTGCGGCTCAATCCCGTCAGAGCGCAGATACTTGCGGATAGTGTTCCGGGACAGGCCGGTCCTGCGACCAATCTCCCGGATCGATAGATGCTCTCGAAAATGCCAGCGTCGGATAACGCTCAGTAACGCCATGTCGATCACTCCAAAGCCCACGCTGCAACAGCCTGGGCAAGGTTCAAACATGGGTCAAATCTCCGTGGAAATATCCCAGCCTACTGGGTCACTTCTCAGTGGCAATCAACAGTTGCTCGGCTATCGTGTAGTTAAGGGATCGTTAATCGGCTCATTGGAGCCACTGGACGGTGGCTAAATGCTTCAGATTCAAAGCGCCTGTTGGTTGGCTTGGACTTGAGCGATCTTCTTTCGAACGTTTGGCCCCACCTCCCGCGAGCCGTGACCAAAGTCAGCGGACGCCTGGATACCTACTTCTTGCCGCATGGGCGCGACGTTTGCTTCTGGCTGTCCTGGCGGACCGATGTGTGGCTGTTTTCGGGAGGCGTGACCGCCGCGTGGCCTTGTCCCAGAAGGGGCGCATCACAGTGATGGTCACCTATCGAGTAAATCGCGAACCCTCGCAGCCAGGTCAGCATATCCAAAAGGCTTGGTTATCAACTCCACGCCGGCGTCCAAGCGCCCGTGATGCACGATCGCGTTGCGCGCATATCCTGTGGTGAATAATACCTTCAGGTCTGGACGCATCGTCTTTGCCTTGTCCGCCAGAACTGCCCCCGTCATGCCGTTGGGCAAAACCACGTCGGTGAACAGGAGGTCTATCCGTTCTGTCCTTCGTTCGAGCAGACGCAGAGCCGCAGGCCCATCAGCTGCTTCCAAGACGTTGTAACCAAGGTCTTGCAGCATCTCGACCGAAAATTCACGCACTTGAGAGTCATCTTCGCAAACCAGGATCGTTTCACTACCTTCCCCATCCGGGATGGTAGGAACCACCGCCTCAGTGTCCAGGCTGCTCGTGCGCAGTAGACGTGGAAGGTAAATCTTCACAGTCGTGCCATGTCCAGGTTCTGAGTAAACCTTCACATGTCCGCCGGACTGTTTGACAAAGCCATACACCATTGAAAGGCCAAGCCCTGTGCCCTTGCCGACCTCCTTGGTCGTAAAGAACGGCTCGAACACCCTTTCCAGCGTCGTCGCGTCCATGCCGGTGCCGGTGTCCGAAACGCAAAGCAGAACGTATTGCCCAGGCGTAACTTCAGCATTCCGCCCGGCGTAAGATCGGTCAATGTGGGTGTTTGCCGTTTCGATAGTGAGCTTGCCGCCTTCAGGCATCGCGTCGCGGGCATTAACAGCGAGGTTGAGCAGCGCGTTCTCGAGCTGGTTTGCATCGACCTCGGTCCACCAGATACCTGAAGCTAGAACGGTCTCCAGTTCTATAGTCTCTCCAAGGGTCCTATGAAGAAGCTCCGACATGCCTGCAACGAGCTTGTTGGGCTCTACTGGGGTTGGCGCGAGGGGCTGGCGCCTTGAGAAGGCCAGCAACCTCTCAGTCAGCACCGCTGCTCGTTTCGCACCTGCCATGGCGTTCTCCGCGGAGCGGATCAGCCGTGGTTCATCCTGCGGTAGTTTGCGCATGAGGATATCCAGGTTTCCGGTGATGACCTGAAGGAGATTATTGAAGTCGTGAGCGACGCCACCCGTCAGTTGGCCAACCGTCTCCATCTTTTGAACCTGGTGAAGCGCTTCTTGAGCCTGCCTAAGATCGTCGGCGGCTTGCTTCTCGGCGCTGACGTCTCGCCCAACAGCGTGGATCAGCTTCTCGTCCGGAACGGCGATCCATGAGATCCATCGGTACGAGCCGTCCTTGTGCCTGTAGCGGTTTTCAAAGCGAAGTGTGGACAAGCCATCTGCAAGGCGCCCGGCCTCAGCTTGTGTCTCTGCGAGATCGTCGGGATGAACCAGATCGAAGAAGCTGCTACCAAGCAGTTCGTCTTCCTTCCACCCTATCAAGGACGTCCAGGCCGGGTTCACGGCCGAGATGATACCATCGAACTTTGCGACCAACATGATGTCGGTTGACAGTCGCCACATACGGTCTCGATCTGCCGTCCGCTCCGCCACAAGCGCTTCAAGATTGGAGTTGAGGTTCTGAACGTTCGCAAAGAGTCGGGCGTTGTCCATCGCCGTGGCTGCCTGTGCGGCTAACCCAACCACCAAACGCTCGGCACGCTCCGTGAAAACGCCCGTATTCCCGTGACCAAAGAACAACCCACCAATGACCTCGCCAGATCGGGACTTCACCGGAACAGCAAGATAGCTGCGGACCGGTAGGTGACCAGTTGGCATTCCATGGTACGGAGCGTTTTGGCCGTAGCGAGGATCTTTGAGGATGTCGTCCGACCGGACGACACCGTCGCCTCTGAAGGTCGGAGCAAAAACATGGGTATTGCGCGGAAGAGGGTAGGAGGAAAAGGCCTCCCGTGGCGCGCCGGAAAGACTATAAAGCGTGTATCGCTCGCCCGCTGCGTCTACGTGATTATAGAAGAAAGCGCCGAACTGGGCTCCGGTCATTTCTACGCCAGCGTCAACGACTTTTTGGACGAGTGCGTCAAGATCTAGGTAGCCGGACACCTCGGCCGCGGTGGCGTTCAGCAGCTCGAGCGTGCGGGTTTGGTCGTGGAGCGCGCGGGCAGCCGCTAGGGAGTCAGTGACGTCAAAGCCCTCAACGAAAATGCCCGTGACGCGGCCATCAGCGTCCCTGAGGGGCTGGTACACGAAATCGAAGAATTTCTCTTCGTGACCCGAAGCATTTTGCAGACGCACGGGAACAGCTTGGCCAACGTAAGGTTGGCCCGTTTTATAGACACCGTCCAGAAGTTCGAAGAAGCCTTGACCACTTAATTCCGGCAGGGCTTGGCGCACGGTTTGGCCGATCAAGGCACGGCCTGGCAGCAGCTTCTGGTAGGCGGGGTTGATCAGCTCAAAAACGTGTTCTGGACCACGGAGCATCGCCATCATACCCGGCGCCTGCTCGAACATCTCTTCGATGCGCTTACGCTCATCCCGCTGGCGACGCTCAGCCAGAACTTTTTCGGTCGTTTCAGTCGCCGCACAAAGCATGCCACCTATTTCGCCAGTCTCGTCGCGAATGGGCGTATAGGAGAAGCTGAACCAGGCGTCCTCCAAGTACCCATTCCGCCGCATTGGGATCAGCAGGTCTTCATGCCAACTCGCTTGGCCGGTCATTGTCTGGTCAACAAGCGGTTTGATCTGCTGCCAGATGTCAGACCAGGCCTCTGCAAATGGCTTTCCAAGAGCGTTGGGGTGCTTCGCGCCCAAAATCGGCGCATATTTGTCGTTGTAGAGAAAGACCAGGTCTTCCCCCCATGCCACGAACATAGCTTGCTGCGCATCAAGTATGAGCTGGGTATACAGTTTCAGGGCTGCGGGCCAGTCATGTGGCACGCCCAGATTGGTTTGGTGCCAATCAAGGTCGCGCATCCGGGAGCGCAGTTCCCCCTCGCCCTCAAAAATGGTCGGCGAGCTTTCGGCTAGATTGGTACGCACGCCGTATCCTGTTCGTTGATGTAGCTGACAGTGGGGAAAGGAGCTTCTTTCGATCTTAGCGGACTACGCTGGCATGCTCAGGGGTGTATGCCACCCGACCGCTCGTTGACCAATTGCGAAACCGCCGTAATTAACTGCGCAAGAGCGAATGGCTTGTGCAGCATGATGCTCCCCGGAACACCGTGAACAGACCATTCCGAGGCCTTGTCGCCACTGCAGTAGATGACTGGAATATCTGACCGAAGCTCACGAGCCCGACGTCCCACGTCCCAGCCCGAATGCGAACCTGGCATCCGGATATCGGTGACGACAGCGACCACTTTGTCATGGTCTCGTTCGAGTTGGTCGATGGCCGTCGCCGCATCTTTGGCGAGTTCAACAGCGAACCCCGCTTCAGTGAGTGCATCTTCTAAAGCCATTGCGATCATGGCTTCATCTTCAACCAGAAGAACGCGGCTTTTGGGCAATTCCACAGCAGAACTCGAAAAGGCGGGCCAAGCGGCCACGAAAAGACACGCCTAGACCGGCGTGGCATAGACTGTTCTAAACGCGAAGCTCACAACCTGGTTCCATTGTCACAGCACAATCTGCGGGTCCTTCCCAAAAATTCAACTTTGTGGAACGAGGGGTTGCTCAATTGAAATAGCGCACCACCTCCGATCCGACCGTAAACAATCGTCGGGCCCATCGCATACGCAGCCCCCAGGTTCGCCGGGCGTTAACCGTCGCGCTAAAGCGGGAAGCAAAGGGTCTGGCCGATCATGTCTCTCAGCCAAGCGTGCGCGGCATCGGGCCCGTGGCGGCTGTGCCAGTATAGCATTACGTCCACAGGTGGCGGCGGAAAAGGAAGTTCGTAGATATCGAGATCGAGCAGCGGGGCAACACGCTCGGCGAAATGTACCGGCAGGTTGCCAATCAGGCCAGCCTCCGCGACCGCCAGGGCCACAGCGTGAAAATGCGGCACTGTCACTGCGATCGTTCGAGAAAGACCCTGCTGTTTGAGCGCATGGTCCACCGTGCCGGTCAAGGAACCATCCATCGACATCAGAACCTGTGGCAGCATGCAGAACAGGTCTTCCGGAATGCGCTCCCCGGGCCGCAGACCAGAGTGCGCGACGGCTGGATGATCTCGCCGCGCGATGGACACCATGCGCGAGCGGAACAGCCGGTGGCTCGCCACCCAATCGGGCATCTCGGACTTCGAGTCCACCGCCACGTCTACTGCCCCGTCCGAGAGGAGACGCGCGACCGCCGAACTGGGGTAATCCAGCATCTGGATCGTTATGCCCGGGGCGCTCTCGCGCACGGCGCGGGCCAGGCCCGGCATCAGCAAGGTTGAGAAATAGTCCGATCCGAGGATTCGGAAAGCCCGCCGCGCCGTGGCCGGCTCGAAGCTTGCGATGCGGCCCAACGCCTCTTCAATCCCGCGCAACGCAGCGCGGATCGGTTCTGCCAGCTGTTCGGCGCGCGCCGTCGGGACCATTCGGTTGCCCTCACGCACAAATAGCACGTCTCCCGTGATGTGCCGCAGCCGCCCCAACGCCGAGCTCACGGCGGGCTGACTGAGGCCCACCCTGTCCCCGGCGCGCGTCGTGTTCAACTCGAGCATCATCGCGTCGAACACCCGCAGTAGGTTCAAGTCGACCGCCGCCCAATTCATGGCACCAATAACCGAGATACCATCATTCAATTTCCTCGTGACGGGGCCTCATTTTACAAAGCTCCCGTTCTCCGGGCAACGAGGCAAGGAGACATCCTCAAACATCGGCATAGCTCCTCCGGCCCAACAGTCCCGCCGGCCGGCTCGCTATTGCCTCAACCTGTGGGATCAGGAGAAGACAATGAACAGCAAGATCAGGAATGCGCTCGCCACGGCGGTATTCGCGGCCCTCGTCGCCCCCACCGCGGCAGCCGAACAGCCGGCGCTGGCCGAGGGCGAACCAACTCTGGCTGCGGTGCGTGCGGCGACCGAGCGGTTTCGCGACGTGAAGGTGGCCTTGGCCGAAGGCTACATAACCGACCCCGGCAATGTTTGCGAAGAGGCCGGAATGATTGGCCGTCCCGCAAGCGAAGGCGCGATGGGAATCCACTACTTCCGCCCCGACCTACTGGGCATCACGGCGGCGCCGAACCCCCGAGTGGACGGCGTCGGCACCCATACCGATTTTACCAACCCCGGCGTGCTCATCTACGAGCCGCAGGCGGACGGCACCCTCGAGCTGGTGGCAGTCGAGAATTTGGTCTTCAAGGCCGCGTGGGAAGCAGCCGGTAACACCGAGCCGCCCACCTACTACGGTCTGCCCTATGACCTGATGCAGGACGATCCGTCCACGGAACTGGACGAGGGCCATATGTTCGCGCCGCACTACGACCGGCATGTCTGGGTCCACCGGGCAAACCCAAACGGCGTCTTCGCGCAGTTTAACCCGGAAGCGACCTGCCAATACCATTCC
>Ga0066837_10000126_pt1 | contig 31831 bp, 20 predicted proteins | sample ETNtaG_25_FD_66730 | JGI IMG/M metagenome (GOLD analysis project Ga0066837, IMG submission 66730) | Marine microbial and viral communities from oxygen minimum zone, Eastern Pacific Ocean - ETNP201302SV86 | ecosystem: Environmental > Aquatic > Marine > Oceanic | place: Pacific Ocean: Eastern... | reverse complement strand
TCGCTGTCCATGCCCATGATCCGCAATTGCAGTTCGCTGATCCGCGATTGCGCCCGTGCGATGGCGGCACTGACCTCGCCCATCTGTCCTTCCAACCGGGCCATATCACGCTCGGCGACAGTGAGGCGGGACGTTTCCACCAGTTGACCCGAGGCCAGTTCACGCAATCGAGTGCGCTCTTCGCCTGCCAGTTCAAGCTCGCTGGCTGTGGCCGTCTGCTGGGCCTCCAGCCCGACAATCTCTTGTTGTAGCTGGCTCAGTTGCAACTGCATTTGATCGAGTTGCGTGTTTCGAAAGGCCAGGTTGCTGTCGAAAAGCTGGGTCTCTTCGTCAACCGCGATTTGGCTATTTGTGGTCTGCTCTCGAAAACTGGCCGGAACATCAAGTCCGATCAGGTCGTCCCGTTCCGCGAGAAGGCGGAAACGGCGAGCTTCGAGCTCGATTATCTGACCCGAGAGGATACTGTGCTCAGATCGGGCCTGGGTAGCATCGAGGCGCAGCAGCACTTGGCCGGCGACAACCCTTTCGCCCACCTTCATGCGGATCTCGCGCACCACCCCCCCATCGACATGCTGGACGACTTTGAGATCTTCATCGATCTGAACGGTCCCCTGCCCAATAACGGCGCCGGAAAGCCGGGCCGTAGAGGCCCAGCCTCCAAGTCCGCCCACGAGGGCGATAGCAAACAGGGTCCCCCAGATCACGCGTCCCCTCATGGAGAACTGTGCAGGATCGCGCCCCTTACGGTCCAACCCAGATGAAGACGAATGCAACACGCCCGCGGCGTCAATGCTTGTCATGATGGATATTCCTCAACCGTTCACTTCTCAGGCCAGATTGTCGGGCGGGGTCAACATGACGCCCTGAATGTTTATGGCCAGGTCGTAGATGCTGTCACCGTTCAGATCAGCGACGATGAAGGTCCAGTGCTCATCATCGATCAGTTCGTGCGAAACCTGCAGGGGAATGTCAGACAGCAGCCAGTCATCCTTGTCATCGCCGTAAATAGCCTCGAACATGTCCCGCTCGACATCTCGGGCTGCGCGATCCAGATCGTAGTCCCGTACTCGAACACGATCGCCGACAACGAAGTCCAATATTTTGTGAACCACATTCTCGCTTAGGCTGGGGGTGCTGTCGGTGACCTCGAAAATGAAGGTATCCCTGCCTTTGCCACCGGACAGCACCATGGCCTTTCCGCCAAGAATGAACATGTCATTGCCGTCACCGCCCGTGATCTCTTCGATCGCCGAGAACTTGTCCGTGCCGAGTTCGCCGCTGAAGCTGGTTCCTCCCACAGCGTCGATGACCATGTCGTCTTGGGCGGCGGACAGGTCGAGCCTGTCATATCCGTCGCCTCCGTCCATCGTGTCATTTCCAGCAGATGCTACGAGGATATCGTCGCCCTCCTCGCCGTAAACGGCATCCTGCCCTCCGCCGTCGACCAGCACATCATTGCCGGTACCGCCCTTGAGCGTGTCATCGCCCTCGCCACCTTCGAGCAGGTCGTCGTCGGCACCGCCTTCGAGCAGGTCGTGGCCGGCGCCACCAATCAGCCGATCAATCCCTTCCCCGCCGTAAATAGCGTCTTTGCCCTCCCCGCCGTCCAGGTGATCCTTGCCAGCGCCGCCTTCAATGTAATCATCCCCAGCTTCACCAAAGATCGTGTCCGCGCCTGCTTCGCCGAAAAGGCGATCATTGCCTTCGCCACCTTTGATGAGGTCGTTGCCCCCGCCTCCGAAAATGATGTCGTTGCCAAGACCGCCCAAAAGCACGTCGTCGCCGTCGCCGCCATGAATGTGGTCGTCGCCGCTGCCGCCATCAACATGGTCATTGCCCTCGAGGGCATCGATCAGGTCATCTCCACCCCTGCCGAAGATATCGTCGTCGTAAGGGGAGCCGACGATGAGGTCGTCATCATCCCCCAGAGCCATAACTTTACGCACGATCTCCAGGGTGGCTTCCTGGGCCACCCAAGCCTCTGAATCTGAGATGCGATAGGTTATCAGGACGGGGCCGACCATGCCGGGCTTGGTCTCGAGCAGCCAACCATCCGCCGTGACCACCAGGTTGGCACCCTTGATCACCACGTTTTCAACGCTAAGGGTATCGCCGTCCGGGTCGGAAGCGCCCCGCAAAAGATAAACAAGGGCAATCAGAACGATCTGTCCTGCAAACACATCATTGAGCCGCACCGGCCCCATGACTGTTGGTGCCCGGTTCCCGGCCCCAGAGCCGCCGCCGCTATTGCCGCCGTCATTGCCGCCGTCATTGCCGCCATCGTCGTCATCAGCGCCGTCATCAGGACCGGAGCCGCCAGGGTGGTGGGCGCCGCCGCCTTGACCGAAGTCCGCAGGACTGCTGGTAGGCGGCGTGCTGGACCCGATGGATGAACCGGTCTGACCACCGAAATTGTCGTTCATGGGAAACTGCAGTAGCGCTGTCGGCGAGAAGGGATGGCCCCTGGTGGCAAGGATTGTCGGCTCGACAAAATAAAAGCGCGGATACTCCGGCACCACGAAGGAGGCGGGCCAGGCATTTCCCGGTTCGAGACCGAGGCCCCGCCGGCCTCCCTCGCCCTCGATGCCTCCCGTCTCCGTATCATCGATCCCTGCAACCGCTAGGTCATCAGTTTCCTGAGCTGGGGGAGCATTGACGGACTCGCCTTCAGCCCCCTCAGCGCGGTCCATTTCAGGCAAACGCGCCTGCGCTGCCGTGATCGAGCGAATATAGGCAGCAATGCCAACAACCATGAGCGCCAAGTAGGCTGGAAGGCGTGTCAGGCGCTCGGCCGTGTTGAACTCGAAACGCTTGGCGCCCTTAAGTTCGGTTTCGTCGTTCTGTGCGGATTTGACCTCAATCAACATGACACATCACTCCGCTGCCCGCACCGGCTGCAGGTTCGGCTTGCTTCGTTCGGGCGCCTGCTGTGCCCCCAGAACCTGCGCCTTGGTGCCAAATGCTGTCAGCTTGCCCGCCTGCACAACGGCGACGAGATCCATCTGCTCAAGTACGCTGGGGCGATGGGCGACAACGATGACAATGCCACCCCGCTTCTTGATGCCGGCAATCGCCTTGTTCAGGGCCTGCTCTCCCTCGGTGTCCAAAAAGGCGTTAGGCTCATCAAGAACCACCACAAAGGGATCGCCGTAGAGCGCGCGGGCCAGTCCAATGCGCTGGCGCTGTCCGGCTGACAGGGCGGTGCCCTGGGACCCGAGCGGAGTATCGTAGCCATCAGGCAGGCGCACAATCAGCTCATGAACGCCCGCGGCCATTGCGGCGGCTACCACACCCTTACCGTCGCGCTTGGGCGCGAAGCGCGAGATGTTCTCCACGATAGTGCCGTCCATCAGCGCCACTTCTTGGGGGAGGTAGCCCACGTAGCGCCCCAGGACCTCTTCCTTCCACTGCAGCAGGTCGGCATTGTCCAGGCGCACCGAGCCGCGCAACACCGGCCATATGCCAGTCAAGGCACGAACCAGTGTCGTCTTGCCACCCCCGCTCGGGCCAATAATGGCCAAGCCCTGTCCGGCCTTGACCTCCAGGCTCACTTCGGAAAGCAGGACCTGGCCTGAGGACGGAGCTGCTACAGTGATCTTCTCAACCCGCAGTGACTCTTTGGGGGCCGGCAGATCAATGCGCTCGGGCAGATCTGCTAGGGCCACCATGGTTTCACGCAGGCGCTTGTATGCCTGACGGGCCGTCACCATTCCCTTCCAGTTGCCGATGGCCATGTCGATAGGGGCCAGCGCTCGAGAGGCCGCGACTGAGACAGCGATAATGGCGCCCGCTGACATCTGGCCCTGGATGGTGAAATAGGCACCCAAGCCCAGAAGGCCCGATTGCAGGAGCATCCGGAGCACACGTGAGATGGCGCTGAAAGTGCCTGTAATGTCGGTCACCTGCGTCTGCAGGACCAAGTGTTCGGAATTGGCCTTGGTATAACGATGGACGGCACGATCCTGAATGCCCATCGCCTTGATGATATCGGAGTTGCGAGCGTTGGAATCGGCGATCGCGCTACGCGCTATGTTCGCCTGGTGGACGGCATTGGCGAGCTGGCGGGACTTGAGTTCTGTCCAGACAGTCAAAAGGGTCAACAATACTGCCCCGCCCAGGGTTACTGCACCCAGTACAGGATGCAGGAAATAGACGAAGAGAATGTAGAGCGGCACCCAGGGCAGATCGAACAGAGCTACCGGCCCCTGACTTCCCATGAAGGTGCGCAGAGTGTCCACGTCTCGGCCGCGTTCCAATGCCTCGGCCGAAGAGAAGCCAAAACGAGGCATGTCAACGCTTACGCGATGAGCAATCGGGGAGAGAATACGATCGATCTTCGCCCCAATGCGCACCAGCAGTTGAGATCGTATGATGTCGAAAACGCCCTGAAAGAGATAAAGTCCTAACGCCAGGACCGAAAGCGCGGCCAATGTTGGCACAGATCCGCTCGTGAGCGCCCGGTCGTAAATCTGCAGCATGTAGAACGAGCCGGTGAGCGCCAGCACGTTGATGATGCCCGAGATCCAGAACAGAAAGACTCCAATTCCCTTGAACTCTCGCTTGAGCATCGCGTCATTGCGGCGCTCTGCGAGAGCCTTACCAGACGTTGGCTTGGCCATTTTCCGACCCCTTCAAATGCAAGAAACCCGACCGGCGGGACGCCGATCGGGCAAGGACATCTAGAGATTGAAGTCTGAGGATGTCAGGTTGTGATTGCCGGTTATCGAGATGCGGAAGTCCGCATCACCCCCATCGACGTTGCCGGTCACCACGGTGTATTCGCCGTCCTCCCGCACTTCGTGGCTTAGCGCGATCTGACCAGCAGAAGGAGCGCCGTTCACCAGCGAGAAGGAGCCCCCCCCGGCTAGCATGCCGGACAGGTCTATCTTGTCGCCCGCCTCGAAGTTGAGGATGGTGTCGCCGTCGGCGGCGGCGGCGCTACCGAACACGAATACGTCCTCTCCAGCGCCGCCATCCATGATGTTAACCGCGTTGCTGGCGATGATGGTGTCATTGCCGGAGCCGGTCGTAACATTCTCTACACCATAGAGCGTATCAGTACCTGATTGGCTGCCAGTCACATGGCCTCTACCACCTATGCCTGTACCCAGGTTCACATGGACCGCTTCGGTCATTGAGCCGAGATCGAGCGTATCGATGCCCGCCCCGCCATCAATCAGATCGTCCCCGTCATTGATGCGGCCGATGAATTTGTCGTCGCCGGAGCCGCCGTACAGTTCGTCGTTGCCGGCACCGCCGTCGATCATGTCATTGCCAGCGTCGCCAGATATCCAATCATCGCCGGCCTCGCCATAGAGCATGTCGTTGCCGTCGCCGCCTAGGACGTCGTCATCACCTGTGCCGCTCCAGACGACATCGTTGCCTGCTCCAGCGTCGGCGAAGTCGTCGCCATCACCAAGCCTGATGATATCTGCTCCGGCTCCGGCAATGACGAAATCGACTCCGCTCATCCCGAAGATCAGGTCCGGCCCCGATGTTCCCATGAGGACCCCACCAGCGGGCGTCCCGATCACGGGAGCGACTAGACCCTCGCCGCCAGTGCCGCTGTCATCTTCTCCACTACTCCCGTCGCCCTCATCGTCTTCGTCTTCGAAGTCTTCCTCGAGGTCGTCATCATCCTGACTAACGTCATCGTCATCGTCATCGTCATCGTCGTCGTCATCGTCGTCGTGGCCATCCTGGCCAGCGGTGTCGTCGTCTGCATCCAGACTATTGAAGATATGGTCGTCATCGTCGTCCGGCGCATTCGAGCCATCGAGATCAAAGACGTTGTCCGGCAGCCCCGTCAGTCCTGTGTTGCGGGCGATGATGTCGGCAAATGTGACGCTGCTCTCCCCACGGAACAGGGAGTCGTCGAAGATTTCCAGATAGTAGAGACGGTCGCCATGTTGCAGGCGGTTGAGCTGCTCAAGGAAAATGTAGCCGAAGGTCGAACCAAGTTGGCCAGCCACAGGCTTTTCAAGCAGACCTCCGACCCACAGATCCATGGAATCGAACCCATCGGGATAGGCTTGCTGGAGCTTGGCAAGCATCACGTTGGAGATGCCATTGCGCAGAGCAAAGTCCGCCCAGCCGGTATAGGGCTTCAAGACACTAAGGTGCGTCTGCTCGTACAGTTGCGAGCGCACTACATTGAACGGCGCAACGCCCATGTCCCGGCCGCGGAAGATATTGAGTGCGGCCAGATCGAGCGGCCGACCCACGAGCTGGTTGCGCAGTGCGTTGACCACATCCTCGTCAATCGCTTGATGCTGCACCTGAATCGCGCCTGCCAGCAGGTTGCTAACGCCCAGGTTGACCACCTGGGCCGGGCTAAGGAAAGCCTGGACCAGGGAGACCTCCTGAAGCGCACCATTCTCATCGACGTAGCTCACGGTCTCGTTGAGCATGGAATGGCCGAAGCGGTACGCCGCCTGGGCAAACTCGACCGAAATCGAAGCATCGATCGTCGGGTCGTATCCCTCAAAACCGTGCTCATTGTCTTCGCTATCGCCAAACCCGCCAGCCATTGCCGTGGTGAACTCGGTGAACACCACGCGCTGGTACTCTGCGATGTTCCGGATACGAGCCGCTTCGAAGTATTCCTGTTCAGTCCACTCGTTGTTGGTGCGGGCCTTCAGCTCGTCGACCCAGAAATTGTGATTTCGGTGCCAGATCGTGTGGATCGAGGTCAGCATCACATTTTCATTGGCGCGACCGTCGCCGGCCACGAAGTAGTGGCCGATCTGGTCGAGGTCGAGATAATTGGACTCTGTTCCATCGGGCAATGTGACGAATTTCGGAATGAAATCGATCAACAGTGGTTGCCCGGAGCCCTGGTAGTTCCCGACATCGTCCGAGGTCAGCTCGCCGCCTCCGGTCATGAGCCGGAAATTGTCGCGGATATGAGCAAGCGTGGGCAAAAGCATGTAGCCTGTCGAGTCCGCGTCGCCCGTCAGTAGATAGGCGGTCTGGACGGGTCCTCCATCGCTGCCGACTTCCCAGCGGCGCAAGATGTCGGTGATGGCATCATGAGACCCGTAGGCTTGGTTTTGGTCGACATAGGGCGAGGCATGATTGATGTACTCTGCCGGGACCTCATCCCCATTGTTGGGAATGCCGTCCGGATCCACACCTGTACCCAAGACGATATTGGATCGCGGGGCATTGACCGGTACTGGACCAACATTGCCGATGTAGACCGAGCCAGGCTGCCCCTTGGCCACGAAGTCGAGACCGTGGTCGAAATACTGGCCGAAGAAGGTCAGCAGGCTGGTGCCGCCAAAGGCATTGACAATGCTTTCCTCGATGCCATCCCCATCATTGTCCTGGTTGGACAGGATATTGGAAATTTCGCGCGGGGTGAGCGCCGTCTGCCGGATCCCGGTAGCGCCATCGGTGAAGTAAGCGTCAGTCAGGCGAATGAATCGATGATCGGCCGCTCCCCAGGTCAGGTTGTCGACATTGTTGCCATAGCCGGACGAGTTCCTGTCGAAGGCTGGGTCTCGCACCATGTCGAGCAAGTCCTCGATATCCTCGTCGTCCAGCAAGTTGCCACTGTTGCCAGGGCCGTCCTGGAACTGGGGAGGTACCGAGCCGGTGAACATCACTGAATGTGTGCCGTTCGAATAGGTCTGGGTGCCGTTGCCATTGTCAACGAGGGTGTAGTCCGAGACATCTTCACCCGGTGCAAGTTCGATAACGTCCTGCGGCCGGACCGTGCCGACAATGGTGTCGTTGCCGCCATTGGAACGGAATACTATGCGGTGCGCTGAAGACAGGGCCGAGAAATCGACGGTGTCATCCGCCGCACTGCCGTTGACAGTAATAGTCGAAAAGTTAAGGCTCGTTCCGAGGAAGTTGCCGATCACCAGGACTGTGTCACCGCCGGTCGCGCCGCCATTTGGTACGCCGTTGCCGTCATTGGCTGACACCTCCAGCGTGTTGACCACAATCTCCTCGATATTGTCGAGCTCGGCGATAATGGATGCATTATTGGTGCCGTTCCTGGTGATGACTATTTCGGTGGTAGCGGCCAGGCCAGTCATGCCAGCCAAAACTGCTTCAGCCCTTGTATAGATGCGGAAGGTCTCGGCGCCGGCGTTGCCCGTTATAACAATGGTATCGTTGCCTGCGCCGCCGTCGATACGATCGCGGCCATCGCCAGTTCGCCAGATGATGGTGTCGTTGTCGTCGCCTCCATTGACCGTGTCGTTGCCGGTCCCTCCGGTCAAAATGTCATCGCCGGAGCCCCCGTTGAGAGTATCGGCGCCACCATTGCCGTTAAGGATATCATTGCCCGCGGCACCATTGAGGACGTCAGCGGCCGCGGACCCATTTGCGATATCGTCTCCGGCGGTGCCATTAAAGGGGCTCGGAACAAGTAGGCCGCGCGCCCAGTTGGCCCCCACAGGCGCCGTGGCGTCAGACACCAGTGTTTCCGGATTGCCTCCTCCGTCCGTAAAGCTGACCGCAACCCTCACTTGCATTCCTGCAAAGGCATTGGCAGCATTTCCCAAAAAGCCCAGATCAGCATCGGTGGGCGTAAAGCTGGGGCTGTTGCCACCGAGAAGAGCCGGCACGTTTGCCCAGTTGACCCCATCGGCGGATACCTGCCACTGGAAGCTGAGTGGGCCCACGCCATTCGCATCGGTGATTGAGGACCCATCAACGGTGAGCGGCTGACCTTCGGTCGGCGTTAGATCACTGATGACCGGTGCACCCTGTGCTGGCTGGTTGATAAGATCGGCCAGCACAATGGTCTGGTCCCGGAATTGCAGTCGCTCGATGTTGCGAAGAGTGTCCACCCCATCCGAGATCAGCCGACGACCGGTCACCGGATCAATATCGGCGGTGACATTCACATGAGCGACCGTAACCGAACCATCCCCGTTGAGGGTGACGGTATAGTTTTCCGTGCCATCATCGGCGAGGAAGTTGTCGTTGAAAACAGCGGTGTCGACGTCCTCGACGGCACCGTCGTCCACGATGATTTCGCGTACGATGTGCATTTGGCTGGGCACGATCGTCCGTGAAACCAGCAGTTCGAACAGCGACTTGCCGATCCAGGTCGGTTCAACCGCATCAACGGCGGTGAACACATGCTTGAGCGTGTAGATAGTTGCGATCTCGTTTGCAGCTGTGTTCTCAGCGCCCGGATCGGTCAGGCGGATCCGCACGTTGAGGCGAGCATTTCCGTCGATGAAGTCGTCACCTCCATTGCCCTGAAGGATGTCGCTCCCGCCACCGCCAAGCAAGATATTGCCACCGGTGAAGGCTACTATGTCTTCACTGGTTCCTACCGGGACATTGGACACCAGGTTGCCCAAGAGCTCGCGAAGACCTTCGATGCGATCCAGGCCAGCCTGGCTGAGCTCGTCCTTGAAGAACAGGGTTTCAGTGTTGTTGACCGTAGGTATGGCTGGGGGAGTGCCAGCAACGCGATCATCACCGCGCAGCGTGTCGTTGCCATCGCCGCCAGAGATTGCCTCGACCTTGTCAAAACGGTTTCGCAGTATGTCCGCTTCTTCGGTAGTGAAAATGCGGATGCGCATGTCGGCATTGGCATCAAATGTGGCGCCTTGGTAGCTGACCCAGTCAAAGCCGAACATGCCTTCATTGCGCATGACGCTCTCGCCCTGCACCATGATGTCGTCGCCCGACTCGGCGTCAAAGTCGTGCTCGTCCGAGCCGGCGAACATCACGTCATGACCAAGAATTGTCGAGTTGAAGAATAGTTCGGAGTTATCACCCGCGGTGGTGTCGAACCCCCCGCCAGCTTCTATCCAGTCGTCCCCTTCATTGCCCAGCAAGAAGTCCGCACCATCCCCGCCGAGGATGAAGTCATCGCCTTCACCGCCGAACACCTCGGTATCGTCCTTTCCGGCGAAGACAACATCTTTGCCTTCGCCGCCCATCAGGACGTCGAGTCCGTTGGAGCTGGCAATCACGTCGTCACCGGCGTCACCCTTGATGAAGTCGCCTTCGTCTCCCTCATCGAGGATGACGTCGTCGCCCGCCCCGCCCATGATGAGGTCGACACCTTGGCCACCCTCGATATAGTCGTTGCCGGCATCGCCCCAGATCGCATCGTCGCCGAGATCGCCGATCAACACATCATTCGCTGAGGTGCCGCCCAGCACGACATGCTCGCCGCCAATGTAGCGGAGATAATTGTCATAGTAGGCCTGAAAGGCGGCTGGCATGGTCCGGCCAACCTGGGTGAAGCCTAGACCGGCCAAAACGGCATCGATGTCGTTGGGGTCCTTGCCAGCATCAATGCCGTTATAGTCCTGCTGGTAGTTCTGGTTGACCTCCAGCACCAAGTCATACTTTGCGAACGAGTCGATGCCGATGTGATGGCGGATCACGTCATCAGCGGTGCCGCGAATGCCGTCTGGACCGGGTTCGGTCAGGTCCGTGTTGGCCATAATCATTTTGGAGAAGGCGTTGTTCTCCAGTGCGTCCAGGAAATTCAAGCCCTGCGTGCGCGTCAGGTAGTAGAACCGATCCGCATCCTGCAGTGCCTCCATTTGCGCTTCGAACACTGCGGTGAATGTCGATCCAAGCATGCCGCCAAACAGCAAGATCTTCTCGGCAAGGCCGCCAATCCACAAGTCGACGTCATTTAGGCCGCCCAGATTGCCGGAAAAGCTGCCCGTGCCGTTGATGAAGGAGTTGCGGTCTGCAATGTCGGTTGGGTTGCCGGCGGCATCGAGACCGAACACCAGCTCCATTGCAACTTCGCGCTTCTCTGCAAGGGTGTCCGCTGCCAAAAGCAGGCTATGAGTGCCATAGGCGGCGACGAAGTTCACGACGGAGAGCGGGTTTTTTAGGCCCACCGCAAAGTCGGCCCAGTTGTTATAGGGTCTTAGGAAGCTATGACCCGTGGCAGAGAATAGTTGTTCGCGTGCCTGGTTTAGGGTCGGCATTCCGGTGTCTCGACCGCGAGCAATGTTTATTGCCGCGAGGTCGAGTGGCAGTCCAAGCAGGTTATTGCGCAAGGCATCGACGACAAACTCGTCGATCGCATTGCCGCGCACATTCGTCAGCCCCCGGACAACCGCGCCCGCCGCTGCTTCACTGGATATGCCACCATCGTTGTCAAACTGCACCGGGTTGAGGAACGCCGCGATCAAGCCGCTATCGACTGTATTGAGAAAGGCGGTGTCGGCCGTACCGAGTGGATCATAAAACGCGCGCGGCAGACTGTCAGTCAGCATCGAATGGCCAAACCGGTAAACCACATTCGCAAACTCAGCGAAAATTGCCGGATTGATGTCAGTGACAGAGTTGAAAACGAAGGGGTCGATCGCCGGCTGAATCTTGCGACCAAATTCTTCAAACACCAGGTGCTGATATTGCATCTCGGTGGCAAATCGGGCCGCCTGAAAGATACGTTCGCCATCCCACGCAAGCGTTAGCCCGTTGATAAAGGCGTGCTTGTCGACGGCCGCATCCAGAGAGGCATGCAGGCTGGCCAGTTCGCCGGCGGTAAGGTCGGCCACCAGCCAGTCGTTAACAAAAGCAAGATCGCCTTCTTCCAGGATTTTGAGCTTCTGGACTACGGTCTGGCGATTATGTTCGGAGTGGAAGACATGGTGGACCGCGGTCAGGCCAAAGTTCTCGTTGCCGCGTCCGTCACCAGTGATGAAATGACGATCGAGCAGTTCATTGTCGTACTCAGTGCGAACGCCAAAGGCGTTGACAGCTTGAGCGTTCCCGGTGTCCCCATCCGCGTCTGCTGAAGTCCAGACACTGTTGGGCGTGGCAGGGTTACGGTCTGGGTCCACAAACACCGGCACGGCACCGTGTGCGATGTCATCCAGGAATGCGTTGGAGATCTTCACGGCGACGTTCCACGTGTCTACGGGCGTCGTGAGGTTCCCCTCAATCGTCGTGTCGTCGGCAGTATTGGGGATACCATCCAGGCCGATGTTGGTCACGATCAGGGGCAGTCCATTCGGACCCCGGACGAATTCGCCATATGCGTCCGTGCGGAGCAATGGAACGGCGTGCACGTCGCGGTCGTCCAGCTCTATCCCGAGCATGCTCCGGGCTTGTTGCTTGATGTCGCCCCAAGTTGCCAGGCCACCCTGTTGGCCCTCAAGCAGTCGTCCCGTCGATAGAGGACCATTTGGGCCCATCACATATTCACGCAGGAACACCTGATGCGAAGCGTGCGACGTATAGGTCTGGTTTTGGTCAACATGCGGTGTGGTGACGTTTTTCTGCGTCGGGATACCGTTTTCATCAAGAACCGTCGTGGCTCTGGTCAGCGCCATGAAGCGCAGTTGCGGAGCCAAATCGTCGGCGGTACCGAGGATGCCATCAGCACCGAGCACCAGCGGATCATCGTTCTGAAGCGGGACATAGATAGTGCCATTGCCGCCCTTGCTGATCAGATCCAGTCCATGATCAAAGAACTGGCCAAAAAATGTCATCCAGGCGTTAAAGGGGGCGGAGATGCCTTCATCGGGGGCGACGTTGGGGATGATGAGTCCGTTGGTTTCATCAAGTATACCCATGTCATGGGCCATCGCGAGGAATGCCCCATTCGGATCGGCTGAGGCAGCCTGGGCACTCGCAAGCGCTGTCTCAGCAGTAGTGAGGGCGGCGCCGGCATCCTGGATTGCATCCCAGGTAGTCGAGTCCAGCGGATCATAACCCGTCATCGCGGCCTGAAAATTCGTTTCGGCTACGGCCAGGTCCTGTTCCAACGCGGTCAGGTCCGCGCCACCGGCACCGCGTACGCTCAGTAATGCCGCGAGGTCGGCATAAGGGTCTTCCGAACCGGCGAAAGCCAACGCAGCAAATATTGCAGCGGGGTTATTGATGCTCATGTCGGCGATGAGATTGGATATAATGCGGGGATCCGCATCGGCCACGTTGCCGGTGTTTCCGCCATTGGCAGCGCCGGGGACCCCGTTGAGGACGCTATAATCGGTATTTGTGACTAAACCTCCGGGCCCGAAATTCATCGTGTCGCCATCGGCATCGTTCATGTAGTTCGGGGACAGGAAGCGAGGCATTGGCTGGTCGGACGCGCCCCAGAGTTCCCGGCCTGCGACCAGGTTGTTGTAGCTCCCGTCAACCGTCCGAATGCCAAAAGGGGTCTTGGTGTCCGGAATGGCCCGCGGCCAACCGGCGTCACCCGTGAAGACTCCATTTGCATCGTAGAAGACGCCTTCCGTAATCACTTCGCCGGAGGCAGGATCGATCCTGATCTCTGTCAGCGCGGCACCATTTGCATGTGCCTCACCAATCTTGATCTGCTTGAGAATGAATTGCAGGTCATTGAGGTTAAGTTCGATCGCCATCTGTCCCTCCTGTTTCGACAGCCAAACCGCCGAGACAGGGCTCGAGCCGGACACGACTGTGAATTGCTGGGGTTCAGTGTTGCTCTTGTCAGCAATTAAGCGATACTGCACATCGTCAGGTCATTTAGTCTGTAAAAGGACCTATCCGGAGTTGAGACCTTGGTCGGTATTGGAACTAGACTTTGGTCTAAAGGGGGTATCCTTTTCAGATCAGTCGCCGCGCAATTTTTCATCGCTTCCGTTGTAACGATCTTTGCATCCATGCTGGTTCTTGGGAGCTGGGTCAGCCACCAGATCAAGCATTCAGTCCTGGTTGCGACGGGCGTCCAGACAAGCCTGTTCGCGGAAACCATCTTGGCGCCGTTCGTGCAAGATCTGGAGGCGGGCGGAACCCTTGACGAAGCACGCATCAATGCGATTGACGCGCTCCTGGGCGAGACGCCCTTTGCGGATCTCTACGTATCGATCAAAATCTGGCGGAGTGACGGCCTTGTACTCTACGCGACCAACCACGACCTGATCGGCCAGCTGTTCGATCCTATCTACGTTCGCGAGGCCGCCGCGGGAAAGATCGTGGCCCAATTCGAGAGCGTCTACCGTTCTGAACATGCTCATGAACGCCTGGTTCAAGAGAAGCTGGTCGAGGTTTATGCACCTCTTTTTCGGACCGGGTCAGATGAGGTCCTCGCGATTGCGGAAACCTACGAGCGCGGTAACGCGCTCTCGGACGCGTTGGATCAAAGCCAGCAGATGACCTGGCTCGTAGTCGCAACTGCGGCCACAGGGCTTGTCGGGTGTCTCTATTTGATCGTCTGGCGGGCAAGTCAAACCATCGTGGCGCAGCGGAAGCTTCTGCGGTCTCGAATTGTTCAGCAGAGCCGACTGGCGCAACAAAATAGAGCGTTGCGCCTGGCTGCGGACAAAGCCCGTCTCAATGCAAGCACTCAGACTGAGCACCACTTGAGCCGGATCGGCTCGGACTTGCACGACGGCCCCCTTCAGTTGCTAACGCTTTCTACGCTCAAAATGACCTCTGCAGTGCGCATTCTTCGAACGGCAGGAATAGACAGAAAGGCCGTAGAGCAACAGATCGAGACAGCCGTAGAGATGACCCAGAATGCCTTGGGTGAACTCCGCGCAATTGCGACAGGACTAAGCTTGCCGGAAATTGCCGGCCTGACTCTTCTTGAAACCATACATCGGGCAGTTGAGCGGCATCAGGCCCATACCGGAAACCATGTAGAACTGTCCGTGGTGGAAGTGCCCGAACCTGTTAGTGAAGCGCTAAAGACATGCGCCTTCAGAGTCGTGCAGGAAGGCTTGAACAACGCCGCCAAACACTCGCCGAACGCCGCCGCCACGGTAAGCGTCGCGCTCTCGGGTGATACGGTCGAGATCCAGGTGCACGACGATGGACCGGGAGATTTGAAGTCGCATGAGCAACAGAATGGTCGGGCCCAACTTGGGCTATCAGGTCTACGGAACCGTGTGGCCGCGCTGAACGGCCGGGTGAATTTTTCTTCTACGCCGGCAGACGGCACTTTGCTGAAGGTGAACTTGCCCCTTAATCAGCAGACCATGTCTCGATAAAGGGTAGCCCCGCGATACCAACCACTTGGCTGCCCGCGTCACCACCGACTTTCCGGCAGTTGTTAACGCCGGAACAGTCCGCGCCTGCGTTAGCCATCCAGTCCACCGCTTTTCTGGGCGGCAAATACGACCTCAAGTCGATTTTTGGCATTCAACTTTGTCATCAGTCCACTCATATAGTATTTTACAGTTTTTTCGCTGATTGACAGATGGTTGGCAATCTCTCGATTGGTTCTGGCCTGCATCAGGTGCCCGATAATTTGCTTCTCTCGTACACTGAGACGAATTGCATTGCTAAGCCGGCTACGAGCCTCCTTATCGCGCAGTCCGCCCAAAACCTGGCTTGCGAACTGTTTGGTGATGTACAGCTCCCCGCGCATCACAGTTTCCACAGCTTCAATTATCTCCTCAACCCGGCCGCCTTTAAGGACAAAGCCAGTAGCACCGGCGTCAAGCGCCTTCAGTACGGAGTCAGCGCTGGAAAAGGCCGTGAGCACGATGACATGAACATCGGGGAAGGTGCGCGACACTCGCAAAATCATCGCGAAGACATCTCCCGGCATGGACAAATCGGTGATCAGAACATCCGGCCTGTGCGTCTCAACGATCTCCATGGCAGCGTCCGCTGAAGCCCCTTCAGCGACGACGTCAAGATTCTGTTCGTTCGCAAAAATCGATGCCATGCCTTTCAGCAGGACGGGATGGTCGTCCGCGAAGGCAATTCTAAATGAGTCTTTCATATCGCCCTCGCAGCACGCTATTCAATGGGACGCGGCACCAATAGTAGACCTGAAGAGGTTGCTTGGCTATCGTGTAGTTAAGGGATCGTTAATCGGCTTGACTTGAGCGCCAAACTATCGCTGCGGCCTCATTGTAATCATTGAAGTTTTTTTGAGACCTGAGACATCCTATGCCGGATTCTACAAGCGGCAGCGGGTCATCTACTATCAGGGCGGCGGCTGTGCTCTTCGGTTCGCCCCGGTCGCACAGGACCATCGCAAGGCATCCGGGCAAGACATTCCGTGGGTCCCCTATGGAGGGCTTGGAGCCAAATAGCCGCCCTGCCTCCCGAGACCCGCCTTGTCCAGAGCGTACGCCGCCTCATCGGCGAGAAGCTTGTCAGTTGACGCACCGGCAAGGTCATGGAAAAGCGTGGCCATCCGGCCCCGTGGGGCGAAGCTGACCGGAGCGGGGTCTGATCCATGACGATGCATATTGCCCTGACATTCGACGACAATTTCTGGGCGCCGGCCTATGCCACCATGCGCTCGGTCTGTCTGTTTACCCCCGGGCGCGAAGAGCTGGTCTTTCATCTCTGTCACCGCACACTGACGCCTGAGCACAAGGCCGATCTCGAAGCGATCCAGGACGAGTTTCCGGTCACGCTGATCTGGCATGCGCTGGATCAAATGGAGATGTTCACCGATATGGCCGCGCGCATGCCGGAAAGCGAACGCTTCCCCTCCATCGTCTATGCGCGGCTGCTGATCGACCGGCTGGTCGGTGACGAGGTCGAGCGGGTTCTCTATCTCGATTGCGACACCATGGTGCGCGACAGCGTCAAAAAGCTGTTTGACCTCGACCTGCAAGGCAACGCCATCGCTGCGGTGCGCGATATAGCCGCCGCGCAGATAACCAGCGGGCGGGACATGCGCAAAAACCGGGATATCTTCGATCCCGCTGACTGCTACTTCAATTCCGGCGTGATGCTGATCGATGTCCGGCGCTGGCGCGAAGCGCGCATCATTGAGAAAATGGAGGAACTGCACCAGGCCGGGATCATGCAGCGCATTTATTACGATCAGGATCTGTTGAACCTGACCTTCAAGGGTCAATGGCTGAGCCTCTCCTGGCGGTGGAACACCATCGATTCCATGCCCGCCCATGAAAGCCTCAACCCGGCAATTATCCACTATACCGGCGACAACAGCCCCTGGCATCTGCTCTCCACCATGCGGCCCAGCGTGGCCTTTGCTCGGCTGTACCGCCACACCATGACCAATGCCCTGTTCTACCGCTTCGCCCGGCATCGCTGGAAACGCTGGTGGCTGAAAAAGCTGCGCCTGATGCGTTAAGCCACTAAGCCAGGATCGAGCCCTTCAGCGGCGCAAAGCGCGGCAAGGGCACTGCCCTGGGCTGGCAGCGGAAGGCCGGCGCGGCCGCGATCGGTGAGCTGGCTGCGCCAGAGATGGATACCCAAAGTCTCGGGCGTGATGGCTTCATCAAGGCTCGATCCCGGCTGCATCAAAGCCGGGATGCCTTCATAGGGGACCGGGTAGAAGGTGGCGGACGACCGTACCTTGCCGGTCAATCCGTGCTTGGCGACGTAATGGGTCAGGGCCATGGGCCCAGTCGCACCGTATTGCATATGTTCGGGCGAAACCCGGTCGCCCACCAGCCGTCTCAGGGCCACTTCGAGACGTCTGAAAGGCCGCAGATGCGGCTCGAAGAGCGGGCGCATTTCATATTCGAAAATGGTCAGGAGATCGGCGAGCAGGGGCGTCTCGGCCGGAATATGCAGCACGGCGCCATTGACTGAGCCGGGCCGCTCCCAGGCAAACAGATAGTCCGGCGGGCCCTCGATGGGCCGGACGCAATAGATGTCCAGGTCGGCATAGACGCCCAGACCTATGCGCAGGACAGCGTAGCGAAAGTGGTCGGAAAAGACGCCCGGCGTGCCCCTGCCTTTGTAGAAGACCAGCTTTTCCTTGGGCAGCACTTCGGCGGCATCCCGCCAGACTGCGCCTTCGGGCAGGCTTTCTATGGGGTCATAGGAATAGACATGAACCTCATGTCCCCGCCGGCAGAACGACGTGATGCACAGCACTTCGAGCCAGCTCAGCGGTCCGTGCCAGAAGCTGACAATGGTGGGCAGGGTCATGCTGGGCTCAAATCCTTCAGGTCGAAGGCATCTAGCATGGTGCCGCAAAAGAGAAAACCGCCGCACCTTTCAGCTGCGGCGGCAAGGTTTTGCATGGGATCGTCTTCTTGACGGACCTAGTTAGCCGGCGCGCGACGCCGGTATTCCGAAGCGATGTAGAGCACGGCAAGGGCGAATACAGCGCCAATGCCAACCTGCGGCCAGTCGAACTTCTGCAGGAAATCGGTGACGAACAAGGTTGCATCAAACGCCTCCTGTCCTTCGAAAACCCGGTCGAGGTGGTCGGTGGAGACCGGCAGTTGGGACCGGTAATCGAGATAGGCCCAGGTGCGGGTGGCAAAGGGGTGAAGGCCTCCCAGGGTCACCCATTCCAGCGCTGAAACCACGGTAGGCAGCAGCAGCGACAGCGGAATGGCCCATCGCCCCACCACGCTCCCCAGGGCGCCGACCAGCGCCATATAAGGCAGGTACCACAGGAGGCCGCAGATCAGCACAACCAGGAATACCAAAGCCATCTGGCCATAAATGCCGACAATAGCGCCGAACAGGCCGCCACTGCCGAGGCCCGCGATCATCGTGGTGACATAGGCCACCCCGAACATCAGCAGGATGCTGATCAGCGCCACGGCAAACACCGCGCCGGGCAGGATGGTTAACGCCGCCGTAATCTTGCTCAGCAGCACCTTGAAGTCGGAAACCGGCATCGATTTCCAGAACAGCATCGCGTTGTTGCGCTTGTCGGCGGCAAAACCATCCGCGCAATAGAAGAACAGCACGAAACCAAGATAGGCCAGCCACGCGCCCGAGAGACCGGCAAAGCCGGCCTCGAACACCCAATTGGGCACGACGGTCAACAACTGGCCCGAAAAGCGGGTGTCGAGCCGGTCGACGCTGAAGGCCAAGAGGGTCAGGGCAAAGACCACCCCCACCAGCACCAGCGGCGCGATGAAAAAGGCCCCGCGATGCTCGATGAACTCGCGGTGGATCAGGGCGAAGAAGGCCTTCATCGGGCGGTCTCCGGATTGGCCGTGGGCCGCTGCATCAACGCCACGAAGAGGTCCGAAATGGTAGGCGTCGAGATGCGGCCCAGCGGTTCGAGTTTTTCGCGTTCGACGCCGTCCAAGATGAACACGGTCTGGCCGAAGCGCGTTTCCTCATAGACCGGTCTGTGTGCGCGGGCCTGGGCCTGCGCCTCGGCGCTGTCGGCCACCAGCTGGGTGAATTTCTCGCTGACCGTCTCCATCTGCATGTGCAGGATCATTTCCCCATCGCGGATAAACATGATGTCGGAGAGCATGAACTCGATCTCGTCCACCTGGTGGGTGGTGATGATCAGGGTGCGCTCCTCGGTCATGTAATCTTCGAGCAGCCGGCGGTAGAAACGCTTGCGATAGGTGATGTCGAGCCCGAGTGTCGGTTCGTCGAGCACCAGGAGCTTGGCGTCGATTGCCATCACCACTGCCAGGTGCAACTGCGCGATCATGCCCTTGGACAGTGTGCGGATCTTCATTTCGGGCCGGATATCGGTACCCTCAAGGAATTGCCGCGCCTTTTCTGGCGAGAAATTGGGATGGATATTTGTCAGCAGCGCGAAGAGCTCGCGGACCCTGAGGAAGCGCGGCAGGCTGGCCACATCGGAAATGAAGGCGACGTTTTCCATCAGTTTGGCGCGGCGGGCGAATGGATCTTCGCCCAGCACGCGGATGGTGCCTTCGTAGCTGGTCAGACCCAGCATGGCATTGAGCGTTGTGGTCTTGCCCGCGCCGTTGTGTCCCACCAGCCCATAGATGCGGCCGGCCGGAATGTCGAAATCGAGCCCGTGCAAAATCTGCTTGCGGCCGAAGGACTTGGTCAGCCCGCGCGCGGAAACGATCGGGTCGGCGGAAACGGAAAGCTCACTCATTTGGTCTGCCCTTCGCGCTTGGTGTCTGTGCTGATCAGATCCTTGAGATCGAGATCGAGCGCCTTGATCTGCGCCGCAATGCGCGGCCAGTCTTCCTTCAGGAATTTCTCGCGTTCATGAGCGAGCAAGTGCGCCCGCGCGCCGCTGGTAACGAACATGCCCAGTCCCCTGCGTTTCTCCACCACCCCGATATCGACCAGGGCCTCGAAGGCCTTGGTGACCGTCAGCGGATTGACCGAAAGATCGCCGGCAATCTGGCGCACCGAGGGCAATGCGTCGCCCTCCGCTACCTGTTGCCGGAGGATCATCTCGATCAGCCGCTGCCGGATCTGTACGAAGATCGGCTGGCTGGCGTGAAAATCATCCATGTGTCTTGCCTATCTAGTGTGATAGATATGTAGCACACTAAACGCAGAAGTCAACATCATTTGATCAAGGCCACCAGACGACGCGTCACGGCACGGTCAGACTGCATTTGTAGAGAAGGGGGAATGGCGGAGAGAAAGGGATTCGAACCCTTGAGACGGTTCCCCGCCTACACACTTTCCAGGCGTGCGCCTTCGACCACTCGGCCACCTCTCCGCATCGCTTCTTGCCCGGTCTGGAAAGGCCGGGATAACGGGTCCCCTGGGGGCCGCTGCGAGCGAGGCGCAATATACTCATCATCGTTTGCGGCGCAAGGGATCACTTTGGCGCGTCCCAGATTGTTTTTGGCGGGGCCGCGCACGATATGGAAAAGGACATCGGCTTGCCGCTGGTCCAACCGCATGGCACAAGGCTTCTGCGTCTGTTGCGGAACGAACCAGGCCGGTTCGACTTGTCACGTCAGGCACGGGAAACACGAATGCGGCTTGTCTTGAGAATATTGGGCACCTGGCTCATCGGCCTGGCGCTTGTTCTGCTTGTCATCGACGGGACGAAATCATTGGCCGCCAACACGCTCGTCTTTGCCAGCCTTGGCGAGGTCTGGACACAACTGCATCCGCCAAGCCTGGAAGCGGTCACCAGTTTCTTCGAGAGCCGGTTCTTTGCCGATCTGCTCGATGCGGCGATGCAGACGCTGCTGACCTATCCTGCCTTTGCCGTTCTTGGCGTGCCTGGCATTGTCCTTGCGCTGCTGGGCCGGCGCCCGCGCCGCGAGCGATTTCTGCGTCAGGAACAGATCTGAAAGCGCTAGTCCGGACGTAACCGACCAGGGGTCACAACCGAATAGAGGGCTGAAAGGAGCAACTCATGTTCTTCCGTCAAAAGCCGACCACCATCCCCACCGCCGCCGAAGCACTGCCGGGTCGTGAAGAGGTCATGCCCGTCGCGCCCGGGCATTTCGTCAATGGCGCAGCTCTCAAGGAACCTTATCCGGCCGGGGCCGAAACCATCTATTTCGGTCTTGGCTGCTTCTGGGGTGCCGAGCGCCTGTTCTGGCAATTGCCAGGCGTGATCGTCACCGCCGTGGGATATCAGGGCGGCCATACGCCCAATCCGACCTATGAAGAGGTCTGTTCAGGCCGCACCGGCCACACCGAAGCGGTCAAGGTGGTCTACGACCCCAGGAGCATCAGCCTTGAAACCCTGCTCAAGACCTTCTGGGAGGAGCATGACCCAACCCAGGGCATGCGGCAGGGCAATGATGTGGGCACCCAATACCGCTCAGCCATCTACACCACCACGCCCGAACAGGCCGAAATCGTAGCAACCAGCCGTGCAGCCTATCAGCGCGCGCTTGACCAAAGGGGTCTCGGGCAGATCACCACCGAGATCGCCGCCGCTGGCCCCTTCTACTATGCCGAGACCTACCACCAGCAATATCTGGCCAAGAACCCCGATGGCTATTGCGGCCTTGCCGGCACGGGCGTTTCCTGCCCCATCGGCACCGGCGTCGCGGCCCAGTAATTCGGCAGAAGAGATCCACGGCGCCCCCGGTTATCCGGGGCGCCGTTTCGTTTATGGCAGGATGGCGTAGACCTTAAGCGGCCCGTCCAGCGACACATCCGCCAGCCAGTCCGGTAGCGTTCCGGCAGCAAAATGGCTGGCGAGGCTCTCCGGTACCTTGAGGCCCGCGCCGCGCATTTCGGGCATGGCAGGGCAGGTCACGACCAGCCCCAGCCCCCGCTCGCTGGCGATGCGCCGCGCCTCGTCTTGCGGCTGGTTGAAGAAGGCAAAGGCGTCCAGCACGCCCCGCTCGTTGCGGTGATAGGGCGCGGCCACTATCGCATGCGGGGTTTCAAGCAGCAGATGCGCGCCCAGATCGATCGGGCTCATCACCCGTTCGGCCGGCAGGCCGCGCAGGTCGGCAAAGGCCTCGCCCACAAGGCATGGCAGCTTGCTCGCCCGCGTCGCACGCACGATGTCGGCCCGCCCGTCGGGTAGGGCATTGACAACAAATGATACCACAAGGCTCATAACGATTCCGGAAAACACCAGCCAGGCGCCCATCAGCCCAAGGGCGGGCCACAGGCGCGGCCGGGCCATGTAGATCGCGCGGGCGCGCACAATCAGCCAGGCCGCCGCCGGAATCGTGGGCAATATGGCCAGTCGCGCGCCGCGGATCTGTGCCAGCATGATCAGCATGGTGCAGCCAAGGAACACCACCAGCGTCAGCCAGCCCAGCCGCTGCTCAGGCGTCTTGCGCCAGGCCAGGATCGCGCCCGCCAGGCCCAGAAACACCGGGGCACCCACGGTGATGGCATAGGCGGGCAAATCTGGCAGCGAGCTATGCCAGGGTTTGGCCTCGATGATGGCCGCGATCCAGTTCTTCTGCAGCCACGGGTCGAGCGAGGCATAAGGCCCGCCAAGGCATTGCGGATAGATCAGGACAAGGATCGCGCCACAGGCCAGGCCGAGCACGGCCAGCAGCCCCAGCCGTGCCGCGGCCTGACGCGGCGCCGGCAGCAGCGAAACCAGGGTGAAGGCGGCCCCGGCCAATAGGCCGGCCATAGCGTAAACCGGCGAGATCATGTCGCAGGCCGCCTCCAGCCAGCGATCCGGCGGGCGGGCCAGCATCAGCAGCACGGTCAGGCCCAAGCCCAGCCCCAGCCCAAAGCGCCTGAGATTGGCCGCGCGAGCCGGATCGGTGACATAGGCCAGGCCAAAGGCCAGCATGGCTGCCACCAATACCGGCATGGCCTCCAAGGCAACCGAAAGTGCCAGCGCGGCGGCCAAACCGGCAATCCAGGCGGCAGCGGGGCGGCGCAAAGCCACCAGGCTCGCCAGCAGCGTGGTCATGGTCAAGAGGATGATGACATTGTGGTGGTCGACCCGGCCGGGCGAGAATTCGGCCAGGATGGCGGGGCTGAGAAAGGGCAGGACCAGGCCAGGCAGCAATCCGGCCCGGCCCACCAGTTCCAGCGTTGCCCTTGTGCTGAGCCAGAGCAACGCACCGAGCAGCAGGAGCGGCCAGACTGTCCCAGTGACAAGCTCTGCCTGTCTGGCGTCGGTGAACAAGCGCGCCAGCCACAACAGGGCGGCTATCGGCAGATCGATCAGTCGGGACCAGTGGATTTCAGCGCCAAACGGAGTGTTAAGCCGGTGCTGCACCAGATCGTACCACCCCTGGCCATCGAGAAAATCACGAACCACGACCATGCGCATGGCATCGTCGGTATCGAGAAACAGCGGTGTGCCCGCACTGCCATAAAGGCTGCGCCACAATTGGGTGCCGGCTACCAATGCCCAGATGCAGACCAGCCACAACCAGTCCTTGCGGCCAAGTGTGATGGGGGTCTGATCCGGCATGGTGGTGGTATCCTTCGCTCGCCCGAGACCATTGCCCTGCAGACGTTAAGGAGGGATGCAACAGAGCGCTAGCGTGGTCGTGTCGAAGTGCCTGGACTATGGTGGGGCAAAAGGAGCATGCCATGAACTCAGGTCCGCTCGGTCCTATCGGCCAGATCGTCCGAACGGTGGGGGATATTTCCGCCGCCAAGACCTTCTATGGTGATGTGCTTGGTCTGCCTATGCTGATCGAAGCCGAGGGCATGGCATTCTTCAATGCCAATGGCGTGCGGCTCTATTTGCAGCAGAGCCAGGAGGCGCGCACCGAATCGATCCTCTATTTTGCCGTTGCCGATATCGGAGCGACCCACGCAGAGTTGACGGCCAAGGGCGTTGCATTTCTCCAGCCTCCGCACAGGGTGCATCGGCATGCTGATGGTACCGAGGAGTGGATGGCTTTCTTTGCCGACCCCGATGGGCGCCCGCTGGCACTGATGGCGCGGCTGCCGGCCAGTGCCGCCGCGCACTGAATTTCGCTTGCCACGCTAACCACTTGCCAACCATTGCCGGGTCAAGATCGGTCCCGGATGCAGGGCCTGCGCAGTGGACGCGAAAATCAACAAGATCACGACTTTGCCGGAAACGGATCCGGTCAAGGCACTGGCGCCTATCCGGCGCCTGGTGCTTGCTGCCTTTGTGGGCGCCTTCCTTGCCGGGGTCTTCCTCGTCGCTTCGGCCATTCATGTCATGCAGACCACCGATAGTCTCTCCATGACCGAAGAACGTGCGCGCGCCGCCCGCATCGCCGATATTCTTGTTGAATTGCCCCAGGATCAAGTCAGCCCAGCGATGGAACAGCTGGGTCCCATTGCCGGCCTGAAGGGCCTGGCCCTTGCCCAAAGACCCGCACAGGGGGAGTTCGAGCAGTCCCTGCCTTTGCTTTCAGGGCCACTGGGTGGCCAGTTTCTGACCTGGACCGCCGACCGACCGGGCCTCTTCCTCTTTACCACCTTCGCCCCATCACGGGTGCCGCTCATGCTGGTGCTGATCAGCGTCGTGCTGGCTTGTCTCGTTGCCATGCTGCGCCACGTAAGACGCACCGAAACCGAGCGCATCGCCGCGCAGCGACAGGCGCTGCGTGACCACTTGACTGGCCTGCCCAACCGCCTGGCGCTGGAAGGCGAGCTGGCCCGGCTCGCGGCAGGCGAATGGAACTTCTCCGTGCTCGCCCTGGACCTCGACCGGTTCAAGCCGATCAACGACCTGTTTGGTCACCATGCCGGCGATCTGGCGCTTATCGAGGTAGCGCAACGATTGACGGCGCAATTGCTGCCCGGAGAATTCCTTGCTCGTATAGGTGGGGACGAATTCGTGGCTATTGTGCATCGCCACCGGCAGCGGGCCGATCTGACGCGGTTGGCGCGCGATTGCATCGCTGCCGTCGCCACCCCGCTCAATGCGGTTGGCGGCAATATCAGCGTCGGTATCAGCCTCGGTATCGTGGAAGATGGGCTCGGCCATCCCGCACAGACCCTGCTCAAGCAGGCGGACCGGGCGCTTTACGAGGCCAAGCGCCTGGATGGCGGCGCCTTCTGCTTTGCCGGCGACAGCCGGACCGAGGCACAGGAAGCCACATTGGCCAATATCGCCACGGCCCTGCCGGGCGGCCCGATGATCCAGAGCGCCTGAGCCCCAGCGCCCCACCGGTCAACTGCCGGCCGATCCGTTGCCGCGTGGCTTGGGTGCCAATCCATGCATGAAGAGCTGTTCGAGATAGCGCGCAGCATCCTCGAAGCGTCCCTCGCCATTGCGGCCCTTGCCCAGCACGGCACGCACCTGCACGTCGAAATCGGCATAATGCTGCGTCGTCGCCCAGATCGAGAAGATCAGGTGATAGGGGTCGGTTCTGGCCAGCTTGCCCTGGTCCATCCAGGTCAACAGGATCTGCGCCTTTTCATCGACCAGCGCCTTGAGATCGATCTCGATCATCTCGCTGATGCGCGGCGCCCCTTGCAGCATCTCGTTGGCAAACAGCCGGCTTTCGCGTGGAAAGTCGCGCGCCATTTCCAGCTTGCGGCGGATATAGGAGCGGATCTCGGTAAACGGATCGCCATGCTCGTCGAAGTCGCGCAGTGGGGCCAGCCAGGTGTCGAGCAAGGCGGCAATCAGGCGGCGGTGAATCTCTTCCTTCCGGGGAAAGTAATAGAGCAGGTTCGGCTTGCTCATTCCGGCCACTTCCGCGATCTGGTCGATGGTCGAGCCGCGAAAGCCGTGCACTGAAAACACCTCCAGCGCCGCCTCGAGAATAATGTCCTGCTTTTCCTTCTGGATGCGGGTCAGCGGACGCTGACGCGCCGGCGGGTGGGAGGCGGCCGCCTTGGCGTCGGCCTTGTGCTGCCGTCTGGCGCTGACCGGAGGGTGCTCGGCAGCTTTCAATTTTTTCACGGCCATTTTCGCCTTGCGGGAATGTGTAGGGATGCTAACATTTTTCCAACTGGTCAAAATTTCCGGGGTTCAGACCGTCGCGTCAAGTCCCAAAACGAGGCCAGGTCAAATTCAACGGGAGCGAGCGTTCGTGTCCACTTCGTCCAATGTTGCGCCAAACGATCTCAGCGCGTTCTGGATGCCCTTTACGGCAAACCGGCAGTTCAAGAAGGCACCACGCATGTTCGTGGCCGCCAGGGACATGCACTACACCACCTCTGACGGGCGCCAGGTGCTCGATGGCACGGCGGGTCTGTGGTGCGTCAATGCCGGCCATGCACGCCCGAAAATCGTCGAGGCAATTGCCCGCCAGGCGGGCGAGCTGGACTACGCCCCCGCTTTCCAGATGGGCCACCCAAAAGCCTTCGAGCTGGCCAATCGCCTTGTCGATCTGGCCCCCGATGGCCTTGATCATGTGCTGTTCACCAATTCAGGTTCGGAATCGGTGGAAACCGCGCTCAAGCTCGCGCTGGCCTATCATCGCGTGAAAGGTGAGGGCAGCCGTACCCGCCTCATCGGTCGCGAACGCGCCTATCACGGCGTCAATTTCGGTGGCATCTCGGTGGGAGGCATCGTCACCAATCGCAAGATGTTCGGCAGCCTGCTGACCGGCGTCGATCACATGCCGCATACGCACAACCTTGGCAAGAACGCCTTCTCGCGTGGCCTGCCCGAGCATGGCGCCGATCTGGCCGATGAGCTGGAACGCATCGTCACCCTGCATGACGCCTCCACCATCGCCGCGGTCATCGTCGAGCCGGTGGCCGGCTCAACCGGCGTTCTCATTCCGCCCCCGGGCTATCTCAAGCGCCTGCGCGAGATCACCAAAAAGCACGGCATCCTGCTGATCTTCGACGAGGTCATCACCGGCTATGGCCGCCTCGGCACGCCCTTCGGCGCCGACTATTTCGATGTTACGCCCGACATCATGGTGACGGCCAAGGGCCTCACCAATGGCGTCATCCCCATGGGCGCGGTCATGGTTTCGGCCGAAATCCATGACACCTTCATGCAAGGACCCGAGCACATGATCGAGTTCTTCCATGGCTATACCTATTCGGGCAATCCGGTGGCCTCTGCGGCGGCCCTGGCCACGCTCGATACCTATAAGGAAGAAGGTCTGCTCACCCGCGGGGCGGAGCTGGCGAAAGCTTGGGAGGATGCGCTACATTCCCTCAAAGGCCTGCCGCACGTCATCGACATCCGCAATATCGGCCTTGTCGGCGCCATCGAGCTCGAGCCCATTGCCGGTTCGCCCACCAAGCGCGCATTCTCGGCCTTCCTCAAGGCCTATGAACAGGGTCTGCTCGTGCGCACCACAGGCGACATCATCGCGCTGTCCCCGCCGCTGATCATCTCGGAAAGCCAGATCGGCGAAATCGTCTCGACCCTTTCGGGCATCCTCAAGACGCTTGAATAGAATGGAACAAGAATTCTATAGAGAAGAATATAGAATGAACGTTCCCAATCTGGAGGGGAAGCCCTGATGCACGTCATCGAAAACGCCGTCGCCGGCAAGCGCTATGTCTCGTCATCCACCCGCCGCGTCCCGGTGTACAATCCCGCCACGGGTGAGCAGAGCGCCGAACTGCCACTGTCCACCATGGACGAGCTCAGTGCCGCCGTCGCCAGTGCCGTCAAGGCACAGGTAGCCTGGGGCAATACTCCGCCCATGAAGCGGGCCCGCGTCATGTTCAAGTTCAAGGCGCTGCTCGACCAATATGCTGACGATCTGGCCCGCGAAATCTCCAAGGAACATGGTAAGGTCCATGACGATGCGCTGGGCGAAGTCGCCCGCGGCATCGACTGCGTCGATTTCGCCTGCGGCATTCCCCAGCTTCTGAAGGGCGAATTCTCCCGCAATGTCGGGCCCAGCATCGATAGCTATTCCGACCGTCAGCCGCTGGGCGTCGTCGCCGGCATCACCCCGTTCAACTTTCCGGCCATGGTGCCGATGTGGATGTATCCGGCCGCTATCGCCTGCGGCAATGCCTTCATCCTCAAGCCTTCCGAGCGTGACCCGTCCGCGCCCATGCTGGCCTGGAACCTCTTCATGGAGGCCGGGCTTCCCGAAGGCATTCTCAACATCGTTCATGGCGACAAGGAAATGGTCGACGGCATTCTCGACCATCCCGATATCAAGGCGGTCTCCTTCGTGGGCTCCACGCCCATCGCCGAATATGTCTACCAGCGCGGCACCAAGGCCGGTAAGCGCGTGCAGGCGCTGGGCGGGGCCAAGAACCACATGGTCATCATGCCTGACGCCGATCTCGATCAGGCTGCCGATGCGCTGATGGGCGCTGGCTATGGTTCAGCCGGCGAGCGCTGCATGGCCATCTCCGTGGCCGTGCCCGTGGGCAAGGAAACCGCCGACGCACTCGTCGCCAAGCTGAAGCCCCGCGTGGAGAGCTTGAAAATCGGCCCGGCCACCGACAAGGACGCTGAAATGGGTCCGGTGGTCACCAAGATGCACCGCGACAAGATCCTGGGCTATATCGACTCTGGTGTCGAAGAGGGCGCCAAGCTGGTCGTTGATGGCCGTGGCTTCAAGCTGCAGGGCTATGAAGAGGGCTACTATGTCGGCGGCACCTTGTTCGACAATGTCGAGCCGGACATGAAAATCTACAAGGAAGAGATCTTTGGCCCCGTGCTCTCGGTTGTCCGCCGCGACAGCTTCCAGGACGCGGTCGACCTGATCCACGGCCATGAATATGCCAATGGCACGGCCATCTTCACCCGCGACGGGGATGCCGCCCGTGAATTTTCCGACAAGATCGAAGTGGGCATGGTCGGCATCAACGTGCCCATCCCGGTGCCGGTGGCCTACCATTCCTTCGGCGGCTGGAAGCGCAGCCTGTTCGGCGACCACTCCATCTACGGGCCCGAAGGCGTGCATTTCTACACGCGGCTGAAAACCGTCACCACCCGCTGGCCTGCCGGGATCAAGGGCGGCGCCGAGTTCAGCTTCCCGAGCGTGAAATAGGACACCATGGTCAGCGTCACCAAAAAATCGCTGACCACCCCCTCCCTCTCCGGCACGGAGAGGGAACACGGCGCTGATACACGATCCTCCCAGCCCCGCCGGTCGCCTCAACGCGACGGCGGGTTTTTTTGTCCTGAACTCCAGAACGACGAGTAAGCATCATGACCTCTCCCGGCGAAAACCTTCGGATCAACGGCGACCGGCTCTGGGAGAGCCTGATGGAAATGGCAAAAATCGGCCCGGGCGTTGCTGGCGGCAACAACCGCCAGACCCTGACCGATGCCGACAAGGAGGGCCGCGAGCTCTTTGCCCGCTGGTGTGAAGAGGCCGGGCTGACCTTGGGCGTCGATGAAATGGGCACCATGTTCGCCCGCCGGGAAGGCGAGGATCCCGGCCTTGATCCGGTTTACGTCGGTTCGCACCTCGATACCCAGCCCACCGGCGGCAAATATGATGGCGTGCTTGGCGTGCTCGGTGGGCTAGAACTGATCCGCACCCTCAATGACCTGGGCATCAAGACCCGGCGCCCGATCGTGGTGACCAACTGGACCAATGAAGAGGGCACCCGCTTTGCTCCGGCCATGCTCGCCTCGGGCGTCTTTGCCGGCATGCACACCCAGGACTGGGCCTATGACCGGCTCGATGCAGAGGGCAAACGCTTTGGCGATGAGTTGGAACGCATTGGCTGGAAGGGCCCGGAAAAGGTCGGCGAGCGCAAGATCCACGCCATGTTCGAACTACACATCGAGCAGGGCCCGATCCTCGAGGCCGAAGGCAAGGATATCGGCGTCGTCACCCACGGGCAGGGCCTGTGGTGGCTCGAAGTAACGCTGACCGGCAAGGACGCCCATACCGGCTCGACGCCGATGAACATGCGGGTCAATGCCGGGCTGGGCATGGCGCGCATCACCGAGGCGGTCCACCAGATCGCCATGGCGCATCAGCCCAACGCGGTTGGCGCCGTTGGCCAGGCCAATGTCTATCCCAATTCGCGCAATGTCATTCCCGGCAAGGCGGTGTTCACCATCGATATCCGCTCGCCCGAACTGGACAAGCTCACCTCCATGCGCGAGCAGATCGAGACCCAGGCCGGCAAGATCGCTGAAGAACTGGGCCTTGGCCTCAATATCGAGCCCACCGGCCATTTCGACCCGGTGACCTTTGACGAGAACTGCGTCAAGGCCGTCCGCGACGCCGCCGAGCGGCTCGGCTACAGCCATCGCGACCTTGTCTCCGGCGCTGGCCACGACGCCTGCTGGATCAACCGGGTCGCGCCCACCGCCATGGTCATGTGTCCCTGTGTCGACGGGCTCAGCCACAACGAGGCCGAAGACATCTCGAAGGAATGGGCTACCGCCGGCGCCGACGTGCTGTTCCACGCCGTGGTCGAGACCGCGGAGATCGTGGAGTGATGTTTCGGTTCCCGGCAGCATCCCCCTCATCCGGCCCTGCGGGCGTTCTTCTCCCCGAGAGGGAGAAGAACGCCACTGAGTTCGCCTCTTATTCCTCTCCCACTCGGGGAGAGGTGGCTCGGCGCAGCCGAGTCGGTGAGGGGGAGCGCGCGTGAACATCCGCCCCCGCCAATTGCGCCGCAATGCCTCCATTGCCGAAAACCGGCTTTGGTACGTGCTACGGAATCGGGGGTTGAATGGCCATAAATTTGTCCGGCAGTTTCCAATTGGCCGATACATTGTCGACTTTGCCTGCCGGGAAGCGGCGATAATTGTCGAACTTGATGGCAGCCAGCATGCGGAGAATGCTGCGGACGAAAGGCGGACGGCTTTTCTGAATGCGGAGGGCTATGCCGTGCTGCGCTTCTGGAACAACGAAGTCATTCAAAATCGAGACGAGGTCTGCCTGGCAAGTTTGCAGGTAGCCGAGGGCACCCCCTCACCCGACCTACGCTTCGCTCCGGCCACCCTCTCCCCGAGTGGGAGAGGAATAATAGGCGCCCGCGCGGCCGGCGGCGCCAAATTTCTCAATCAGGCACGATCCGTTCTTCTCCCTCTCGGGGAGAAGGTGGCTCGCCCAGAGGGCGAGACGGATGAGGGGGCCTTCAACAGAGGGAACACACCATGAGCAAAGTCATCAAGAACGGCACGATCGTTACCGCCGACCTCTCCTATGAGGCCGATGTGAAGATCGAGGGCGGCACCATTGTCGAGATCGGCAAGAACCTATCGGGCGACGAGACGCTCGACGCCACCGGCTGCCTGATCATGCCAGGCGGCATCGATCCCCATACCCATCTCGAAATGCCCTTCATGGGCACCTATTCGGCGGATGACTTCGAGAGTGGTACACGCGCGGCCCTCTCGGGGGGCACCACCATGGTGGTCGATTTCTGCCTGCCCAGCCCCGAGCAGAGCCTGCTCGATGCGCTCAAGATGTGGGACAACAAGTCCGGCAAGGCCTCGACCGACTATTCCTTCCACATGGCCATCACTTGGTGGGGTGAGCAGGTGTTCAATGAGATGGCCGAGGTCGTCGACCGCGGCATCACCTCGTTCAAGCACTTCATGGCCTATAAGGGCGCGCTGATGGTCAATGATGACGAGATGTTCGCCAGCTTCCAGCGCTGCGCCGCGCTCGGCGCGCTGCCGCTCGTCCATGCCGAAAATGGCGACGTGGTCGCGGCCATGACCGCAAAACTGCTCGCCGAGGGCAATAATGGCCCCGAAGGCCACGCCTATTCCCGTCCGCCCGAGGTGGAGGGAGAAGCCACCAACCGCGCCATCATGCTGGCCGACATGGCCGGTGTGCCGCTCTATGTGGTCCACACCTCCTGCGAACAGGCGCACGAAGCCATCCGCCGCGCCCGGCAAAAGGGCATGCGGGTCTATGGCGAGCCGCTGATCCAGCATCTGGTGCTCGATGAGAGCGAATATTTCAATCCCGACTGGGATCACGCCGCCCGCCGCGTCATGTCCCCGCCCTTCCGCAACAAGCAGCATCAGGAT
>Ga0066837_10000125_pt1 | contig 32037 bp, 30 predicted proteins | sample ETNtaG_25_FD_66730 | JGI IMG/M metagenome (GOLD analysis project Ga0066837, IMG submission 66730) | Marine microbial and viral communities from oxygen minimum zone, Eastern Pacific Ocean - ETNP201302SV86 | ecosystem: Environmental > Aquatic > Marine > Oceanic | place: Pacific Ocean: Eastern... | reverse complement strand
TATTGCCTATAAAACCAAAAATACTCAACTTTTTATACATTTGCTGTAAAAGATTAAATTTTGAAAGAAGAAGTTTCAATTACAATTAAAGTAGATGCTTTTGAGGCCACAATTAAAGGCTCAAAAGATCAAACCATTCTAGATGCGGCTCTTGAAAATGATGTGGATGCTCCATATTCCTGTCAAGGTGGTGCTTGTGCAACATGTATCGGCAGGCTAGTCTCTGGTAATGCAGCAATGCAACAGAACCATATTCTCACGGACGACGAAATAGATGATGGTCTGATTTTAACATGCCAAGCCCTTCCTCTTAGCAGTTCTATTTATATAGATTATGATAATGTTTAAATAATCTCTTTTATTTTTTTAATTATTTCCCCAGGCATAATACTATTAATTGCTTGTTTATATTCTTCTGGGGATTTATTGCCATATATAGAGGTAGGAATTTTAGGATACGTGTTTCTATCAACAAGAATGGAATATTTTGAGCTTTGATTAAAAGGGGCAAAACCTGCATAAGGATGTGTTACGCCCCAAATTGTTAAAACCTTAACACCATACATTGCTGCTAAATGGCCATTTGCAGAGTCCATTGAAATCATTAAGTTTAAGTTTGAAATAAAGTCAAGCTGATCCGAAAGCGAAAATTCTTCAGCTAGGCTGAAAACATTTTTGTCTTCCTCTGATATTATTTTTAGTTGTTTGCTCTCGTTCTCTCCTCCGCCAAACAACAAGATTGTGTGTTCTTTAGAAATACTTCTTATCACTTCCTTCATTTGTTCTAATGAATAAGCCTTGGCTTTGTGCTTCGCAAATGGGGCTATTCCTATTAATTTTTTGCTAAAATCTATTTTATTTGTTATTGCGTGTCTAGATAAATTTGATTTTTTAGGAAATTCGATTTTGGAAAAGCTTAAATTATAATTACTGTTATTAAATACATCTAAATATCTTTGATGTGTTGTCTTGAGCTGCTGAAAGTACTTGCCCTTTATCAAATTTTCTTTTTCATTTCTTCCCTTTTCAATCTGATAAAAATTCTTCCCCCATAACAATTTTAGAAAATTTGTTCTTAAAGCTCCGTGTAAATCGATTACCACATCAATTCCTAATTGTTTCAGCTCAGAATATAGTTTAACTAAACCGAATAGCCCTTTGTGTTTTCCTTTTAAATCTATAGCAATAATATTTGCTTCTTTAAATTCTCTAAATATTTCTATATAGCTTGGCTTTGTTAAAATAGACATCTTGGTTGCTGGGGAATTCCTTTTTACAAGTCTAATTATAGGCACAGTCATTGCCACGTCTCCCATTGAAGAAAGTCTGATGATTAAAATATGTTTAATTGCTTCCAATATAATGTTAAAGAAATATTATTTGTTTTTTCTAAGTATAGGATTAAGCTCTTCGTCATTATACATTTTCATCTGCTTATAGGTTTTCATGTATTTTTTTCCTTTGGATATCTCGTCTAAAAGCTCATCTATTGCCAACAATAAGTCTTCTCGCTGCTGAATCAACACCTCTAGCTTTAAACTGCATTTTTCTTTATGGTTCTCTGAGGCATCAATCCTGTTTGCTTCAATGCTCATGTGATATATTTTTAACTCTAAAATTGAAAGCCTGTCTAATGCCCATGCTGGACTTTCTGTGTTGATTGAAGCGTCTTGTAGTATTTTAACATTAGAATATTTTTTCAAAAAATAATCATCTAGCAATTCTACAGTATCTGTTCGTTCTTGATTAGATGCATCAATTTTTCTTTTTATGCTTAGTGCCTCTGCTGGGTCAATTTCTGGATCTCGGATTATATCTTCATAGGCCCATTGGACTGTGTCTATCCAGGCCTTTTTATACAACACGCTTTCTATATATTCCTCATCTATTTTATACCTGTTTATAAAAGCCTGGTCAATGATTTCTGTTTTTTTATAATCTCTCGTTGCTTGATTAAAAATTTCGATTGCTTTTTTTGAAAACATAGCTCTTATTTAAATATCAAATATACCTTATTTAAAATAAATTCTAACCGCTGGGCCTATAAGCCGCTCAAGAATAAGTCTCTCACCTAGATCAATTAAAAACCTTTGTAATCATGGAAAGATTTGTATATTTGCAAGGCAAATCAATTTAATTGACTATGAGGGGCTTTTTTTATGGAATAGAAGACATTTTTGTAAACTATCTTTTTCTGCCTTTTGATTTCTTAAGAAGCATTGGTGAGAATGACTGGTGGTTGTCAAATATAGTAGGATGGTTCTTTTTTCTACTTGTGTTTGGAGCATTCATTTATTGGATGCTGCAATTAAAATCTGCCAATGATAATAATGAAGAAGACAAAAGCGTCACTGCTCATTCTTATTTATAAATCAAACCCAATATCTTTTCTGTAATACATGTTTTTAAAATGTATTTTTGATATGTTTTTATAAGATATCGATAGCGCATCCTTATAGTTTTCAGATAAAGACGTAACGGCCAAGACTCTACCTCCTGAAGTGACCACTTTTTTGTTTTTTGTAAGTGCTCCTGCATGAAAGACTGTAGATTTATCAACCTGCTCAAGTCCAATAATTTCATGTCCTTTTTCATATTTTTCTGGATAGCCTCCTGAAACCAATACAACTGTAACGGCTGCCTTATTATCAATTAATACATTTTGGTCTGATAAAGTTTTGTTGTGAAGAGATATAAAAACTTCTACTATGTCGTTTTGAATTCTCGGAAAAACAACCTCTGTTTCTGGATCTCCCATTCTAACATTATATTCAATCACAAAGGGGTCTTCATTGACCTTAATTAACCCTATAAAAATAAACCCTTGATAGGGAATATTATCTTTTTTTAATCCTTCAATTGTTGGCTTAATAATTTTTGTTTCTACTTTTTCCATGAAAATTCTATCTACAAAAGGTGGGGGAGATATTGCTCCCATACCCCCTGTATTTAATCCTTGATCACTTTCCCCTATTCTCTTGTAATCCTTTGCTGTTGGTAGTATTTTATAGCTCTCTCCGTCAGTTATAACAAAGCAGCTAAGCTCAATTCCTTTCAGAAACTCCTCAACAACTACCTGACTGCTTGCTTCTCCAAATTTTTGTTCACACAACATCTTATAAACCTCGCTTTTAGCTTCTTCTAAATTATCAATTATTAAAACGCCCTTGCCTGCTGCAAGGCCGTCTGCTTTTAGCACATACGGAGGCGATAGTGACTCTAAAAAGTTGTTGACTTCGGATATTTGGCTCTTGTTAAATGTTTTATGGGCTGCTGTTGGAATATTGTGTCGGTTTAAAAATTCCTTTGCAAAATTTTTGCTTCCTTCTAATTGGGCGGCCATAGCTTGTGGCCCAATTACTATAACATTCTTTAATTCTGAGTCTTCTAAGAAATAGTCATGAATTCCATTTACCAAAGGTTCTTCTGGCCCAACAACAACCATGTTAATCTCATTTTGTAATACTGCTTGTTTTATAGACGAGAAATCATTGTAGTTTATGTTTAAATTTTTTCCTGTTTTTTCTGTTCCAGAGTTTCCAGGGGCAATAAAAAGATTGTTAGACAGCTTACTTAATTTTATCTTCTCAGCAAAAGCATGCTCTCTTCCTCCAGATCCTAAAATAAGTATATTCATGATTGTATTGTGTCTTGGTAAAAATACTAGATGTCTGGAAATAAAAAAACTTATCCTATCACAAAAATTAAAACTGTTTAATACGCTTTTTTTTCCCCTCTAAACAAATTGAATACTGTTAATATTATTATTTTAACATCTAACAATAATGACCAGTTTTCAATATAATTAACATCAAATTTGATTCTATTAACAATGTCTGAATTTGTTTCAATTTCCCCTCTATATCCATTTACCTGAGCAAGCCCTGTTATTCCTGGTTTAATAAAATGCCTTACCATAAACTTGTCAATTGTTTTGAGGTATTTCTCGTTTTCTTTTATCATGTGTGGCCTAGGGCCAACAACTGACATATTCCCCGCTAATACATTAAAAAATTGTGGAAATTCGTCAATACTTGTTTTTCTTAAAAATGCCCCTACCTTCGTCAATCTTTTGTCATTTCTGGTTGCCTGCATAGAATCCGCTTTAGAATTAGTTCTCATTGATCTGAATTTATAGCAGTAAAACTGTTTAAAATTATATCCATTTCTTGCTTGTTTAAAAAAAACAGGGCCTCTAGATTCTGCCTTTATGATTATTGCAAGCAAAGGTGTTAGCCATGACAATACACAACAAACAAGAATTAGGGAGAATAGTATGTCGAAAAGTCTTTTAGCAAAATTATTAAAAGGGTCTTCTAATAAAATTTTTCTTAAAGAAAGCACTGGAACATAATCATATGTTTCGTGCTTTAGTTTTTTGGAATATAAATTTTCAAAGCTTGGGACAAACTTGATTGTTTTCAAATTGTTTTCTGCAAAATCTATAATTTTTTTTATTTGAGATTGACTTAAAGACGGTAATGAACAATAAATTTCATCTATATTCTCTTCAAGGATAAATTTAAAATATTTGCTTAAATCTTCATTTTTAGATGGTGTTATTGTTTTTATATGCCTGTATCCTGTTCCTGTTTTTTCATCAAAAAATCTCTCTAACCCATAGCTCTCTGCTCCGTTTCCTATTATAACTGTTCTCCTATAGTTTCCTCCAAAATCTGCTCTAAATTTTAGCATAAAATAATAGATAGAAAACTTTATCAGGCCTATTGAAAACGCAGCATATAGTGTAAATAGCAGTATTGTCTTTGGACCAATTTCTAATAAAGGAAAAATCCCAGAAACAGAAAACATTGCAAGTAAAAACAAAACGAACTGAATAAGTAAAAGATTTAATATTTTAATCTCAGGAGTATATCTATATATGTTATAAAATCTAGAAAATATTGCGATTAGAATCCATACAATAGAAATTAAAACACACAGCCACACGTCAGGGATGTTATTTAAGATTTCACGTATTACAAGAAAATTAATTATGGATAGATCTATTAGATAGGTTATTGGCCTAATATATCTTGAAAATCTTCCTTGTTTTTTTCTTGCCATTCTTTTGTTTTATTAAGAATATGTCGTTTAAAATTTCGCTCAAAATTTTCTACACTGAAACGTTCTGAATTTTTTCTTATTTGAGAATAATCAAATTTTGTTTGATTAAAACGTTTTATTGCTTCTAAAATTGCCTCAGGCGTTTGGTCATTAAATAGAATTCCTGTTTTCCCATTAATTACAGTTTCCAAAGCTCCTCCATCTGCATATGCAATCACAGGTGTTCCACAGGCTTGTGCTTCAACTGGAGCAATACCAAAGTCCTCTGTTCCTGCGTGTAAAAATGCTTTTGCCTTGCTAACAATAGAGTATACTTTGTGAGGTTTGGAGTATTCAACAAATTCTATGTTATCATTTGCGCGCTTCATTAATCTATTTCTCTGACTGCCCGATCCAACAATAATTAGTTTGTCGTTTATTTGGTTGAACGCACTTACTAGTAAATCGACTCTTTTATATGGCTCTAGTCTTGTTGCTGTTACATAATACTCTTCCTTGTTGTTATTTAAAACAAATTTCTTAGTGTCTACAGGCGGGTATATTACAAAGGAGTCCCTCTTGTATTTCTTTTTTATCCATTTTTGGACAAATCTTGAATTTGCTATAATATGGTCAGGATTTTTAGCTTGTTGAATATCAAGCATTCTTAAAACAAATAAAATCGGGGACAAAACTGTTTTTTCAAAGACATTAAAGTATATGCCTTTATTATCCCAAAGATATCTTTGGTTTCTCGCCTGACAATAGCAAATATGTATTTGATTCTTTCTTGTTTTTTTTATTCCTTTTGCAACAGAAAAAGAAGAAGAAATAATAAGCCTAGTGTCCTTATCAACTTTCAGTTTTTTGATAAAATATGGAAATAAGAAAAACAGAACCCTAAAATTTTTTCCAAGAGCCTTTAGGCTGGTTTGAATTATCGGTATATTGTTATAAGACAGCACCTTTGAGACATTCTGGGGGTCCATAATGTTAATAAGAGTATAGCACTTTTTAAAGTTTAAAACACTGGTAATAGAAGCAATCACTCTTTCTGCGCCGCCATACTTTTCTAGCCAATCTATTATTAAAGCATTGTTCATTTTTCAGAGTGTTTTATAAATGCTTTTCCTAGTATACAGCAGCTAATTAATGCGATAATAAAAACCCCAAAAGTCCTGTGAAAAGTGTTTTCAAACAGCATAAAAATTGTTAATGTGAAAAACAAGTTTAAGCTATAAATTGAACGCTTCGCATTAAAAAACAAAAACGACAAAAACACTAAAAATAGCGCTAAGCCAAAGACGCCATAGCTTACAAGAAAATCAAGATATTGGTTGTGCGTGTTAAAGTCTCTGGTTAAAAACCAGTTTCTTTTGTTTACAGTCTGAATTTCTTGATATTTCCTTCTTAAAAGCTGTTGTGTTTTTCCAAATCCTACTCCAAAAACTTTATGGGGATTCTCATTAAATATGGCAAAAGAATATTTCCAAATTAAATATCGTGGCTCATGCACCTTGATTTTTTCTATAAAACTTTCTCTATAGTCGTCTGCTTTATAAAAAACTCTTTGAGACAAATTATTATTCCCTAAAAATCCAGCAATACCAAGGGTAATAATTACCAATAAGACACCTAGTCTCGCTTTTGATTTTAATTTGTACGTCGTAATACTTATTAAAACCATTAAAGACAAAATTATAGCGGTCCTTGAGGCAATGAAAAATATAGTTGATAATAAAAAAATTGTTAAACACAAATAAATGGTTTTCCTTTTTTTGTTTTCTAAAGAAAAGTAGCCCTCTGCACAAAATATAAGCGCAATAACACTAAAAAATCCTAAATATAATCTTTGAGGCACCATTAATTCTTCAACAATTTCTCCCGTGTAAAAAGCTGTGCTACCTGTAGCAGCCATGTAAATTATAATTCTTGCTAAAGAAATAGCAGAACTTAAAACGATCCCCGCTATAAATGAATTCTTTAATAATTGGGGGCTTTTAATTCTAGAAAACAAAATTATCAAAAGCACAGTTTGTCCAATTTTTCTTAATTCTGCAAAATCATTGACAAAATGATTTCCGAATAAGGACTGTAAGACAATGATTAAAAACAATATTATAAATGCTGTGATGGTTCTATTAACAAAAATCATATTTGCTTTAGGCTTGTCTACAATAAAAAGCCCTATTACCACAAGGAGCCCCATAACAATGCTTGATAGCGCATGTGCAATAGGAATAAAAGGTATGTAAAAGCATAAAAACATGCATAACCACAAATAAGATTTAGTTAAAATATCTCTCATATTTCGCGCTTATGAAGTTCTTGTTTTTATAAAATTTGTTGCTTGCCTTGAAAACAATAAAAGTATTAAACTTCTAAGTATTCCATAAATTGGATAAAATCCAAAATAAAAATTTTTTAACATTATCTTAATTCTATTTTTAACTTGTTGTTTCCTGTATTTTGATGATATTGAATCTTCATCAACTAAATAATCTAATAATATTTCTGGATAATTTTCTGCTTTAAATTTATTGATTATATCGAAAAAAAACGCATAATCCTCAGCTGCAAAATAATTTAATGGATAGCCTTTGATTTCTTTTAAAATTTCTGAAGAGAACATTACTGATGGGTGAACAAAAGCAGAGTTTAAATACATCTTCTTTTTTATTTGCTTATATCCTACAGGGTGTTTTAGTTTAAAAAGCTCTGCTCCCTTTGAATCAACAACCCTTGCCCAAGTTCCGAGTAATTTGACATCACTGTTTTTTTTAAGATATCTGTATTGCTTATTGTATTTATTGGCGCAACAAATATCTCCTGCGTCCAGTCTAGCAATATATTTATATTCATTTTTTCTTGCAAAGTCAATCCCAACATTTAAAGCTTTTGCTATTCCTTTGTTTGTTTGTTGTTTTTTATAATAAATTCTGCCCAATTTATAATCTTTTCTAAGGTCTGCTATATTGATCTTTTGTTGACTGCCGTCATCAATAATAACTATATCCATTTTTATTTCTTCATTAATTGATGCAATAGACTTATATAATCCTTTTGGATTATTATAATGAGGTATTATTATTATTATATCCTTATGCATTCTTTAATTTTTTAGAATCAAGAGTAAATATAATTGCTAAACACAGCCAAAAACAATAAATTCTTAGAGAGTCCATTTTTAACCAATTCATACTAAACCCTATCATTGAAATAAATATGATTGTTGAATAAATATTGTGTTTGCTAAAATTGTTGTAGCACCAAAAAAATATCTGAAGCAACAAGCCAAAAAATATTAAAAATCCGACTAAACCTGTCTCACTTAGAAACCTTAAATATATGTTGTATCCTGGAGGAAAACGTTTTTCTTGTTGATTTAAATATCTTAATCGAAATTCCCAGTTATTTTTTTTTGCCCAATTTGGATATTTTTTTCTTGATTCAAAAGCCTGAAGACCATAGCCTGTTCCTGAAAAAGGATTGTCTAAAAACACTTTGTACATTGCTAGCTGTATTCCAAATCTTGATCTATTTGACCTAGAATGATCGCTGTCGTCTAATTTAAAAGACTGAAGCTCGTTACTTACATATTTTGAAATCTGATTTGAAAACGCAATTGAAAAGGCAGAAGTTGTTAGAACTAATGCAAACGTAATTTTTAAAAAAATTCTAGAATGTTTTGTGTTTCTTAATAATATAAGTAAAAAGAAGCATGATTGCACAATAACAATAAAAAAAGCCGCTCTAGAGCCTGAAATAAAAGCCAAAGTGACAACAGCTATTGCAGGAAAAAACCTCCAGTTTGTTTTGTCTGTTAAAATATAGCTAAACATCCATCCAGATATTGACAGCAAATATGTGCCAAGGGCTGGCGGCTCAAAAGTAACCGAGGAAATTCTTCTTAATAAATTGTCTGTTTTAGCCTCAGTAAAAGGAAAATAATCAAACAGGTTTAATACGCTAATCTTTAGGGTCTGTATTTCAAATTTTACAATTAATACTTCAAAAAAAGCATAAATTATAACGATTATAAATGAGGTAAGAAAAACCTTTCTAATTGTAAAGAAAAGCTTGTTAATGTCTTTTAAGGAAAAGGCGTTAAAAAAAACAATTGGCAATATAATTGCGCAAATAATTAGGGCTCCGTACTGATTAATAAATCTTTCTATTCCTGTTGTTTGTTTAAAAAAGTAGTTTGTGACATTTAGGCTGTTTAAGAATGTTGCAATAAGACACCAAGCCAATAGAAGTAATAAAAACTGAAATATTATGTTTTGATGTGGTATGTCTATTCTTTTTTTAAGCAAAAGAAAAATAGCTGCTGCTGAAAAAAACAAAAAACACGAGTCTCTATAAAACTCCCCCAAAAACTCAAGACCCTCCCAGGAATTAAAAGGAATAAAAAATATTCCCAACAAAATCATATAAAATGCAATATTTACAACACTTGCTTTCTTCATTTTAGTTGTTGGTTGTAGTTAGTCCAGTGTGTCACGTTTACTCCAAGCTTCTTAATTAAATTAACGTCATTTTTAAAAAACCTGATTAGCTCTTTTTTTGTGCTTTCATTTATTTTTTCAGAAGGAGTTTTGTGTTTTTCTGTAATGCTGTTTAATATGTCTTTCATCCAAGGGTAAACCGGTACAATTCTTTTAATAAAATTTTTAACTTTTGATGGTTTGAAAATTATTCTTGTGGAGATGTTGTTCTTATATGTTCCGCCTGGATTATATTTTTTGTTTAAGATATTAGGAGAAAATCTTTCATCTACCTCTAAAAATTTATATGTTTTTTTTATTGTGTTTTCTGGGTTTAACATTAGTTCTTCCTGGGTTAAGATTAAAACTTCAGAAAAAACCTCTATAGCTTTCTTTATTTTTTTGTAATATGTGGAGTTAAATTTATAATACCAAAAATCTGAATATTTTAATTCTTTTCTTTTCTTTTCTAATTTTAAAGCCTCCTCAAAAAGTTCTTTTTCTCTACCTTCTCTTACTAAGTGTAAGTAGTTAGAATACGCTCTTTTTATTGGATCTCTAGTCAACACTATAATTTTGGGGTCAGACAGTTTTGTTTTTATTTCTCTAAAAAATTCTGGGTAGTTTATGTATGACGGGGAGGTCTCTCCTACGCTCTTGTATTTCTCTGCGTTTGCAAAAAACTCATAATACTGATTTAAACTTGTTACATGTCTCTCGGCTACCAGCCTGTCTCCTGCTCCCTCGTTTTGATTAGATAAAATCCTATTAGTAAAAAAATGTAGTTCTTTTTGTTTTGCCATATATATCTCTGGATGCTCTGACAAATAGTAATGGAGCGATGTTGTTCCGCATTTTGGAAAACCTGATATTATAAAATTTGGCAAAGTCATAAATTATGATATAAAAATTTTAATCCTGTCTGTCTTATAAATAACTGCTACAATTAAGCTATTCCAAAAAATCATACTAATTAATGTGGCGGCGGCGGCTCCTTCAATTGCATATGCTGGAATTAACACTAAATTTAAAATTACATTAATACCAAGTCCTGCGATTAATATGATATTCAGCTTTTTTTGCTTTCCCGTCATGTTGAGGTATACTGCTCCGGGGCCACAAAAAGAGCTGAAAAGCTGGCCCCCCAGAAGAAGCAATAGCGCCTCTCTTGCTAAGACATAGTTTTCGCCAAAAAGGCCTAACATAAAGTCTGAAAAAACAAATAATATTATCAAAACAGGAATACTTATAATAAAAATAATTCTCGCTGAATCGTTAATTAGCTTATTTAGTTTTTCAAAATCATTAGTGCTGTAAATTTCAGCTATTTTTGGAGCAACAACAATGTTAACCGACATAAGAGCTAGGGCTGTAACTGTTGCTAATTTTACTGCAACAGAGTAATAGGCGATGCTTTCAAACCCTTCATAAGCTGTTAAGATTATTATGTCAATGCTTTGCATAATAAAATATGCTATTGCGCTTATAGCCATTGGGTATGAGCGAGCAAAAATTTGATGATAAGAAAACTTGTAATCATTGTTTTTGGATAAATTCAATTTTTTAAACAGTAGCCCCACCTGAATTAGAGTCATTAGTGAAAGCAACAAAAAACTGGCTAAAAAAGCTTCTATTAACCACTCCTGGTTTTGTGTATAATATAAAATTATTGAGAAGACAAAAATTGGCATATATCTAAGAATATTTCTGTAAAGCTCTGACGAAATTGTTTTGTTTAAAGCCCTTAGAGTGTCTATGTTTAGCATTGTTGTGGTATAAAAAAACAGGGCTGCTATTGATTTTAAAATCAAAGAGTGTGCTTCTTGTTTGTTAAAAAGCTCATTAATAAATTGCTCTGTAAGCATTGCATATCCTAAAACAAAAAGCAAACAGAGCGCTGTAGTCATCATTAACATTTTAACATATATATTTTTAATAGATTGTAAAGAATTTTTTGATTTTAAAAACCCTGAATAATATATAATAGACTGGTTTGTTCCAATTAAAGACACTCCGCTAAGAATCATTATTGTTGATCTGACAAAATCGTATTTTCCAACTAATTCTGCCGAATAGTAATTTGTTAAAAACATCGTGAATAAAAACAGCAAAACAACTCCTGATCCTCTTAGAAAAAGGACCTTGATGCTTGTTTGAATTAATCCATCCTTTGTCATGTTATGCGCCTCTATCTAATTTGTCTAAATACTTATAAAGTTTTAGAACAATCGAAGCGATTATAAACATGAGCACTAATAAAATTGGGTAATATACTGTTTTGTTGTCGCTGAGTCCGTCCTGGTGTATTAGAAGGTTTGTCTCATTGATAACCATTACTGTTTCTTTAGACAAGATTCGTTCGTTTTTTAGCTCCTCGTTTTGCTCCTCAAGTGTAATTTTTATTTTAATAAGTTCGTTTGGTAAATAGGTTTTGTTGTCAATATAAAGCTGTGCTGAACTTTTTTCAAAATTATTTGTTGAGCTATATTTTTCTATAAGCTTGTCAATTTGTTTAATGGTGTTCTCATTATTGAAAATACTGCTTGCTATACTTTGAAGCCTTCTTTCTTTCAGGCCCAAAAACAACGGATTTCCGTTAAAATATTCTATTATTTTTTTTAGTGAAGAGGTGCTTGCGCTTGAAGAGACGTCTAAGCTTAAAACATGGTATTCATAATCTGACTTAAAGCCTTCTGTCATTGCTATATTATCTTCAAACTCTAGATTTTCAAAAAGAGCTCTGATTTCATTAGCATTGATTTCTGATTTTAAAATATCTTTTAAATCAATAATTGGTTTTATACTAATCTCTGTGATTTCTTCGTCATCACTAAGCCCCATGTCATTGCTAAAAAAATTTTCGTCTTCAGATTCTATTTTCTGGTTTATAAGGCTTATCGCATCATATACATAGTTTCCTGCGTCAAAATTGATTTTTAATAATACTGAAGCCTCTTTCGTCGAATCATCTTCAATTATATTTTCAGCTATAAATCCTAGGGCTACTCCTAAAACTATTATTAAGCTTATTGTTTTCCAATTAACAAAAAGCTCCTTAAAAGCTCTAAAAACTATTAGTGTAAGGTTTAAAAAAAGATTTGATATTTTTTGAAAAAGCTGGACAATGTCCATTTCTTCATTTGTTTCGATATTGTTTTTTTTAGTCATGACAATTTATTTTGTCATATTTAAACGGAACTTCTTCAGGTTTATTTCATGAAAAGCGGTTTTATCTCTTTATAACTAAGTCTAGTTTGTAGAGTTGGTCCGCAATTTTACGATCATTTGAGATTTTGGGTATTTTGTTTTGTCCCCCCAGTTTTCCTATAGAATCCATATAAGTGTTGAATCCTTTTTTAGAAACTCTTCTTATTTTTAAGCTATTAATTACCTTTCCTTGTATAAGGTCTCGGTAATATTTGTTTTGGCTCTGCATATTTAAGTCTAAATCCTGTTCAAAACCCTTTAAGTCCTCAATGTCTGAGTCAAAATCTACAAACCATTCATGATAGGAGGCTGTATTGTCAATGTTAAATTTTGGAGCAACAGTAAATTCGTTTACAACAATTCCTGTGCTGGCGCATGTTTGCTCAATTGCGTTTTCAACTTCTTTAACTATGACGTGCTCTCCAAAAGCTGAAAGAAATTGATTGATTCTTCCTGTAACAATAATTTTGAACGGAGCCGTTGAGGTAAACACAACTGTGTCTCCGGTGTTATAAGCCCATAGGCCTGCGCTAGTTGACACAATTAAAACATAATTAACTCCTATTTTTACGTCCTCAATGGAAACTCTATTATATTTTAATTTTAAAAAATCTGACTCAGAAATAAATTCATAAAAAATGCCTGCATTTAAAATTAGCAGCAAATCATTTGATTCTAGCTCATCTTGAAAAGCAAAAAACCCTTCACTTGCTGGATATACCTCTATGCTGTCAACCTTTCTTCCAATTAGTTTTTCAAGCTTGTTCTTGTATGGCGCATAGCTTACGCCGCCATACACTAGCAAGTTAAAGTTTTTGAAAAATTTTCCGACGGGCTTTCCTGTAGCTTTCTGTAGTTTTTCAAAATACATTTGAAGCCACGAGGGAATGCCGCTTAGAATCCTCATGTCTTGGCTTATTGTCTCCTGAACAATTGCCTCAACTTTTTCTTCCCAATCCTCAATACAGTTTGTTTTATAAGACGGCAGTTTTAGTTTTTTTAAAAAAAGAGGCACATGATGATCAGAAATTCCTGAAAGCCTCCCTGTTTTTATTCCCCCTATTTCATCCAAAATAGGGCTTCCTTGTAAAAAGATAAACTTCCCATTAAGAACGTCTGTTTTCCCAGAATTTGCAATATACATTAATAGCGCATCTGTGGCTCCTTGCAAAAGATTTGGCAGGCTTTCCTTTGTTATTGGAATGTATTTTTCCCCCGAAGTTGTCCCAGAAGTTATTGCAAAATATTTTGGTAGGCCTGGCCATAAAATATTTGATCTTCCTTCTTTTATTTGGTTTATATATTTTTTTATCCCTTCATAATCTACTATTGGAACATTTTTTTTAAAGTCCTTGTAGGACTTTATATTGCTGAAATTATGATTCTTTCCGAAAACAGTCTTTTTTGCAAAAGCTATTAGTTTTTTTAATGTTTTCTTTTGATTATTAACTGGGTGTGTTGACCTCTTTACAATGGCTTTTTTCCGTTCTTTAGCTAAAACCCTTATTGCGGCCTCTTTAAGCATTGGAGATTATTTAAAATTAAAAAATTCTTCAGGATCAATTGGTGTTCCATTTTTCCACAGCTCGAAATGTAAATGAGGTCCTGTTGTTAAAGTTCCTTGGTTTCCAGACAAAGCAATTACCTCTCCCGCGACGACAAGTTCATTCTGGTTTTTAAGTAACGAAGAGTTGTGTTTGTATACTGACAAAAACATGTCTCCATGGTCAATAATAATCACATAGCCTGTTTCCATAGTCCATTCTGACAAAACAACTCTTCCGTCAGAGACAGCCTTTACTGGTGTTCCTGTGTCAACCGCTATGTCAATAGCAAAATGATTTTCTTTATAATTAAACTTTTGTGTTATCTCTCCTAAAACAGGCTGAAAAAGGCTTTTGTTCTCAATTAAAAGTTGATTTTTTGTTAAATTAAACCTGTCTTCCTCCTCAATGTATTTTCTTAGTAAAGAGTCTTCGCTAGAGGGGTTTAATTCTGACGTGAGTAGGTCTGCATTTATTTCATTTAATATCGAATCCCTGTTGAAGGCAATTGTGTCAAGCTCTCCGCTTAGTACTTTTTTGATAGAATTATAGTACTGGTTGTTAAGAGCAATTATCTTTTCTATTGAGTCCGCTTTAAAGCTAAGCTCTGTTGAGCTTTTTAGTAATTCCAGCGAAGAGTATCCTGGGACATACTCTTTTAGTTGTGTGAAAAAAATCAGCACTATAGTTAAAGTTATTAATGCTGCAGTGTATATAACTGAAACTAAAAAAACCCCTGCTTTCGAAGTTTTGAAAGCAAGCCTTTCCTCAAAGGTTTTATCATTTGAGATTACTACCTTATATTGCCTATATAGGCCTTGTAAAAAACTGTTGTTTTTTTGTTTTCTCTTCATGATTTTCAAAAATACTGAAATATAATTACAATTCTGGATTTCATTATAATGCGTAATGATTTAAAATTAAACTTTAAATTACTAACTTTACACAAAATTTAATGCTATGATTTTATCTGTTTTACCTCTGGCAATTGGTTGGCCACAAATTGTGATTATACTTGTTGTTGCTTTTATTATTTTTGGACCTGTTGGCATTGGAAAAAAACTTGGCAATCTAATAAAAGGCACTGGAAAAGGAGTTAAAGAATTTAAAAAAGCACTTAACGAGGACGAAAAAGAAGAAGAAGAAAGTGAAGAATAGTTCCTTTTTTTTATTTTAGAATTTTTAAGCTCTTAATTATTGCTTCTATCTCAAAAATGTAACTTGCTTTTTCAGTTCCTGGAGAGTACACAAATCCATCAAAAAATAATATTCGATTATTAATTGAGTCCACCACTGAAAAATTAATAAAAGGACCACCCATAAATTGTTTTTTTACCTCCCAAAGACCTCTTACCTCTAACCCTTTGTATTTTCTTATTTTTGTTGGAACTAAAACAGATTTGTACTGTGTTTCCGTTGACATATAGGTTTCTTTGGTTGGTCCTGGAATTTTTTGTTTAGAAACAGAGTCTCTTATGATAATTATCTTTTCTGTGTTTAGCCTGTTTGTTTTAAGAGATGTTTGAAACACTGACAAATTTACTGAGCCGCTCTTTGTGTCCTTTCTTAGCCATACAAAGTTTCTGTCTGCTGCCGCAACCCTGTAAATAGACGGATAATCTAGTTTAATTTTAAATATGCTGTCTAAGACTTGAGAGTTGCTAAGTGATTTTCTTATCCTTCTTTGTTTTTCTTTAATCTCCGCCTCTTTTATCTTATTTATTATTTTCTTAGAATGTTTTTTAAGTTCCTCTATGATTTCCCTGCTTGTCATCCCTGATACAACTATGACTGTTTGGGGTGAGGCATATTTGTTTAATAAGAGTCTTGTGTGTTTTTGTTTGTTCTTTTCTATTATAATTATTGTTCTTGATTTTGTTACAAAACCCGAAAAGACTCTTGGCGGAATTTGTCTTAGCTTAAATAAAGGCTCTTGTTGAGGAAGACCGTATATTGGTTTTGACAATATGCTTTTTAGTGCTTTTCCTACGCTTCCCTCCCATAGCTGGTCTTGAACAACTATTGATATTTCATTTAAGTTTCCTGATGATGCTAAGACAATTTTAGTGTCATCATTGCAGCTGACAAAAAACAGCACTGCTATTAAAATACATTTCCTCATAATTACTTCAGATTAAAAATACTATTAATTTTTGGGAATTCTTTTTGGAAAAACTATTACTCTTTGGTTTTCTTTTATTTTGTCGCTTGACAAGTTGTTCCATCGCATTATGTCTGATATTTTTACTCCAAATTTTTTGCTAATGCTTCCTAAATAATCTCCATACTTTATCTTATATATTATTTTAGAGTTAATACTGTAAAGGTCTGGAAGAGGCTTTTCTATTGACTCGAATTCCTTTTCTGCATAATCATAAAGCTCTTTCTCCCTTGCCGCATATAATAAAGTGTATTTTTCAGGAAGCGTTACGGTTTGTATTTTGTTGTTAATTTTTGGAATTATTTTGTGAATATACGATGGATTTAAAAACTCTATTGTGTCAAGAGGTATTTCTAAAAATCTTGCTATATGAGAAAAAGCTATTTGCTCTTTTACATGAATCGTGTCTGTTTTGTTTTTTGAAAACCCTTCCTTATAAGGAGTGATTCCGTGTTCATTTGCGTATTCAAAAACATACATGGTTGCAATAAAGGAAGGAACATATCTGGCTGTTTCGTAAGGCAAAAATCCTCTTATGTTCCAGAAGTTCTTATGACCTCCCGACCTAACAATTGCTTTAGAAATTGTTCGTGGTCCTGCATTATATGCAGCAATGGCTAAGGTCCAGTCATTATGAATTTCCTTCAGTTTTAACAAATACTTTGCTGCTGCCTCTGAAGATTTTTCAGGATCCATTCTTTCATCTATATAGCTGTTAAGCTCTAGGCCGTTTTCCTTTGCTGCTGCATACATAAATTGCCATAATCCAGTTGCTCCTACCTTAGAAACAGCTCTAGGATTTAGCCTTGATTCAACAATTGGCAAGTACTTTAATTCAAGTGGGGCTTTGTTGTTTTGTAAAGCTTTTTCAAAAATTGGAAAATAATAATTTATTAATTCTGAGTTTTCGTTAAAAAACTTTTTTCTGTTATTTAAATATTTTTTAATTAGCTCTTCTAGCTCTGGCGTATATGAAATATCAATAGGTGTTTTTTTGTTAAGCCCAATAAGTCTTGATTTTATAGTGTCCGTGTTAAAGCTTGAAATGCTGTCTTTTAAGCTGTTTTTTTTCTGTGTTGGCTCTAGGCTTGAGCCTTCTCCAAACAACAACACAGCAATAAAGATTGTGAAAAAGATTTTCATATGGGCTTAGTGTTATATGTTTAAAGCTTTAATCCCTGGAAGGACTTTTCCTTCCAAGCTCTCTAGCATTGCCCCTCCTCCTGTGCTTACACAGCTTACCTTGTTGTATATATTAAATTTCTTTAATGCAGCTACTGAATCTCCTCCTCCAACTAAAGAAAAAGCCCCGTTTTTTGTTGCTTCTACTACAGAACTTGCTACTGCCCTTGTCCCTTTAGCAAAGCTATTCATTTCAAAGACCCCCATTGGCCCGTTCCACAAAATTGTTTGGCTTTCCTGTATTGTTTTGTTAAATGCTTTTTCGGTTTCCGGGCCTATATCAAGCCCCATCCATCCTTCGTCAATGCTGTTTGATTCGACAATTTTTGTTTTTGAATTATTTTTAAATTCCTCTGCTGCAACAACATCTTTAGGTAATAAAATTGACACTCCTTGTCTTTCTGCTTCACTAATTAGCTCAAGGCAGCCTGCGGTTTTGTTTGGCTCTAAAATTGAGCTGCCCACCTCTCCTCCTTGTGCTTTAATAAAGGTGTAGGCCATTCCTCCGCCAATCAATAAATTGTCTACCACTGATAGCAAGTTTTTAATTACAGTAATTTTAGAAGAAACTTTTGCCCCTCCAATAATTGCAGTGACAGGCTGTTTTTTTGAGACTAAAATCTTGTCAATTGACTCTATTTCTTTTTTTAACAATAGTCCCGCACATTTTTCGGTAAAAAATTTTGCTACAGTCGATGTAGAAGCGTGAGCTCTATGAGTTGTTCCAAAAGCGTCGTTAACATAAACGTCTCCTGCTTTTGCCAGTTTCTCTGAAAACCTTTCTTCTCCTTTTATTTCCTCGTCGTAAAATCTCAAGTTTTCTAGCATCAAAATTCCTCCTGGTTTTATGGAGTTTACTGCCTTTTCTACTTCAGGCCCAACACAGTCGTTAATAAAAGCGACTTCTCTAGACAAACATTGTTGTGTTTGTTTTAGTATGTGTTTTAACGATAGGGCTTGGTCTCTTCCTTTAGGTCTGCCAAGGTGTGACATCAAGACACAGGCTCCTCCGTTATTAATTATGTAATCAATTGTTGGTTTTGCGGCCAAGATTCTAGCGCTATCGACAACCTTCTTTTGATTGTCTAGGGGAACATTGAAATCAACTCTTATTAAAGCTTTTTTGTTTTTAAACCTAATGTCTGTTACGAATTTCATCTGCTTAAAGCCTTAAACAAATATAGTTTTTATATGGGTATAAAACTATATAATTATTTTATCTTTGTTAAATGGTTCCGTCTAATCCAATAGGTCAAAAACAGCTTCTTCAACGTTTAGATAGTTTGGCTAAAAACAGCAGAATTGCAAACACCTATATGCTTCTTGGGCAGGAAGGTGTAGGAAAAATTTCTATAGCGCTGGCATTTATAAACAGTGTTCTGCGGTCTACTCTTGGGAGCGGGTCTGACGCTGCCAGGGTCGCTACAAACAAAGTAAATTCTCTTTCCCATCCAGATTTGCATTTTTCTTTTCCAGTAAACACAAATGATAAAATAAAAAAAGACCCTGTTTCTAATGACTTTCTTGAAGCTTGGAGGGAAATGCTTTTTAATTCTACTTATTTTAGTCTCCACGATTGGTATAAGAAAATTCGTATAGGCAATAAGCAGGGGATTATTTCTGCTAAAGAGGCTGAAAAAATATCTAAAAAAATGTCTTTAAAGTCCTATGAAGGTGGTTATAAGTTTATGGTTATTTGGATGGCAGAAAAAATGAATCCTAGCGCCTCTAACAAGCTCCTGAAGCTTTTAGAGGAGCCTCCTAAAAAAACCGTTTTCTTGTTACTCTGTGAAAATGAAACTGCAGTTCTGAAAACAATTCGCTCTCGCTGTCAAAAAATTGAAGTTGACCCTATTGCCTCAGAAGACATAGCTTTAGGGCTAAAGGCTGGTTTTGAAACAGAAGAGTTCTTTGCTGAAGAAATTGCCAAAACCGCCAAAGGCAACTATAGGGCTGCCTGTCTGCTTGTTGAAAATCAAAGCGCTGCTGAAGAAAATGCTGAGGATTTTGTGAATTGGGTTCGACTTGCATTTAGCGTAAAAACTTCGAAAAAAGCAGTTGGAGAGCTAGTCTCTTTTAGTGAAGCAATGGCAAAAAAGAGCAGAGAAGATCAAAAGGCTTTTCTCAAAAGTTCTCTTTCAGTTTTCAGAAAAGGCCTTTTATTTAATTATGCTGTTGAAAGAGGTGGTTTAGGTTTTGGGAATGGGTTTAGTCTTGAAAAATTCGCTCCTTTTGTTCATGAAAACAATATCGTTGAAATATACGATGAAGTTCAGTCAGCATATGACAATATTGAAAGAAATGGTAATTCTAAAATTGTTTTTCTTGACGCATCTATAAAGCTAACACGTCTTCTTCATATAAAGCCTTCAGATGCAAACAAAAACTAACAGCTGGTTTGTTGTTGTGAATCCTAAGGCTGGGTCAGGAAAAGCCAAAGCACTGTGGGGCAAAATAAAAAATGCTCTTGAGGCTGCTGGTCTTGTTTTTGACTATGCGCTTAGCGAATATGCTGGGCACGAGACTGTATTGTCACGAGCAGCTGTACTTAGTGGGTATGCTCAAATAATCTCTGTTGGCGGAGATGGGACAATTCAAAAGGTTGTTGCCGGAGTTTATTCTCAGGAAAAGTTCTCGCCAAAACTAATTGTCATAGGTGTTGTTGCTTGCGGCACAGGAAATGATTGGATAAAAACACACAATATTCCTCTTGATTATAAAAAAGCTGTTCAGGTTATTGTAAATAAAAAGGTAAAGGCTCAGGATTTGGGAAAAATTCAAGTCTCCGGGAAAAAAAACAAAACCCTGTATTTTATAAATTACGCTGGGGCAGGGTTTGATTGTTTTGTGCTGTCTAGGCTTTACCTGTATAAGCGTTTTGGAGCCTTTTCTTATTTTTTCTGTGCGATTGTTAATTTTATGCGATTTAAAAACCTTAAAATTACTGTTGTTTTGGACAGCACAACCGTAGAGGCAAATGTTTTTTTGCTTGGGATTGGTCTTTGTTCGTTTACTGGGGGAGGAATGCGGCTAACCAAAAATGCAGACCCTTTTGACGGGTTCTTCGATATAACAATTGCTCAAGATTTTACAAAATTTGACATACTTAGAAACCTGCCTCGCCTATTTAACGGAGAGCTTTTTAAAGACCGAAAAGTCTTTACTTATCGGTCTAAAAAAATACAAGTTATGTCAAGGAATGGAGCTGTTTTGTCCCAGGCTGATGGTGAAATACTAGAAAAGGGGCTTTTAAATTATTCTATTGTTCCTGAGGGGTTTAGGTATTGTTCCTCTTAGAAAAAACATATGTTATTGAGGAGCTTTCGCCTGTAAACAGAGATAAAAAATTTGAAATAACACCTATAACAGCTGCTTTAAAATAAACTGCTCGACTCCTCTTGTTTTTTTCTGAAAGAATAGATATATAAAATGCATCCCACATCATTAGGCGCTTCCTTTCAAGGGAAAAGCCTTGTTTTTTAAATACATTGGTTATTGATTTTTGATCAAAATGCCAAACATGTCTTGGGGTGTCATATGCTGCCCAAAAATTTTTGTAATGTTTTGCATCAAAAGATTGGTGGTTCGGGACAGCAACAACGACTTTTCCTTCCTTCTTTGTTGAATTATATAAAAACCTTATCGTCTTGCCTAGGTCTACAACATGCTCTAGGGAGTGCCACATAGTAATTACGTCGTATTTTTTGTTCGTTTTTTGCGCTTCTCCTATTGTAGAATACACTTCTCTTCCGGAGATTTTTTTTGCTTTTGTTTTAACTTTTTGGTGTGGCTCTATTCCATAGCTGCTCCACCCCTTGGCGTGTGTGGCTGACAAAAAGCCTCCCAGTCCGCATCCAAAATCTAACAAGTCTCCTGTCTTTGTGTTAAAGGTAGAAATCAGCTTTATTTTTGATTTCATGGCTATTTTTCTAACCCTCATATATACCCATAACACGGGGGTGCTTGCTCTTTCTTGATGAGAAGCATAAGCCTCTGAACTATAATAAGACGGGAGATCTTCTTCTTTTGGTGTTGGGATGGTTTTTAAAACCCTAGTCTCCTTGTCTTCTGTTATTTTAAACTTCTCTTTGGTTGTCAAAAAGTCCTGAGTCATTATGTGTGTTTTTTCTGTCATTTAGGCTTGTTCCACGTGAAACGTCTTTATCTCCCCATATATACCAAAAGAACAGAAATGTCATTGGGAGACACTCCGCTTATTCTTGAGGCTTGAGAAATCGTTTCGGGTTTTATTTTTATTAGTTTTTCCTTTGCTTCTGCGCTCATGGACTTGATTTTTGAGTAGTCAAATTTTTCTGGTATCCTTAACGCCTCAAGCCTGGTAAGCTTGTCTGCGTTGTTTTTTTCCTTGTCAATGTAGCCGCTATATTTGATTTGGATTTCAGCTTGCTCTTTTTCCTCCTGGCTCAGAGAAAGCCCGTCAACGACCAGCTTTAGCTCCTTGCTCTTCATTAGATCTGAAAGACTAATGTTTGGCCTAGACAGAATTCTGTCTGCCTTTCCAGATTGTTTTACTGTTGCTGATTTCTTTTCTTTTAAAACAGGATTAATGCTTTTGGGGCTTATGCTGTGTGTTTTTAAAAGTCTTATGAGCTTGTCCGCATTGGAATACTTTGATGTCATTTTAGTTAAGCGGTCGTTTGTTGCAAGCCCTATTTTGTGGCTTTTTTCTGTTAGCCTTTTGTCGGCATTGTCTTGGCGCAACAACATTCTGTATTCAGCTCTAGAGGTAAACATTCTGTAAGGCTCTTCTGTCCCTTTTGTAATTAGGTCGTCAATTAAAACACCAATGTACGCTTCATTCCTTTTTAAAATAAAAGGCTCTTGGCCTCTAGATTCGCGGGCAGCATTAATTCCTGCTATAAGGCCTTGCGCTCCCGCCTCCTCATAGCCGGTGGTGCCGTTGATTTGACCTGCAAAATACAGTCCTTTAACAGTTTTTGTTTCTAAAGAGTATTTTAATTGTGTGGGGTGAAAAAAATCGTATTCAATTGCATAGCCTGGCCTGAAAAACTTTACTTTTTCAAAGCCAGGAACTGATTTTAGTGCTTTGTATTGTATGTCTTCTGGCAAAGAAGTGGAAAACCCGTTTACATAGACCTCGTTTGTGTTTCTTCCCTCTGGTTCAACAAAAAGCTGATGTCTTTCTCTCTCTGAAAAACGGTGTATTTTATCCTCAATTGACGGGCAATATCTTGGTCCTATGCTTTTTATTCTTCCGTTAAACATGGGCGACCTGTCAAAGCCTGCCCTTAAAAGGTCGTGAACTTTAGGGTTTGTATATGTCATATGGCATGGCAGCTGGTTTTCAACTGGGCTTGTTGAGTTAAGAAAAGAAAATTTTTGGGGTTTCTCATCGCCTGGCTGTTTTGTCATTTTTTTATAGTCAAGAGACCTTCCGTCTACGCGGGGCGGGGTTCCTGTCTTCATTCTTCCCGATGAAAACCCAAGCTTAACAAGCTCCTCGGTTAGCCCGGTTGCGGCCCGCTCTCCTGCCCGTCCTCCTCCAAAATTTTTATCACCTACGTGTATAAGGCCGTTTAAAAACGTTCCGTTTGTTAATACAACTGATTTAGACTTAATCTCAACCCCAAGGCCTGTTTTAACGCCCTCTATTTTATTGTCTTTTATAACAAGGCCTGTAACCATCTCCTGGTAAAAGTCTAGTCCAGGCGTGTCCTCAAGCATTTTTCTCCAACACTGGCTAAAAAGAGCTCTGTCGCTTTGAACTCTCGGGCTCCACATTGCTGGGCCTTTTGATCTATTTAGCATTTTAAACTGTATGGCGGTTTTGTCGCTAACTATTCCGCTGTAACCACCAACGGCGTCAATTTCTCTAACAATCTGCCCTTTAGCTATTCCTCCCATTGCTGGATTACAAGACATTTGTCCGACGGTCTGCAAGTTCATTGTAACCAGCAGGGTGGAGGCGCCTAGGTTTGCTGCTGCTGCCGCGGCCTCACTGCCTGCGTGTCCTCCTCCAACAACTATAACGTCATATCGGTTTTTAAACATGGTTTCTGTTTCACGTGAAACGTGGTTTGTTAAAGGCAAATATACAACGATTAAAAAAAGATCGTATTAAAGCTGGTTTAGATATTTTTCCTCAAGACCTCTAATCTTGTTTTGTTCTTCTAGCGTTTTATCTTTGTGGCCGCAAAGATGAAGGAGTCCGTGGATCATTACACGCATAAGCTCAATGGAAAAGTCTTGGCTGTATTCCTGGGCATTGGCTCTCACTTTTTCCTCTGAGATAAAAACATCTCCCTGTATTTTGCTGTTCTCTGAATAATCAAACGCTAAAACATCCGTTAAATAATTGTGTTTGAGGTGTTTCTTGTTAATTTTTATCATTTGTTTTTTGTCAACAAAGCTATAGTCAACTGACAAAGCTTCTACGCCTTCGTTGGCAAGGACAGACAAAAGCCAGTCAGCGGTTTGAGCTTCGTTTGAAAGAAAAAACTCGGTGTGATAAAAAAACTTTATCGTTCTCATATTAACAAAACTACAATAATCATTTGAAGAATTATTGTTTTATATTTGACAAAAAAAGACTGGTGTCTCAAAAAGTTCGTGTTAGATTTGCCCCAAGCCCAACAGGCCCCTTACATGTTGGTGGTCTTCGCACGGCCTTGTTTAACTACCTTTTTGCTAAGCAAAATAAAGGTGTTTTTGTTTTAAGAATAGAAGACACAGATAAAAAAAGAAAAGTTGATGGGGCTGAAGAATATATTATTAACGCGCTAGACTGGTGTGGTTTGACTGCAGATGAGTCTATAGTTAAGGGAGGAGCGTTTGGTCCTTATAGACAAAGCCAAAGAAACAGCCATTATAAAAAGCACGTAAAAATATTACTCGAAAAAGGACTTGCTTATTATGCTTTTGACTCAGAAAACTCTCTTGAGGTCCATCGAGAAAACCACAGAAAAAAAGGAAAGACTTTTATCTACAACTGGCATAATCGACTTAAGCTCAAAAACTCTATTTCGCTTTCTGAAGAAAAAACCCAAGAGCTTTTAAGCGCTGCGGAGCCGTATGTGGTTCGCTTTAAATGTCCTGACGACCAGGTGATAAAAACAACAGACATAATAAGAGGGGTTACGAAAACAGAGTCTAAGCTGCTTGACGACAAGATTCTGTACAAATCAGACGGCTCCCCCACGTATCACTTAGCAAATGTTGTAGACGACCATCTAATGAAAATTTCTCATGTTATAAGAGGAGAGGAGTGGTTGCCGTCCTTAGCGCTACACTACTTATTATATGAGGCGTTTGGGTGGCCAAAACCAGAGTTTGCTCATATTCCTTTAATTCTTAGTCCTTCAGGAAAAGGAAAGCTCAGTAAAAGGTCTGGCGAAAAAGCTGGTGTTCCTGTGTATCCAACAGAGTGGGGCACAGAAAACAAAACAAAAGGATACAAAGAGGAGGGGATAATCCCTGAGGCTCTTATAAACTTTATGGCTCTGTTGGGTTGGGGGCCAGGGACTGAAAAAGAGTTTTATAATATAAGCGAGCTTGTTAGTGATTTTGATCTTAAAAACATATCCTCTGCTGGCGCTCAGTTTGATTACGAAAAGCTTAAATGGTTCAACCTCAGGCATTTACAGAAAAAGTCTGCGGAAGAACTTATCGCCCTGCTTGCTAGCTCTGGGTATAATGCTGGAGGGCTTTCAAAAGAGAAAAGCGTAAAAATATTAAATGTTGCGAAAGAGCGCGCGAATACTCTAGGAGAGCTCTGGGGTGTCTGTCAATGTTTTTATGAAGCGCCCACAAAATACGCTGAATCTGCACGAAAAAAAACAATAACAAAAAACACAAAAGAACTTTTAGAAAGGCTTTTGGACGTGTTTGATGGCCTGGCGTCCGCAAAGAGCGAGGAGGTTAAAAAATTGTTGGGAGATTTTTGCTCCAATACTTCTATAGCTCAAGAAAATATTAAAATGCGTGAAATAATGATGCCCTTGCGTCTTTCTTTGGTTGGGGCTCTTTCAGGTTTAGACATAAGTTTTATAATCTCCGAAATAGGTTTGGAAGAGACCAAGAAAAGAATACGCTTGTTTATAAAAACCCTATAGTTTAACAAATTCTTAATATTAAATTTTCTGTTCTGCAGCTAAAAAGATTTATCTTTATATGGCTAGCAAAAAGCTTGCTTTTATTTAGTCCTAACTTAAAAAAAAGAAGATGATATTATACGCCTTAATGTTTCCTATAGCGGTGTTGTTGCTTTTAGGAACATTCTTTATTGTTAAACAGCAAACGGCTGCGATTATAGAAAGATTTGGAAAATTTACTAGTGTCAGACAGTCTGGTCTTCATATAAAAATTCCTGTTATAGACAGGGTTTCCGGAAGAGTAAGTCTTAAAGTACAGCAGCTAGATGTGGTTGTGGAAACCAAAACAAAAGATGATGTGTTTGTAAAGCTTAAGGTTTCTGTCCAGTTTAAAGTAATAAAAGACAAGGTTTACGACGCTTTCTATAAGCTTGATTTTCCTCAAGAGCAAATGAATGCTTATGTCTTTGATGTTGTTAGGGCTGAAGTGCCTAAAATGATTCTAGATGATGTTTTTGAAAAGAAAGACGATATAGCAATAGCTGTCAAAGGAGAGTTAAACGAGGCGATGAAGAACTATGGTTTTGATATTATAAAAACATTAGTTACTGACATTGACCCTGATGCTCAAGTAAAAGAGTCTATGAACAGAATTAACGCTTCTGAAAGAGAAAAGGTTGCAGCGCAATTTGAAGGTGATGCTCAAAGAATTTTAATAGTTGAGAGAGCAAAGGCAGAGGCGGAAAGCAAAAGATTACAAGGGCAGGGTATTGCTGATCAGAGAAGAGAAATTGCAAGGGGCCTTGAAGACTCTGTTAAGGTATTAAACAATGTAGATATTAATTCACAAGAAGCGTCTGCGTTAATTGTTGTAACCCAACATTATGATACTCTTCAGTCAGTTGGGTCTGCTAGTAATAGTAACCTTATATTAATGCCAAACTCTCCTCAAGCTGGGTCAGAAATGTTAAACAACATGGTTGCTTCATTTACGGCAAGCAATCAAATTGGTGAGGAAATGAAAAAAGCAGCTGACAAAGAAAGGCTAAAGAGTGCTGAAAAGAAAAGCTAGCGCTTCTTCCAGTTATCTCTTAGCGAAACGGTTTTGTTAAAGACTGTCTTTGTCTTTGTGCTCTCTTGGTCAACCACAAAATATCCTTTTCTTTGAAACTGATATCTCTGCCCTGGGGCTGCTTTTGCTAAAGAAGGCTCTGCATAGCCTGTTGTAATGTTAAGCGAGTTCGGGTTTAGGTCTTTTAGAAACTCTCCGTCTTCTCCTCCTGGAACAGGGGTCATAAAAAGCCTGTCGTATTCTCTAATTTCTACCGGCACAGCGTGGTTTTTGGACACCCAGTGAAGTGTTCCTTTTACTTTCCTTAAACTTTCTTCCGAGCCGCTTCCGCTTTTGCTTTTTGGGTCATAGGTGCATAGCACCTCTGTAATGTCTCCTTCTGCGTTTTTAACTACGCTTTCTCCCTTAATAATGTATGCGCTTTTTAATCTTACTTCTTTGTCAAGGGTTAGTCTAAAAAACTTTCTTCCGGCTTGCTCCAAAAAATCTTCTTTTTCGATATACAGATGTTTTGAAAAAGGGACTTCTCTTTTTCCTGATTCCTCTTTCTCTGGATTGTTTTCTGTACTAATAAGCTCCTCTTTTTCTTCAGGATAATTTGTTATAGTAAGCTTTAGGGGGTTCCCTACAACCATTTTTCTGTCTGCTTTTTTGTTTAGATCATCTCTCACACAAAACTCCAGCAAAGAAACCTCTATAAGGTTTTCTCTTTTCGCCACCCCAACTTTTTCTACAAACGCCCTAATGGATTCAGGAGTGTATCCTCTTCTTCTAAGCCCTGATATTGTCGGCATTCTTGGATCATCCCAGCCAGAGACATGTCCTTGTTCAACAAGAGAAACCATTTTCCTTTTGCTCATTATTGTGTAGCTCAAATTTAGTCTCGCAAACTCTCTCTGCTTAGGAATAACTTCAAGCTCTTCGTCCTTCAGAAACTTAAGGTTTGTAACAAACCAGTCGTAAAGTTTGCGGTGTGGCTCAAACTCTAGTGAACAAAGGGAGTGCGACACCTGTTCACAGTAGTCGCTTTGTCCATGAGCCCAGTCATACATTGGATATATACACCACTTATCTCCTGTTCTGTGGTGGGTTTTATTCATTATTCTGTACATGACGGGGTCTCTTAAAAGCATGTTTGGACTTGCCATGTCTATTTTTGCTCTTAGTACGTGTGTTCCTTCTTTGTGCTCGCCTTCTTTCATTTCTCTAAAAATTTTCATGTTTTCCTGCGCATCTCTTTCTCTATAAGGGCTGTTTGATCCTGCTTTTGTTGGCGTTCCTTTCTGTTCTGCAATTTGATCAGATGTTTGCGAGTCTATATAGGCCTTCCCTGTGGTTATTAGGTGTTCTGCCCAAAAATATAGTTTTTCAAAATGGTCTGAGGAGTATGTGATTTTGTCCCACCTGTAATTAAGCCAGTTAACGTCCTCAATAATTGCGTCCACATACTCCTGCTCCTCCTTTGTAGGGTTGGTGTCGTCAAATCTCAAATTTACTGGTGCTTCGTATTTTTCTCCCAACCCAAAATTAATCCCAATAGCTTTTGCGTGTCCTATATGTAAATATCCGTTTGGTTCAGGAGGAAACCTAAAACGAAGGTTTTTTTTGTTAAAGCCTTCCGCAAGATCCTCATTAATTATTTGTTCAATAAAATTTGTGGGATTTCTTTCCAAGCTTAATTTGTTTTAATAAGTTTACAAAGTTATCAAAATAGAGTGATTATTTCTACTTTTATTCGTAAATGAAGGGTGTTGTTAAAATAAAAAACATGAGGGTGTATGCTTTTCACGGCTGTCTTAAGGAGGAGTCAAAAATTGGTGGAGACTACTTGGTAAACCTTAGGGCCTACTGTAATTTGTCTTCTGCCACTAAAACCGACAGACTAGAAAACACGGCCAATTACTCTCTTTTGGCAAAGCTTGTTTTGAGAGAAATGTCTGTAAAGTCTAAGCTGCTTGAGTCTGTTGCAAAAAGAATAATTGATTCTTGCTTAAAAGAGGTTTCCGTTGTAGAGCGCGTTGTTGTTGAAATCGCCAAGATCAACCCGCCCATTAATGCTGATGTTGAGTCTGTCTCCGTCCTTCTTGAAGGAAAAAGGATTTAAGGTCTGTTTTTAAAAATTTTTTCTACATTTGCCCTCCAACAATATGGCGTCTTGGCCGAGTGGCTAGGCTGAGGTCTGCAAAACCTCCTACGGCGGTTCGAATCCGCCAGGCGCCTCTTCTTTTTATAGCTCCTTTAAACACTTTTTATTCCTCCTATTATCAGCACTATTCCGCTTATTACCAAAATAAGCGCCAAAAGTGATTTTACAAAAACTATTGTTTTCTCGTTAATAAAAACTTTTAGCTGTTTTGCAACCAAAATTTTGCCTAAATCTGTTATAAAATAGGAGAGGAGAACTATTGCGAAAAAAAGCACAAAACTTAATGGGTTGCTTCCTGTTGTTGGTCCTGCAACTATTGTTACGCCCCCCCAAAAAATTAGAACTCCTACGTTGAAAATATTTATTGCAAACCCTTTTGCTGCTAGGCCGAAATAGTTGTGTTTTGACTCTGTGACTTCTATTTTTTCTTCTTGCTTCTTTCTTGTCAACCATGAATATGCTCCAAAAAACAAAATTATTGTTCCTCCAAGGATAAACATCCCTTCTTTGTTGCTTTCGCTTAAAAACAGTTTAACGCTTCCGTAATATGTTGCTACTATAAAAAACACGTCTGCTATTATTACCCCAAAATCAAATGCAATCGCCGCTCGTACTCCTTTTGTTATGCTTGTTTCTAAAAGCACCCAAAAAACTGGCCCCATTATAAAGGCTGTAAAGAAGCCTACTGATATTGGTGTTATATAGTTAATTTCCACTAGTTCTCGTATAGATAGTTTACGGCTCCTCCTGCTAGAATGTTTTCCACAATTTTTGTTGTTTTTGAGTGTACGTTTATCGTTCCGCCTGCTCGCACGTTTGCTTCAATCCTGTTTTTAGCAAACACGTCCGCAACGGCTCCCGTTGTTAGAAAAACTTCTGTTTCTTCTGTTTCTAATCTTGAAGCTTTAAGCTCCCCTCCTGTGTTCACTTTTGCCCTATGATGTTGTGTTTTTCCTTGCAAATCCATTGTCGCTCCTGAGCTTGTGTTTGTTGAAAGGGTTGATGTCTTTAATATAAAAACAACTCTTGCTCCTTCGTCTGCTTTTACATATATGTCCGCCTGAGCTATCGTGTCTTTTGAAAAAACAAAAGCTCCTTCGTGTACATATATTTTGTCAATGTTGTTGTAAAAAATCTTTACCTTGGTGTTGGCCCCTCTAAATCGCCTCTCTATTCCCATTCTCACCTTTAATTCTCCGTTTTTGTTTTTTATTACAATGTTGTTTGAGTGCTCTCCTGTTACCTCTGCATAGTTTTCTTCTGCCCTTATTAGTTCTATGTTTACTAGGTCGTACACCTTAAGTATCTTAAAGTCTCCTATTTTTCTGTTGTTCTCGTTTTGAGAAAATATTCCCTGTGTTATAAGCAGTATTGCTAAAAGTATTTTTGTTTTCATGTGTATAAAATTATTAAATAATTATAAAATCTAAGTGTTTTTTTATAAGATCTGTCTTTTTAACCCTGACAAAAACCTCGTCTCCTAGTCTATATTTTTTTCCTGTTTCTCTTCCTATAAGGGCCTGCTCTGCTTCTTTAAAAACAAATCTGTCTTCTTTTAGGTCCCTTATGTATACCATTCCCTCACACTTGTTTTCTTCTAGTTCTACATATAGCCCCCAGTCTGTTATGCCTGAAATAATTCCTTTAAATTTCATTTCTTTTTTGTCTTGCATATATTTTATCTGCATGTACTTTATTGATTCTCTTTCTGCTTTTACTGCGGCGGTCTCCCTTTCTGAACAGTATTTGCTTCTGTCCGAAAGTCCTTTTTGTTTTTGATCTTTTCCTTTGTTTAAACATTCATTTAAAAGCCTGTGAACTAAAATGTCTGGATATCTTCTTATGGGCGAAGTAAAATGTGTGTAATGCTTAAATCCTAGCCCATAGTGCCCAATGTTTTGTGTTGAATATTCTGCCTTGCTCATGCTTCTTATAGCCAAGGTTTCTATTAAATTTTGTTCTCTTGTTCCTTTTGCCTCGTTTAATAGTTTGTTTAGTGTTCTTGACGTTCCTTCTCTTGATGTGATATCCAAATTATATCCAAATTCCTTAACAATTGTTTTTAGTGCTTTTAGTTTTTCCTTGTCTGGGACATCATGTATTCTATAAACGCTTGGTTCTTTTTTTAGTTTCTTAAAAAGTTCTGCTACTTTTTTGTTGGCCAACAGCATAAATTCCTCTATTAATTTATTAGCCTCTTTGTTTTCCTTAAAAATTACTTCAATGGGGTTCTTTTTGGAGTCTAGCTTAAACTTAATTTCCTTTTTATTAAAATTAATAGAGCCCTGTTTTTTTCTTTCCTCTCTTAATGTTGTGGCTATTTCATTTAAAACTAAAATTGCATTTACTGTTTCTTCTTTTACTTTATATTCCTTATTTTTTAATGCTATTTCCTTTTTTATTTTCCCCTTTTTCGTTTCTATTATTTCTTGTGCTTCTGCATAAGAAAATCTTCTGTCACTTTTTATAATGCTTTTTCCAAACCACTCCTTTAAAATTTCTCCTTTCTTATTAATATTAAATATTGCCGAAAATGTGTATTTTTCTTCTTGTGGTCTTAAAGAGCATACGTTGTTTGATAAAATTTCTGGTAACATTGGAACAACTCTATCTACTAGGTATATAGAGGTTGCTCTATTAAAAGCTTCCTTGTCTAAAATTGATTCTTTTTCTACATAATGTCCTACATCTGCAATATGAATTCCTATTTCATATATGTTTTTCTCTTTTATCCTAAAAGAAATTGCATCATCAAAATCCTTTGCATCCTCAGGATCTATTGTAAAGGTTAAGATTTCCCTTATATCTCTTCTTTTTTCTATTTCTTCCCTGCTTATTTCTTTGTTTATATTTTTTGCATATTCCTCTACTTGATTTGGAAACTTTAAAGGAAGCTCATTTTGTTTTATAATGGTGCTTATTTCTGTTTCATGATCTCCCGGTTTTCCTAAAACTTCTACCACTTTTCCGGTCGGTGATAAATCATTTTTTCTCCATTTTAAAATTTCTATAATTACCTTATCCCCATCTTGTGCTTTTTTTATATTATCTCCTGGGATAAATATATCTACATGCATTTTCTTGTCATCTAATATTGCAAATGCGAAATTTTCATTTATC
>Ga0066837_10000117_pt1 | contig 32661 bp, 37 predicted proteins | sample ETNtaG_25_FD_66730 | JGI IMG/M metagenome (GOLD analysis project Ga0066837, IMG submission 66730) | Marine microbial and viral communities from oxygen minimum zone, Eastern Pacific Ocean - ETNP201302SV86 | ecosystem: Environmental > Aquatic > Marine > Oceanic | place: Pacific Ocean: Eastern... | reverse complement strand
GTATTTTCAAGTGACATTGATGGATGACCACCGTCTTGGTTACCTGCTCCACCAGATCCCATATACTGGGCAAATGCTGGGGTAACACCCATTGAAATTACGACTGCAAAAACTGCGCCTAATACTATTGATTTGTTCATTTGTATCTGTTCAAATGTGGCTAGCGTTATTATTTAACTTTTTTCAAATTATCAACAAGATACATTTAATTTCGTACCTAAATTAGCCTCAAAACATGGGTAGAATGCATACACACAATCATGGAAAATCACATTCGATCAGACCGATTGATTTAAAGAAACCTGAATGGGTAACGATGGAATCAAAAGAGATCGAGACATTGATTATCAAATATGCAAAAGAAGGTATGACTTCAAGTCTAATTGGTATAAAACTAAGAGATCAGCATGCAATACCACTTGTGAAACCAATTCTTAATAAGACAATTTTAGAGGTTCTAAAAGAGAATGATCTAGTACCTGAAATTCCTGAAGATCTCAATAATATTGTACTTAAGGCAGTTAACTTGCAAAAACATCTTAAGGAGAATAAAAATGATAATAGAAATATCAGATCGTTAGAACTTGTAGAAGCAAAAGTTCACAGACTTTCAACACATTATAAGAAGGAAGGAATTATCCCAAAAAAATGGAAATATAAGTCTGTAGTAGCCCAACTTGAATAATGGGTAAAAATATACAAGAATCTCTTTCATATTTTTCGGACAAAATTTCTGATGTTATAAAATCGAAAAAAAATATTCTTGTTACAACACATATTGATTGTGATGGTATCACATCTGGTAGTATAATTTCCAAAGCACTTATCAGAGAAGGAGCAAAATGTACTGTAAGAACAACTAACGAATTTAGTCAAAACGTGATTGATCATCTTGGAAAGGAAGATGTAGGATTACATGTTATTACAGATCTTGCAGGTGGATTTGGGAAAAAATTAGATGAGAGGATTGGTGATGACTGGATAGTGCTAGATCACCATCAGATTACAGATGATGAGATAGATAACCAGAATGTAATAAATGCCTGGAAATTTGATATTGATGGAGGACTTGAAATCTGTGCAGGTGGTATGGCATATCTTGCAGCTACATCTTTGAATAAGGAAAATGAGGATTTGTCTGGAGTAGCAGTTGTTTCTGCACTTGGAGATAGACAAGATCAGGGTGATAAAAAATCATTTACTGGAGAAAATAAAAATATTGCAGAAACTGCTAAAGACCTTGGATTAGTCGACATCGACCTTGATCTACTTTTAGTTGGACGTGAAACAAGACCTCTACCAGATGCACTGGCATTTACATCTCAGCCATTTATTGAAGGTTTAACTTGGAATAGGGATGCATGTCTTGCTATATTGAACTCAACAGGAATTGAATTGAAAAATGGTGCTAGATGGAGAGTTACAGCTGATTTAGATCACGATGAAAAACGCAAGATTATAGAAGGTATAACTAAGTTTGCACAAGGGAAAAATGCAACTACGATCATGGATGAATTAATTGGTTACACATACACGTTTCCAAGAGAGGATAAACGAAGCTTCCTAAGAGATGGACGAGAATTCTCAACCATGTTAAACTCTTGTGGTCGAATAAGTAAATCTGGTGTAGGAATTTCCATTTGTATGGGTGACAGGAATAAGATGTTACAGGAAGGAGAAAAAATTCTTGCTGAATATAGAGGTATGATTAGAGAGTACATGAATGTCTTAGGAAACGAGAGATGGAGAACTAATAGTGATCAAAATTGTGTTATGATAAATGCTGAAGGTTTAGTACCTGAGACTATGACTGGAACAATTTCTTCATTAATTGCAGGTTCACCAAAAAATATTGGAAAAATAGTAATTCTAAGAACTAATGGTGCAGAAGGAACGGTGAAATTTTCCTCAAGAAAATCAATTAGTTGTAAATCTGATGTTAACTTGAGTGATTTGATGCGAGGTGGTGCAGAAAAATTTGACGGGATAGGTGGTGGTCATGATGCAGCCGCAGGGGCAAAAATAACTAAAGACAAATTAGATGAATTTTTAGACTATCTGGAAGAAAATGTCACAAAACTGCAAAGTAGAGATAATAATCAATAATATATCAAATGAAAAAGCAAAAGTGGTAAAAAAGTCACTAGAGCCAGATAACATTGACTTTCCTGATGGCTTATCGTTAAAAGTAGAAAAAATTGATAACAAACTTGTCTTTAGTTTTTCAAATAGTGGTAATATGGGGAAATTAATATCAACTGTAGATGAAGTACTTGAACATGCAAATCTTGCACTTGAGGTGATCAAATAATGTTGGATCCAAAAATTATCAGAGATGAGCCAGAAAAAATACGAAAGATGCTCAAAGATAGAGCAGTAGAATTTGATTTTGATGGAATGTTAGAACTTGACAAAAAAAGAAGAGAGTTGATAAAAGAAACTGATGAACTTCGAAAAAAACGAAATCAAATGTCAATTACAATTGGTCAAGCAAAAAAATCAAACGAAGATACAACATCACTTCTCACCGATATGAGTAAAATTTCAAAGGATCTTGATGAACATGAACAACTACAAAAAACTGTAGAATTGGATTACACAAATCTTGCTTTTTCAATACCAAACATGATTCATAAATCTGTTCCAATTGGACCTGATGAATCCGCCAATATAGAGATTAGAAAATGGGGAGAAATACCAAATTTTGGTTTTGATGTGAAAGGTCATGAAGAAATAGCTGAAAAACTAGACCTTCTTGATATTCAAAGGGCGTCTAAAATTGCAGGTGCTAGGTTTTACTTTCTTAAAGGTGATTTAGTAAAACTTGCTCATGCAGTAACTACATTTGCATTTGATTTCTTATCAGAAAAAGATTACAAGTTGATACAGCCTCCCTATATGATTAATAGAAAATCTATGGAAGGAGCTGTAATAGCAGATGATATGGAAGACGTTATTTACGGAGTGATTCCTTCATCTGAGCAAAAAGAAGAACTTTTTCTAATTGGTACATCTGAGCACGCCATTGCATCTATGTATTCAGATGAAATTTTAGATGGAAAATCACTCCCAGATAGATTTGGCTCTATTAGTCCCTGTTTTAGGAAAGAGGCTGGAGCTCATGGAAAAGATCAAAAAGGAATTTTCAGAGTTCATCAGTTTGAAAAATTTGAACAATTTGTTTTTGCAAAACCAGAAGATTCAGAAAAAGAGCATGAAGAAATGATTGAATACGCTGAAGAGTTTTATCAGAAACTTGGAATTCCACACAGGGTTGTTTTACTTTCAAGTGCCGATATGGGTAAGGTTGCTGCCAAAACATACGATATTGAAGCTTGGATGCCAGGTCAGAATGCGTACAGAGAAATTTGTTCTGTTTCAAACTGTTTTGATTTCCAATCAAGAAGATTAATGATAAGATTTCGTGACAAAACAAACGAAGAAACACAATACGTCCATACATTAAATGGAACTTTGGTAGCAATTGAAAGAACATTAGTAGCAATAATAGAAAACTATCAAACAAATGATGGACACATAAGAATACCAAAAGTATTACAGAAATATTTAGGAATCGACAAAATTTAGCCAGAACAGTTTATATTCAGAAAACAAAGGTCGAAAATAATTGGCGCGTAAAGCTCGAAAAATCAAAGACAAGTGGAAAGAAAAAAAATGGGTTCATGTAGTTGCACCTGATTCTTTTAACAACGTTACATTAGGTTATGTACCAATTACTGATGACGAAAATGCAAAAGGTAGAGTTTTAGAAGTAACCTTATGGGATATTCTAAAAGGTGATCCATCACAACATCAATACAAAATATTCTTCCAGATTAACAGTGTCATAGATGATAAGGCAAAAACAATTTTTAAGAGATTTGAATATTCTAAAGAGTTTTTGAGGAGTCTTATTAGAAGGGGTTCATCCAAGGTTAATTTTGTAATAGATATTGAAACAAAAGATCATTACATTTTTAGAATTAAAGTACTTGCATTAACTCATAGACAATTAAATACTTCAAGACAACGTCAATTACGCTTAATCACACAAGATATTATCAAGAGTTTAATACCATCAATGGATATTGATAGTTTTGTTCAAGCAACATGCTATGGAAAGATAAACTCTGACATAATGGCTGCTGCAAAAAAAGTGATTAAACTCAGACATGTTGGTCTGGAAAAAGTCAAACTAATCAAGACCGCAGAGGCACAAACAGTTCTTCTGGAAGCAAAAAATAAAAAACCTAATGTCAAATAGGCTCGTTCAATGTCATTACATGTTGAAGTAAAAATAGATGCAATACTTCATGCAACTGAAAATCAAGAGAAAGTTTTCGATTCTTTTTTGGAGAATTTTGATATAAAACAAGAAAACTTCTATATTCAAAACTTAACAGGTCACTTTGATAATCCTATAACATTAGTATCAATTAATCTGAAAAAAGAAGACGCTAAAGCATTTGTTATAAAATTTTTTGATATGATTAATACAATTGATTTTGATAAAATTTACAAAAACATTGAGGAACGTATATCAAATTCTGGTTTGAAGTTGAAAATAAGTAAACAAGAAATGATTAGTGGTAGTATTGTATTAGAAGATAAGGATGCAGTAAAAATTACTATGACACGTCCAGTTTATGTTAAAAAAGACTCAAAAAAGATCTACCAACAATTACTCCAATTAGGAAAATAACTTAATAAGATTCAAAAGAAAATTACAAAGGGAATGAGGAAATAAAAGCCGCTCCAGTCTGAGCGCCAAGCTCTGATGACGCCGCGACGAACCGACCCAGTTTTCTATAATATGATCTATATTATTTTAAATAGAGATTGAATGGTGAAATGTTATTGGAAGTAGATTATGACGTAATAGTAGCAGGTGGAGGATTGACAGGTACAATTGCCGCACAAGCAATATCATATTATTCAAATCAAAATTTAAGAATTCTTTCAATAGATAGAAACCCAGAACATTTACCTGGTCGAAAATCATCGCCTGGATGGACATGCGGTGATGCATGCTCTAAAGAGGCGGTTGATTTTATGACTGAGCGAATAAAGGTTCCCTGGACCAGACCAGAAATTGAACATGATGTAAAAGGTGTAATGGCATTTTCACCTGACAAAGAAACTGCAATTCCATTTGATGGTGACGGTTACATGTTAAATCGCCAGAAACTGCCTGAAATTCAAAATGCTAGAACAAAAAAAATGGGAGTAAGTTTTGATTTTGAGATTAATCTTACAGGTTTGATCTATGATGAACAACAAGTTATTGGAGTTCAAGGATTGAATAATAAAACTAAACAACCTTACAAAAAAACTGCAAAAATTGTAGTAGATGCAACTGGAATTACTTCAATGCTGAGAAACCAACTTCAAAACTCAACGAAGATTGAGAGAAAGATTAACAGAAAAGATGTGGAATCAACTGGCAGACACATCATGTATTTTGAGCCGGGAGAAAAAGATCTGTCAGAATTTGATCCGGACTTTTGTATAATTCATCTAGATCAGGACATCGCTCCTGGTGGATATGGATGGGTTTTTCCAAAAGCTGAAAATAAAGTGAATATTGGTTTGGGTGTTGAAAAATCAATCTTAGAGCAGCGAAATAAAAGACTTGGAAAAACCGACAATGTTGCATCATTAATGGAAGAATATCTGCAAAGAAATAAAGCAATAAAAAATGCAAAACTATCACAAGACCCGGGAGACATTCATAATAACACAGGGGTTTATCAAGTCTCTGTTAGAAGACAAAATGATTGTCTTGTATCTGGAGGTTATATGTTAGTGGGAGATTCTGCTTGGATGCCAAAACCAATTGATGCAGGTGGAATTGGACCAGCATTAATTGCGGGAACAGTTATTGGTAATAATGTTACACAGGCGATTGAGGCAAATGATGTTTCAGAGACAAACCTTTGGCAATACAATCTTGATTTTATTGAAGAGTATGGTTACAAAACTGCAGGGTTAGAATTATTCAGACGTCTAGTACAAACAATGACAAATGATCAAATTAGTTATGGCATGAAACATTTTTTGGGAAACCTTGACGTTGAGTCAATTAGCAAAGGTGAACATCCAGATTTTTCTGGATTAGGGAAAATTGGAATGATAATTAGAGGAGCCATGAACAAAACTGTTGCTAATGGCCTCAGGTATACATCAGGTCAGAATCAGTGGTTAGTAGAACATTACAACAACTATCCTAAAGAACCATCTGGATTTGATGAGTGGAATAAAGCGTTACACAGAACTTTAGAGGAATCATTCATAAAAATTGCATCATTTGGCAACTAGATCTAATCTTAAATAAAGTATAGAATCAATCAAGAATACTTTGATGGAGGAGCAAAAATATCTTGATTGGAATAACTCTTTTGATATATTAGATAAGGCGCATGAGCAAGGAATATTTGTATTAATTATTGGTCCCAAAGGTACTGGGAAAACAACTCTTGTAAGGGAATATGCAAAAAGAAAATTAATTAAATTACAGTCAATAAATTTTAGTCTAAGAACAAGAGAGAGTCATCTTGTAGGAACAAAAAATCTCTCTGATGGTTCAATTGGATTCGATGAAGGTATTTTGGTCAGATCAATGAAAGAAGGTGGTATTCTATATCTTGATGAGATTAATGCAGCGGAGGCGGATGTTCTATTGAGACTGGATGAAGTATTAGATGATAGACGACAAATAGTTCTAAAAGAATCTGATGGTCAAACTATTCAGGCAGAAAAATCTTGGTTTGTAATATCAACAATTAATCCACTAACGCATGTTGGTACAAAAGAACTTCCGCCACAGCTTTTGAGTAGATTCCCTATAAGATTAAGACTGGATTATCCCCCAGAAGATATAGAATTTGAAATTGTAAAAAAACATGTTCCAAATGCAGATGAAGAATCAGCCAAGCAGGGAATTAAACTTGCTAATACTCTAAGACAAGCAGCTGCAGTAGAAGAGTTGTATTATTCACCATCACTACGAGAAACTATTGCATACACAAAACTTATTCAAAATCAAACTTTACCAAAAGAAGCTGCTCAAATAGTATTTGGAAATGTGTATGCACAGTGGGGAAATATTGAATTACAAAAAGTCAATGATATTATTACTTCAATGTATGAAAAATAATGTCATCTATATCACTTCGTAATGACATACTAATTGAAATTGCAACATTTTTGATAAGACGTTGGTCAGGAAATGACCAGACAATAGTAGAATTCTCGAAAAAAAAAACTAATGAGACGAGAATTAAAGAAAATAGAGTAATTCTAATCCCTTTTCTAGATTACAATGGAGATGAATTTGCAAGATACAGACAATTTCGAACCGCCACTTGGTATGAGGGAATGCGGATCAATCACTGTACTAAGATATTGTCAAATGATCATGCATTTGGATTTATTCTAAATACGCTAGAAAGAAGAAGAATTGAACTCGTGGGAAGAAAAGATTGGCGTGGAATGGACAGTGAACTGATCTTCAATTATACATGGCAATGGATTTACAGACCACTACTAAATAATATTCTAGGAAAGGCAAGAATAGTTGAAGCATTTTATCAATACTTCTTGTTTGGTGATATCAAAGGAGAGATGCAACCAAGTCACTTTGAAAGGGTAAAGAAAGCAGTAGAATTTGCAAAAACAATTCTAGACAAATGCATAGAAAATAATTTTGAAACTGATTGGATTGAAAAAAGTATTCCAAAAATTTTAACTATGTTGGATATTGATCCACTAATTACAATTCCATTATCAATTCCTTTGAAGGGTCCAGGAATGCTGGTAAATCCTCAAGATTTTGAAAAAGCAGTACAAAAAATTACAAAAAATTTAGAAACTGAACTTGATAGTTTGTATTCAAAAAATCCAATTGAGGGAAAAGATGTTCTACAAGAATTCCGTTTAATTAAAGAGGAAACAAAGAAGAATGAAAATAAGGGTTTGAGACCAGAAACAATTGGAATACAGATTCCAGAGTCCACAAATGTGGATGAAACAAAGATCTACGACCAAGATCTTATTAGTAATTTAAAAAATAAATTTCGAGAGTGGAAGACTGGTTGGAAAGAACAACACATGACTGAGGGTGAAGAATTTGATGAAGAAGCATATCTTGAAGGTCATGACAAACAATTTTTCAGTGATGTAAAAAAAACAATAAAATCTAGAATTGTAATATTATTGGATCATTCATCAAGTATTACCGATCAGCAAACAGAATACAAGAAAACCACAATTGGCTTATGTGAGGTTTTAGCATTTTTAAAAGTAAATTTTTCAGTATATGCATTTAATACTGTAAATAGGCAAGTTGTTTGCTGGCTTGTCAAATCAGAAGACATGAAATGGAGTAATTCTTCTGCAAAAAGACTTGCACAGATTTCTGCAAACGGTGGAACTCCATTGGCTGAAGTTTATGACAGAATGTTACCAATCTTAGCATCAAAAAAACCTGATATCTTTCTAACTCTTTCTGATGGAGAGCCAGCAGATCCAGACGCACTAAAAATGGTTCTAAAATCATACAAAAATTTAGGTATTAAAATGACAGCCATAGGTGTTGGAAGAGATACATTCAGTTCAACTACGATTGCAAATAATTTGAAATATTTAGGGTATGAAAAGGTCTTGGCAGTAAGTAGGCTAGCAGATATTCCTAATAGAGTGCTCAGTATATTATCAGAGTAAATATGAGAAAAAATTGTTCCAGTTGTGGTACCGAGTTTTCATGTGACAATAATTTGACATGTTGGTGTGCAAGTTTTCCAAAAATTTCTCAGGATCAAATAGATGAAAAAGATTGTCTCTGTAGAGAATGCCTTTTAATTACATACAGAAAAAAAATTCTTGATGTATAGATTCTTAATTGTAAATGAGAGTAATGGTATACTTTTATAGAATAAATTTGGTTTTTTATAATGGAATTTGAGGATACAAGGATACCTGATATAAAAAAACCACTAATCATTGCCGCAATGCAAGATATGGGAAATGTTGGTTCGATTGTTGTAAATTTTATAAACAAAAATATCGGCACTGCGCAATTTAGAACTGCAACATCATCACGTCCACCATTTGTTTATGATAAAGGTGGATATATTGAAATTCCAGAGGAAAAGTGGGAATATAGATATGCTAAAGATATTATAATTTTCGGTGGTGGTAGAGGTCAACCACAAGAAAATGATGCACTCAATGAACTATGCCAAGATGTAATTAATGTTGCAAAAAAATATGATGCAAAATTTATCTATACTTTAGGTGGTTATCATACATCACGACCATTTGGTAAAAGTCCAACAACATACGTCACAACTACATCACAAAGTTTGTTAGATCTAGTTAAAAAATTAGGAATAGAAACAACACCTACAGAATCTGTCATAACTGGTTTTAACGGATTGATCTTGGGTTATGCAAAATTAAATGGAATTAATGGAATTGGTCTTTATGGGGAATTACTTGAGCCAAGAATACCTCAATATAGAGCAGCAAAAGCAATAATACAAACATTAGAAAAACTAACTTACCAAAAACTTGGTGATTTAAACGAACTTGATATAAAGGCAGATGCCATTGAATCACGATTTAGGACAGACACTGATATGAGTGGTGTCTAAAAATAAGTTTTTGAACTAGTTAGAACTTTGTCTTTTGTTGATTGGCTAGATTAGGAAATATATTGAATACCTGACGTTTTATGACAAATAATTAAACGGTTTATTATTTGTCTAAAATTGCTGGATGCCAATTAACATTTGAATCACCAAATTGCAAGTATTGCTTAAGTTTAATTGGTATTACAACATAATTACTTCATGTTTGTGTGGGTGGCTGCCGCAGCAATTGGAATAATAATTGCTTTAGTACTAGTTTTCAAATATACAAAAACTGGTAAAAATGATATCTTAGGTTTTTCATATAAATGTGGAAAATGTGGTCAAACCACAAACGGACTTAAATGTCCAAAGTGCCAACCAAATACAAAAGACTGGCGATAAAAAATGATGTCAAAACCTGATTCAGAGATGGATGGAACAATTTGTAAAGAATGCAATCGTTTGATTAGTGATCATCTGCCTGAAGAATTAGAAGAATGCATACGAAAATCTGAATTTAAAAGATTAAAAGATGACGATATGAGATAGAGACCGTTTTAGATTGATATGTGATTTTATACATGAAAATTACTCCAAAAGTTCTAAATTGAGCTGCGAAATTATTCAATCACATGAATGAAGAAAGCAATATTGACACTGCTCTACTAGAAAAATTTGAAAAAGAAGTTCTATCACAGGTACCTCACAGAGAAGAGAAAGACGGAAAAGTGAAGATAGTTAATACCACACCTTTGATTGATCTTACTGATGACCTAAAGGAATGTGCAAAGACAGTTTATGATGTAGATATTAGTGATAAAGATTTCAAAATTTATGGCAAGTTTGATGGTACGCTACTTACAGGTTCAATCAAACTTAGACCTGCTATCAACATTATTCATGATGCAATAACTACAGGTAAGATCAAAACTGGAACAACGGTAATTGAAGCTACATCAGGAAACTTTGGAATTGCTCTAGGATTATTGTCAAAAATTGGTGTAACTGCAATTGCACTTGTTTCAAGAAAACTTCAGGAAGGTGTATTCAAAGAATTAAGAGATGGGAATATTAGAATTATGGATCTTGATATGGATATTTGTCCTGCTCCGGGAATGGAAGATAAGCAAGATGCTTTGGTTGCAAAAGCAACTGCCGCAAACATTCGTTCACAATTGATTGAATTTGGATTTGAGCCTGAAATTTATGACAACAATATTGTAGATATTGAAACACTTTTAGCTAAAAAAGATATTATCAATTTGGCAAAATTTCTTGCAAAAATTTACAATTGTTTCTGTCCTGAACAATACGATAATGATTTGAATGTTGAAGCACATAGAAGCGTAACAGGTGTCGAAATTGATCAACAATTACATGAAAATGGTGAATCACTACAAGATTACAGTATTGTTTGTACTTTTGGAACAGGTGGAACATCTGGCGGTCTTAGTAAGTATTTTGATGAACAATACAACAAAAAAGGAGTTCATGTAATATTCCCACCTGATCAACAAGATGTTGCAGGTATCAGAACAGTAGGTAATGCTGATGGTTTGAAATATTATAATCCTGATAAATATGCTGGAAAGTACCAAATAGATTTTGAACAAGCAAAACCACTTTTGAAATTTATGGTAGAAAAAGGACATGATATGGGTGAGAGTAGTGCTCTTGAACTTTATGCAGCTTTACAAATGATAAACAATAATGGTGGAAAATTTGTCGTGATGATTTGTGATGGAATTGGTAAGTATAGAAAGAATTTTGAAAAGATTGGGAATGTTGTTACTCCTAAACAAGTTAGTCAACAAGAAGTTGCTTCAAATGCAAGTGAGTATGATAAAGTAATTTGGGTGCATACTCAATACACTCCACGTGAAGAAGGAATTGAATTACTTGCAAAATCCCTTGGTATCGATAAAAGTAAGATTGTTGTACCAAATGCTAGAACTGCACAAGAATTATTGTCAAGCCAACAAATCCCAGAAGAAATTGATCATGTATTACAAGAATCTAAAGGAAAATCATTGATGGTATGTATGGCCGGAAGAACATCACTAATGGCTGCCAATGTTTTGGCAGAAAAAGGTATTCAAACTGATAGTTTAACTGGAGGAATTACTGGCCTTCCTGAGAGCAAAACTAAAGATCTATCACAAATTATTGAACAAGTGTCACAATTTTGATATTTATTAAGATATTATAAATAATGAAAATTTATGAAATGTCTTTCAGTTTGTCAACCATTTGCTGAACTGATAATTCAAGGTAAAAAAACAATAGAATTAAGAAAATGGAATACCAAATTTCGTGGAGAATTCTTAGTTCATGCACCACAAAAAATTAGATTAGATGACTGTAAACGGTTGAAGATAAAACCTGAACTGACAGTAGGCGCAATTATTGGAAAAGTGGAATTGATTGATGTTAAAGAATATGAAAATGCATCACAAATTAAAATAGATTCGAAAAGACATCTAGCATCTAATAGTGAAAGTGATAACAAATATGGTTTCATTTTACAAAATCCAAAACAACTAAGAATACCAATTCCATGTAATGGTCAATTAAATTTTTTTGAATTTAAACCAGAATTGGCAAAGATTGATGAGATCAAAATTGATCTTTTTGAAGAAGAATATAGATACATGTGGATAAACCACCATTAGTTTGGTACAAGGTCAAAAAATGACCTTTGTATATATAAAGGGGCTTTATAAAGAGGAACAAATGACAGAAACAAAACCGATAGTTAGTGTGGAAAATGTGGTAGCATCAGCCTCAGTTGATCAAAAAATTGACTTGAATGATATTACCAAGAAATTTCCTGACACTGAATACCATCCTGATCAATTTCCAGGACTTGTATTTAGATTGCAAAGTCCACGTACTGCAACGCTTATTTTTAGAACTGGAAAGATGGTTTGCACAGGTGCAAAATCTGAAGAGATGGCAATAAAGGCAGTAAAAACAGTTGTCCAAAAGCTACGTAAAGGTGGAATCAAAATAAAAAAGGATGCTGTGATAACAGTCCAAAACATTGTTGCCGCAATAAATTTAGGCGGAAAAATTCACCTAGAACAAGCTGCTAGGAAATTACCTAGAAGTATGTATGAACCTGAGCAATTTCCAGGGTTAATTCATAGAATGTTGGATCCAAAGACAGTTATCCTCTTGTTTGCCTCAGGAAAACTCGTATGTACTGGTGCAAAAAAAGAACCAGATGTTTACAGATCTGTACATAATCTACATGCAACATTAGAAGAAAAAGATCTAATGATCTATGATGTATAAACGCATCAATTCTATTTCTTTCTAAAATTTTTCTAACTCATCTTCAATTTCTTGTAAAGATTTATTCTTAGAATCAATTTCGCGTATTTTTTCACAACATTGCTTTGCTTTGGTTTTATTTTTTTGATGTATGTGAACACTCGCCTTGATGGATAATGCATCAATATCATATTCTCCAATTTCTAACGTCTTATCCATGTAGTATAATGTCTTTTGTGCATTACCTTTTATGAAATAAATTGTGCCTAAAATGAATGCAATATCAGGATCATGCTCTAGAGTCTTTTCAATTTCATGTCCATATTTTAATGCGTCATCATACTTTTTTTCTTTAACTAATTTTCTTAATCTTCGTCTAGGATTACTTTTGAAAAATCCAGTCAAGTATGTTCAGAAATTTAGTTGGATGTGTTTTCTGATTGGAGTTTTTCCCAATCATCTAAAAATGCTTTCAGACCCTTATCGGTTAGTGCATGATTTAACATCTTACCTAGTACTACAGCTGGCAATGTGACAACATCTGCTCCAGTTTTTGCCGCATCGATTACATGCTGTGGATGTCTTACACTTGCAACAAGAATCTGTGTGCTAAAATTATAGTTAGCAAAAATTTGTTTGATTTCTTTGATCAGATCCATACCAGTGTGACCTATATCATCTAACCGACCAATAAATGGACTAACATATTTGGCTCCTGCTTTTGCTGCCAAAAGTGCCTGATTTGATGAAAATATCAAAGTAACATTTACTGGTATTCCTTGTTCACTTAGAGCCTTACATGCTCTCAATCCTTCACCTGTCATAGGACATTTTACAACAACATGTTCACCATATTCCCGAAGTTTCTTTCCTTCTTCGATCATACCATCATAATCTGTACTTACAACTTCAAGACTAACATCACCTTTGATAATTTTGGTAATTTCTTCCATTACTTCATGTGGATTACCGCCTTGTTTTGCTAAAAGACTAGGATTTGTAGTAATACCATCTAGTAAACCCATGTCGTTATACTTTCTAATTTCATCAAGATTAGCTGTGTCGAGAAAAATCTTCATTGTTTTTTGCTCCGAATCTCTTTTACCATATTTGCTATATTAATTGATGTTATACCATGTTTTTCCAGCAACTGTGAAATCTCATTATCTCGTGCTGATTCTCCAAACATATCCTGTGCACCAATCCTCTTTATTGGGACGGGGTATGATTCAGATACTACTTCTGAAACAGCAGAGCCAAAACCCGCCATGATATTATGTTCTTCGCATGTAACAATTCCACCAGTCTCTCTTGCAGCTTTTTCTAAAATTTCTTTATCAATTGGTTTTATAGTAAAACAATCGATCACTCTACAAGATATTCCTTCTTGTTTTAGTTGTTCTGCTGCATCTAATGCCATCTTTACTGTAATTCCACATGCTGCAATAGTACAATCAGATCCATCTCTTAGAGTAATACTTTTACCAATTTCAAATTCTTGGGATTCGTTATGTACTATTGGAACTTTAGAACGAGTCATTCTCATGTAGAATGGGCCATATTGTTGTGCTATAGTCCAAGTAAGCTTTGATACTGCGACAGAATCAGCAGGGATAAGAACCCTCATGTTAGGTATTGCACGCATGATTGCAATGTCTTCAAGTTGTTGATGTGAACCGCCATCAGCACCAACCGATAACCCTCCATGTGAAACTACTAATTTTACATTAAGTCCTTTTTTGTCTCCACGTGATGGATATGCTATAGCATTTCTGATCTGATCAACGCAACGGCCAGGAAGAAAAATTGCATAAGTACTTGCAAATGAGGTTTTACCAGAATAAGCTAGACCTGCAGCAAGAGATACCAAGTTTGCTTCTGCTATTCCTACATTAAAAAAACGCTCAGGAAATTTTTTACCAAAACCAGCAGTCTTCAGTGAATCGGTAGTGTCTGCGCCTAATACAACAACATTTTTGTCTTGCTCACCTAATTCAACTAAAGATTTACCATATTCTGTTCTCATGTCACCAAATTTTACATCATCACTCATTGATATCCTAACTCCTTTGCAATCTGTAATAACTCGTCTTTTTTCTTACCTACAACATGTAGGTCTATCCATTTATTCACTAATTCTGATCCACCAAGTTGGTTGGCTTTTTGGATTAAGAGTCTTCTACGTGATCTTAAAATTCTATTCCTAAATTCTCGAATTACTAATCTAACATCATTCTGCCCAATTATTGCACTGCCTCCCACAAATGCCCGTGCACCGTCAACAAAACACTCACCCACGTTATCTAGTGTAACACCACCATCGGCTTCAATATATCCCTCAAAGTTATTCTCTTTTAGAATCTGGACAAGTTTCTGCGTCTTTTCATGTGATGAATCGATATACTTCTGACCAGATTTTCCTGGTATTACTGACATTACAATTAACTGATCAAGAGAAGGAATGAATTTCTTGGACCAATCTGGTAGTTCTGTATCCGGATTTATGGCAAGTCCCACACTCACTTGATTGGATCTAAGAATGTCCTGTATTTCACCAAAACTTGATTCATCACATACTTCTGTATGAACAGTAACTATATCACTTCCAGCATCCACATAATCTTTGACATGTTTTACTGGTTCGTTGATCATTAGATGTGCATCAAAAGGAATGAGTGTTAATGATCTCAGTTCTTTTATTTTTGTATGATCAAAAGTGGTGTTAGGGACAAATTGACCATCCATTACATCTAGATGAATATAATCTGCTCTACCATCATCACATCTTTTAATTTCTTTTTCAAGATTTGTCATATCACCAGCAATTATTGATGGGGCAATCATAAATTGCGAATCAAGTTCCTGTTCAATTATTGGAACAAACTCTGGTTTTGCTGCTTTACCATGCCACTGTGGATTATCCTCCATATGTTCAACTGCCTTACCTTTGATAGTTCTTGCAATAATTATTGTTGGCATTCCTTTGATGGTTTTTGCTCGGTTAATTGCATTAGAAATTTGTTCAACTCTATGACCGTCTACTTCAATAACATTCCATCCAAAAGAACGCCACTTATCACCAGTCTTCCATCGACTTGCATCTTTCCACATTTCTGATAATTCATCAGTTTCAAGATTTTCATCTAGTGGCATAATTTTTTCAGTGTAAGAATCTTGTTGAATAAAATTTCTGTCTAAAATTAGTGTCAAGTTATCAACTTTATATTTTGCTGCAGTCATTGCAGCTTCCCAAACTTGACCTTCGTCACTTTCCCCATCACCCATCACAGTAAAAATTCTATTTTCTTTTCCATCAAGTTTTGAAGCAAGTGCATTTCCAATGGAGTAAGAAAGTCCTATTCCAAGTGAACCACCACAGAATTCAACTCCTGGACATTTTAAATCAGGGTGACCTTGTAGTTTACTTCCAAATTGTCTTAATGTTTCCATCTTACTTTCCTCAAAGTATCCTGCTACTGCCATGTTTGAAAAAAGGCCTGGCGATGCATGTCCTTTTGATAAAATTAATTTGTCTCTATCTTCCCATTCAGGGTTTTTAGGATCATATCTTAGATGTTTATAGAAAATACAGCCCATTATTTCAGCCATTGAAAATGAGCCTCCAGGATGACCAGAACCTGCTGCAGTAGTTCCTTTTATGACAAGTTTTCTAGCCTTGAGAACGTTTTTTTTAATTTGGTAATAATTTAGTGCCATTATAAGCAAAAAGTCATGAATATTACATAAATAGCTATATCCGAAAATTTTAATCTAAATCGATCATAAATAGAATATGGATTTAAATGAAAAATTACCATTAATGGTTTTTGACGACAAATGTTATGTGTGTATTAAGTTTGCAAAGATTGTAAATTATCTTACAAAAGGTAGATTACGAATGGTTGGACATTATACAGAATTTGGCAAATTAATTAGAGATAGTTTTCTTGGTGATGATGCGTTAGAGATGTTTTGGTTAATAAATAAAAGTACAGCTTATGGTGGAAGAGCTGCATTAAGACCATTAATCTCTATAATCTTTAATCTTGATGGTACAGATGCAAACAAAATATCTATTCAGGAATCATGTGACATTGGTTGTAAGGACTCACTTGCAGTCTTCTTTAGATCTGCTAGTCTAATCACTCACAGTAAAAAAATCGATTTGAAAAATATCTAACCAAATACAATACAGTGTTCACAATCACAGTTTGTCTGATCATTTGATTTAGCAAGGCATTTTTTGTGCTGACCTGCTTGACATTGAACACAAACCTTCTCAATATTATCTACTGAAGAATATTTTTTTGATTGATCAAATCCAAAACCGCCATCTTGTGGACCCACCATAACATATGTAATTCATACTGGTATTTTTGTATAACGAAATTTGCTAGGATTTTATTTGTCTTTTAAAAATCCAATTCTTGATTTTTGTTAGTGCAAATATCCAAATAAATATTAGAATTAAAGCAATTAGAACTTTGAGGCCTGAATTTAAAATTGGCTCTATGTCATAAACTACTTCAAATGATGTTGGTCCTATGAATAAAACCAAAACACCACCACCAAGTAATATCAAAACCCACATAGCAAATACAAATGCAAACATTGATGCGTTCAAGATAGTTTGACTCCCATAAAAAATGCAGTAATTATTCCTAAAATACCAGAAAATATTGCAAGTTTAAAAATTTCAGTGGCTATTTGTTTTTCAGATAATGGTTTTTGTGCAATTAGTAATCTAACTAATGTAATGGGTGCATGTTTCTCTAGTGTTGATTTCAGTTTCCAATCTGGAGTATGTGATGTTGGATTTTTAATTTGTCTATGCTCAACAATTTTTTTGACACTTGAAAGGAATAAAAAACTGTTAATAACTGCAGGTAAAATTATTACTGCGGCAATTACTTCTGCTTGGCCAACAATTGCAATTGTGCCATACATGGCACCAAAAATAAGTGTGCCAGAATCTCCTGGAAATATTTTACTTGGAAATTTGTGATATTTATAAAATGCAAGTGAAGTCGTTGACAATAACAAACATGCAATTGCTATTTCATAGTTCTGTAAGATGAAAAGCGATATTGATAACGCAAAACCTGCAATTGTAGTGAATCCACTGACAATACCATTTAATACATCAATTGAATTAAATGTATTTCCAGTTACTGGAATCATAAACACAATTAATCCTAAATACAAAATTGGTATGTTTACAGATCCAAACAATGGAAAAGCAAGAGTCGAATCGTATGCTCCTAATAGAATTATTGGTAGAGCACAAAATGCCAGAGCAAGTGGTTTGAACCATCCACCCATTGTTTTTCTATCATCAATAATACCAACCAAAAATGCAAGTGATGATGTTATAATTATGGCTAAAATTTCTACTATTGGAAAGAAGAAATACAATACGATGAGAGATAAAATGACTCCAATTATGATTGTAATACCACCTGGTCTTGCAACCATATTTTTTTCCTTTTTATTGGCATCAATTACTGTAAAATTACGTTTTTCTAATGCTCTAATGACAATTGGTGTTAAAGCATATACGGAAAAAAATGCAATTACAATAGCAATTATTGCTGGGATTATTAGTTGTTCCATTATCTGACCTTTTCTACTTGAGACTTGATACTTTTTGCAATAATCATACCGATTTTATCTATTGCTGCTAATTTCTCAAGTGATACTTTTTTCAATATTGTTCTATTTTTATATCCATTTTTGTACAAAATTTGAGCGCGAACTCGTCCAATTTGTTTAATTTTTACTAGTTCAAGGTATTTTTCTGGAACGCCGTGTATGATTTGCAGTTTAAGTAAGTCTAATTCGTCAATAAGATTCTGATATTCGGATACAATCTTTTTTTGTTCATTTTCTTTGGCATAATCTCTCCAGAATTTCACAATTTCTGTAAAAGTATAGACCAAATCTTTTGCATTTTCTTTTATATAGAATATATCACCAGGCTCAGCATCAAAATATTCTGACATATTTTGATAACTTATAGCATCAATCCACTTGTAAAGAATTAACAGGCTTTTAAAACAATCTTCACTTGAAAATTTTTGTTGTGTGTATAATTTTTCATTTTTATCAATAAGATTATCCATATCTTCTTGATATTTTTCAGGTATTGGATATTGCAAATAGAATTCAGGAAGATTGGTAATCATATGTAATATTCCAAATGTATGTTTTGTTCCTCTTACATAATCTTCAACGTAACCAGTCATATTAAATGCAGTTTCAGGATCAATTCTTAAATAAAAAACTCTAATACCAAATTTTGTAGGTTTAAAACCATTATCATTAGTGATCATTCCATACTCCTTTATTTTTTCAAGTTGTTTTGATATCTTTTTTTCCAATATGGAGTCATCAGAAAGTTGATATGCAGCAAAAGTTTGTGAAAAGAATTTTATTATTTTTTCATAAGATACCGAATTAAACTTAGACGCGGTATAGATAAATCCAAGTAAATTAATTCTTAAAGAACTATCTTCATCTAAGGTTTTTGATTCTAATGGTTCTGGTTCACCATCAACATAATATTCTAATATTTCATCAGGATATCCTTTTGAAATAATTATTGATTCACCCATATCATCATATTGTGGTCTTCCAGCTCTTCCACACATTTGTTTATATTCTAAAATACTGATTTTTTCTAAACCATTGTTTGTATATCTCATTACACTTGGAATTACAACTCTACGTGCAGGTAGATTTACACCTGCAGCTAAAGTTGGAGTTGCAGTTAATAATTTTATATGGTGATTTTTAAATTCATTTTCAATTATTGTACGGCATCTTTGATCAAGCCCTGCATGATGAAATGCTGTACCATTTCTCACTGTTTGTGCTAATTCAGTAGTTAATTTTGTATTATCATAACTATCTTTTGGAATAATTTTCTTTGAAATTTTTTCTAGATCCTTTCTTTCATTTTCTGTAAGCATCTTTACAACATCTCGTCCAGCCTCTTTTGCCCATGCAACTGCATTTTTTCTTGTCATTGCAAATATCAAACATTGATCTCCATTATCGACAGTATCCAATCCTAACCCAATCCAATCTTTTTTGTGCCTAGATTCTTGACGATCTTTGGTCAGGTTTCCTTCGGTTTCTTCCCTATCTTGATTTATTATGATATGTCGACTGTAAACGGCTTCAGATAATGGAACGCGTCTAAATGTACTCTCAACTAATTCACATTCCAGCCAGTCTGCAAGTTCATTACTGTTTGATATAGTTGCACTGAGTCCAATAATTTTAGGTGGATTTTTTCCAATAAATCCAGATCTAAGTCGGGTCAGAATAATTTCTAATGTTGGACCTCTTGTCTCATCACCAATTAGATGTATTTCATCAGAAACTACCAATCCTATATCATAAATCCAATCTTGCTGAAATGCCATATTCGCATCCATACTTTCGTTTGTAAGAAATATTACGTCTGCATCTTCTAATTTCTCTTTTTTATCCTTTGAATCTCCAGTAGATAATGCTACTTTGATTTTTCTACCTAGAGATAATTTCTCTAATTTTTTAAACTCTTCAAATTTTTCACTAGCTAATGCACGTAACGGAGTAAGATAAACAACTTTAGTTTTATGTTTTGAAAGATGAGAGAGAATTGCCAACATTGCGATTAGTGTTTTTCCACTTGCAGTAGGTATTGTAATCAAAAAATTCTTTTTTTCATCAAATAATCCAGCCTTTACAGATCGTTCTTGTGGTTCAAAAAGTTCTTCGTATCCTTCTGACTTTAGAAAATCAATTGTTGAGGATTCTAGTTTTAATTCACTTACTTTCATACTATGTTATAATAGCCGGGTTTAGCTTCATAAATAACTGAATCCTTTTGCATCTTTCGAATATAGTTTCTAGCGTCGTCTTCAGTGAATTTATCTGTCTTTGCAAGCTCTTCAACTAATTGTCCTTCTTCAACAGGATGTTTATGTTCTCCTTCTAGGGATCTTATTACATCCATAAATAATTGCATCTTTGAAACTTCACTTCGTGGTCTACCTTGTAAGGTTCCAAGATCAACTTTTCCTGTATTAACATCAATTCCTGCTTCATTAAACATTTCTTCTAGCAAATCAATTGCACGCTGAGCATCTTGACCCTCAACTTGAGTCTTCAATAATAATCGTGCCCTGGCAGTTGCAAGTCTAATTAGACCTTCTAACTGTCTAGGCGTAACTGTGATTGTATCATCACTATCCTGACCCATACTTCTCATTTTCATGTAATAATTTAGAATTTTATCTTCTGCTTCTTTTGTTAGTGTTGGCTGTATTCGTTTTGCATATGAAAGATATTTTGTTAATGTTTCAGAATCAATAAGTGATCTACTATCAATTCCTTTTGGAGTATGAAGATTGATTATATGTTTTGCAATTTTTGTGTCTCTTTCCTTTGATGGTTTGTCACGAACTACAAAAATCAGATCAAATCTAGTAAGTAACGGAACAGGTAGGTTTACATTTTCTGTAATATTTTTGAATGGATCATATTTTCCATACATTGGGTTGGCAGCTGCAAGAATTGAAGCTCGTGCATTTAATGTTGCAACAATTCCACCTTTTGCAATACTTGCAGTTTGTTGTTCCATAACCTCGTGTAATGCACTTCTATCTTCTGCTTTCATTTTATCAAATTCATCTATACATACTAAACCTTGATCTCCAAGAACTGTAGCACCAGCTTCCAACATGAATATCCCATTTGCATCTCTAACTACTGCAGCAGTGAGTCCAGCTGCGGTAGAACCCCTACCAGATGTATATAATCCACGTGGAGCTATTCTTGCACAAAACTTCAACATTTCACTTTTTGCAGTTCCTGGATCTCCAACTAGAAATATGTTAATATCACCTCTAATTTTGGAACCGTCGTTTAATTGCCTTTGTGTGGAACCTGCCATTAACAATAAAATTGACTCCTTGATTACTTCATGTCCAGTTATGTGTGGTGCATAAGATTCAATCAATCTTTCGTAAATGTCAGGATTTTTTGATAATGATAAAATTATTTTTTCTTCTTCTGATGATATTTGTTCTCTCTCAATTCGACGTGAAGTTTTATCACCTGTGCCTCCCAAAAATTCGACATTATTTCCATCTAATCTCAATCTGTAAAGTGGACTTTCATTTTTTGAAACACCTGACATTCTTTCTTGCTCAATTCTAATTATTCCAGTTAATACAATTCTATCACCAGGTCTTGCGTTATCAACCAAATCTTGTTTTACAGTAACATCAAGATAATGTGGTAATTGTCCGGGTGGAAGATCCTCTGGTAATTCTTGAAGTCTAACAAATTGGACGTCTATGAATCTGCTTGATTTAGGCTCAATTTCTAATTGCTTGTGTTTACATTTAGGATTTGAACACTCTGGTGGGTTAGTTAATTTTAGATCTTTATCTATAATTACATCTGATCTATGCCCTTCTGGACATATGAAGATAAGTTCCTTTGCTAGTGGTTTAACTTCAGATGCACGTAAAACCATACCTGAAACACTTGTCATTTTTCCAATAACTTCAGCGTTAATTTGACGTAGACTTCTCTGGACTGGATAATTTCCAATTCTAGCTCTTATTTCATGCTCTATTTTTTTTGCATATTTTGGAAATCGTTGTTGTAAAATTTCCTTTATTGCTCTTGTGAAAGCCTCTAAAATTTCGTCTGGTTTTTCATTAAATACAGATTCTATTTCAGGATGTGTAACAAGATCGTTATAATCAATGTTAATGAATTTTGTATTGGAAGACATCATTCTATCGATTTCATCTACATACCTAAATTCTCCAGATTTATCTTTGAACTGCATTAGAAAATTCTTCACATAATCAGACAATGCAGATTCAGTTTGTGTTAATGAGCTCATTTCTTAGTACCTATAACTTGTTTTTTAAATTCAAGACTTGATTTATGAATTTGATTGTAATATACTTCTTCTTCTACAGTGAGTTTTGACGCTAAGTCAGATGTTAGTGGTGATGAATCAGCTAGTCTAACTATTTTACCTTGCCTAATACGCACTAACTCATTTAACATGCCTTCAACTTTATTAGAATCATCATTAGAGAGTTTTTTTATGTATAAGTTCATCCCGATGTAAAAATGCTTATCTAAAGTAGAAAGAGATTCTTCACCTTGAACGTCTTCTTTAACTTTCGCTTGTTTTAACTGTGTAATCATATCCTGTTCATGTAATACTATATGTTTTTCAGATTCTAGAATTTCTGCAATCCATCTAGGTATATTCATTATCTCTGACTCTTTTCCTTCAATCTTTACACCTGATACATTAATTTTTAATTCGTGCTTAAATTCAACTTTCACTTCCTCTAATCCAAATCCTACTGAATGAACTTTAATCACATCTTCCAATTCCATGACGATCAAATTCATTTGAGGGATTTAATGGGATCGATCGATCAATTTCATTAACAATTAGCTTTGATCATTTGATCCTCATAGCCATTTATTAATAAGAAATTGCAGTTGCTTCTATGTCAATTTCAGAAATTATGTGGGTTGAGAAGTATCGCCCAAAAAAGATTCCTGATATAGTTAATCAAAAACAGATTATAGGTAGTTTAACAGGATTATTAAAAAATCAGTCAGAGATGCCTAACCTACTTTTTTCTGGTAGTGCGGGAGTTGGAAAGACAACTACGGCAATGTGTCTTTCTCATGAGATTTTAGGTGATAGGTGGAAAAACTATACTTTAGAACTTAATGCGTCTGATGAACGTGGAATTGGTATGGTTAGAGAAAAAGTGAAAAAATTTTCAAGATTTGCAGGTTTAGATACTGAAATTCCATTTAAGATAATAATCTTAGATGAAGCTGATGAAATGACATCAGATGCACAAACAGCATTAAGAAGAATTATTGAGGATGCGGCAAAATTCTGTAGATTTATACTAATTGCTAATAACATTTCAAAAATTATTCCACCAATTCAAAGTAGATGTGCAAATTTCAAATTTACACAGATCAGTCAAACTGATATTATTAATCATCTAAAGTATATTCTTAAAAAAGAAAAAATAAAATCAGATGATAAAGGAATTTTACAAATTACAGAATATGCAGAGGGTGATCTTAGACATGCAATTAATTTACTTCAGGCAGTTGCAAGCACTGGAAATATTTCTGAGGAAAATGTAAAATCAACCGCAGGTTTAACAAAAACAAACGATGTTTCTGATGTGTTAAAACTATCTCTAACAGGAAAAATCCAAGACTCGCGAAATAAAATGATCGAGTTAATCAAAGTATATGGAATGTCCGAATCAGATTTCCTGAAATATATCAATCAAGCATTATTTGCAATGAAAACTGAATATCTTGAAGATATATCTCAAATTATTGCAAAATATGATTATAGAATTTTATCTGGTGCTAATCCAGAAATTCAATTGACTGCAATGATTGCCGAAATTTCAAAGTTTAAAAAATAAACGCAGAGAGAGGGATTTGAACCCCCGCGTTCTTGCGAACACAGGCTCTCAAGGCCCGCGCCCTACCAGGCTAGGCGACCTCTGCAAATTGTGATAAAATTTACTGATTAAAATTTGTTCAGCTTAACCATACTTCAAGAAATAAAAATAAAGAATGATTAGATTTTAATTCTAATCGTGTGCGTGTGGATTTGTTCCACCTTCAATTTTTACGTAAGTTCCGGCTGCTTTCTCGTGCCATTCCATGTTTCCTTGGTCAACAAGAACTGCTTGTGGAGGACAAACTGATACACATGCCATACAGTAAATGCAGTCATGTTCTCTGATTGCATCTGCTTTATCTGTGAAATCAAGTCGTTCTTCCTTTTCAGTTGTGCCTTCACCCTTCCATTCAGTAGTATCATTTACTGCATCAATGCCTGAGATATCCTTGTCGGTTCTATACCACTGAAATATTTGAACAGGACATGCTTCTATACATGCACCATCTGCTACACAAACATCCCAATCATTTGCTACCATAGTACCGGTGGTTCCAAGTTTTACCATTTTTTCACCGTGTTTCTCGTAATCTGCTAAAACTTGTTCATTTGTAGATGCATCCCAGTCATTTCCAGGTTCGCCAGCTTGAGATGGCCAAACCCAATGAAAATTACCAGATGGTCCATCAATGATCTTTCCAATTGGCTTTTTGTCGTCTTTACAAAAGTTTTCTAGTATTGGCATAATCAAATGCTTCTTTGAATAATATTTAAACCTAAACAAAATTAGTCAAAACTAAACGATCTACTACAAAAATTTCTGGTGATATAACGCTGTTTTCAAAGATTTCTCTACGTTCATATCTTTTTAATATTTTAATGGTTTATTGGATATTTACAAATCTACTCTTTACAATGGACCAAACATAGGAATTTATGCCAAAGTTAATGATGATTTTATTTTTATTCCTAATGGGTTTACTGAGGAAAAATCAAAAAAATTATCAGATTATCTTCAAACTGATGTAATTGTTACATCAATTGCAAATACCAGTTTGTTAGGAATTTTGATGGTTATTAACAATCATGGAATTTTATTACCGAATACTGCATCTGAAGATGAACTTGCAATATTGAAAAACAAAACCGATCTCAATATTGAAGTTTTAGATGTTAAACATAATGCATTAGGAAATATGATGAGTGTGAATGATACTGGTGGAATTGTGTCACCTAGTATCCCTAAAGAAATGTTAAGCAAAATTTCAGATGTGTTGGATATTGAAGTAATTCAAAAAAAGATCGCAGGATTTCATCAAGTTGGTGCTGTAATGGCAACATCATCTACAGGAGGAGTTGTTCATCCTGAGACTGACGAAGAAGATATCAAAATTATCAAAAATGTTCTAGGGGTAAACATTGAAGCTGCAACAATTAATGGTGGTCTTCCATTCTTATCATCTGGAATTTTAGCAAATAGTAAATCTATGGTTGTAGGTACATTAACAAATGGTCCAGAGATCATGATGCTGACTAGAGCATTTATGAACTAAGTTCAGAGAATAAGTCTTCTACTTTGATCTGTTTTTCTGATCTATCTAACATGTTACGTAAAACTATCATTCCATTAGCAAATTCATTTGGTGCAACTATTATTGCAAATTTTGAATCAATAGATTGCTCCATCTGCTTTTTTAGTGGTTTATCGTTAAGATCAATATCTACAAACAATCCTTTATTACGTAATGATGAAGTAATTTTCATTGCATGATTTTTCATTAGTTCGTTAACATACAAAACAGAAATTCGTTTGACTTGTTCTTTAAATTTGGAGTTTTGATTTTCTAATGCCAAAATTATTCTTTCAACACCACCTGCAACACCTGTTGCACCAAAATCAGTTCTTCCAAATGCTTCAGGCAAACTATCATATCTTCCTCCACCTACCAAAGCGCCTATATCAAATTCTGTATCAAATGCTTCAAAAACAATTCCAGAATAATAATCCAATCCACGAACTATTCCCAAATTAATTCTGATATTGGATATATTGCGATTTTTCAATGAGTCATAGATTCCTGTAATTTCATCCCAGCTATCAAGTGAGCTGACATCAATTTTTTTTGCAATTTCTTCAGGCGTACCATGAATCTCAGAGAACGCAATGATTTTCTCTAATTTTTCAATTGAGTAACCTTTCTTCTCATACTCAGAAATTATATCACGTTTTGATTTTTTTTGGATCTTATCAACTGCCCTTAACATATCAGAAACCGTTTGTAAGTCATCAGATTCAAAAATTTTACTGATATATGATTGAACCAATTTTCTATGCGATATATCAATAACGATATTTTGTAGGTCAAGTTTGGAGAAAAATCTTGACGTGAATTCAATTATTTCAGCATCATATTCTAGGTTTGCTCTCCCAAAAATTTCAATATCCCACTGATGAAAAAATCTATACCGTCCTTTTTGTGGCTCATCATATCTCCAGACTCCACCAAATGACGAGATCTTTGCAGGAAGTTTCATGGATTTCTGAGAGACTGCAAATCGTGCAAGACCAACTGTAAAATCAAATCTTAATGCAATTTCTCTTTCACCCTTGTCCTTAAAAAAATAAATGTCATCCTTAATCGATTCTCCACTTTTTGCTTCTAGTGTGGAGATAGATTCAATTGGAGAGGGTTCCATTAGTTTGAAACCAAAAATTTCTGACGTCTCCAGAAATTTTTCTCTTACAAATTCAATTTTTGAAAATTCATTACTCTCAAAGTCTTTCATTCCTCTAGGAAGATCCATTCACACAAAAAATCGAATTAATGCATTTAGACTTTGCTATTAGAACTAATTAATAACAGAGGTTGTAAAAAAAGGAAATGAGTTATAGGCATCTTGAGCATTCAACAGACGCAATAATTGAAGTCACTGCACCGAATCTAACTACTGCATTTGAAGTAGCTGGAAAATCTGTAGTAGAAACTATTATTGATCCATCAAAGATTGAAGAAAAAACTATGAAGCGTCTATCAGTAACAGGAAAAGATCTTCGATACTTGTTATATAACTGGCTTGAAGAGATTGTTATTTTGACAATAACTGATGGTTTTGCTGCAAAACGAATTTCAGTCAAAATTGAAAGTGAATCTGAATATAAAATCCAAGCAGAACTTTGGGGTGAAGAGATCGATATTAAAAAACATGGATTCAAAGTAGAAATAAAATCACCAACATTTCATGAAATGAATATTCAGGAAGGTGAACAAATCACTTTACGATATCTATTAGATTTGTAATATGAATAAATAATCATTTTTTTTAAGACTGATCATGTCAGATGATGAACTAAATCATATCAAGAAAAAACAATTAGATGATTTTCTTAAACACCAACAAGAACAACTGGCAATGAAGGAAACGCCTGTTATGGAACTTAATTCATCAAATTTTGATGATGCTTTATTAAAAAATAAGTTAATGTTGGTCGATTTTTGGGCAGAATGGTGTGGTCCATGTAAATCAATGCATCCAATCTTTTCTAGAATGGCAAAAAAATACAGTCATGTTAGATTTGCCAGAGTGAATATCGATCATTCTCAGAACATTGCGGCAAAGTTCAATGTTCAATCTATTCCAACATTCATCATGTTCAATGATGGAAAAGTCGCACAGCAGATGATTGGAGCTGTAGGTGAACCTGGAATTCATATGATTTGCAAGAAATTTCTTTCTGATTAGTAACCGTAAACAGGATTAATCTTTCTTTGAATTTCAACTATCTCGTTAAGTACCTTTAACTCTTCAGAATCAAGCCTATGTGAATATTTTTTTAATAGGTTTTTTGCTTCGTCTGGTGTAGGAAGTGTGTAAAATACATCTTCCTCAAAAATTTGTCTTCCAATTGTTATATTTTGCACAGAACATGCAACCTCTTCGTTAGTCTTCACAACGTTTACAGTTTTTCCTTCATTTTCAAGTGAGTGTATTGTACCAATCTTTTTTCCTGATTTATTCATAAAAGAAATTTTTTGCCGTAATTTTCCAACATCTACCCTTATACCAAAAACTGCCGGACTACTATTTCTGAATGCATATCCTTTAAGGAAAGTAAATTTACAAAGTGGGGTAAACTCGTTGAAAATGGAATTTTCAAGATCTGCACTGTCTTCGTCTACCCATAGTGAATAATTATCAATTAGACTGTAGATTACTTTCTCCTCAAAGATTTGAATGTGACTTTCATCAGATACTGTTTGTGCATCTGGAAAAATTTTTACATTAAATGCTAATATCACACCAAGATGTCTGTCTTTTTCTTTTATCGCTTTTGCTTCCATAACATCTCTACGAGTTACTGGACCAATGTCCGCTTTGGAAATTGGGATTTGTTTTCGTCTTAACATCTCGGTAATTGCCTCAAGAGAACCAATTGTATCACATTTTATGATTAAACCAGTAGTCTCTGTATCTATAAAGACTGATTTCATTTCAGATTCTAATGATCTTTTCAAATCTTCTGCTTTTTTGATATCTGATGCAGCATAGACTGAACTTCCAGGTAACACACCATCAAGATCTGGTGATGCAATTTTTATACCTGCGGCTGCAGTGACTTCATCAATTGGTTTGAATTTGTCACGAGGATCACGCATTTCGTCTAATGCTTTTGGCAGTAACATTGCTTTAGGCTTGGTTATTATTACCGAGTCTCTTTTTGCAACAACTATGTTATCATCTTTTGTCAAATTACCATCAATGAGAATCATGTTTGCTGTAGGTCCAAGACCGACTTCATCATTAACTTCTAAAACAATTCCACGTGTAGATTTTTCCTCTTGATCGAGTTTTTTCTGTAAAAATTGTTGAGTAAGACCAACTAATACTGCAAGTAATTCTGGTATGCCAACGCCTGAGCGTGCACTGACAGGAACAATTGATATTTCTTTTTTAAAGTCTTGTACACGGTAGAAAGCTTCAGATTGATAACCAAGTATTGATAGTGCACCAACAACATTATAGATTTGTTCGTCAATTGTAGTTTGAACATAAGTGGCCTGATTTTTTATTGCCTCTGAGATATATGGTATGTCTGACTTTTGCCAGCCAGATATCATATCAACTTTGTTTAGTGCAACTACAAATGGAACTTTTCGGCTTTCAAGAATTTTCAGACTTTCGTTTGTTTGAGGCTGGAATCCTCTGTTAGTATCAACAACCAAAATTGCTATATCAGCAGCTGAACCGCCTCTTGCTCTGAGATTAGTAAAAACTTCATGCCCAGGAGTATCAATTACGAGAATTCCGGGAATCTTTGTTTCTTCTTTTCCTAATTTGTCATATAGTGAACCACAAATTTTTTTTATTGTTTCATCAGGTAAGAAACTTGCACCGATATGCTGTGTAATGCCTCCAGCTTCTCTACCTTGAACACCGGTTCCACGAATTTTATCTAAAATTGATGTTTTTCCTGAATCAACATGACCTAGTACGGCCACAATAGGTTGTCTTATACGCAATTCTAATCACTTGAATACCACGTTCACTTCCTTTTCAAAACTTTCTATTGAATCTGATGCATGAATAATATTTTCAGTAAAACCTAATCCAAAATCACCTCTAATTGAACCAGGTTCTGCCTCAAATGATTTGGTTGCTCCAACCATCTGTCGTGTTGTTGCAACAGCATTATTTCCTTCAATTACAGTCACGACAACTGGACCCGATGTTATGTATGATAGTAGTTCTTCAAAGAATGGTTTGTCATTGTGTATAGAATAAAATTCTGAGGCTAATTCTTTTGTAAAAGTAAACATCTTTAATTTCTGTATTACAAATCCCTTTCTTTCAAATCGTGCTATTATTTCCCCAACAAGCTGTCTTCTAACGCCGTCTGGTTTTACAATGAATAATGTTTGTTCAGTCAATTTACTTCTTGACTTTAATTCCGCCTTTAACGTACTTCTTTGTCCACTTTAACTTTCTTGGATCTCTTTTTAGAACCATCATATTCTTTTTACATTTTGATGAACAAAACCAAAATACAGTACCGTTGTTTAATGCAAGCATCGTACCAGTACCTTTTGCTACAGGTCTATCACAAAAATTACATGATTTTACTAAAAGACTCATTTAGATTACCTGTGTATTTTCTTAGCTTCACGTTCTGTTTCTCGTAAGATAATAATTTCAGACATTCTTACTGAACCTTTAATATTTCTTGTAAGAACACGTCCTTTGTCTTTACCCTCTAAAACTTTAACTCTAACTTGTATTACTTCTCCAGCTATTCCAGTTCTGCCAACTAATTGTATGACTTGTGATGGAGTTAGATCGTTATCTTGTGATTGCTGACTCATTGTTCAGTATTACCACCTTTGATTTTAGATATTGATGCAGCTACTTCATCTATAATATGTTGCGCATCACCAGCATCTAATATTGCGGCGGCTGCTGATGTAACTTCAATTCCAAGTGCTTTACCTAATTCTTGTTTACTTGGAACAAAAGCGTATGCAGCCTTTTGTTCTTCACAAATTAATGGAAGATGTGCAACAACTTCAGGTGGTTCTACATCTTCTGCTATAACAATTAATTTACTAATTCCTCGTTCTATGGCTTTTGTTGCTTCATTGGTACCTTTTCTTACCTTACCAGTTTGAGCTGCAACCCTTAATGCCTCTAGTATTGGACTTACAAGATCTTCTGGAGTATCAAACTTAACATAATATGCTTTAGCCATTTTTATCACCCATTGGGATCATCTTCATTTTAAAACTGCCTTTAAAAGGTCTTAAAAGTGTTATCGGACTAAAACTGATTTAATTTTTTCAAGAAACATAGACAATAAATCATCAAGATTTTTCTGTGAATCAGATTCAGCATAGATTCTAATTATTGATTCCGTACCACTAGATCTTACCATCACCCAATTTTTTTCATCAATGACTATTTTTATTCCGTCTGTAGTGTCAGAGTCAGGAAATTCACTCAAAAGATGCTCGATGACTAGATGAGATTCGTCTTTTGTGCATTTAATTTTTGTTTTTCCGGTAAAAGATTGTGGCAAGTTTTTGATATTTTCCGCAAAGGTATGTTGGGATTCTGATAGTAGATCTAGCATTAAAGCCAATGTCATTGCCCCATCACGTACCTGATTATGATTCCCAAACATGAAACCTCCATTTTCTTCAAATCCTATAAGGGCATTTTCATCAACCATTCTTCTAGAAACTTCTACACTTCCAACCTTGGTTCGAATCACTGTGGAATTAATTTCTGAGGCTAATTTCTCAATACTGATACCAGAATTTAGACACGTAACAACTTTAGAATCTGGATTTTTTTTAAGCAAGTAATTACAAAGTAGTATTGCAGAACTGTCACCTGTTAAAATTTTCCCTTCATTATCACAGAAAATGCTTCTATCACCATCACCATCAAATCCGATTCCTAGATCAGAGTTTGTAGATTTTACTAATTCTGATAATGAATTTAGATTTTCTGGTGTAGGCTCTGATCCTCTTCCAGGAAAACCTCCATCAATTTTCTCATTAATTAAATGCACGTCACAGTTCAATTCTTTGCATAATCTAATTGCAGTTACTGCTTGAACACCGTTTCCAAGATCAAGTGATACTCTAAAACGTCTATTTTTTATCCTAGATACATCTAGATGTGATTTTATTCCATTAATGTATACATCAACTGCATTTTTTTCGTTCTGTGTAGAAGCAATTTGTGATAAAGTGTTCCAATTTTTTTCAAAAAATATATTTTCAATTTTCTTCTCATCATCTCTTGATATTTCTACACCATCAGATGCAACTACCTTGATTCCATTATATTCAGGTGGATTATGAGATGCTGTAATCATGATTCCGCCATCATATCCAAGTTTTTTTGTTGCAAATTCAAGACATGGTGTAGGTATTAATCCTGCCAGAAAACAATCTAAACCGGAAAAATTCAACGCCGATGATACAACTTTTTCTATAATATGACTAGAGTCTCTGCCATCATGCCCAACCAAAATTTTTCCTTGTTTGAAATTAGTTGCTACTGACAAAACAAGATCATGGATAAACTCTAAATTGAAATCTTCGGCAAATATTCCTCGCACACCATTTGTGCCAAATAATTTTTCCATTAATAGTGATTCAATAGCGATAAATTTGACCGTTGCTCCACAATCATTGCGGGAGTCGCCCAGCCTGGTCAAAGGCGCAGGGCTTAGGACCCTGTCTCTTAGGAGTTCGTGGGTTCGAATCCCACCTC
>Ga0066837_10000113_pt1 | contig 33452 bp, 33 predicted proteins | sample ETNtaG_25_FD_66730 | JGI IMG/M metagenome (GOLD analysis project Ga0066837, IMG submission 66730) | Marine microbial and viral communities from oxygen minimum zone, Eastern Pacific Ocean - ETNP201302SV86 | ecosystem: Environmental > Aquatic > Marine > Oceanic | place: Pacific Ocean: Eastern... | reverse complement strand
ACTAAATGGAGAAATTATGAAACAACTTTTTTTATCAACTATTCTTTTATTATCATTTTCAGTAAATGCCTCAACTATAGCTCTTTTTAAATGTCAGCTTTTAGATGGGAAAAAAATTGAAGAGGTAAAAGCTATAAACTCTGAATGGGTTAAAGCTGTTAATAAAATTAATGAAAATAAAGTAACTAGCCAAGTACTAGAAGCAGTTGTATCACCGAAGATGCAAACCTATATGTACATTGACACTTATGAAGATACTGTTCACTGGGGTCAAATTAGAAATGAAATAAAGAATGGTGCGATTGAGGAATTTACTGAGCAATTTGATGAGGTTTCTAAATGTACTTCTGTAAGCTTGTATGATGCTGAAACAAGTTAGAAAGAATATTATTTCTTATTTTTAGAAATCCTTGCTTGTTTAAGTAACTATAAAGCATCACAAACTGTAAAAAAGGCGCCTAAAGCGCCTTTTTTTATTTCACTTACTTCGTCATTGATGTGTAAGCTCGATCTACAAACATTTTTGAGGCTGGCATCCCTGTTCCTGCATCAAAAGGACTAGAAGGAAATAGATCTGAGGCCGGATCTAATTCTAAGACTTCTTCAAGGGTCATTTCTTTTTCAACCAATTTTAATAACCTGTCTCTAACAGTTTCGAGCTTACTAACATAACTTTCTATATCTGCTTTCGTTGACACTTCTCCGTGACCCGGAACAACTATGGTCTGATCATCAATAATATCCATTACTTTTCTTATAGATGAGATCATTCCTTCTAAAGTTCCTCCATTTCCTGCATCAATGAAAGGTAGTCCAGTTAAATTTGCCACATCTCCCATGTGAATTACGTTTGATTCTTCAAAGTAGATAAAGCTATCTCCCGTAGTGTGAGCTGGGCCAAAATGCATAATATTTATAGTGTGACCATTTAAATTTAATGACATTTCATCCTTATAAGTCGTGCTTGGTATAGCAAGAGTTTCATAAGGCTGTTGGGGCCAAACTACTCCGACCATATTTATATCAGTACCATTCTTAAAGTAATCTATAGAATTCTCATGAGCAATAATATCTGCACCCATTGGGCCAAAGGCTCTATTTCCCTCCGCATGATCAAAATGGAAATGTGTATTTATAACGTAATCGACAGAATCTCCTCCTAAAGTTCTTATTTCAGAAAGAATAGTGTCAAAAACTTCCGGAAATTGACTATCTACAATTAGCACACCGTCATCACCCACTGAAACAAGAATGTTTCCTCCATAGCCAAAAATAACACTTAATCCGTCTTTCAGGTTTTGGGTATATAGAATCGAAGGATCAAAGCCTAACCACTGGAATCTCTCTAGAACATAATTCTGATCATCGCTATAGGCATTCATCTCTGGCAATCCACCTTTACCTTCATTGGTGCAAGAAACCAATAAAAAACAAACACAAACTAGTAATAAATTTCTTTTCATAAAACTCTCCTTCTTCACAGAATACATCAACTTTATTTATTCTTGTTTATTTTACATTTATATTTAAGATTAGATTACAAATTAATATAAAGAGTGATTTTATGCTAAATCTGTTATTAAAACTCCCTGGGTGGCTTTTATTGTTGCTTTCAGGAAAAAAACAAAAAGTTTTGGGTGAAAGAAAATTAAATCCTGCTTTCCAATTTATTGCCTCTGCTTCTGAGAGACTCAACATCGATGTAGGCTCACTAACTCCTGAAGATTTTAGGCAATCTTATGAAGCGCAGAACGATATAGATAAGAAATTATCTAAAAAAATAATAACAAAAGATCATTACCTAAAGACTGACGGCCCAGAAATTCTTCTAAGAGAATATACCAACTCGAACGTCCCAGAAGGCTGTCCAGCTTTATTGTATTTTCATGGAGGAGGATGGGTTATAGGTAATGTAGAAACACACAACAAAGTATGTGCTGATCTGTGCGAGCAACTAAACATGAAAATATTTTCATTAGACTATCGACTTTCTCCCGAGTATAAATTTCCCGCCCCTCTTGATGACTGCTTAAATGCTTATGAATGGCTATTAAATAACGCTTCTAAATTATCGATAAACAAGGAAAACCTTTCGGTTGGCGGAGATAGTGCTGGTGGAAATTTATCTGCAGCCGTTAGTCTTGTAAGAAAAAAAGAAGGGGCATCTCTACCTAAAGCACAATTACTAATCTACCCAGTTACTGATTTAAGATTTTTAACAAAATCTATTCAAGAAGAGTGCGCTGAAGGCTTCTTACTTACTAAAGAAATAATGGAATGGTTTGCGGGTCATTATCTTAATTCTGAATCAGAAATAAATGATTACAGAGCTTCACCTTTATTAGCAGAGTCGCTAGAAGGCCTGCCAGCAACTGTCCTGGTAACTGCAGGTTTTGATCCATTGAGGGATGAAGGGTTGGCATTTTCAGACAAGCTTAAAGAATCAGGTGTTGAAGTAATATACAAAGAATATCCTTCCTATATTCATGGCTTTTTTAACATGCCTCAAGTTCCTGGTGTAGCTAAGGATATAAGAGAGATAGCTAGCATGTTTTCTTCTCTTATATAGTAAAAAGGCCCTCTTTAAGGGCCTTAATACATTCAAAGACTCTTTAATCTCTAGTTACAACTACTTCAGAGCTTTGTCCTCCTCCATATTTACCGAGTTCTTCTCTCGCAACAGTCCTTCTATGAACTTCGTCAGGACCATCAGCGATTCTCAAAGTTCTCATATGAGCATACATACTAGCTAATGGAAAATCTTGACTTACACCTCCACCGCCATGCATCTGAATAGCTCTATCTACAAGCCTACAAGCAACTATAGGAACATGAACTTTTATTTGTGCTATTTCGCTCCTAGCAACCTTATTCCCTACTGTATCCATCAGCTGAGCGGCATTTAGAGTAAGTAGCCTCGAAGTTTCAATATCTATTCGACTTTCAGCTATATAATCATAATTTGCTCCAAGACTAGAAATTTTCTTACCGAACGCAATTCTCTCTTCAGACCTTTTGCACATTAATTCTAAAGCTCTTTCCATAACTCCTATTGTTCTCATGCAATGGTGAATCCTGCCCGGCCCTAGTCTTCCTTGCGCAATCTCAAAACCTCTCCCTTCACCCAAAAGTAGGTTTTCTTTAGGTACTCTTACATCTTTGAAAGATACTCTTCCATGACCATGAGGAGCGTCATCATAACCAAATACATGCATCATTTTCTCTATTTTTATTCCCGGAGCATCCATTGGAACAATTATCTGAGACTGGCGCTGGTGCTTAGGGTTTTCTGGGTTAGTCATACACATAAAAATTAAGACTTTGCATCTCGGATCTCCCGCCCCCGAAGTCCACCACTTTTCTCCATTAATAACATACTCGTCACCATCTAGAACAGCACTAGTGCATATATTAGTGGCATCTGAGGAAGCTACGGCAGGCTCAGTCATAGCGAAAGCTGATCGGATTTCACCATTTAAAAGTGGCTTTAGCCAAGTCTCTTGCTGCTCTTCATTTGCGTATCTGGCTAATACTTCCATATTCCCAGTATCAGGAGCAGAACAGTTGAATACCTCAGAAGCAATACCTGACCTGCCCATCAATTCAGCTAAAGGAGCATAGTCAAGATTGCTCATGTTCTCACCCAATGGGTTTTCGGGTAAGAATAGATTCCAAAGACCTTCTGCTTTTGCTATTTCCTTTGTATCTTCAATAATTTGCGGTACTTGCCACCTATCACCTTGTTCGGTAAATTCAGCCATTTGTTGAGCATAAATTTCTTCAGCAGCGTATATATGGTCTTCTAAAAACTTTGTAATTCTTAATTGAAGCTCCTTCGACCTTTCTGAAAACTCAAATCCCATCTAACTTCTCCTTATAATTGGTATATATTACTGTTATTATTTAATATAAGTTATATTTATATCTACACTTATCTAAGTATAGATCATAGTGACATCTATCAAGTTAGTCCAGATTGATATTTATCATTTATATACCAAAACTACGAACAGAATTAGTTACTACAATACATGAACTTAAAACAAACTGATCTAAACTTATTCAAAGCCTTTGACGTTATCTACACTGAAAAGAATCTAACCAAAGCCGGTCAGATCTTAGGAATAACGCAACCTGCAGTTAGCAACGCATTATCTAGACTTAGAGAGATGTTTAATGATGAACTCTTTATAAGGTCTTCAAAAGGCATGCTACCTACTCCAGTTGCCCAAGATATTATTGGAGATGTAAGGGAAGCATTAGGGTTGATGAATAAAACAATTTCTCAGACAGACTCTTTTGAGCCAGCTACTTCTGAGGTTACCTTCAAGATATCCATTGGAGATAGCTCAGAATATAGACTTTTACCAATACTGCTTAAGGAGTTAGCGAAAGATGCTCCTAATATAGCTGTTGAAAGTTTCCTAATACCCAGAAAAGAAACGCCAAAAGAACTATCAGCAGGAAATGTAGACTTCTGCATAGACCCTCCTGTACATACTGAATCTTTTCTAAGGCATCAAAAGATTTACGAAGATGATTACGTGCTTATTGCAAGAAAAGGACATCCTGTAATGAAAAAGAAAAAATTAAACATGGATGACTACTTATCTCTTGCTCATATGCACGTTTCAAATAGAAAATCTGGCATTGGACTAGTTGATATGGCTTTAAATAGATTAGGTCATTCTAGAAAAATTTCCCTTAGGTCTCAGAATTTCTTAGTTGCCCCTTTTGTTGTCGAGAGATCTGATCTAGTTATTACTACAACTAGAGGTTTTGCTAAACATAGAGGGTTAGAAGTAATGGAACTACCCTTTAAGATTGACCCTATTGTTTTACACCTATATTGGCACGAATCTAAAGATTCTGACCCTTCTAATGAATGGATGAGAAAGTTAATGCTTAAAACCTACGGATTACTTCAAAAAGATTAGTTTGGTGCGGATGAGAGGACTCGAACCTCCACACCTTTCGGCACCAGAACCTAAATCTGGCGTGTCTACCAATTCCACCACATCCGCAATTGGTGAGCATTATAAGCATCTAGTCTATTGATGTCTCTTGATATTCAATATTTGAAATTTCTATCTCTAAAGCAACAATCTTTTTGTTAATAGAGAGTATTGATTGGTTTACTTGTGTTCTATAGAGGTCTAACGATTTACTGGCTTCTTCAAGATCCTTTATTCTATCTTCAACTAATTCATCAGATGCATCTGGTTCAAAAGCATCAAATTTAGACTTAAACCTTTCTTGTATTTTATCGAGTTTAGCTAACTCTAAGGTTAGAGCTCTTTGTTTGGCAGCTAGGGTCTTATTATCTTTATTTGTTTGTTCTAAATCCTCTCGAATTTCTTCTATTGAGTTTAGATTGGTAGATATGCTCTTTCTATTCTTTTTATTACTTAAATCCCATAATTTTCTTATTTCTTTATTTATAAATTTTAGATCTAGTTCATTCGATTCAACTAACTTAGAAACTGCATCTGACTGAGCCTCAATAGACTCTTCTATGAGACTTATCCTTTCTACAAAACTCAGTCCTGCTTGTTGTTGATTGCCTGAAGTATTAAAGAACCAGAGACCTAAGACTATTAAACCTACAGTATTAATCAGTAGTAGGGTTGTGGAAAAGAGCATTGTCCCGCCCTTAACTCTTCTTTTTTTTCTATTTGATACCCCTTCTGATCTTATTGGTTTTATATCTTGATTATTTTGTCCTTTAGATTTATTCATGTTATGTCTATTTTAGTCTTTCATTCTATTTGATCGTAGATACAATAGAAGTTTATTTTAAAGAGTTAAACAATAAACCTAAAGTAATAGGAAAATAATAGAGGAAAGATATGAATTTTGAATTTTCTGCCGATCAAATGCAATTAAAAGATATTGCTAGGAAATTTCTAGAGAAAGAAGAGTCTGTTAAAAGAGCAAGAAACGTACTGGAAGGAGATAGTCCCTTTGATGAAGAATTATGGAAACAAATTGCTGAAATGGGCTTTACTGCCACTGCTATCCCTGAAGAATTTGGAGGCTTAGGACTAGGATACCTAGAATTGTGCGTTATAGCAGAAGAACTTGGTAGAAGCTTAGCCCCTACTCCTTTTTCTTCTAGTGTCTACCTTGCATCGGAAGCAATTCTACAATTTGGGTCTGATTCAACAAAACAAAATTACTTACCTTCTATAGCTAGCGCAGAAAAAATAGGTGCTTTTGCTCATTCTGAAGCTAACACTGCCCCGACTGAAGAAAATATTAGTTGTGAATATAAAGATGGATCGATAAATGGATCAAAAATTGCAGTAGCAGATGGAGATATAGCTGATTTCTTTATAGTAACTGCAAGAACAAATGATGAAATAGGATTATTCGTTGTAAATTCTCAATCTAAAGGAATAGAAATAAAAAGTCAGTCCACTCTTGACCCTTCGAGGTCTCATGCTTCAATTTCATTTAAGAATGTTGAAGCAGAAGCTTTAGATTCAGGTTGGTCAAACGTCCAAACTCTTTTAGACAGGGCAGCAGTTCTTTTCTCTTTTGAACAGCTTGGTGGTGCCGAAGCTTGCATGGATATGGCAAAAGAGTATGCGATGGGAAGGTATGCATTTGGAAGGTCTATAGCTTCTTTCCAGGCTATAAAACATAAACTTGCCGATATGTATATTGCCGTGGAATTGGCTAGATCTAATTGTTATTACGGTGCTTGGGCACTTAGCACAAATGCTCCTGAGTTAGCTACGGCAGCAGCGACTTGCAGGGTAAGCGCTAGCCAGGCTTACCATGAATGTTCTAAAGAAAATATACAAACTCATGGAGGCATGGGTTTTACTTGGGAATTTGATTGTCATCTTTATTACAGAAGATGCAGGCAATTAGCAGCAAACATTGGCAGTCAATCAATTTGGAAAGATAAACTTATAAGCTCTTTAGAAAGGGCTAATCAATTATAGGAGAAGATTATGGACTTTAACGATACTCCAGAAGAAGCTAATTTTAGAAAAGAAGCCTACGACTGGCTAAAAGCTAATGCTCCTTTAAAAGAGGGTCCAAAAGATGGTTGGAGGACAGCTTCTGAAGAAGAAGGCTTAAAAGAAGTAAAAGTCTGGCAGAAGAAGTTGCACGAAGCTGGTTGGGCTTGCATGCACTGGCCAAAGGCTTATGGGGGAAGAGAGTCAACACCCATTGAAAGAGTTATTTGGGGACAAGAAGTATCCAAATTTAAAGTTCCAGGAGGATACCTGGAAATAGGCCAAGGCATGGCTGGGCCCGTCATGATGATGTATGCAACAGAAGAACAAAAAGAGAGATACCTTCCTCCAATGGCTAAAGGAGAAGAAATATGGTGTCAGCTTTTTAGTGAGCCAGGAGCAGGTTCTGATTTAGCAGGCTTAAAAACTAAATCTGTTCAGGAAGGAGATACATGGACAATAAACGGACAAAAAATATGGACTTCAGGCGCTCACTTTAGTGATTACGGCATTCTAGTTACCAGAAGCGACCCCAATGCACCTAAACATAAAGGTTTAACTTATTTCTTTTTAGATATGAAGTCTCCAGGAGTTGAGGTTAGGCCTATTAAACAGATATCAGGTGGAGCTAACTTTAATGAAGTCTATTTTACAGATGTGAAAATTCCTGATAGCCAAAGACTAGGAGCAGTTGGTGACGGCTGGAAGGTATCTTTAACCACGCTTATGAATGAAAGATTGGCAGTAGGAGATGCTTCTGGACCAGATTTCCAAGAAGCCTTCACTTTAGCTAGAGGACAAGACTTAAATGGAAAGTTAGCTATAGAGAATGATTCAGTTAGAGAAAAACTAGCAGACTGGTATTGCCAACAAAGTGGATTGAAATTCGCAAAATATAGGAATATATCAGCTTTATCCAGAGGAGAAACTCCTGGACCGCAATCTTCTATTACGAAAGTAGTAAGTGGAAACAAACTTCAAGAAATTGCTAACTTTGGTATGGATCTATTAGATTCTGGCGGTATCGTTAGGTCTGATGAGAAGGATGCAGATCAATCTATGTACCAAATGGGATTTTATGGAGCAGCCGGTATAAGAATTGCAGGAGGAACTGATGAAATCCTCAAAAATATAATCTCGGAACAAGTCCTAGGAATGCCTCAAGACATGAGAGCAGATAAAGGCATCCCTTTCAACGAAATTCCATCAGGAAATAAATAACAATATCTCGAAAACTCCATCAGCGAACTCATTTTTAAATACTGAGTTTGCTGATATTTCGTGGAAAGGAAATCAGCCTTTTTCTAATAAATACGATGATCTATATTCTTCTATAAAAGGAGCTGAAGAAGAGGCAAAACATGTTTTTATTTCTGGCAACTCATTAACAGAGAGATGGAAAGATAATGATAAGAATTCAACGTTTAATATTGGAGAGCTTGGTTTTGGTGCTGGAATTAATTTTCTTGTAACTTGCAAGAAGTGGTTAGATTTAGATAACAAAAATAAGACCCTTAATTACGTAGCCTTTGATAAATCTATCTTAAATATCGAAGATACAAAGAGAGTCTTCAAACTTTATCCGAATCTTAAGAAGGTTTCTGAAGACTTCTTAAAGGTTTTCCCATTAAACGTTAAAGGCACTCAAAGGATTCATCTAATGGACGGAAGAATTTCCTTAACTCTAATTCTTGGAGAAATTGAAGAGACCATTAGTAGCCTTAATAACAACAACCTTATTGATGCTTGGTACCTTGATGGGTTTTCTCCTAATAAAAACCCAGAAATGTGGTCAGAAGATATTCTTAGACTGGTCAATAAATTCAGTCATCAAGAAACAACCTTTTCGACATACACATCGGCAAGATTAGTTAAAGACAATCTTAAGAACAGTGGTTTTGAAGTTCATAAATCTCAAGGATTTGGTAACAAAAGACATATGCTTATTGGTACATCGGGTACTGTTCAGAAGAAAGAGAGAGAGTCAACTAAGAAGATAGCTATTATAGGTGCAGGCATTGCAGGATGCTGTCTCGCATATAAACTGGCAAAAAGAGGTCATACAGTTGATATATATGATAAATCTAATAGCGCTTCTACTGGTGCTACAGGGAACAAAATATTAGTAACCTATCCAAGATTATCTGCTCATGATTCTAGTTATGCTAGATTCTGCCTTCACTCATTCTTATATGCTTCTAGATTTTATGATCAACTCAAAACTTCTGCTTGGATAAAGTCTGGTGTATTTTTAATGAGCCACGATAGTGCTTCAAAAAAAAGAGAGACTTCCTTGCTGTCTGCAAGACAAGATAATCTTATCTTCGAACAATTTGATAGCCACGAAATAAGCTCTAAAGCAGGTATCAAATTAAATAATGGAGGCCTCTTCTTTCCTCATGGAGGCTATATTTTATCAGAAGAGATCTGTAAAGATTTATTAGAGCACCAAAAAATAAATCAAATCTTTTCTACAAAAATAACAAAGGTAAAAGTAACAAAGGAAAACAAGACCTTGATTACGGTTAACTCTAAAGACCATGAGTACACCCATGTATGTATATGCTCTGGCGCTGAATCTACAGACTTAATTCAAATAAATGGGGTAAATCCTAAAAGAGGCCAGGTAAGCTACATTGAATCTTCTAGTGAATATAAAGATCTAAACTTTCCAGTTTGTGCCGGTGGTTATCTATCTCCTTTAATCGAAGATATACACGTATTAGGTTCTTCGTACAGCAATAATAAAAGCGAAGAAGTTATTGAAGAGGAGCATTTAGAAAATATAAAGAAATTAGAAGATATTTTTTCTTTTAAAGTAAACGTCTTGGGTGGAAATGTAGGGTTTAGAGCTGTAACAAAAGATAGATTGCCGTTGGTAGGAGCAATCGAAGGAATATATTTAAACGCAGGCCACGGATCTAGAGGGTCAACTAGTGCCCCAATATGTGCAGAATTTATCTCAGATCACATAGATAAAACACCAACATCTATTGATCAAGAAGTATCTCTTGCTTTAAGAGCAGATAGATTTAATTAGAATTTAGCTACTGCTTCTTCTATTAAACTATTAACTGCATCTTGGTCTGATAAGTTTTTAGATCTTTTAAATCTAGTAAAAGCATACCAAACAACGTCATCACTCTTCGAGTCATGAAACCTAATAGAGATCTCATCTTCTTCAACTCTTATAAACTTCACATCTCTAGAATCTAAGTAACTTCTTCCGTAATATCCATAACTACTTCCTAGATCTAAAGATCTATCTACTTCTCTTTGGGTACCAATATAAAACCTTACAACTAAATCAGCTTCATCCATGGACCTTAATCCTTTGCTTTCCAGGCTAGTCTCTAAAGCCCTCTCTATTCTTTGAATTAGAATGGGATTAATACTTATTGTTTCAACAGAGTTATTTATTTTTGGAGGTTCTATTTTGAAGGACTTATAGGAAGAGAGGTCATAGTTAGAGTCAGAGTCTGTGACGATAACAGGAGAAGTTGCGCACCCCCATATAAAACAAAGCAGGGTTCCTATAATTATATTTTTTAACATAAGTATTAGAGATAATATAAAAAACTAGAAAAAAATAAATCTTTTTCCTAATTTTTTCTTACACCCTTGGTATTGAACTTTGTATCTATCAGACTGTCTTTGGACTTTATCAGCAACCGATAGCAACCAAGGTTTAGTCCTATAACTACCTCTCTTATAACCCCCTCTTCCTTCGTGATAAGCCAAGTATAAAGCTCTAGCGTTAGTTAAAGATATGCCAAGCTGTTTATGTGTTTTATAGTTGTACCATCCTACAAAATCTACAGAATCTTCAAAATCATTCCTGCTAACAAACCAGCCTCCTCTATCTCTTAAATACATCTCCCAGGTTCCATCTACTGCTTGTGCATAACCTCTTGCGCTAGTTACCCTTTTCCACGGAATAAAGCCTAATAGCTTTGTTCTCTCTGGTCTTGCATCAGCTATAAAACTAGACTCTTGTTTTATAATAGCCATAGATACATAAACAGGTATTTTCCATCTCTTCTCAGTCTTTTTTGCGGCCTTGTACCAACTATATTTTTCTTTAAATATTTTACAAACATCATTTGTATTTGCAGGCGGACCTTTTGAAGCACATCCAGCAAAGATAATTATTATTGTTAAGATAAAAAAAATCCTTTTCATTACTCACCTTAATAAACTAATTATTTCATCTTCTTCCAATACAGTAATACCTAAATCATTTGCTTTCGTTAACTTTGATCCTGGTTTATCACCTGCTATTAAATAGTCTGTCCTGCTAGAAACACTGCTTGCAACTCTGGCACCTGATCTTATTAATTCTTCTTTAAGTTGACTTCTAGCTATTTGATTAAAAGAACCAGTTATAACTACTACCTTAGAGCTAAGCAAACTATCCGAACTTACAATCATCTCTTCAAAGCTTATGCCCAAACTAATTAATTTATTAATTAACTTTACATTCTTTTTATCTAAGAAAAAATCCAATATATAGCCAGCAGCCACAGGCCCTATGTCATTAATTTCTACAAGTTCTTCTTTAGTAGCCGACAAGAGCTTATCTAAAGACTCATAATTTAAAGAGAGATTTAATGCCGTTGCTTCGCCTACTTCTCTAATTCCTAAAGCATAGATAAATCTAGGAAGTGTAGTTTTTTTACTTTTAGTTATTGAAGAAATTAAATTTTCAGAAGATTTATCTGCAAACCCCTCTAGGCCAATTAAATGTTTTTTTTCAATTTTATATAAATCTGAAAAATCAGAAACAATATCTGTTTCCACTAACATGTCTATGATTCTTTCCCCCAAACCTTCAATGTTTAAAGCGTTTCTTGATACAAAATGCTTTATAGATTCTTTTCTTTGGGCTGGACAAGCAATACCAGAAATGCACCTTAGGACAGCTTCATCTTCTTGTTTAATCAACTCACTGTGACAAGAGGGGCACTCTTCAGGGGTTAATACTTTATTAGAAGTCTTCTTTCTTTTTGTCTTATCTACTTCAATAATTTGAGGTATCACATCTCCTGCTCTCTTAATAGATACGGTATCGCCTTCTCTTACATCTAAGCGTTCAATTTCGTCAAAATTATGGATGCTAGCATGAGAAACAACCACACCCCCTATGTTTAACGGTTCAAATTCAGCTACAGGCGTAATACTCCCAACTCTTCCAACTTGGAAGGAAATAGATTTAACTTTAGTAGTACCGATCTCAGCTGGGAATTTCCTAGCTATTGCCCATCTGGGAGCTCTAGATACCTGACCTAAGGTTTCTTGAAGAGAGAAGCTATCAACTTTATATACTACGCCATCTATTTCGTAAGGAAGGCTGTCCCTAACATCTTCCATCTCATCAAAATAGGATATACATTCGTTAATATCTTTGGAAATTGTTGTAAGGGGGTTCACTGGCAAGCCCCAAGAAGAATAACCTTTTAACATCTCAACCTGACTCAGAGGTAACTTTAAGTTGCCTGAATCTAGATAACCTAAACCGTGAGCGTAGAATCTTAAAGGTCTCGAAGCAGCAACTCTAGGGTCAAGCTGCCTTAGGCTGCCGGCAGCGGCATTCCTAGGATTTGCAAATGACTTAGTTGAATTAACTTCGGCTTGGGAATTAATATCCTGGAAATCTTCTTTTTCTATGAAGACCTCGCCTCTAATTTCAATTAAAGGAGGAATTTTATGCTGACTATTATTGGACAAAGTTAAGGGAATTGAAGATATAGTCCTAATATTATGAGTTATGTCTTCTCCTGTCTTTCCATCTCCTCTGGTCGTGGCCTTATCCAGAATCCCTTTCTTGTATATTAGATTTATAGCCACGCCATCCAATTTAGGCTCACAACAAAACTTAATATCTTTCTTATCTAGTATTCTTTCTAATATTCTCTTATTAAAATCTTCTAAGTCTGAAGAGCTAAAAGCATTGTCTAAAGAAAGCATAGGTGCAAGATGATCTACTTTACTAAAACCTTCCAAAGGTTTTGAGCCAACTCTTTGAGTTGGAGAGTAGTCAAACTTTAAACTGGGGAAATCTTCTTCTAACCCTAATAGCTCTTGAAACAATGCATCGTATTCTGAATCCTCGATAACAGGATTATCCAATGCATGATAATTTCTAGAATGTTCATTTATAAGTTCGTGTAGCTCACTTACTCGAGCTTTTACTTCGGAATCTGGCTTCATTATTGCTTAATCAGCCTGTGCTAGCTAAGAATTGCCTACGATGATCGTGAACTTTCTGTCGCATATGCTCAATCATTTGTTTAGTTAATAGATTTCTGTCCTCATCTAATAAATCACAATTAAATTTCTCTTCTAGAGCTCTTGAGACTTGTAACAATAGATCAAATGATTCGACAGGATTGGATAAATTATTAGGGTCAAGCACCATGGCCAAATCATCACTAACTATATCTTCATCAAACAGACCAGGCTTCTTTCCATTTATAACAGTGAAAGCAATGTTCCCCTTTGAATCTAATATAGTAAAGAAACCCTTTTCTTCTATAACGAAGTTAAATTGATCTAAAGAAGTTGAGATTGTTTTTTTTGAAAAAATCCCTTCTACTTTAGAGTGCAGGTGGATAATAAATAGTGAATTAGATGGGCTTACGCTTATTGATGGAGTGAGAACACCTTCTTCAAGAGAATCTTCTTTATTCCCTGCTACTTCCTGTTCAACTGTTTCGTCTTTAAAACCTTGCATCCATTCTTCTTCAAAATCTTTATTGACTGATTCACTAGTTTCTACTAAATCTACTTTTAGGGCACTTCTCTTGATTCTTAATGCTCTTCTTATTCCGTCTATAAAAACTAAAGCTAACAATGACCCAATTAGAACAGTTAAAAGCTCAGGTAGATTAAACATCTTAACTTGCAGCTAATTTGACAGCTTCATCTACATCAACTGCTACCATTCTTGAAACACCCGGCTCTTGCATGGTAACTCCCATTAAGTGCTTACTCTTTTCCATGGAGATTTTATTATGACTTATATAAACAAACTGGACATTCTGGGACATATCTTGCACTAGATCTATAAACCTCATCGTATTTAAGTCGTCTAAAGGGGCGTCAACTTCATCCAGCATGCAAAACGGAGCAGGATTTAATTCAAAAAAAGCAAAGACAGTAGCTATTGCAGTTAGAGCCTTTTCTCCTCCAGATAACTGAGCAACACTTGAATTCTTTTTTCCAGGAGGTCTTGCTGAGATTCCTACGCCAGCTGTTAATAAGTCGTCTCCCAACATTATTAGTTCAGCATGCCCACCTCCAAACAACTTCGGAAAAGAGCCCGCTAAACTTAGGTTTAGCTTGTCAAAAGTATCTTTAAATGTAGTTCTAGTTTCCTTATCTATTTTATTAATTGCCCTTTGAAGAGTTTCTAAGGCTTCCATTAACTCTTCATGTTGATTGTCCAGCAAGTGTTTTCTCTTTTCTTCTTGTTCATACTCCTCCATAGCAGCAAGGTTAATTGCACCTAATCTAGATATTTTTAACTCTACAGATTCAAGTTCCGATGCTAATTCTTCTGAAGTCTTAGATTCATCTAATTCCTCTAAAAGAGTCTTCAAATCTCCCTCTAGATCAATTATTTGTTTTTCTATATTCTCAGCCTCTATCTTTGATGCTTGCCTTTCAAGCCTGAATGTCTCTAATGCTTCTCTGAGATTGATGGCCATCTGCTCTTTCTCAACCTTCTCTCTTTCTATTTTATGAATTGATTCAGTACAATCTTCAATAGCTTTTCTAGACTGTAAGAGTTGGCTTTCAACTGCAAGCCTTTCTTTTAAGAGTTGGTCAAGGTTTTTTTGGATTTCCTTAATAGGTTTATCTATAAGCTTAGATTCCTTTAACAAAGATAAATTGTTGGCCTCTAAATCACTTAACATAGTATTGGCATGATTATCTTCAGATGTGAGTGAAGCTAGTTGTGCTTGTAAGTCAGCATATTTGTTAGTTTTATCAATTAAATTAATCCTTTGTTGTTTAGCGTCTTCAGACGAATTACTCAGAAACTCTTGAGTTAACTTTGTGAGTTTCGAAGGCTCATCTTTAAGAGAAATGATTTCTGTTTTCATCTCAGACAGTTCACTTTCTAACTCCTGATTTTGTTTTGATGAAGTCCCTTTCTTTAACTGCTCTTGAACTTTTGCGACAAAGGTTTGTACTTTCATGATGATAGATTCAGATTTAGAAATAAAAGCCAACCAAGAACCTTCTATTTTTTCCGCTTTTTCTATATTCGGATCACCTTCGTCTCCTTCTTTAATCTTTTGTAAGTCAGAATTAATTGTAGATATTGTCGCCTTAATTTTAGCTTTATTGTCTGACAAGCTTTCCAGTTCTTTTTTTCTTAGATCAATTTGAGTATCATTTAAATTTAGTTTATCTTCAATTTCATTGAGCCTACTCTTCTTTAAAGCCAACTCTTGTTCAGTTCTAGATATATCAGCTCCAAAGCTGTAGAACTGTTGTTGAACTTTATCCATATCGGATTGAAGCTGAATCTGCTCTGCTCTTAGTTCTACTATTTCGCTGTCAGATGTGTTCTTTGAAGAATTCACTTCTTCAACTTTTAATTCTTGTTCTTTTACTGTTTTCTCCTTGGTTTTTATTATCTTAGAAATATCTGACCATTTTGAAGCCCTTAACAGTTGCTGAGCTTTGGTTTCTTCTTTACGAAGCAGTGAATATTTTTCTGCGGCTTTAGCTTGCCTTTGAAGCTTGTGTAAAAGTCTGGCGATTTCTTCTCTAAGATCCTCCAGTCGGGAAAGGTTCTCTTTTGTTCTTTTAATTCTTGATTCTGTTTCCTTTTTTCTTTCAAGGTATCTTGATATACCCGCAACTTCCTCTATATATCCCCTCATCTCTTCAGGTTTTGCACTAACTAACTGAGAAATCATGCCTTGTTCTATAATTGCGTAAGATCTAGGACCTAAGCCAGTCCCTAAAAAAACGTCAGTTATATCTCTTTTCCTGCAGCTTGTGCCATTAAGATAATAATTAGATTGTCCATCCATCTCCAAACTACGCCTAACTGAGATTTCATTGTAGCTTGAAAACTCTCCGCCTATTCTGCCGTCTTTATTGTCAAAAAATAATTCCACAGAAGCCTTCGACACAGGCTTACGTGAAGATGAACCGTTGAAAACCACATCCGACATAGAGTCACTTCGAAGGTTCTTTGCTGAACTTTCTCCCAATACCCACCTTACAGCATCTATCACATTTGATTTACCGCATCCGTTTGGTCCTACAATACATGACATTGAAGACGGAAAAGTTACAGAAGTTTGATCAACAAAAGATTTAAAACCAGATAATTTTATTGAGTTTAATCTCATGATTCTATGTTAATTAGAGGGTAGGTATCCTGTGCTTCAGAAAGAAGCATTAATGAAACAAAATTTTCTTTCATTTACCTGTAAAGTCTATTCTAAATAAGGCTTGGAAACTACTGATTTTTTAGTTTTTTTACTGCTTCAATTAAGGCCTTTAGCTCGGATTTATCTTTTTCACTTTCTAGCAAAGTTAGAGCTTTTGTCCAGAGACTAATTGTTAAATCAATGTTCTTATTTTCTAGTTCTTTTAAACCTTTCAAAGTTAGAGCTGAGGGATTATCTGGGCTTTTAAGTAAAGCTTCCTCTAAAATACTTTCAATCTTCCCATTAAAAGACCTATCCTCTTTTAAGAATATCGTTTGGGCGTATTCTGCTAAGATATTTCCATCCAGCTCATTAGAAAATATATTGTAAAGTTGATCGAACGCTAGGCTCGATAACGCGTACTCATCTGCACCTCTTAACTTTTTAGCTAGTAAATAAATCTCACCTGCCAGAACCTCTTCTTTATTGGATACCTCTAGAATTATTCGGCCAACTTCAATGGCATCTTGTTCTTTACTTTTTGATTTAGCCGTAATTAATCTCTCTAGTATTTCTCTGTCATTAACCAACTTAAAAGTAGTATCGCCGTTAAAACCTTTATAAATATATAAAGTTACTAAAGTGCATATAAATGACATAAATAGAAGAGCGCCTTTAGAAGGACCTTGTCTAGTCTGACCTCTTAGAGTTAAATAAAATATTACAAATAATGGCAGAGATATATAAAAAAAGATCATCGGTTTAAAGTTACTCTTTAGCTGTCCGATTCTCTTGAAAAAGAAGACCTATTTATAGCTATCACAACAATGGTAATTAGGAAGAAAAGCAAAGGTGCTAGCCATAGAATATAAGTACCCGATTGAAAAGGAGGTTTATATACAATAAAGTTTCCGTATCTATCAATTAAATAATTCTTTACTTCTTCCTCCGTCTTTCCTAATTTAACTAATCTATACACTTCTTTTTTTAAATCCTTTGCTATGGGAGCATTTGAACCGGCTAAACTAGAACCTTGGCATTTAGGACATCTAAGTTCTGTTAATAAAGAAGCAAACCTCTCTTCATGAAGAGTATCTTCAAAAGGATAAACTTCTTGTGATTCTGCCTGAACCAACTCAGCTGAAAATGAACTAAAACTTAATCCAATTACTAGTACAAACAAGCTCTTCTTAAGCATCTGCCTTATCTTTCAAATACTTTCCAAACTTTTCCTTCCAAACTTTCTCAGTCAATGCCCCAACGTGTCTTTCTCTAATAATTCCCTTCTCATCAATGAAAAATGTTTCAGGTGCTCCATAAACGCCTAAATCGATGGCGAGCTTTCCTGACTGGTCAAATATACTAAATTCGAAAGGGTTGCCTTCATTCTCCAAGAGCTTCAAAGCCTTCTCTCTACTATCTTTATAGTTCAACCCATAAACGGTTACGGTAGATTGGTTTTTTAGTTTCATTAAAAATGGATGTTCAACCCTACAAGCAATACACCAAGTTGCCCATACATTAATTAAAGCAGGGAGTTGATTTATGTCGCTCTTTTGAATTAATTTATTGGGGTCCTCTAAAGAGGGTAATTCAAATTCTGGAACTGATTGATCAACGAGAACAGACTCCAACTGATCATTTTCTTGAGTTAAAAAAGAATACAGAACAACAATAAGAACTCCGAAAGCGACCAAAGGTAATATGTTTAATATTTTAGTCATGCCTGTTTTCTTAAAAGTTTAATGCTTGAAATAAAGGAACCTAAAGTTATTAACAAAGCTCCTAACCAAATCCACCTTATAAAAGCTTTAGTCTGTAATTTAAATGACCAAGAGTCTCCTTCTAAATTATCGCCAATAGATACGTAAAAATCTCGGAAAATTCCTGCTTCAATTCCAGCTTCAGTAGTCACTTGTCCAGAAGGGATATAAGTCCTTTTTTCAGATATCAAGTCAAAACCCCCTTTGTTGGTTGAAACTCTAATATTTGCTTTTTTAGATATATAGTTCGAGCCCATACTGTTACTAATTCCTAATAATTCAACTTCCTTCTCTTGAAATTTTATTCCCTCTCCAGGCCCTAATATTAACTCCCTCTCATATGAATAAGAAGACACAACCCCAACTCCTAAGACTAGTATTGCTACTCCTAGATGAGATAATAAAACTCCTATTCTTCGGTTGATAAATTCTACATATGTTGAAAGGGAATTGAACCGTAAGTTGACAAGAATAGACCCGGCTATTAACCAGGAGAATATAAAAATTATAAAAAAGGAAGTCGCAATAAGATTTTCAAATAAGATAAATAACAATAAAAGAGTTAAGAAAAAAACTGAAAAGGATTCTAATGTTAATTTAGTTATAAAATTAAAAGATTTAGTAGTTCCCCAAGATAAATATAAAGCTACGCCTTGTACTAAACCTAAAAGAATAGCGAAAGGGAATATAATAAATTCAAAATAGGGTGCGCCTACAGAGATCTGCTTACCATTAGTATAAGCTTCATAAATAAGCGGATATATAGTCCCAAACAGAATAGAAGCTGCAAGTATAACTAATAATACATTATTCAAGAGCACCCCGAATTCCTTCGAGTTCAAAGAGTAAAATGAGTTTTGACTCTTTATAGTGTTCTTAAAAGCATAAACACCAAGCCCTCCAAGCACAAAGAAAGAGAATATACCGAGTAGAAACAATCCTCTTTCAGGGTCTAAAGCGAAAGCATGAACTGAGGTTAAGATACCAGAACGAACTAAGAAGGTACCAAGTAGACTGGCCGCAAAAGCAAAGATTGATAATAACAACGACCAGTTGATAAATAAGTTACGCTTTTCCGTAACAAGGAGCGAATGGATTAAAGCAACTGATAACAACCAAGGAACAAAGGCTGCATTTTCAACTGGATCCCAAAACCACCAGCCGCCCCATCCTAGCTCATAATAAGCCCACCAACTCCCCAATCCTATGCCCACTGTTAGAAAGCTGCACGCCATAAGGGTCCAAGGCCTGGAGCTAGAAGCCCATTCTTGATTTGATTGACCACTCAACATAGCCGAAATAGATATAGCAAAAGGCAATAACAACCCAGAATAGCCAAAATAAAGAAAAGGCGGATGAACTGTAAACGCAATATCTTGTAAAGAAGGGTTAAGGTCAGCTCCGTTTAAAGGGGTAATAGGCAGGATTCTGTCGAAAGGATTAGAAGTAAATATTGTGAATAAAAGAAATGAGAATATAACTAAACTACTTACCCCAAATACAATATCTGAAAAATATTTATTTTTATTCTTATCAAAAATAATAAAACCCACCAGCCAAATATTCATTGATAAGATCCAAAGTAACAATGAGCCTTCATGAGCTCCCCATGTAGCAGCAAATTTATAGTATGTCGGTAAATTTATATTTGAATTCTGTGCAACATAAGCAACTGAGAAGTCATCAATTAAGAAAGAATAAATTAAAGCAATAAATGCGCCCAGAACTAGCAAGAACATTACTAAAGCAATCTTCTTAGTTGGCAGTTCTTTCTTTAGAATAAAAGGACCCAATCCCCCAAATAAACTCAAAACCAGTGAAGTGATTAATAGAATATGCCCTACTTCTGGAATCACTCTGCTTTTTCCATAAGTTTAGCAACTTCTGGCGGCATATAATTTTCATCATGTTTTGCCAATACTTCTATTGCTTTAAATGTACCATCCTCAATTAAATAACCTTGTACTACCACGCCTGCATTTTCTGTAAATAGATCGGGGAGAATTCCAGAATAATTTATGATTAAATCACTATTAAAGTCGGTCACAATAAATTCAACATTTAATGAATTCTTGCTTCTTTTAATAGAACCTTCCCTAACCATCCCACCTGCCCTAATTAATGTCTCTGAAGATAGTTCGCTATTCACTAATTCAGTAGGGGAATAAAATAGATTTAAATTCTTAGATAATGCAGAAATAACAAGATAAATTGCTACGATTGAAGCGACTACAATAGCCACAAGAGCATAAATTCTTTGCTTTCTTATCGGATTCATAGGCCGTTAGTTTTATTCTCTTTATAGATTTTCTTTAATCTTCTGCTTGGCAAGTATATGTTTATACCAAGTATAAGAATCAATACAAGAAGACATACCCATACATATAAACCATTGCCATCCATATAAATAATTGCAGATAAGTTATTTATCATTCTTCTGCCTGTTTAAGTATTGTTTCGAAACCCAAGTTTTATTTTTTTCTCTAAACACTATTTCAGCCCTGAGATTCATAGTTAATAAGAACGCGAATATTAGATAGAAGCCTAAAACACAAACTAAGAGAGGTTGATACATATCAGGGGCCATGCTTGGTGCTGAAGACAGAGTGAAGGTTGAAGGCTGGTGCAATGTATACCACCAATCTACTGACTTCTTGATTATTGGAATTATAGCGATCCCAACCAATGAGAGTATTGAAATTGCTCGATCAGCTTTAGTCTTATCATCAAGCGAGGAATGTAACCCTATAATTGCTGTATAGATAAAGAAGAGAATTAGAGTTGAAGTTAATCTTGCGTCCCAAACCCACCAAGTACCCCATGTAGGTTTTCCCCAAATTGAGCCAGTAATTAAAGCTATTAAAGTAAAACTTGCTCCTATAGACGCAGCAGATTTTATCAGCATGCCTGATATTTTCACTCTCCAAACCACTGTGATGAAACCACAGATTGCCATGAACATTAAGATAGATTGACCTAATATCGCTGAAGGAACATGGATGTAAATAATGCGATATACGTCTCCTTGCTTATAATCTGTAGGAGAGTAAAAAATACCCCACACCATACCTATTGAGAAAACAATTATTGAAATTATTGCAAGCCAAGGTAATGCTTTTGAAGACCATTGAAAGAATAATGGGGGTGAACCCATCTCTACAGTCCAGCTTTTAATAAAATTCCAAATTCTACTCATAATTTAAAAGTATTGCCTCTACGGTAAGTAAACATAGCCCGGGTATGCCTATTGCTAACATTGCCCCCATAATTAATAAAAAACCTGAATAATCTTGATTATTAATTGCTGAGGAAACAACAGCCGTCCCCATTAACAGAGTAGGTATAGAAAATGGTAATACGATAATTGAACTCAATATTGCCGACCTCCCTAATGAAAGAGCCGCTCCCATGGCTCCCAAAAGACTCATAAAAAATGTCCCTAAGATCAAACTACAAATCATAGGTAAAAAGCTACTTGCAGGTAAATACAATATTATAGAACTGATAGCAGAAGCTAATAAAATAGGAAGTCCTGTAATTAACCAATGGCATAGAACTTTTGCAAACACCAGCACGAACGAAGGTTCATTCGTAACGAAAAACTCATCTAGTGTGCCGTCTTTGAAATCTTCACTAAATATAGTCTCAACTGCCAACAATGAAGACAATAACGCTGCTATCCAAATAACTCCTGGTGCTAATGACCTCAAGAAGTCTTGATCAGGGCTTAAAGCTAATGGGAAAAAACTAACTACTATTAGAAAAAAGATTAGCGGAGTGATGTACGTTGAAGACCTTCTAAAGGCTATCAATAAATCCCTCTTTAAAATTAAAAAGAACCAATTGTATATATCAGACTTCATGATCTAAAAAGATTTGATTAGAGATAACATCAGAAGCTCTATGGCCGGTTATAACAAAAGAGGCTCCTTTAGCATTTAGTTCTTCAATTATTTCTATAATTAAACTTGTGGCCTGGTCATCTAAAGCAGAAAAAGGTTCATCTATAAAATAAATACCGAAATCTTTTAATAACCATCTAGCAATTGAAATTCTTTTCTTTTGACCAACGGACAGCTCCGAGGTAAAAGATAAATGATTTTTAATTCCAACCCTATCTAAAGCGTAAGCGATTTTTTCTTCAGAAGCTCCAAAAGAATAGCTAGATAGACTTAGGTTTTCATGAGCACTTAATAAATTCTTTATTCCCAAAGAATGGCCTTGATAGAAACAATCTATAGATCTGTAGTGATTATAGTTCTCTTCATTATCTAACCACTCTAACTTTCCTTCGCCAATATTGATTAAACCAAGAAGGATTCGTAGCAAAGTAGTTTTGCCAGAGCCATTTGATCCAATAATTTCTATATTTTTTCCGGCAACAACTTCAAAATTTAAATCATGAAATAGCAAATTATCCGCTCTAGAGCATGATAGATTCTTAACTTTTAACTTTGGAAGCATTTGAAAGAGCTATTTTATCAAATATTTGAATTGAACTGAATGATGCTGATCAGTCTTTAGCAATAAGAAAGTTCTGATAAAATGCTCATCTTAAATTTGAGGAAAACTGTGATCAAAATAAATTTTGCTAAAAGGGAAAGTATAGAACAAGTTGAAGAAGGGAATGTGCTCGCTCCTAAGTTCGATTCAAGTGGAACCCTCCCCGCTATAGTCACAGAAACGTCATCTGGGGAAGTCTTAATGTTAGGCTATATGAATGAAGAATCATTGAAGAAAACAATTGAAACGAAGAAAGCTCATTATTGGAGCAGAAGCAGAGAAGTATTGTGGAAAAAAGGTGATTCCAGCGGAATGATTCATGAAGTAGATGAAATTCTAATTGATGATGACCAAGACTCGGTATGGTTAAAAGTTTCCATAAAAGGCTTAGGGGCAAGCTGTCACGTTGGATATAAATCTTGTTTCTACAGGTCTGTTCAAAACGTAACAGAAGACGGAGTTGAGCTAGAATTCACTGAGGAAGAGAAGGTCTTTGATCCAGAAATTGTTTATTCTGGATCAGAAAACCCCACAAAGCTATAGACTAGCTAGCAGCAAGTAAAGCCTGGTCAATATCGGCAATAATATCTTCAATATTCTCTATACCTATAGACAGTCTTACATAACCTGGTGTCACTCCAGCTGATAATTGTTCTTCAGGAGAAAGTTGACTATGGGTTGTTGAAGCAGGGTGTATAGCTAATGACTTAGAGTCCCCTATATTTGCAACATGGTAAAGCAATTCAAGAGAGTCTATAAACTTCTGCCCTGCTTCAACACCTCCAGGCAATTCAAAGCCTATTAGTGCGCCGTAACCACCAGATAAGTATTTATCAGCTCTTTCTCTTTTTAAGCCCTCTGCTAAACCTGGATAAGTTACTGAAGACACATTTTCATTAGAATTAAGATATTCAGCTACTTTTAAAGCATTCCTTCCATGCTCTCTCATTCTTAAAGGTAGAGTTTCTAACCCCTGAATAAAGGCCCAAGCGTTAAAGGGACTCATTGCACCACCTAGATCTCTCAATAAGGTGGTCCTAGCTTTCATAATATATGCTATTGGCCCCATAGGCTTTATAGCCTCGGTCCAAACAATCCCGTTATAGCAAGGGTCCGGTGTGTTTAGATTAGGCTGTCTTTCAGGGCCAGCTCCCTCCCAGTCAAAATTACCTCCATCGATTATTAAACCTCCAATTGATGTCCCATGACCTCCAATATATTTTGTCGTGGAGTAAGTAGCAACAGCGGCCCCATGATCAAAAGGTCTGCAAAAAATTGGGGCAGCCGTGTTGTCAACAATCAAAGGAATTCCTAATGGTTTTCCAATATCTGCAACCTCCTGAATAGGGAAAACTTGTAATTTTGGATTAGGTAAAGTTTCACCAAAGTAAGCTCTGGTTTTATCATCACTTGCCTTAGCAAAATTTTCTGGGTCTGTAGGGTCTACAAACCTAACCTCAATTCCCATTTCAGATAGATTGTTCTTGAATTGATTGTATGTTCCTCCATACAAGTGCGATGAAGAAACGATATTGTCTCCAGTTCTTGCAAGATTCTGAATAGAATAACAAGAAGCAGTCTGACCTGAAGAAACAGCTAAGCCAGCGGCTCCTCCATCAATCGCTGCCATTCTTTCTTCTAAAACAGCATTTGTAGGATTCATTATTCTTGTATAGATATTTCCTAGCTCAGCCAAACCAAATAGATTAGCTGCCTTTTCAGTGTTTTCGAACAAATAACTAGTAGTTTGATGAATAGGTACCGCTACGGAACCTGTTGTTTCATCTGATCTCCATCCGGCATGCAATGCTATTGTTTCTAAATTTTTACCTTCGTAACTCATTTTATTTCTCCTAAAAAAAAACCTGCCAACTTTCGCTAAACAGGTTAATCCTTAAGAGATCCTTATTTAGCAGTATTTATAAAGCACCCGCAAGCTGGGTCAAATCGGTGCTAACGAAAATTATATAACTAATTTCACTTAATGCAAATCTTTACTTCTCAATCCAATTAATACAACTGTAAAAATAAAGAAAAGAAAAGTGGAAATTAATATTACTGTCATTTACTAAAATACCCAAGTTAGGCCGATCCCAATAGTTACAGGATCTAGTGGAGTATCAAAACTCAAAGTTGCAGGCAATACATCCACCAATGAAGAATTATCAATATTAGTTACATTAGCTTTTGTCTCAAGGTTAAATTTTCTAACGTCTAAATTGAAGGTAACATTGTTTTCTAGTTGCCAATCTATTCCAAATTGATAAACCAAACCGGTAGAAGACCCTAGGTCTAGAGAGGCTCCCGAGAGAGGACCGCTAGTTTCTTCTTTAAAGAAAAAAGTATAATTCAGCCCCAAACCTATATAAGGTCTAATTTTTGCTTTTGGAGTAAAGTAATATTGGAGCGAAACAGTAGGCGGTAAATGCTTTCCTGAACCTATCTTTAGCCCAGTATTTAAGGCCTTATCATAAATATCGTGTTCAAATGGCAAACCGGCTAAAACTTCTATGCCTACATTGTCAGAAACTAAATAAGCAAATGTAGCAGTTAAGTTTGACTTGTCATGCACAGATACAATATCGCCGTTATCAGAAACAGGGTCTATGTTTGTATAACCTGCCCTGATAATCCAATCACCTTTCTCAATTGCTTGTAATGGAGCTGCTAGAATAAGAATAGACGCAAAGAATCCTAAAGCTCTTATGTTTAATTTTTTCATAATTATCTCCTAGATAAATTTTAAGTTTTTAATAACCTAAGTTATTTGACTAATATCAACTAGAGATAAAAAATTACCCTTTTGCTGCAAGCCGCATTCTAAACCACCTTATAGGGTCACAGGTTGGCGAGAGAAAACTCTACTCTTGATGCTTTAATAAACTTAGTCCGCTTTGACTAAAGAGATTTTAGAAATCCTGTTTAGCTGTATTTATAAAGCACCCGCAAGCTGGTCAAATCGGTGCAGACGCAATAATAAACAAAGAAAATAATAAATCAATAAAAATTGTTAGAATACTTTAAAAGGCCCCGTTAGCTCAGCCGGATAGAGCGCTGGATTCCTAATCCAGAGGCCATAGGTTCAAATCCTGTACGGGGCACCAGAAAAATGAATTGGAAGAAAGAGACAGTAGAATTAAAAAAAAGAAGAGCTCTTGCTAAACAGCAAGGGGGTGATGAAGCTATTGATATTCAGCATTCGAAAGGGCGGCTTACTTTAAGAGAAAGAATAGAAAGATTACTAGATAAAGGTTCTTTTCAAGAACAAGGAGAAATTGCTGGTGGCTCTGAAACCAATGAGAAAGGAGAAATAGAATCCTTGACCCCGGCAAATTTTATTTTGGGTTTTGGAAAGATCAACGGAAAACAAGTTGTAGTGGGTGGAGAAGACTTTACTGTTAAAGGTGGCTCACCAAATCCAGCGGGTTTAAGAAAAAGCGTTTACACAGAAGAATTAGCTCTTAAATACAAAGTTCCTTTAATAAGACTTCATGAAGGTGGTGGCGGATCTGTTGCGGGACCAGGGAAAAAAAGTAAGGGATATGGGGGAGATCCTGTTTTCTCTAAATCTAGATTTAAATCAGTTGCAGATACTCTAAGAGAAATCCCAGTAGTTTCTGCGGCGCTAGGTCCAGTAGCTGGAATGCCTGCAGCTAGATTTGTTGCTTCTCATTTTAGGGTCATGACCAAAGAAACTGCACAAATCTTAGTAGCTGGTCCAGCTGTTGTTGAAAGAGCTTTTGGAATAAAAATGACTAAAGAGGAACTAGGCGGTTCTCAGATCCATAAACTTAATGGAGTAACAGATAATGTTGCAGAGACTGAAGAAGACGCTTTTAATCAAATCTCTAAATTTTTATCTTACTTTCCTCAAAATGTATACGAGCTAACGGCGAGAATAGAGACAGATGATCCGTACGATAGAGAGGAAGAAGGCTTAATCTCAATAATCCCCAAAGAAAGACAAAAATCATATGAAATGAGAGATATTATTGATTTAGTTTTTGATAAAGGCTCTTTCTTTGAAATGACTAAATTCTTCGGTAAAGGAATTATTACAGGTTTTGCGAGAATAAACGGTTTTGCAGTTGCTATTTTTGCCAATGACTCAAACTTTTATGCTGGCTCAATGTCTGCAGAAGGAGCTCAAAAGACTACAAGATTTATCAAATTATGCGATACCTTTAATATCCCTATAGTAAGTTTGGTTGATGAACCAGGATTTCTTATAGGTCCAGATGCTGAGAAAGATGGGACCATCCTCCATGGCACTCAAGCAGTCTTAGCTTGTACAGAATCAACAGTGCCTTGGACTACCGTTATGATAAGAAAATCCTTTGGAGTTGCGGCAGCAGCTCATTATGGCCCTGATGGGTATGTTTTAGCATGGCCATCTTCTGAATCTGGCCCTCTTCCATTAGAGGGAGGTGTTGCAGTAGCTTTTAAGAAAGAAATTGCAGAAGCTAAAGACCCTGAAGCAAAAAGAAAAGAGCTAGAAAGTAAGATGGCGAAGAACCAGAACCCTTTTCCAAGAGCTGAAGCCTTTTCTGTCCATGAGATCATCGACCCTAGAGAGACAAGAAAGTATATATCTTTATGGGCTGAGAGGATTCAACAGCAACTTAAAGCTTCCATAGTTAAAGACAATTCTTAGTTATAAAATAACTTAACTTTCTTGAAACCTAATATATACTTATCTTTCATAAAAAGGAGTACGGAAAATGAAAACATATGAACAATTTTATATAAATGGAGAATGGGTTGACCCTGTCGAAGGTGTTAATTCTTTCGATGTACTAAACCCAGCTAATGAAGAGGTAATTGGAAATATTGCTATGGGAAGTGCAGCAGATGTTGATAAAGCTGTTGAAGCCGCTTCAAATGCTTTTGATTCGTTTAGCCAGACAAGTGTTGAAGAAAGGTTAGCAATTCTTGGCAAAATAGTTGAAGTCTATCAGTCTAGATATGATGAAATAGCTGAAACCATATCTATGGAGATGGGAGCACCTTTATCTCTTTCGAAAGCTGCTCAAGCAGCTACAGGACTTGGACACTTTGCTCAAGCTATTGAAATCTTACAAGGCTTCGAATGGGAAGAAACTAAAGGTAAAACCTTACTAAGAAAAGAACCTATAGGCGTTGTGGGTATGATCACTCCATGGAACTGGCCAATTAATCAGATTTCTTGCAAAGTTGCACCCGCAATAGCTGCAGGCTGCACCATGGTTCTCAAACCTACTGAAATAGCTCCATTAAATGCTATGCTTTTCACAGAAGTAATACATGAAGCTGGTGTTCCAGCAGGAGTTTTTAATCTAGTTAATGGAGATGGACCAACTGTTGGAGAGGCAATGTCTTCTCATCCACGAATAGACATGATGTCATTTACAGGATCTACAAGAGCCGGGATAGCTGTTGCTAAAGGTTCAGCTGATACAGTTAAGAGAGTTGCTCAAGAACTAGGTGGAAAATCAGCAAATATCATACTTGATGATGCCGATTTTGAATCAGCAATAACTGGCGGTGCTAGACATTGCTTCAATAATAGCGGGCAATCATGTAATGCACCTACTAGAATGTTAGTACCTGAATCAAGGCACGATGAAGCAAAAGAAATTGCTAAACAAGCAGCTGAGACCACTAAAGTTGGGGATCCTTTTGCTGAAGATACTGGAATTGGTCCGGTTGTTAGTGAAGTTCAATTCAATAAGATTCAAGGTCTTATCGAAAAAGGAATTGAAGAAGGTGCTGAGCTAGTTTCTGGAGGGCCTGGAAAACCTGAAGGTTTAAATGCAGGTTATTACGTTCGTCCAACTGTTTTCGCTAATGTTAATAATGATATGACAATAGCTAGAGAAGAGATATTCGGTCCTGTTTTGTCTATTCTTCCTTACAAAGATGAAGAAGAAGCTGTCAAAATAGCTAATGACACTGAATATGGTCTTTATGGTTATGTATCATCAGGTGATGTAGAGCATGCCAAAAAGGTCGCAAACCGAATTAGAGCTGGTAGTGTTGCTATTAATGGAGCTGCAGCAGATTTTACTGCTCCATTTGGAGGATATAAGCAATCTGGAAATGGAAAAGAATGGGGTCCTTTTGGATTTGAAGAATTCTTAGAAACTAAAGCTGTGGTTGGTTACGCAGAATAAAGTAACAGAAATAAAAAGGCCGCTTTTGCGGCCTTTTTTATACTTGATTTAATAATTTATCTCCAGATTTAAAACGTTTGTAATTCTCAATAAACAAATCAACCGCTCTTTGAGGAGCTCTTGGTCCCCATGCAGAATCATGAGGTGTTATAAAACAATTGTCTAACGTCCATAGTGGAGATTGATCATCAAGAGGTTCAGGATCTGTAGTATCTAAAGCAGCGCATTTAATTTCTTTGTTCTTAAGAGCTGTAGCTAAACTGATTTCGTCTACTGATTCTCCTCTTCCAACATTTATAAACATAGCTGATGGTTGCATTAATTTAAATTGTTCTTCAGAAAAAACCTTTTGGGTTTCGTCAGATGCAGGTAGGCAATTCACTATGAAGTCACAATCAGTAATCATCTCGTTTAATTCTGAAGGTCTAAAAAGCCTATCAAGGTTGTCTGAAGATACAGGGGTTCTCTTGGTTGCAAAAACTCTCATTCTAAAGGCTTTAGCAATTCTAGCCACTTCTTGACCAATTCCTCCAAATCCCGTTATCCCAATGGTCATGTCAGTTAATTCTCCAACTGAAGTCATTTGCTTCCAATCTTTATTTTTTTGGAGATTAATATGTTCATCTATCGATTTAATTGACCTTAGCATCTGTGCAAACACATAAGTTGCTATAGGGATTGCATGAATACCTCCTCCATGACAAAAGGATTGTGAATTAGCTATTAATTGTTGTGCTTCTTCAGTTTCTATACCTGCCCAAGAGCCTTGAGCAAAACTACATCCCTTTATTAACTCCAAATACCTATCAAAAAAATCTTTGCTTCTTAAAGACTTAAACATTAATTCATATGAAATAAAAATTACATCTGGTTTGCCTTCCCCTGAAATAACCTTACCTTCGGAGTCCAAAATAATGAATTCGTCACCTAGGCATCCTTTATCGAAATCTAATTTAAAAGAATCGTAAGTAGACTTACTGACACAGATCTTCATAAATCAAGTCAGTTCGCCTTCTTCACGCATCTTTTCTCGTATTTTAGTAGCACTAATTTCGTTGATTGAGTCTTCAAAGGTTTCTTCTTCAAATACGTATCCAACTCCTCTTCCATAAGTAATATTTACAATATTGGGGACCATCATAATTTCATAATGCTCTCCTCTAGTGAAATTATCTTTACTCAAGCCTTCTGAAATATTCTTACAAACATCGTCCCAGTTAAAAGGATTGTCTTCTTGCCCATCCCCTCCAGAAGTTCCATGGACATCTCTTACTTGGATGATTACTTGTCCAGTTTTTTTGATGGCCCTTTTAAATAGCTCTTGATGACCATCGTGCCAAGGCTGCCATCTCCCTAACATTTGAACTGTGGGCTTTTTCCAATCAAACATCGTTCTTTATCTTTTCCGCTATATCTATGTGATTATGGTCATTCCATTCTGTTATATGAAAATCAACTTTCTCAGGAGCCTCGAACAGTGCATTTGTGTCTTCAAACCTACCCTCTTCAATTGTATCCATCCAAATTAGAACATCGGCAGAAAATATCTCTCTTGTTTGTTTGGTTGGGCATACGAAATCGCAAATTACTATTCTTCCATGAGAAGATTCAAAATCTGCAATTGATTTCATTCTAAAGCTTTGCCTGGTTCTGGCATCTTCACTAAAATCCCAATCACCTGCCATATCTCTAACTTTATCAGCATTAAACCAAGCTGCTTCCAATAAAGGCTGCAATCTTCCAGATAAATAAGTCTTGCCACTACCAGGTAATCCCATTACCAAAATCTTCATTTTATTTTTTTTATCGTTGAATTATTGGAGCCTATTATGGACTTCTTTTTGATCCAGTCCATAATCTTCTAAGCTGTAGATGTGCTTTTCTCTAGATCTTTTATTCCTATTGATGAAACTTTTCATAGAATCCTCTGTTTCTTCTTTGATTACTAATTCAAAATTGGAATAAATATCTTCAACTACTTTAAAAGGATCAGCGATAAAATCTTCATAAAACACATCAATGATTTGTTTGTTACTAAGTGACTTCCTCTGATTATCATTCTTTTCTTTAGACTTTCCCCAGAAATCCAGTGTCTTCTTGCCTAATTCTTTTTTATTTAGCGAACTTGAAAACCCTTTTCTAACTTGTGAAGTTAGACTACAAATTGAAGGTACTGTCTCTTTAGGATCTCTGTGAATCTGTATAAAACAAGCATCTGGGTAAATCGATAATATCTCTTTAAGATTGCCAAGATGGCTTGGGTCCTTTAATAACCATCTATTTGGTTTATTGCTCATTTCTAATACCTTAAGAAATCTTTGATGCCACAAATAACTTACCGTCTTATCGCATTCATGCAAATATTCTAGATAGGAAGGCGTATTAGCCATGTAATAGTACAGAATGCTTCTTAACGCAAAGACCTTTATAAGCAAACATTCTTCAGGGCTTGTTGCTTTAATAGCGTGCAGGTCATCTAATTTAGGAATAAAACGATCTTTAACAAATAATATGGTTTCGGATTTGAAAATCCTTAAAGAGCGTTGCAGAGTTTTCTCCTTCACAATAGGCAAAGGATTCATCATTTCCCAAAACAAGGGGCTTCTATAATCTGTATCTAAACTCAAGAGATTAAATAAGTAGGTGGTTCCTGATCTTGGTAATCCAATTACAAAGATTGGTTTAGATATTTCGTCGGAAGAAGATTCCTGAGTTGCTTTATAAATTTGAGATCTAACTTTTAAATGCTTCTTAATCTGAAATTCAACAGCAATCTTGCCTTGAAGGCTTAGATCTGCCTCTTTATTTATAGATTTAATTAGTATTGTTAAAGGTTCAAGGTAATCTTCTTCGCCTAAATCTAGGTTTAATTGATCTAATATCCTATTTCCATCTAAAAGATTGCTCATCCTTGGTTATTTGAAACCTAATTTCTCCAAACACCTTTGTCTACCGGCATATTCTTTTCTACATCTTCGTAATCACCTGTTAGAGCTACATGCTCACCTGTCAATTCATTAATCCTGACAGAATTATTATTTATGGTGAGAGGTATAAACTTTGTTTTAGATACAAAGCTTTGTAGGTATTTATAAGACTCCCTGGAATTCATGACGCCTTTTGCAGAAATGATATCTATATCTTTAACCTTCCCTTTTTCATTAATGATGTAGTTAAAATTTATTCTTGTTTTGCCGGAACTGACGCCATCAGGTTTTTTAAATACTTTTGAAACGTAAACAGGAGTACAAAACAAGATCTTACAAACTGTTTCATCACCCTTCTTTTCTTTCGGCCAAGCCTTCATCACACAAGAATCACCAGCGCATGATAGGCAAGTATTTATAGCTTGGGGTCTAAATTGCTTTAATTTTGAAGCCGTATCCTTATTAAGTTCTTTGTTAATTGAACAGATAGGATTACTGACTATAGAAAAGCTAATAAATATAGATATTATAAAAAGTATTCTTTTAAACATAAAATTTCCTCATGTTTTATTCATCTTGCCCTATCTCATATTCTGGATTTAATGAAAAACCAAGAGCACGGTAGGGTTTATATCCTATCAATTCAGCTAGCTTTGTGGGTAGTTTTTTTGCTATTTCTGGAGGTACGTCAAGATACTGATTTTCTTCCTGTCGCACCCATCCCAATGAATAAGTCAAGATGACTCCATACCTCCAATCTTTAGAAATGTTTGCTCCTGCTCCATGTAGCGTTCCTCCAAGCCAATACAATACTGAACCAGCAGGCATTTCAGCTTCACAAATCTCATTTTCTTTTGCCTTCCTGTCTGCATCCCACTTGTGACTACCAGGAACAACTAAAGTTGCTCCATTTTCGGCACGAAAATCACTAATAGCCCACATGCTAGCAACAATTATGGTTGGTCTTGGAAGCGGAAAAAAAGTAAATGAGCCTTCTTCTTGATGAAGTTCTTGTCTGCGTGCACCGGGACCTACTTCAAGGGCTGCACTTACATGAAGCTGGTATCCAAATTCAGAGTTTGGTAATAAAAAATGATCACATATATCTAAAGATTTTTGGTCAGTTACCAGCTCACCCACAGTTTCAGATAAAGCCACTAAGGCGCTCATGCGCCTAGTATTTCCTGGGTAGAAATCTTGTGGATTATCTTTTCTAACCGGTGAACTTTCCATATAAGGGGCTAGTTCATCACTTACTTTTGTTCTGGTAGCCTCATCCGTCATGCCTGTAACTACAACACAACCAGCATCAGACAGAGAACCTATTATCTCTTCTGAATTATCTTTTATATCAAAAGAAGGTATTTTCATAACTGGTTAACTAAATAAAACTTAAACTAATACCAAAGAATAGCATTTATAAATAATATCGGTCTATTAAACATTGATAATATGGCAAAGAGGAAGGTTTATATCTCTAAGCCAACCAGCAGAAGTTCGTCTTCTTCGTAAGTGCTGTCTATGAAATACCCTATCTCATGATCCACAATGCTGGCAGTTGGATCAGGGGCACTGGATTCCAACAAAATTTCAGAGAGATCTTCTTCGAGTTTAAGTTCTACACCCTTGTTCTCTTCAATCACTGGCAATTGATCTGGTTCTAGATTTTCTAGCCCTAAACCTATGTCGTTAGGCGGTTGATTAGAGATGTTAGAGAAGTCTACATCTTGCGAGCCAATAT
>Ga0066837_10000109_pt1 | contig 33714 bp, 28 predicted proteins | sample ETNtaG_25_FD_66730 | JGI IMG/M metagenome (GOLD analysis project Ga0066837, IMG submission 66730) | Marine microbial and viral communities from oxygen minimum zone, Eastern Pacific Ocean - ETNP201302SV86 | ecosystem: Environmental > Aquatic > Marine > Oceanic | place: Pacific Ocean: Eastern... | reverse complement strand
CGCGCCCCCCTTGAATATGTCGCGCCTGTCGAAGGCGCGGCCCAGCCGGCCGACGACCATGCGGCCGAGCCTGCTGCGCATTAGGAGCCTCAAGTGAACTCTGACGTTACCGATTTCGCGAGCCTGGCTCCTGCCTATCCCGAAGTGCTGATGGCTCTGGGCATTCTTGTCCTGCTGTTGGTCGGCGTGGTGGTCAATAAGGAGCGGTCGGCGCTCGTGTCCTGGCTTGCCGTGGGCCTGCTGGCCGCAACCGGCCTGCTGGTTATGCTCCAGCCGGCAGATGGCGTGGTCTTCAATGGCCTCTTCATTGCCGACAGCTTTGGCCGCTTCATGAAGGTTCTGGTCATCGGCGGCGCCGGTATGGCCCTGATCCTGGGCATGTCCAATGCCGAAGAGAACGGCGTTCACAAGTACGAATATTCCGTGCTGGCACTGCTCGCCACCTTGGGCATGATGGTCATGGTTTCCGCCAATGACCTGATGAGCCTCTATGTCGGTCTCGAGCTGCAGTCGCTCTCGCTCTATGTCATGGCCGCCATCAAGCGTGATGACCCGCGGGCCTCCGAAGCCGGCCTCAAGTACTTCGTGCTCGGCGCGCTGTCTTCGGGCCTGCTGCTCTACGGCGCCTCGCTGATCTATGGCTTCACCGGCCACACCAATCTTGAGGAAATCGTCATCGCTATTGCCAATGAAGGCCGCTCCGTCGGCCTGATCTTCGGCGTTGTCTTCCTGCTCGCAGGTGTTGCCTTCAAGATTTCGGCCGTGCCGTTCCACATGTGGACGCCCGACGTCTATGAGGGCGCGCCGACCCCGGTTACCGCGTTCTTTGCCATGGCGCCCAAGGTGGCGGCGATGACGCTGATGATCCGTCTGGTCATGGATACCTTTGCGCCCATCACGTCGGACTGGCAGCAGATCGTCATCTTCCTTTCGATTGCCTCCATGGTCCTGGCGGCCTTTGCCGCTATCGGGCAGCAGTCGCTCAAGCGCCTGATTGCCTACTCATCCATCGGCCATGTCGGTTTTGCCCTTGTCGGTCTATCCTCTGGCACCCAGGTCGGGGTGGAAGGCGTCGCCATCTACATGGCGATATACGTGGCCATGACTGTCGGCCTGTTTGCCTGCCTGCTCTCGTTCCGCACCGACACCGGTTATGTCGAGACCATCGACGAATTGGCAGGCGCCGCCCAGACCCGGCCTTTCGTGGCTGCCATCATGGCCATCCTGATGTTCTCGCTGATCGGCCTGCCGCCGCTCGCCGGTTTCTTTGCCAAGTGGCACGTCTTCCTCGCCGCCATCGAAGCCAATCTCTACGTGCTTTCGGTGATCGGCGTCCTCGCCTCTGCGGTCAGCGCCTTCTACTATCTGCGCGTGGTCAAGGTGATGTTCTTCGATGCGCCGATCAAGCAGTTTGCGGCCGTTCCGGGCGAGCTCAACATCATCATGGGCGTCTCCGGGTTTCTGATCGTCACCTATTATTTTACGGTCGGCAGCCCGCTGGCATCCTTGGCCCATACGGCTGCGGGAAGTCTGTTCTAGTGCATCGGCCCGGACAGTGGTTGCCGGTTTTCGGTCAGCCGATGCGCCAGACGAAACCTGGATCACATGGGACATGCCCATCGCGGCATGAGGTGATCTAGGTGGCTGACTTCCGACTGGGTCAAAAGGCCCGCGATGCTGGATATCGGCTTGCGGGCTTTGACTCCATTGGCTCAACCAATAGCGAGGCTCTTTCAGCTGCCGCAGCGGGCGATCCGGGTGGCTTCTGGTTTGCATCCTTGCAGCAGACAGCCGGCCGCGGCCGGCGGGGCAGGGAGTGGCATAGTCCTGCCGGCAATCTGGCAGCGAGCCTGCTTGTGGTCCCAGACGCTTCGCCCGACACTATCGCCACACTTGGTTTCGTTGCCGGTATTGCCCTTGGTGCTGGCCTGTCGAGTGTCCTGCCCAAGGGCATGATCCGCATTGGTATTGATGGGGCGGACGGGGCCGATGGGCACTCGCGCATTGCGCTGAAATGGCCTAATGACGTGCTGGCCGATGGCGCCAAGCTGGCTGGTATCCTGTTGGAAGCTGCAAAAACCCCAGACGGGCGGCAAGCCATCATCATCGGCATCGGCGTCAACGTGGTTGCCGCGCCGCAGGGCGTGCCCTATCCAGCGACCTCGCTCAAGGATCTTGGCGTTGAGCGGAGTGCCGAGGACGTCTTCGAAGCGCTTTCTGACGCCTGGGTAGATGCGTTCAGGCTGTGGAACGATGGTCAGGGCGTGGCTGCGGTGCTCAAGCTCTGGCGCGGTTCGGCAGCGGGGATCGGGGCGCCGGTCGCCATCACCCAGGATGGGGTCGTGCGCCGCGGCATCTTTGAAACCATCGACTCCTCGGGTCGGTTGATTATCCGCGACGACGAGGGCGCGCGGCATCCGATCACGGCGGGCGATGTGCATTTTGGGGCAACGGCCAGCGCCCGAAGCTGACCACAACAAAAGGGGAGGGGCGACCGGCGACCATAGATCGTTCGGCGCATGCCCAGACAAGGAATAAGATACCCATGGCTAAGAACCAAAGGGATGAACTCGTCTTCGTGCCGCTCGGCGGCGTTGGCGAAATCGGCATGAACATGGCGGCCTACGGCTTTGGTCCGGCCCATCGCCGCAAATGGATCGTGGTCGATTGTGGCGTCAGTTTCGGTGGTCCGGAACTGCCGGGCATCGAGCTCATCATGGCCAATCCAGAGTTCCTTGAGGAGAATGCCGACGACGTCCTGGCCCTTGTCCTCACCCACAGCCACGAAGATCACTATGGCGCGGTCCTCGATCTCTGGCCGGTGTTCGACAAGCCCGTTTACGCCACGCCCTTCACCGCCGCCATGCTGGCGGCCAAGCGGGCAGGCGACGGCATTGTTGAAAATGTCGATGTCACCATCATGCAGCCGGGCAAGCCGTTCGAAGTTGGGCCCTTCACCATCGAGCCGATCAATGTCGCGCACTCGATCCCGGAATCGAACGCCATTCTGATCACCACCCCGATTGGCCGCGCTCTACACACCGGCGACTGGAAGCTCGATCCGACCCCGGTTATCAGCGCACCAACCAATTTTGACCGCCTCAAGAAGATCGGCGAAGACACTTCCACCCCGCTGGCCCTGATCTGCGACTCCACCAATGCGACCAAGGAGGGCGAGAGCCCCAGCGAGCAGGAGATTGGCGACAATCTCGCCAAGCTGATTGCTGACGCGCCCCATCGCGTCGCCGTGACCACCTTTGCCTCCAATGTCGGGCGCGTGGTTTCCATCGTCCGCGCTGCCCACAAGGCCGGCCGCGAAGTCGTCCTTTCGGGGCGTTCACTGCACCGGATCATGGGTATCGCCCGTGAGCTTGGCATGCTGGAAGGCCTGCCTACCCTGCACGACCAGGATGCCTTCAAATCCATCCCGCGCGATAAGTGCGTGCTGATCTGCACCGGCAGCCAGGGCGAGGCCCGCGCGGCCATTGCCCGCATTGCCCGCGGTGACCACCCGGTGATCGATCTCAATGCCGGCGACCGCATGATCTTCTCGTCCTGGGCGATTCCCGGCAATGAGCGTGAAGTCATCGACATCCAGAACCTGCTGATCGACAAGGGCGTCGAACTCGTCACCGCCAACGATGCACTCGTGCACGTCACCGGCCACCCGCGCCGCGGTGAGCTCAAGAAGCTCTATTCCTGGGTCAAGCCAGAAGTGCTCGTCCCGGTTCACGGCGAAGCCATCCATCTGCAGGCGCACGCCAAGCTGGGCCGCGAAGAAGGCATTCCCAATGTCTGCGAAGCTCGCAATGGCGACATGGTTCGCCTCTTCCCCGAGCCCATGGCTTATCCGGCCGAAGTGCGCACCGGCGAGCTCTATCTCGATGGTCTCGTGCTCTGCACCCCCGAGGAAAGCGGCGTAAAGGGCCGCCGCCGCCTGTCATTCGGTGGCATGGTCATCGTCAGCCTCTGCGTCAACGGTGGCGGACAGGTCGTCTCCGGTCCCGATTTGGTGGTCGAAGGACTGCCCGAGACCGACGATGAATCCGTCACCGACCTCATCGAGGACACCATCACTGGCGTCATCAAGTCCATGCCCGCCAAGCGCCGCAGCGACACCGAAGTGCTCAATTCGGCGCTCTTCAAGGCGATCCGCAACGAAGTCAATGCTTTCTGGGGCCGCAAGCCCAACGTCTCGGTCTTCGTGCACCGGGTTTAGCCTGGCGCTATTCCAGCGGGATAGCCGGATCGTGTGCCGGCTCAATTCGGTATTCGCTGCTCAGGCTGGTTTCCGCCAGAGCAGCGAATACCGCCTCATCTTCTGAGGCGTAGTGACCGCTGGCTTGTCCCGAAACCGTATCGACGACAGTCCAGCCGTCTGGGCCTTGCTGGTGAATGAAGCGAAAGATGTAGCGTTCGGAGGGCGGGCTCATGCCGCACTAACGGAGGTCACGCCCAATGTGTTTCGCCGCTGTCTCGTGCGCTGATTATTCGTGGTTTCCAAAATCTCAATGGTCCCCGCGACACCGCGCCGCTTCCCACCGTTCCCATTTCCGCGCTACACCGGCCCCATGCAAATCGGATCGATCATCGCCGTCTATTTCGTTGTCTGGTGGCTCACCTTCGTGGCGGTCCTGCCCATTGGCAGCCACAGCCATCACGAGACCGGCGCAGAGGTCGTCGCCGGCTCCGATCCGGGCGCGCCCGTTGCCCCCCGCCTGATCACCAAAGGCCTGATTACGACGGTTCTCGCCGCGCTCTTCACGGCCTTGCTGTTCTGGGGCCTCAGCAATGAGACCCTCCAGGCCTACTGGAACCGCTGAGGGCCCTGGCCTCTTTGGGTATCTGAAGAGCAAGAGCGGCGACCGCCGCTCTACTCGTCTTGCCCTGGGCGAGAACTTGACGCGCAGCGCCGGATGAGCGGTTTCGGACTGCCCCCTAGGGGAAATCGATCTATCGGAGGGTTCTCGGAGACCAGCCCGTTTCCGCTGCTGCGAAAATGTCCGGGTTCAAGTGCGTGAGTTCTGCGGACCTACTTCTTGGCCACCGCCTGTACATGCACCATTCTGAGCGCCGACTCGACATCTGCCTCGCCGGCAGCACGCCGCCGCATCGTCGTCCAACCCTGCCGCCCCCAGCCATTGTCGATCGCTTGGAGGATTTCCGGCGCGGCCATGCACTTGAGCTCCTGCTCGTCCGGTGTGAATTTGAGATTGGCGCTGAGTCCATCGGCGGCCAGGGTCGCAAAAATGCGCTTCACCTTGAATGCCGTGCGGTCAAAGTGCGGCGCGGACACGGCGCCGGGCAAGTTCAGCGCAATTCGCGAAAATGTCACGGAATCTGTCATAAAGGTGCGTCATCAAACAAAAAAGCAGGGCACGAGGCCCCGCTTGAATAAGTTTGTTCGACAATACGTTGGTCTTAGGCGCGCTACGAAGCGGCTGCCAACGCTCCTCCCTTGACGTTGTCGACGTCCGGCGGTTTGGGCCACCTTTGTTTTATTGGGGCGGACCCTAACAACAGAAAATCGCTCTGCCAAGTAGATTCTGCATAGCTTGCATGCTTGCATCGAATGGACGGTTGCGATTTGAGTGTGCATCAACAAATCCTGCGAGTCGACCTGAGCATGTCCCGGAAAAGTGGTCGCCGGTTTTCCGACAAGGGCATGCTAAAAAGAACATCAGTCGGAGTTCCCATGCGCTTTTCCCGCTATTTTATGCCGGTGCTTCGTGATGTGCCAAAGGAAGCCGAGATCGTCTCGCACCGCCTGATGTTGCGCGCCGGCATGATCCGCCAGCAGGCCTCCGGCCTCTATTCCTGGCTGCCGATGGGCTACAAGGTCCTTATGAAGGTGCAGAAGATCATCGAGGAGGAGCAGAACCGCTCCGGCGCGATTGAACTCTTGATGCCCACCATCCAGTCCGCCGATCTCTGGCGCGAATCGGGCCGCTATGAGGCCTATGGCAAGGAAATGCTGCGCATCGAGGATCGGCACGAGCGCGAATTCCTCTATGGCCCGACCAATGAGGAGATGATCACCGACATCTTCCGCAGCTATGTGAAGTCCTACAAGGACCTGCCGCTGAACCTATACCATATCCAGTGGAAGTTCCGTGACGAGGTGCGTCCGCGCTTCGGTACCATGCGCAGCCGCGAATTCCTGATGAAGGATGCCTATAGCTTCGATCTCACCAAGGAAGACGCGGTCAAGGCCTATGAGCGTATGTTCGTGGCCTATCTGCGCACCTACGCCCGCATGGGCCTGACCGCCATTCCGATGCGCGCCGATACCGGCCCCATTGGCGGCGACCTCAGCCACGAATGGATCATCCTGGCCGAAACCGGCGAAAGCCAGGTTTTCTGTCACCGCGACCTGCTCGATAAACCCATTCCCGGCCAGGACACTGATTTCATGGGCGACCTCACGCCCATCTTCAATGACTGGACCTCGCTCTACGCTGCTACCGAGGAGATGGTCGACGAGGCCGAATACGAAGCCGCAGTGCCCGAAGACAAGCGCGTCTCCGCTCGCGGTATCGAGGTCGGCCACATCTTCTATTTCGGCACCAAATATTCCGAGCCGATGAAGGCTAGCGTCACTGGTCAGGACGGCAAGGAAACCATCGTGCATATGGGCTCCTACGGCATCGGCCTGACCCGCGTCGTACCCGCCATCATCGAAGCCAGCCACGACGAGAACGGTATCGTCTGGCCGGTCTCGGTTGCCCCCTTCGAGGCGGTTTTGATCAATCTCAAGGCCGGCGATGCCGACACCGATGCCGCATGCGACAAGCTCTATGCCGAGCTCACAGCAGCCGGCCTCGACATGCTCTATGATGATCGCGACCAGCCCGCCGGCTCCAAATTCGCCACCGCCGACCTGGTCGGCATTCCCTATCAGCTGATCCTCGGTCCGCGCGGCCTTAAATCGGGCGAAGTTGAAATCAAGCATCGCAAAACCGGCGAGCGCGAATCGCTGCCGCTCATCGAGGCGGTCGCCCGTCTCAAGGGCCTGATCGAACCGCAGCGGATGACCGACATTTGACCGACAGTGCGCCAATGCCGAGGGGAGGCCGGGCCACCCGGCCATTCGCCCGTTTCGAATGGCTGATTGCCGGACGCTATCTGCGCGCCCGTCGCAAGGAAGCCTTCATCTCGGTCATTGCCAGCCTCACCATGGTTGGGGTTGCCATTGGCGTGGCGACACTCATCGTCGTCATGTCGGTCATGAACGGGTTCCGCGGCGAACTCCTCGACAAGATCCTGGGCCTCAACGGTCACTTCACCGCCCATCCAATCGAAAGCCAGTTCACCGACTACAAGGAAACCGTAGCGGCATTGGAACAGGTCGATGGCGTCAGCTTCGCCGTCTATTTCGTCGAGGGCCAGGTGCTGGCCTCCGGCCGCGGCTCATCCACCGGCGTCTCCGTACGCGGCATGGATGAGGAGAATCTCAAAAAGCTCGATCTGCTCTACACTTCGGCAGAGCAGGGCGGTTTCGATCAGTGGGATGGCAGCCGGGGCGTCGCCATCGGCTATCGTCTGGCCCAGACGCTTGGCGTCGGAATTGGCGATCAGGTGCAGATTATCAATCCCGATGGCGCCATGACCCCATTCGGCTCGACCCCGCAGATCCGTTCCTACCCGGTCAATGCCATCTACAATCTGGGCATGGTCGAGTTCGACAGTTTCTTCATGTATATGCCGCTTGAAGCCGCGCAGGATTATTTCCGCATGGTCGACGAGGTTTTGAAGCCCGGCATGGGCCCACTTGATCCGCTCGCCAGCGACGAGGAAATTGACGCCGCTTACGATCGCGTCCCGCGCGCGACCGCGGTCGAAGTTTTCATCGATGACCCCGATGAGGTCAGCCTCTTGCGCCAGCGCCTGCAATCGGCGCCCGGCGTCCGCCCGTTGATCCTGACCGACTGGCAGCAGCGCAACGAAACCTTCTTCTCCGCTTTGCAGGTCGAGCGCGTGGTGATGTTCACCATCCTGTCGATGATCATTCTTGTGGCTGCCTTCAACATTATCTCGAGCCTCATCATGCTGGTGAAGGACAAGGGCGCCGATATCGCCGTCCTGCGCACCATGGGCGCCACGCGCGGCTCCATCATGCGCATCTTCTCCATCACGGGCACCGCCATTGGCGTCATCGGCACTCTGGTCGGAACGGTGCTTGGCCTGATCGTTGCCGCCAACGCCGAGGCCCTGCGCGCCTCGATCTCCAATCTGCTCGGGGTCACGCTGTTCCCGCCCGAAGTCTTCTTCCTCTCCTCCCTCCCCAGCCGCACCGACCCAACGGAAGTCACTGTGGTCGTCTGCATGGCCTTGGGCCTGAGTTTTCTCGCCACCCTTTATCCGGCTTGGCGCGCTGCGCAATATGATCCGGTCGAGGCCCTGCGCTATGAATAAGCCGCATCTCAAGCTCTCTGGCGTCCATCGCCACTATGGCGAGGGCGAGCGCCTGGTGCGTGTGCTCGAGGCCGCCGACCTCACCGTGGAGAGCGGCGAACTGGTGGCGCTGGTCGCGCCCTCCGGTGCCGGCAAGTCAACATTGCTGCACCTGTGCGGCCTGCTCGAATCCCCCCAGGACGGCGAGATCGAGATCATCGGTCAGGCCACCAGCCGGCTCGGCGATCGCGCCCGCACCCAATTGCGCCGCTCCACCGTCGGCTATGTCTATCAGTTCCACCACCTGCTGCCCGAGTTCACGGCGCTCGAAAACGTCGTCATGCCCCAGCTGATCGCCGGACACGACCAGAAGCAGGCTGAGGGCAGGGCCATGGAATTGCTCGATCTGCTGGGCGTGGCGCCCCGGGCGTCCCATCGCCCCGCCGAACTGTCCGGCGGCGAGCAGCAGCGCATCGCCATTGCCCGCGCCGCCGCCAATCATCCCCGCGTCATACTGGCCGATGAGCCGACCGGCAATCTCGATCCGGAAACCAGCGATCTGGTCTTCGAAGCCCTCAAGGACCTGATCAAGAACGAAGGCGCTGCCGCCCTCATCGCCACCCACAATCACGACCTCGCCCGCCGCGCCGACCGCATCGTGACGCTCAAGGGCGGTCTGGTGATGCCGCATACCCTCTGATGGCCGCCCGAGCCGCCCTGGCCGGCGGGTTGAATGTCCTTGAGACGTCACCGCTGACTGCAGAGCATCGCCGCCCAGCGGCTGTCACCCCGGGCCTGAGCTCTTGCACTTGAACGTTCATTTTTCCGGGCCACTGGCCGTTCGTTACCGTGTAACCGATAGCCGAGAGGCGAGGCGGCTTTTCCGCACGTCCCGAATCTTAACACCCGGCAAAGCTCTCCTAACGAAATCCTAACCAATAAACCACTGTCCCCGGTTTCACCGCTGTTCCCGTCTGGACGAGAACAAATAGAGAATATACAAGAACATTACAGAAACACGGGAGACCAAGATGCTCGATTTTGTCAAAGACCTCGCCGCTTTCGTTACCCTGGGCGCCTTCACCATCGGCTTACTGACCTGGATGGATATCATCACCCACATCGCCTGATGGCTGTGGATTGACGCAACGGCGGTTTGACCCCACGCGACCTGTGCCGCAGGGTCAAATCAGGAGATGCATATGCGCGGCCCAGGCTTCATTCACCTTCATGTTCACTCTGCCTTCTCGCTTCTCGAAGGCGCCTTGCAGCTGGAGACCATTCTCAAGCTCGCCGCAGAGGATGAACAACCGGCTCTCGGTATAGCCGACACCAACAATCTCTTCGGCGCCCTCGAATTCTCCGAGAAGGCGACCAAGAAGGGCATTCAGCCGCTGATCGGCGTTGAGCTTGCCGTCGATTTCGCTGCCGCCGAAGAGCGGGTCAGCGAAAGGGGCCACACCGCCTGGACCGGAAAGTCCAGCATCGTCCTGATGGCGCAATCTGAAGAAGGCTTCTCCAATCTCTCACGCCTGGTCTCACGCGCCTATCTTGAGGGCGAGGATGGCATGGCCCGGGCGAATTTGGACTGGATGACACGCGAAAGCCTGTCGGGCCTCATCTGTCTATCTGGCGGTCCCGAAGGCGGCATCGACATGGCCTTCGCCAATGGACAGGACGCCAATGCGACCCGACGGCTGGATCGGCTGGTCGATCTGTTCGGCGACCGCTTCTATATCGAATTGCAGCGTCACGGCCGGCCAATGGAGACGACGGTCGAACCGCGCCTGGTGGACTATGCCTATCGCAAGGGCATCCCCCTGGTCGCCACCAACGAACCCTTCTTCAAGACCGAAAAGGAATATGAGGCGCATGACGCCTTGCTGGCCATAGCCGGCGGCTCCGTGCTGGCTCAGACGGAGCGCCGCAAGCTCAACGATCAGTATTATTTCAAGACCCGCGCGGAGATGGTCGACCTGTTCTCCGACTTACCCGAGGCCCTCGATTGGACCGTCGAGATCGCCAGGCGCGTGGCCTTCCGTCCGCGCACCCGCGGGCCCATCCTGCCAAAATTCGCCGCGGGCTCACACGCCACCGAAGAAGAAGTGGTTGCCGCTGAAGCCGCCGCGCTGCGCAAGATCGCTGTGGAGGGTCTCGACAAGCGCCTACAAACCGTAGGCCTGGCGCCGGGCAAGGAAGAAAAGGAATATCGCGAGCGCCTCGATTTCGAGCTGGGCATCATCGAAAACATGAAGTTCCCCGGCTACTTCCTGATCGTGGCTGACTTCATTCAGTGGGCCAAGGCCCACAATATCCCGGTCGGACCGGGGCGTGGTTCGGGCGCCGGCTCTCTGGTCGCCTATGCCACCACCATTACCGACCTCGACCCCCTTCGCTACAATCTGCTGTTCGAGCGCTTTCTCAATCCCGAACGCGTCTCGATGCCGGACTTCGATATCGACTTCTGCCAGGACCGGCGCGAGGAGGTCATCGATTACGTCCAGGACAAATACGGCGCCAGCCAGGTCGCCCAGATCATCACGTTCGGAACGCTGCAGGCCCGCGCCGTGCTGCGCGACGTCGGTCGTGTGCTGCAGATGCCCTATGGTCAGGTGGACCGCATTTGCAAGCTCGTGCCCGCCAATCCGGCCGATCCCTGGTCCGTCGAACGCACCATGAACGAGGTGCCTCAGTTCAAGCAGATGGCCGACGAGGACGAGACGGTCGGGCAATTGGTCGAGATCGCCAAGGCTCTCGAAGGCCTGTTCCGCCACGCCTCTACCCATGCCGCCGGTATTGTTATCGGCGACCGGCCGCTGCAGGAATTGCTCCCGCTTTATCGTGATCCGCGCTCTGATATGCCGGTCACCCAATACAACCTCAAATGGGTTGAGCCGGCGGGCCTGGTGAAGTTCGACTTTCTGGGTCTCAAGACCCTGACGACCATCCGCTATGCGGTAGACATGGTGAAGCAGCGGGGGATCGAACTCGACATCGACGCCATCGATATTGAGGACGCTGCCACCTACAAGCTGTATGCACGTGGCGACACATACGGCATCTTCCAGTTTGAATCGGCGGGCATGCGTCGCGCCTTGATGGATCTCAAGCCCGACCGCATCGAAGACCTGATCGCCATGAACGCGCTCTATCGGCCGGGCCCGATGGACAATATCCCCAGCTTCATCAACCGCAAGCACGGCACCGAGGAGGTGGTTTACCCCCATCCGGCGCTGTCTGAGGTGCTCGACGAAACCTACGGCATTATTGTCTATCAGGAGCAGGTGATGCAGATCGCCCAGCTCCTCTCCGGCTACTCCCTCGGCGAAGCCGACATGCTGCGCCGCGCCATGGGCAAGAAGATCAAGGCGGAGATGGACAACCAGCGCATCCGTTTCCGTGAGGGCGCAGGGCCCAACGGGGTGAGCGAGGCGTTGGCCGACGAAATCTTCGACCTTCTGGCCAAGTTTGCCAACTACGGCTTCAACAAGAGCCACGCTGCTGCCTATGCCTGGGTCAGCTACCAGACCGCCTATCTCAAGGAGCACTTCCCGCACGAATTCTATGCGGCCTCAATGACCCTCGATATGGCCCAGACCGACAAGCTCTCCGATTTCCGGCGCGAGGCCGGCAAGAAGGGCATCGAGGTCGTGCCGCCATGCGTCAACCAGTCCGAGGTATTGTTCTCGGTCAAGAACGACCGGGTCCATTATGGCCTTTCGGCAGTTAAGGGCGTCGGCAGGGCCATGGCCGAGCACATTGTCGAGGTGCGGGGTGATCAGCCTTTCAAGGATTTGGGGGACTTTGCCCGGCGTGTCGATCCGCGCGTGCTCAACAAGCGCACGCTCGAAACCCTGGTCAATGCCGGCGCGTTCGACTGCCTTGTTCCTCGTCGGGAGATTGCGTTTGCCGCTGTCGAATCGGTCATCGGCACGGCTCAGGCCCTCACGGCCGATCGCAGTTCCGGCCAGGTTTCGCTGTTCGGTGGCGTGGAGGAAGAGCCATTCCGCCTGCCGACGGGGGTTGTTGTCTGGAATTCAACCGAACGGGCCGATCGCGAACTCTCGGCCATCGGCTTCCACCTCTCCGCCCATCCGCTCGATGCTTATGCCGATCTGTTCGAAAAGCTCCGCGTGCAACGCTGGAGCGATTTTGAACGAGCGGTAAAGGACGGCGCGGGGGCAGGGCGCCTGGCTGGTACGATCTCATCGCGTAACGACAGGCGAACGCGTAAAGGCACGCCGATGATGATCCTGACCCTGTCGGATCAGAGCGGCACTTATGAATGCATCGCCTTCTCCGAGCAGATCAACGAGTTCGGTGCCATCCTGCAGCCGGGCAATTCGGTCATTCTCCAGGTTGGGGCCGATGAGCGCGCCGAAGGCATCAGCGTGCGCCTGATGTCTGCCGAACCGATTGAAGGCATGGCCGAGCGGATTGATCGGCAGTTGACGGTATTTCTCGCCGATCCCAAGGCGCTTGGCCCCACCAGCGCCCAGCTTAAGCGCGGCGGCAATGGTACCGTAAATTTCGTGGTGATCCGGGATGGAGGGGCACGCGAATACGAGATCGAACTGCCCGGCAAGTACAACGTCACGGCGGAGGTCGCCGGCGGCATCAAGGCTCTGGAAGGTGTGACGGACGTTCGCTTCGCCTGAAACGAACGCGGGGGAGGCGAGCCTTTGGGGGCCCTCCCTCCCTCGCTCAGGGGCTCTCACCCTTGACCCCGCGTCTGGGCGCGGGTCTATGGTTAATCAATACCACAGCGGCGCCGCTGGTTGCTTGAAATTGTCGTGAATGCCGCAGGCGCCCGTTTCTCGGCCATATCTGGGTTGCTTCCTGCACCGCCTTGGCATATAGCAGCCACGCGTTCGGCATGGGTCGAACGTGATTTCACACACGAAGCAGGCTTTCCCTTGAGGGAAATCCATCCGGTGGCGCCCGGCGCTGCAAGGCTTCGTGGAGGCATCAACCGGTAAAGGAGCAGCCCATCATGGCACTGCCAGAATTTTCCATGCGTCAGCTTCTCGAAGCTGGCGTGCACTTCGGTCACCAGAAGCATCGTTGGAACCCGAAGATGGAACGCTACATTTTCGGCGTTCGCAACGACATCCACATTCTTGACCTGAGCCAGACCGTGCCGGCCCTCAGCCGCGCCCTGCAGCTCGTGTCCGACACGGTGGCCGATGGCGGTCGCGTGCTCTTCGTCGGCACCAAGCGTCAGGCTGCCCCGCTGGTGGCTGATGCTGCCAAGCAGTCCGCTCAGTACTACGTCAACTCGCGTTGGCTCGGTGGCACCCTGACCAATTGGCAGACCATCTCCAACTCGATCGCCCGCCTGCGCGAGCTCGAGTCGATGAGCGAAGCCGATCTGGCCCTGCGCACCAAGAAGGAACGCCTGATGATGTCCCGCGAGCAGGAGCGTCTTGAGCGCGACCTGGGCGGCATCAAGGACATGGGCAACCTGCCCAACCTTCTGTTCGTGATCGACACCAACAAGGAAGAGAACGCAATCAAGGAAGCCCGCCGTCTGGGCATCCCGGTCGTCGCCATCGTCGACACCAATTGCGATCCCGATATCGTTGACTACGCCATCCCCGGCAATGACGACGCCAGCCGCGCTCTCGAGCTCTATGTCTCGCTGATCTCGCGCGCTGCCATCGACGGCATCGGCCGCTCCTCGAGCGCCCTTGGCGCCGATCTGGGTTCGTCTGACGAGGCTCCCGCCGAGGACCTGCCGGCCGAAGGCGAGCCGACCGTCAACTAATCTTCGTGCAGGCGTGTCTTTCTCGCAGAAAGGCACGCCCCGCCCGATTCCGGGCATAAACCCACTCGAATTTGCCGCCCCGCGAGGGGCCGCCAAGAGGTGAACCCATGGAAATCACTGCTGCAATGGTCAAGCAGCTCCGCGACTCGACTGGTGTCGGGATGATGGACTGCAAGAAGGCCCTGGCTGAAACCAATGGCGACATGGACGCCGCTGTCGACTGGCTGCGTACCCGCGGCCTGGCCAAGGCTGCCAAGAAGGCCGACCGTGTCGCCGCTGAAGGCCTGGTTGGTGTTATCACTGCCGGCACCAAGGCTGCCGCCGTCGAAGTCAATTCGGAAACCGACTTCGTTGCCCGCAACGAGCAGTTTCAGAACATCGTCGAGGCCGTCTCCAAGTTGGCCCTCGATGCTGAAGGCGACGTCGTCAAGCTGGGCGAAATGCCGTTCCCCGGCACCGGTCATTCGGTTTCGGCCGAACTGACGGAAGCGATTGCCAAGATCGGCGAGAACATGAACCTGCGCCGCACCGAGACCGTATCGGTCACCGACGGCGTGGTGGAAAGCTATGTTCACAACGCGGTCAAGCCCGGCATGGGCAAGATCGGCATTCTCGTTGCCCTGGAATCCACCGGCGACAAGGCAGCCCTGTCTGCGCTTGGCAAGCAGCTTGCCATGCACATCGCTGCTGCCCAGCCCCAGGCCATCTCGCCTGAAGAGCTGGACCAGGAAGTCGTGGCCCGTGAGCGTGCCATCATCCTCGAGCAGGTCAAGGAAAGCGGCAAGCCCGCTGACATCGCCGAAAAGATGGTCGAAGGCCGCATGCGCAAGTACTTCGAGGAAGTCACTCTGCTCAGCCAGGTCTTCGTGATCGACGGCGAAACCAAGGTTGCCGACGCGATCAAGAACGCTGAGAAGGATGCCGGTGCGCCGATCAAGCTCACCAAGTTCGTCCGTTATGCACTTGGCGAAGGCATCGAGAAGGTCGAAAGCGACTTCGCTGCCGAGGTCGCTGCAACGGCCGGCACCAAATAAGCCGTGTCAATTTGGGAATGGGCGGATCCGCCCGTTCCCTCGCTCTCCCACGACCTTTGTTTGCGGATCGAGCGTACTATTTCATGACTACTCTGCGGAAAGCTCGGCTTCATTTGCCTGGCATTTTGCCATAGGGTTCGTCCGGTCCGCCGGAATCGGTGGCCCGACACATTTCAGATCAAGGGGTCCCCACCGATGTCATCCGCACATAAGCGCATCTTGCTCAAGGTTTCGGGTGAAGCGCTGGCGGGGGACAATTCCTTTGGCATCGAGCCACCATACTTGCAGCGCATTGCCGGCCAGATCGCCGAAGTTGCGCGTTCTGGCGTTGAAGTCGCCATCGTCGTGGGCGGTGGCAACATCTTCCGCGGCATGGCCGGTGCCGCAGACGGCACTGATCGCGTAACCGCGGACCTGATGGGCATGCTGGGCACCATGATCAACGCCCTGGCCCTGAGCAATGCCATCACGCGTCATGGCGTCAAGTCCAAGCCGTTCAGCGCGGCAACCATGCCTTCGGTTGCTGATACCTTTACTGCCCGTGACGCCAAACTGGCGCTTGAAGAGGGCTTTGTCGTGGTTCTGGGTGGCGGGACGGGCAATCCGTTCTTTACCACCGATACGGCCGCGACCTTGCGCGCCATCGAACTTGAATGCGACATGGTCCTCAAGGGGACCAAGGTTGATGGCGTTTATTCGGCTGATCCGATGAAAGACCCCGGCGCGACCCGCTACAGCCAGATCAGCTACGATGAAGTTATCAATCAGAACCTCAAGGTCATGGACACGGCCGCATTCGCCCTTGCCCGCGACAATGCCATGCCGATAATCGTATACGCTCTGGACGACGAGGCGGGCTTGGCGGGTGTGCTGGAAGGAAAGGGTTTGTCCACGCGCGTGGGCGACCCGATTTAGTCGTCTTTGCCAAAGGCGCTCTCAGCACCGAAAAGGTGCTGGCGAACCGGATAAACGCGGGATCACGGGCACAAGACCCGGGCCTGCAATGGACTGGAAGGAAACGGCAATGGCCTCAACTTATGATCTCAAAGACCTCAAGACGCGCATGCAGAAGTCTATCGCGTCGCTCAAGGATGAGCTGGGTGGCCTGAGAACCGGGCGAGCCAGTGCCAGCCTTCTCGATCCGGTGACCGTGGACGTTTATGGCTCGCGCATGCCGCTCAATCAGGTTGCAACGGTTACTGTGCCAGAGCCCCGCATGCTTTCCGTGCAGGTCTGGGACCGATCCAATGCCAACGCCGTCGAGAAGGCCATCCGTGACAGCGGCCTAGGCCTTAACCCGATGGGCGAGGGGCAGGTCATCCGCGTCCCCTTGCCTGAACTCAATGAGCAGCGCCGCAAGGAATTGGCCAAGGTCGCTCACACCTATGCCGAGCAGGCGCGCGTGGCCGTGCGCCACATCCGCCGCGACGGCATGGATGCCCTGAAAAAGGCGGAGAAGGACGGCGACATGAGCCAGGACGATGCCAAGAAGCAATCGGATCTGGTGCAGAAGGCCACCGATGATGCGGTTGCGGAAATCGACACCATCGTCGCAACCAAGGAACAGGAGATCATGCAGGTCTGATATTGCATGATCTCGCGCCGGGGAGGCGTTGATGGCAGGGGAACCGGCCGCCAGTGTGAAGCTTGAGCCAGGCGCGGGCCTTAAGATTCCGCGCCATCTCGGCGTCATCATGGATGGCAACGGGCGATGGGCCAGACAGCGCGGCAGGCGGCGCACCGAAGGGCATGTGGAAGGCGTCAAATCCCTCCGTGGACTGGTCGAGTACTGCATCACCTACGGCGTGTCCTATCTGACTGTCTTCAGTTTCTCGTCAGAGAACTGGTCCAGGCCGTCCGAGGAAGTGTCATTCATTTTCAATCTGCTGCGCCGTTTTGTTGCATCGGATTTGCAGCGGTTGATTCGGAACAACGTCAGGGTCCGGATCATTGGCACGCGCGAAGGTCTGGATCCGTCCCTCGTCAAGCTCATTGACGATGTGGAAGCCAAGACGCAGGCCAATACCGGTCTGACACTGGCGGTTGCCTTCAATTATGGCAGCAAGGCCGAGATTGCTGCTGCAGCGCGTCATTTGGGGCGCGAGGTTGCAGCCGGTCGCCTGGATCCCGATGACATTGATGAGCAACGCCTTGGCGACGCGCTCTATACCGCCGGCATGCCCGATCCGGACGTCATAATTCGCACGAGCGGCGAGCAGCGGTTGTCCAATTTCCTGCTCTGGCAGGCGGCATACTCCGAATTCGTGTTCGTCAATGAGCATTGGCCGGATTTCGATGAAGCCAGTTTCTTGCGGGTTCTCGATACCTATACGCGACGCGATCGGCGCTTCGGTGGCGTTGGGGAAGATCAGCGTTGAAAAGGCAGGGCGATCCCGACGTTGATCCTCCTATGCCTGCACGGCGTTCCTGGGCAGACATTGGCCCTCGGCTGGCCTCGGCAGCGGTACTGATTGTCCTCACGGCTAGCGCGCTATATGTGGGCAGCTATCTGTTTGCCGCGGTCGTCGGTGTTGTCTATGCGCTCGCTTATCGTGAGTGGGAGACGATGGTGACCCGGGCACCGCTCACCTCGCGCGGCATGGCGCTCATCGCGCTTGTCGGCTTGGCAGGCCTGCTGTACCCGCTGGTCGGCTTTTTGGGGCCAGTTGGTGTCATTCTACTGGCTTGTCTTCTTGTGCTGACCATGGAGCGCGAGCACATGGTCTGGAGAATTGTCGGCCTGCTCCTGTTCGGCGCGCTGATTACCTCGCTATTGGCTATGCGGGGTACGGAGCCGGCGGGCATCTGGGCAGGCGTCTACCTGGGCACCGTTGTCTGGATGACGGACTCTGCCGCCTTCTTCGCCGGCCGGCAGATCGGCGGCGGGAAGTTGGCGCCGGATATTTCGCCATCCAAGACCTGGTCCGGCGCCCTTGGCGGACTTGCACTCGGTACAGGAGCAGGCTTGCTGGTCTGGCTCTGGCTGACCGATTCACCGATCTGGATTGGCATTCTGCTGTCTGCGACGATCAGCATACTGGGCCAGGCCGGCGATCTGGCCGAAAGCGCCATCAAGCGCTATTTCCGCATCAAGGACAGTGGCGATATCATCCCCGGCCATGGCGGCCTTATGGACCGCTTGGATAGCCTAACATTCGGCGTGTTTCTGGTCGTATTGGTGGGTGGAGCCCATGCCGGGTTCGGAGCGATAGCCGCGGGCCTGCTCTACTGGTAGGAGTGTGCCCGGCCGATTTGCGAGTGAGAGTACGGATTACCTATGTTTGATTTCGCTTATTGGCTGTTGTCCTACCTGGTTCCATTCCTCGTTGTTCTGACGGTCATCGTCTTCGTCCATGAAATGGGTCACTATTTGGTGGCCCGCTGGAACGGCGTGGCCATCCACACCTTTTCGGTCGGCTTCGGTCGCGAATTGTTTGGCTGGAACGATCGCCACGGGACCCGCTGGCGGATTTCAGCCATCCCTCTGGGCGGCTATGTCCGCTTCGTTGGAGACATGAACCCGGCGAGCGTGCCGGACCCCGATGCCGCGGCAAAGATTGATCCTGCCTTGGCCCCGCGCCTGTTCGTCAACAAGAGCGTCTGGCAACGGATTGCCATCGTCGCAGCCGGTCCTATAGCCAATGTGCTGCTGACCTTTCTCATCCTCTATGCATTGCTGCTTGGCTATGGCCGATACTCCATTCCACCCGTTATCAGCGAGGTGATGGAGGGCTCGGTTGCCCAAGCCGCCGGCTTTTTGCCAGGCGACGAGATTGTGGCGGTCGATGGCTATGAGGTTCGGGGCTTTGAAGATTTCCAGCGCTATGTCGCCACGAGTCCGGAACGGCCGGTGATCGTGGATTTGCTGCGCGACGGCGCGGCACAGACGCTGACCCTGGTGCCCGAAGCCGTTGAGATAGAAGATCGATTCGGCAACGACCAGCGCATCGGGCGTATCGGCGTCACCCGCGACGTCGACGAAACCGATGTGACACTGTACCGCCCCGGTCCCATCGAGGCGATCGGCATGACCTTTGAAGAAATCCGGTTCATCGTGCAGCGCACCGCAGCGTTCCTCGGAGATTTCTTTGTCGGGCGCGGCGATGTCGAGCAGCTTGGCGGGCCGGTCAAGGTGGCCAAGGTATCAGGCGAAGTGGCGACTTTGGGCGTCGTTGCCCTTATCAACCTGATGGCACTACTGTCACTCAACATTGGTATCTTCAACCTGCTGCCGGTACCGATGCTCGATGGCGGTCACCTGCTGTACTACCTCATCGAAGCGGTACGCGGCCGCCCCCTGAGCATGCGTATCCAGGAAATCGGCTTCCGCTTCGGATTCGCTCTTGTACTTGCGCTCATGGTGTTTACGCTGTTCAACGACACCGTGTTCGACCACTTCGGGATTCTGCGCTAACACTCTGTTAACCTTGGTTCGCAAGGTGTTGCATGAATACAAGGTCACCAATGAATTGCTAACCGCGTGGGCACTCACGCCTTGTTCCTGGTTAAAAAAACAGTAAAACACTTCAATGGAGTTAGCTTGGAGGAGCGCTGTGCATGGCGATTCTCCGAGCGGGTCGCAGAAGGCAATAACAATATGATTCACCCCACCAAGTTGATGCGTGGCGCGGTTTCGGCGATCGCCATTTTGGGGGCTGCCCCCATGGCCGCTGGCGTGCCTGTCCTTGGCGTCGTGACTGCACAGGCACAGGAGCAACTGGTTGCTTCGGTGCTGTTCGAGGGCAATCGCCGCTTCCCCGACAGTCAGCTCCTGACCATGGTCGATATTTCCACCTCGGGAATTTACAGTCAGCAGCGCTTGAATGCTGACATCGAGAGTATTCGGCTGGCCTACGACCGCGACGGGTTCAATTCCGTCTCGGTCGCCGCTCGCACCGAGCAGACCGCTGACGGCCGCGTCCGCGTGATTTTCGAGATCAACGAAGGTGAGCGCGCCGGCATTGCCGCCATCAATTTCACCGGCAACAACTCCATCGGCGCAGGCAACCTCAAGGGTGCCATGCTGACCAAGGAGTCCGGCATTCTGAGCTGGCTGCTCCGCGACGACACCTATGACGAGCAGAAGATGGCGATCGACCGGGAGCGGATCCGGGCCTATTACGCCAATCGCGGCTTCCCCGACGCGCAGGTCAACTCGGTTGCCGAGTATGATGCTGCCCGCAACGCCTACTTCATTAATGTGACCGTCAATGAAGGTCAGAGGTATGAATTCGGCAATGTCGGCATCGAAACCAGCATTGATGGCCTGAATACCGATGTGCTGCGCGGCACGGTCCGTACCGGCCAAGGCGCGACCTATTCCTCGCTCGATCTGCAGAAGTCCATTGAAGAAATGGCTTACGAGGCGACAGCGCAGGGCTACTCCTTCGCTGACGTCCGGGCTCGCCTTGACCGCGATGTGGCGACCAACACCTTCAACGTCACTTATCTGGTGGACGAGGGTGCCCGCATCTATGTCGAGCGCATCAACATTACCGGAAATATCAAGACGCGTGACTTTGTCATTCGTCGCGAGCTGGACTTTGCAGAAGGCGACCCGTTCAACCGTTCCATGGTTATCCGTGGCCGCAACAATATCGATGCCCTCGGTTATTTCTCGCGCATCGACATTTCCACGGCTCCCGGCTCTGCGCCGGACAAGATTGTCCTCAATATCAACGTCGAAGAAACCTCAACAGGCGAGTATGGCGCGACTGCCGGCTATTCGACAACGGACGGCATCCTGGGCGAGCTGTCGCTAACCGAGCGCAATTTCCTGGGTCGCGGGCAATATCTGCGGGCGGCGATTGGCGCATCGCAGTCCGGCCGTACCTTCGATTTCTCGTTCACCGAGCCGCGTTTCATGGGGCTCAAGGTGTCGGCCGGCGTGGATGCCTATCATCGCATCAACGACGAAACCTCGAACAGCTTCTACGGCACGCAGATCACTGGCGGCCAGTTGCGCGTAGGCGTCCCGCTGACAAGCGCTCTCAATGCGCAGTTCTTCGGCGGCTACGAACGCATGGTTATCGCCGACGCCCAAGCGCCGAATTCGACTCTGGTTGCCAATGGTCAGCAGTTCAACAAGGCGTTTGTTGGCTACACCTTGACCTGGAATGGCGTTGACGACACCACGAACCCGACCGAAGGTCTCTATGCGACCTTCACGCAGCGCTATATCGGTTGGGATCACAATCTGCTGCGCACCGAGGCACGTGCACGCTACTTCGTGCCACTGATCCCCGACAGCGGCGTGGTGGGCAGCATCCGCGGTCAGGCCGGTGTCATCAATAGCCTGAATGGCGGCGCAGTTCACTCGGTGGAGGCTTTTACCCCTGGTTCGCAGCTCATCCGCGGCTTCGATAGCCGTGGCTTTGGTCCGCGCCTGGCCACTGGTGAATATGTCGGTACGACGATGTTTGCCGGCATCTCGGGTGAGATCGAGTTCCCGATCCCCGGCCTGCCGGAGAGCTACGGCCTGAGCGGTGCAGTCTGGGCAGACGCTGCCTGGATTGGCGACAGCAGTAACATCATCGGTGGTGGTGGTGCGGTTGCTACAAGCAACGACCAGCCGTGGCGTACTTCGGTTGGTGCATCACTTATCTGGGATTCACCGTTCGGCCCCCTGCGCGGCGACTTTGCGCACGTCCTGAACAAATCGACCGACGATCGTACGCAGTTGTTCCAGTTCACCATCTCGACCTTGCTCTAGTCTGGCCGGCGTGGAAAAGTTGTTTGGAGCCGCGGGGCGGTAGCGCCGCGGCTCTTACTGTTTCAAGTGACACAATGGTCGATATCCGTTTCCATCGCTTTGCTGGTCCGCAATCCCTGAGTTCCCTGCTTGTACGGATTGATCAATCCGCCTTGGCGGAAGCGCACGGCAATCCCGATCTCGTCATCACCGGGGTGGCAGAGCTTGACCTGGCAGGCCCGGGTGAATTGGCCCTGGCGGCGCAGCCCAGCTATATTGAGGAACTGCGCGCCACGGCTGCCGGCGCGGTGCTCGTTTCGCCGGCCCTGAAAGACGCGGTGCCCGAGGGTTGCCTGGCTATTGTGCTGGACAAGCCGCACAACGTCTTTGCTGACATTCTCGACGCGCTTTATCCATCAAGCACGCGTTCTATCATTGCAGCCGGCCGAGAGGATCTCGGCGCGCCGGTCTTTGAGCGGGACGTGACCTTAGGGACCAATGTCGTGGTTGGCGCAGGCGTTGAAATCGGTCGCGGCACGGTCATTGGCGCCAACACGGTCATTGGCGCCGGCGTGACAATCGGCCGAAACTGCGTCATCGCGGCCAATTGCACGATCGACTGTGCCCATCTCGGCAACGAAGTGGTGATACACTCGGGCGTGCGCATCGGTACGGAAGGCTTTGGCTGGCTCGACTTCGGTCAGTCCAACCGCAAGATTCCTCAACTCGGCCGTGTTGTTATCCAGGATCGCGTGGAGATCGGCGCCAACAGTACCATCGATCGTGGGGCTCTCGGCGATACCGTGCTTGGCGAAGGCTCCAAGATCGATAATCTGGTCCAGATCGGCCACAATTGCCGCATTGGCCGCAACTGCCTGATCGCCGCCATGAGCGGCCTGTCTGGCTCGACCATTCTGGGCGACGGCGTATTGATGGGTGGCGGCGTCGGTACCTCCGGTCACTTGAGCATCGGCGCCGGCTCAGTCATTCACGGCCGGGCCGCTGTGACCAAGGACTGGCCGGCCGGGTCCAAGCTTGCCGGCGCTCCGGCGCAGGACATAAGAGATTTCTGGCGTGAACTCGCCGTTGTGCGGAAACTGTCGAAGGGGGAAAAGCGGGGATGAACGATACCGCCGCCGTTACCGAACTCAATGCTATGAATATCGCCGAGATACTCGAAGCATTGCCGCACCGTTATCCTTTCTTGATGATCGACAAGATCGTGGAGATCGATGGCGATGAATCCGCCATCGGCATCAAGAATGTCACGTACAACGAGCCGATCTTTCTCGGGCACTTCCCCAACAACCCGATCTTTCCCGGCGTTCTGATTATTGAAGGTATGGCCCAGACCGCTGGCGCCATCGTCATCAAGCACGACTCGACTGGTGGTCGGAAAAATATTGTGTTGATGCTGGGCGTGGACAAAGCGCGTTTCCGCAAGCCCGCTGGGCCTGGCGACACCATCGAGTTCCACATCACCAAGATGCATCGCCGCCGCAATGTTGGACGCTATGAAGCCAAGGCCAAAGTCAATGGCACAGTCATAGCCGAAGCTGAAATCACCGCGATGATTGTCGGGGCTGAAGCGTGACAGCCCCGAATATTCACCCGACGGCGATTGTCGCCGACGGGGCGAGGCTTGGTTCCGGTGTCCGCATTGGTCCATACAGCATTGTCGGCAGCAATGTGACCCTTGGCAACAATGTCGAGCTGGTGTCCCACGCCGTTGTTGAGGGTAATACGACTATTGGACCCGGTACGCGTATTTTTCCCTTTGCCTCGGTGGGCCACCAGCCACAGGATCTCAAATTCCATGGCGAGGACTCGCGCCTCGAAATCGGTGCGAACTGCACGATCCGGGAATCGGTGACCATTAATCCGGGCACCGAGAATGGCGGCATGATCACCCGGATCGGCGACAATTGCTTGATCATGGCCAACGCCCATGTGGCCCATGACGCGATTCTGGGTAACAATGTCATCCTGGCCAATTATGTCGGCATTGCCGGCCATGTGCAGGTGGGTGACAACGTCATTTTCGGCGGCACCTGCGTGATTCATCAGTTCACGCGCATCGGCGCCCATGCCTTTATCGGCGCGCAGTCCATGGTCGATGGCGACGTCATTCCTTACGGCATGGCAGTCGGCAACCGCGCCACCTTGACCGGCCTCAACCTGATTGGCCTCAAGCGGCGCGGGTTTGAACGCGAGGCCATCCACCGCCTGCGCGCAGCCTATCGGCAGATATTTGCCAGCGAAGGCACCCTGCGTGAACGTGTGGAGGACGCGGCGGAGATTTTCAGTCAGGACGCCCTCGTCCAGGACGTTGTCCGCTTCATTGCCGAGGCCCAAGACCGCCCCATCCTGCTCCCGCGCAACGGCCACGAAACCGAGTAGCCATCCAGTCCGGAGGCGACATGACCGAGACACTGCGCCTCTTCATTCTGGCTGGTGAACCCTCCGGCGACCGCATCGCGGCTGACCTGGTTGCCCGGCTGCGAAGCAAGGTGTCTCTGGACCTGTCCGGAGTCGGTGGTGATGAACTCGCAGGGCAGGGGCTGACGTCGCTCTATCCCATGTCGGATCTCGCCGTCATGGGTATCACCGATGTGGTGCTCAACCTGCCGCGCCTGCTCTGGCGGCTCGAACAGACGGCGCGGGCCATCCTGGCGACAAATCCGGATATGGTCGTCCTGGTCGATGCCCAGGACTTCTCCAGGCTTCTGGCAGCGCGCCTGCGCAAGCGCGGCTATACTGGACGGCTGGTTCTCTACGTGGCTCCCTCGGTCTGGGCCCGCCATCCTGAGCGGGCAGCACGCCTGGCCCCGCTCTTTGACGCGGTCCTGGCTGTTCTGCCCTTTGAACCAGATGCAATGATTAGGCTGGGTGGGCCAGCGACGAGCTATGTCGGTCATCCAGCGCTGGCAGAAGCTCTGCCAACCCGCATTCCAGCGCAGGAGGGTCCCCTGATCCTCCTGCCGGGCAGCCGCAATGGCGAGCTGCGTCGTCACCTTCCTATACTGGCCGAAATGGTCGCAGATCTGGCGACCCACCATGCTGTGACTGAACTGGTTATTCCAACATTGCCGCGGCTGCGCGACAGGCTGATTTCGGAGACAGCCAATTGGCCCGCGCCGGTCCGCATCGTTGAAACGCGCGCCATGCGCCGCGACATCTATCAACAAGCCATTGGCGCAATTTGCGTATCAGGCACCGTGACACTGGAGCTGGCACTTGCGCGCGTGCCCATGGTGGTTGTCTACGCGCTCGATGCGCACCAGTCCCGCGCCTATGCAAAGCTTGGTCGTCCCCAGGTGTCCCTACCAAACATTATTCTTGGCCACCCCATTGTCCGCGAGTTCGTTGCGGCACCTCTCGTGGCCGGGCCTCCAAAATCCGCTATGCTTGATCTGTTGGGCAACAAAAAAGCCCGCCAGGACCAGATAGAGGCCTTTGACGAGCTTCAACGGATTATGGAAACGGGATTACCCCCGCATCTTCGTGAGGACCCGGCAGACCGGATCCTCGAAATTTGGCAGAATCAACGGTCGCTGATCGGCGAATAGTCTCGCTCGGTAGCCCCATTGTAGAGCTGGCGCGGACGGCCGATCTTCTTCTGCGGATCACCGATCATTTCCTTCCACTGGCTGATCCAACCCACGGTACGGGCAACGGCGAACAGCACGGTGAACATCGAGGTCGGGAAGCCGATCGCATCCAGGATCACACCCGAATAGAAGTCGACATTGGGATAAAGCTTGCGGTCGATGAAGTACTTGTCCTCAAGCGCGATACGCTCGAGTTCCTGCGCAACCTGCAGCGTCGGATTGTTGCCGACCCCCAGGATTTCCAGCACTTCCTTGGCCGTGGCCTGCATGACCTTGGCGCGCGGGTCGAAGTTCTTATAGACGCGGTGGCCAAAGCCCATCAGGCGGAACGGGTCGTTCTTGTCTTTGGCGCGCTCGATGAATTCCGGAATGCGGTCAACCGTGCCGATTTCGCGCAGCATGTTGAGGCAGGCCTCATTCGCGCCGCCATGCGCCGGGCCCCAGAGGCAGGCCACGCCAGCCGCGATACAGGCGAACGGATTGGCGTCTGACGAGCCGGAGAGACGGACGGTCGACGTCGAAGCGTTCTGCTCATGGTCGGCATGGAGCGTGAAAATAAGGTCCATGGCCCGGGCGATCTTCGGGTCGACCTTGTATTCCTCGGCCGGAACCGAGAAGCACATATGCAGGAAGTTCGACGCGTAATCGAGATCGTTGCGCGGATAAACGAAGGGCTGGCCGACAGAGTATTTATAGGCCATTGCCGCAATCGTCGGCATCTTGGCGATCATGCGGATCGAGGCGATTTCGCGCTGCTGCGGATCGTTGATGTCGGTGCTGTCGTGGTAGAAGGCGGCCATGGCGCCCACGACGCCAGTCATGATGGCCATGGGGTGCGCGTCGCGGCGGAAACCACGATAGAAATAGTGCATCTGTTCATGCACCATGGTGTGGCGCGTCACCAGCTGCTCGAACTCTTTGAACTGCGTCTGTGTCGGCAGTTCGCCATAGAGCAGCAGATAGCAGACCTCGAGGTAGCTGGACTTTTCGGCCAACTGCTCAATCGGATAGCCGCGATAGAGCAACTCGCCCTTGTCGCCATCGATATAGGTAATGGCGCTATCGCACGCTGCCGTCGAAGTGAACCCTGGGTCATAGGTGAACAACCCCGTCTTGGCGTAGAGCGAACGGATATCCATCACATCCGGACCCACCGTACCACTCAATATAGGGAATTCGTGGGTCTGGTCTCCGATGACGAGTTTGGCGACTTTTTCGGTCATTGAGCTCTCCTCGCTTCACCCCGATCGTCCGCAGGAAAGGACAGGAAATGCGGATCTGGGGGCGGCGCCTTCAAAGCGCCGATTTTCCGGTGCAGAGGTATCAGGTCTTGCCCATCGCAAGCAACCGATAGGTGAGTATGACTTATCTATCCGACAGACTGGCGACAGGACGCGCTATCGCAACTCACGCGGCAGTCTGGTCACTGAGTCGGGCAAGGCTTTCTTCCCGCCCGATCAGCACCATGACCTCAAAAATCCCCGGAGAAACAGTGCGTCCAGTGAGCGCTGCACGCAAAGGCTGTGCCAGTTTGCCTAGCTTGAGACCCTGTTCTTCCGCCAGGGCACGCATGGCCGCATCAATGCTCGGCACTGACCAATCGGCAAGACCCCCTAACGTATCGGCAACACTCCTGAGCACAGTGCGCGCTTCATCAGTCAGCAAGGCGGCAGCTTTCTCGTCCGGCTGGATTGGGCGCAGGGCATAGATGAACTGCGCTAGGTCGATCAATTCGAGCACGGTCTTGGCGCGGGGCTGCAACTCGGGCAGGGCCGCCAGAACGGTGTTGTGGTTGGCCACCAACCCCTTGGCGTCCTCATCGCGACCCACTTCCCTGGCGGTCTCGACCATCACTTCGTAGAGATAGGCAGGGTCGGCTTCGCGAATATAGTGACCGTTGATGTTCTCAAGCTTGACGAAGTCAAAGCGCGCCGCCCCCTTGTTGAGGGCCTCGAGGCTGAACCATTCCACCATCTGCTCGGTGCTGAAGAACTCATCGTCGCCATGGCTCCATCCAAGACGAGCCAGATAATTGCGCAACGCTGCGGGGAGATACCCCATCTGCCGATAGGCTTCGACACCCAGCGCGCCGTGACGCTTGGAAAGCTTGGCGCCATCCGGCCCGTGGATCAGTGGGATGTGGGCCATCTCCGGCACCGTCCAGCCCATCGCATTGTAGATGATGATCTGGCGCGCGGCATTGGTCAGGTGGTCGTCGCCACGAATGATATGGGTCACGCCCATGTCGTGATCGTCGACCACCACGGCGTGCATATAGGTCGGTGTGCCGTCCGAGCGCAGGATGATGAAGTCATCCAGGTTCTCGGTCTTGAACACCACCTCGCCCTGCACATGGTCCCGCACGACAATTTCGCCTTCCAGCGGCGCCTTGATGCGGATCACCGGTTTGATTTCGGCAGGGGCTTCCGACGCGTCGCGATCGCGCCAATAGCCATTGTATCGCGGAGGCTTGCCGGCGGCGCGGGCCTCCTCGCGCATCTGCTCCAGCTCCTGGGGAGAGCAATAGCAATAATAGGCGTGCCCCATTTTCACCAGCTCGTGGGCCACCTCGGCATGGCGCGCAGCGCGCGCGAACTGACTGATGGGCTCGCCTTCCCAGTCGAGACCAAGCCACGTCAACCCCTCGATCAGCGCCGTAACCGCCGCCTCGGTCGAGCGTTCCCTGTCGGTATCTTCGATGCGCAGCAGCATCTTGCCGCCCTTGCTCTTCGCATAGGCCCAACTGAACAGCGCCGTCCGCGCGCCCCCGATATGCAGATAGCCGGTGGGAGAGGGAGCAAAACGGGTGACGACCTGGGACATGGGGAACCGGAAGCATTTGAGAAATTTCGGGCCGTGTGTAGCATAGGCGGGCTTGAGCGCAAGGGCAGGGCGCATGGGGGCAGGACAAAGGGCCTTTGACACCGGCTCCGGCTTGACCGGATGGTTCCGCACGCCCGGTGCCGCACGGCCCTGGCCAGGAACAGACCGCATCGGCGCCGGAGCTCAACTGCGCGCCACAATCGCCGAAGCGATGGAGAGGCGGCGCCTCTTCGTCTTGCTGCCGTTTTCGATGATTGCTGGGCTTATCGGCTATGCGCTCCTGCCCACCGAGCCCTCCGCGATCCTGCTCGCCGCCGTCACCGCCGCACTGGCCCTGGCGCTGGTCTGCATCATCGCTGCAAAGGCGCTCACTGGGTTGAGAATTTTCGTCCAGCTTGCCGCCCTGTGGCTGGGCTTTTGTCTCCTGCCTATGCACGGCCTCGCTTTCGGCACGCCTATGCTGGCCTATCCCGCATATGGCACCTACGAAGCGCAGATCGACGAGATATTGTCAGCAGATGAGAACCGGGTCCGGGTGATTGCTTCGCAACTGACCCCGGTGGATGACGCTCGGCCCTTGCCCATCCGCCGGGCCCGCATCGTCATGGCGGGCGGTGTCATGCTTGCGCCGGGTGACCGAATTCGCGCTCCTCTCCGTTTGGCTCCCATTCCAGGTCCGGTGTTGCCCGGCAGCCATGACGGACAGTTTCATTCCTACTTCATCGGTGTTGGCGCCTACGGCTCGACCACTGGCGCAGTTGAAGAGCTGTCCAGCGGCGACGGGTGGAACCTGGCCCGGCAGGTCCAGAGCTTGCGTAGCGCAATCGCAGCCCGAATTGATACGACCCTGGATGGCGCGACCGCAGCCATTGGCAAGGCCATGGTCGTTGGCGATCAAAGCGATATATCCGACAACACCCGCGACGTCATGGCGGCCTCGGGTCTGGCGCATATCTATTCGATTTCTGGCTTGCACCTGTCCATCGTGGCTGGCGGCATTTTCTGGCTTCTGCGTCTTGCCCTCGCCTCTGTTCCCGCGCTGGTCGGCCGGCCCATCAAGCAGATTTCCGCCTTGGTCGGAATTGTTGCCGCATTTCTTTATCTGCTGCTCGCAGGGGGTGCCGGCAATGTCCCCGCCTTCCGATCCACCCTCATGCTTGTCCTGATCTTCGGCGCAGTGCTGGCCGGCCGGCAGGCACTAACCATGCGCAATGTTGCCATCGCCGCAATTGTCATCATTCTGATGGACCCGGCGAGCGTATTCCGGCCCAGCTTTCAGCTGTCCTTTGCCGCCGTGGTCGGCTTGATCGGAATCTACGAACTGCCCCGGACGCTTCCCGCGCCGTCATCCGGCCGTTTGGCAAGGCTGGGCGGGCTCATCGCCGCAACGGCCTGGACGAGTCTCGTTGCCGGGCTCGCAACCCTGCTGTTCTCAGCCTACCATTTCCAGCAGACCGCTCCGCTCGGCGTCATCGGCAACGTGCTGGCCTTGCCCTTTGTGAGCCTTGTCATCATGCCCTTTGGCGTGGTCTCCGTGCTCACAATGCTCCTCGGACTTGAGGGCCCATTTCTCGAAGTGATGGGCTGGGGAATCGACCGTATGATCGATGTGGCTGAATTGGTGGCCGCCGGGAGCCAGGGATGGACAGGCAACCCGCTTCTGGCCAGCTGGACGCTTGGTCTTGGCCTGGCGGCCTTGGCCTGGTTCGCTTTCATCGGAAGCCATTGGCGGTTGCTCGCGCCCTTGTTGGCCCTGCCCGTTATTCTGGTCGCCGGGCTTGACCCGCGCCCCGACATTCTGATCGCCGACACCACGCAGGCCGTCGCCGTGCGCAATGGCGACTCCATGGCCCTGGTCACCGGGCGCACTGGAAGTTTCGCCGTCGATGTCTGGAGCGATCATTACCAAACGGACATCGCCGGAACTCACCCCGCAGCCCGCTGCGACAGTCTCGGCTGCATTCTCACCAATCCCGCCTACAGCGTGGCTGTCATTCGCAATGCGGCAGCGTTCGCCGAGGATTGCGGTCTCCATGACCTCGTTATTGCGCGCATTCGCCCGCCCGAGCACTGCTACGCCGTTAGCCAGGTCGTTGGCCCAACGGAGCTTTCCCGAAGCGGCGTGCACTGGCTGGTCTGGAACGACTCGGCTGCGCAGTTCGACATCCGGCCGGCCATTGCAAACCTCAATCGGCCCTGGCGCATCGCGCAGCCATAACACCAGTGACCGCCACGCTTGATGGAATTTAGAGCACGATCTTGGCTTCGGGCTGCCCGGCCACGTCGACGTCTATGTAGAACACGCCGCCAGCGACCTTTTCTGCCGCCAGCTGTTCGGCCGACATGGTCTTGTTGGCGGTGGTCAGGAAGAGCCGTTTTAGATCCTTGCCGCCAAATGCGGGACAGGTGACTTGGCTGACCGGCACCTCCACGATGCGATCGATGGTCCCATCAGGTGCGTATCGAATAACGCAGGAACCGCCCCAGCGGGCATTCCACAAATAGCCGGCGCTATCGACGACCGCCCCATCAGGGTAGCCACGGTGCTCGGCAACGTCAGCAAACAGCTCCCATTCGCCAATCGGCATGCCTGTTTCGGGATCGGTGGGGCATTTGAGGATCTTCTGTTCCGGTGTGTCGGTCCAGTAGGCCGTCCGGCCATCGGGCGAGAAGCAGGTGGCGTTGGGAATGGCCACGTTGGAGATGATCTTGGTCAGCTTGCCGGCGCGGTAGTGATATACCGCCCCGTCCTTGGGGCCTTCATCCTTGACCATGGTGCCAATCCAGAAGGCTCCGGAAGGATGCACGCGGCTGTCATTCGTGCGATTGGTTGGCACATCCTGCTCGATATCGACCAGATGCACGGTCTCACCCGTAACCAGATCGTAGCGCTTCAAGCCGGTCTCGGTCGCCAACGCCAGTGACGTGTCATCGATGATCGCGGCCGCCGCCACGACTTCATCGAAATGCCACTGTCCCTGCGCTTCGCCATCGGCGCTCGCGGCGAAAAGCGTCCTGTTGTTGATGTCGAACCAGAACAATTGCGCGCGGCTCAGGTGCCAGAAGGGACCCTCACCGAGGGCACATTGGCTATCCACGAGAAGCTTGGCGGTCTCCGTCATTTCGCTGCTCCCCGGTCGTATGCCGCAACTGCCAGATTGGCCTTCTCGCGGACTTCATCCACGCTCATTCCCGGCTTGAAAATATAGGTTCCCAATCCAAATCCAGCGCAGCCAACGGCAAAGAACTCGTTGAAATTGTCCGGATTAGCACCGCCCACGGCATAGAGCGGCAGGTCGGGCGGCAGCACAGCCTTCATGGCCTTTATCCCCTTTGCACCCAGGACTTCGGCGGGAAAGAATTTGAGCCCGGCCGCACCGGCCCGGATGGCTGCGAAGGCGTCTGTTGGCGAAAATACGCCGGGATAGGATTTGAGGCCCAACCGCACCGTCTCGCCAATCACCTCTGCATTGGTGTCGGGCGATACGATGAAGGTACCCCCCGCACCGGCTACAGCCCGCACGTCTTCCGGCGTCAGTACGGTTCCCGCACCGATCTCGGCACGATCCGACAACGCCTTGGCCGCGCGCCCTATGCTCTCAACCGCGTTGGGGGAGTTGAGCGGCACCTCGATCAGCGTGATGCCGGCCTCGACCAGCGTGGTGCAGACCGGCACGGCCTCATCTGGCGTGATGCCGCGCAGGATGGCGATGATATGACGATGGCTCACGGTCAAGTCCTTAGGCTATGGACGCGCGCGGTCTTGAGACCGGCCAGCACGACTTCGGTTGAATCAACGAGGCGGCCGGACGCTCCGGCCATGTTCAGTACCCGCATATAAAGGCCACAGAGCTTGGCAGAACCTATCAGCGGCACTGGATCGGTTCCAATATCGCTACGGGTTGCGGCGATTTCGGTACCGATCAGTAGACCGGACAGATAACCCGCACACCAGTCGGGTGTCTTTCCCGACAGGAGTGACGCGGCGCGCACGGTGAACAACTGCCCCAGCAGCGCCGCCGGGTTGTCGAGTCCGTCGCGCGCACCCGCCACAAATCCCTCATCCTGTGCCGGTCCTTCCAGCGGACCACCCAATGAGTGGCGCAGCACCGAGTGGGTCTTGAGCAGGGCGAACATCTCGCCGGTCATGGCCGTCGAAAAGTGCTCAATCCGCGTTCCCTCCAGGCGCGCCCATTTCGAGTGCGTTCCGGGCATGCAGACAAGACCCGCATAGCCGGGCGATAGGCTGGCGAGACCCAGCAATTGTGTCTCCTCGCCACGCATGACGTCCTCACCGCCGACGCGCTGGCACACACCGGGCAAAATGGACACGTTCAGCCGTTCATCTGGCATGCCAGGATGCACGGCGCCGGCGCCAAGTGATGCAAGATCCGTTGGCGCTTCGAGATAGGGCGCTTCCAGCCAACCCTGCCGCGCTCCAGCCATCCCGCAAATGACGATGTCCACCTTGCCCTCGGGCAGGGCCAACCGATCAAGAACAGTCTGCAGCGCCTGAGGAAACTGCTCGCGCGCCAACTTGCCCATCCCCTGGTCAGATTCGGCCTGGCCGGTGACCTCGCCATCTCCTCCGATAACCCAGGCTCTCAGATTGGACGTTCCCCAGTCCACGCCAACCCACGCAATTGTTTCGCTCAAATCAATCCCTCTTTGCCGATCCTGACCACAGCGGGCGCGACCCTAGAGGCCCTTTTGCGCTCTGGCCAGTTCCAATCCTCTCGCCGTGATTCTTGGAAGACAGGCAACACTGCTTCTCCCGAGCGAGCCGGCCACCGCGCCAGCCAGATTTACTGCCATCCATGCCACAGTTTGGCTGATTTGTATGATTTTTTAAGTCAGACCCATTCACAGCGCCACTTCGCGTGATAGAACGGTTTCAAACAAGGCCCTCAGATCCGCTCCCTGGCGGAACAGCAAGGAACAGGCAAGATGACTGCAGAAAATGGCGGCGCCGGCAGCCGCAAGCTTCGCTCGCGCGCATGGTTTGACAATCCCGACAATCCCGACATGACCGCGCTCTATCTTGAGCGCTACATGAATTTCGGAGTATCGCGCGAGGAACTGCAGTCGGGAAAGCCGATCATCGGCATCGCGCAGACGGGATCGGATCTCAGCCCGTGCAACCGCCATCACATGGTCCTGGCCGAACGTGTCCGCGAGGGCATTCGTGAAGCCGGTGGTATCGCTATTGAATTCCCGGTGCATCCAATCCAGGAAACCGGCAAGCGCCCCACAGCAGGTCTTGATCGCAACCTCGCCTATCTGGGCCTCGTCGAAGTCCTCTATGGCTACCCGCTTGATGGCGTGGTGCTCACCATCGGCTGCGACAAGACCACGCCAGCCATGCTGATGGGTGCGGCGACAGTCAACATTCCC